>WBZS01000460.1_pt2 | contig 48140 bp, 43 predicted proteins | sample 5204201 | NCBI WGS metagenome assembly WBZS01 (sample SAMN12344357, study PRJNA552823) | activated sludge metagenome | biome: Activated sludge suspended growth; feature: Nitrification reactor; material: Wastewater; isolation source: activated sludge from nitrification reactor of wastewater...
CCATATGCGCGATCAACGCTGGATGATCCGCCTGTGCGGCAAAGAGAATGGTCTTCGCCGCTCCGTATCGGTCAACGAGCGCCAGGCAACGCGGATCGTCGGCATTGAGCACCACGGCGTCGCGCGCCGCATCGGTCACCCGCGCCTTGAGCCGCGCCATCGCATCGACGGTATCGACGCCGTCGAGCCCCAGGTGATCGCTGCCGACATTGATCAGTGCCGCGGCGTTGACGCGGTGAAGATAGAGGCCCTTGAGCGCCAGACTGCCGCGCGCCGTCTCGAGAACCGCCGCGGTCACGCGCCGGTCGGAGAGCGCGAGACGATGGCCGTCGACGCCGGCGAGGTCCCCGGTCGCAACGATCTCGCCATCGACCAGAACGCCGTCCGTGGTTGCAAGGCCGACCTTGTGGCCCTCGGCCGCGAGGATCGAAGCCGTCAGGCGCGAGGTCGTCGTTTTGCCACAGGTGCCGGTGATCATGACGGTCGGCAGCGCGCGAAAGCGCCAGCCGTTCAAACGGGCCATCAGCGGATTGCGCAGCCGCTGTCGAAACAGGCCTTCCACAACCTTCGCCGCACGGCGGAGCCGCGGACCGTCCATCCGTGCCACGCCGGCCTCAGCTGTCGAGGAAGCTCCTCAGCTTGCGGCTGCGGCTCGGGTGCTTGAGCTTGCGCAGCGCCTTCGCCTCGATCTGGCGGATGCGCTCGCGCGTCACCGAGAACTGCTGGCCGACCTCTTCGAGCGTGTGGTCGGTGTTCATGCCGATGCCGAAACGCATTCTGAGCACGCGTTCCTCGCGCGGGGTGAGCGAGGCGAGCACGCGCGTCGTCGTCTCGCGCAAATTCGCCTGGATCGCCGCGTCGATCGGCAGGATGGCGTTCTTGTCCTCGATGAAGTCGCCGAGATGCGAATCCTCCTCGTCGCCGACCGGCGTCTCGAGGCTGATCGGCTCCTTGGCGATCTTCAGCACTTTGCGCACTTTTTCGAGCGGCATCGCGAGCTTCTCGGCCAGTTCCTCCGGCGTCGGCTCGCGTCCGATTTCGTGCAGCATCTGGCGCGAGGTGCGCACGATCTTGTTGATCGTCTCGATCATGTGCACCGGGATGCGGATGGTACGCGCCTGGTCGGCGATCGAGCGGGTGATCGCCTGCCGGATCCACCACGTCGCATAGGTGGAGAACTTGTAGCCGCGGCGGTACTCGAACTTGTCGACGGCCTTCATCAGGCCGATGTTGCCTTCCTGGATCAGGTCGAGGAACTGCAGGCCGCGATTGGTGTATTTCTTGGCGATGGAAATGACGAGGCGCAGGTTCGCTTCCACCATCTCCTTCTTGGCGATGGCGCTCTCGCGCTCGCCCTTCTGAACCTGGTTGACGATGCGGCGGAATTCCAGGATCGAGATGCCCGTTTCCTGGGCGAGGTTCTGGATCTCGGCGCGCAACTCGTTGATCGTCGTCCGCTCGCCCTTGGCGAAATCCTTCCAGCCCTTGGCGGAAAGGTTGGCGATGCGTTTCATCCAGTTCGGATCGAGCTCCGAACCGTGATACTCGGTCAGGAACGAGTCGCGCTTGACGCCGTAGCTTTCGGCAAGGCGCAGCAGCCGGCCCTCGTTCTGCACCAGACGCTTGTTGATATCGTAGAGCTGGCTGACCAGCGCGTCGATGCGCTGCTGGTTGAGCGACAGGCTCTTGACCTCGCGGATGAGCTCTTCCTTGAGCTGCTTGTAACGCCGCTCCTGGCTGGGCGACAGCGAACCGGCGGCGTTGAGCCGGTTCTCGACCTGCTGGTCCTGCAGCTTGCGCAGCTTCTTGTAGGTGTCGGCGATGCGGTCGAAGGTGGCGACCACGGTCGGGCGCAACTCGGCCTCCATCGCGGCAAGCGACAGGTTGGCTTCGTCCTCGTCCTCGTCGTCTTCCTCCATCCGGCTTTCGCCGCCGACATTGGTGATGTCGTCGTCGTCGGCCGGACGGGAGATGCGCCGCGTCCGGTCGTCAAGTTCCGGCTTCGCGTCCTCGCGCGGCACGATCACCGGCGCCGCCTTGGCCTCTGGCCCGGCATAGGTCGCCTCGAGGTCGATGATGTCGCGCAGCAGGATCTTGGCTTCGGCCAGTTCGTCGCGCCAGACGATGATGGCCTGGAACGTCAGCGGGCTTTCGCAAAGCCCGGCGATCATCGTCTCGCGACCGGCCTCGATGCGCTTGGCGATGGCGATTTCGCCCTCGCGCGACAAGAGCTCTACCGAGCCCATCTCGCGCAGATACATGCGCACCGGATCGTCGGTACGGTCGGTCGGTTCCTTCTTGGTGACGACAGGCGCGAGCTGCTGGCCGCTGGCTTCGGCGATCTCGTTGGCCTCTTCCTCTCCGCCATCCGGCTCGGCCTCGGCATCCTCGCCGGCTTCCTCGTCCTCGACGACGGTGATGCCCATGTCGGAGAGCATCGCCATCGTGTCCTCGATCTGCTCGGAGGTGACCTCCTCCGACGGCAGCACCGCGTTCAGTTCGTCCATGGTGACGTAACCGCGCTTCTTGGCGGTCTTGATCATCTTCTTGACCGCGTCATCGGTCAGATCGAGCAGCGGTCCGTCGGTCGCGCCCTCGCGCTCCGTCTCGGCTGCCTCTTCCTTTTCCTTGACCTTGGTCGCCATGTATCGATCTCCTGGGGTCCCGGGGGCGTCGGGAATGCCGCGCACGCCGCGCGACCGAATCGTTCACCGTGAAGCGGTTTGCCGCATCACCATTAATGCCTGATTAACCCTGTTTTGCCGGGGTGCTGTCCCGTTTGTCCGTATCGCCGTCGCTCTGCTCGCCTGCAATCGGAATCCCCGGCCGCCGAAACGCCCCTGATTCCGTCAAATCCGGGCGTAGTCAAGGCGTCGCCGCGCGATTCCGTACAAATAGGCCGGCTGGCTGCCCCGCATTTTGCCCGGGCTTGCCGCCTCCGCCGCCATATGTAGTGTCGGCGCCGCCGGCTGCAACGCTTCGCCGCGCATCGGGATCAAGGAAATACCGGCATTTTCTGCGACAATGCGCCGGATCGGGAGGAATCCATGCAGAAATGTGCCGCGATCCTTCTCGTCCTGGCCGCCGTCACGCCCGCGCTGGCCGACCAGGCGGCGATCGATCGCGGCGAGCAACTCGTCGAGCAATGGTGCCGGGACTGCCACCTCCACAAATTCGACCCGCCCGACGACAACATGGCGCCGCCTTATGAGGACATCGTGCTGAGGCCGGGGCGCGACCGCGCCTACCTGAAGAAATATCTCGCCGACGACCATTTCCCGATGACGACCTACCGCCTGTACAAGGAGGAGAAGGCCGACGTGCTGGAATGGCTGATGAGCCTGAAGCCGAAGGGCGTGAAGTGAGCGCCTCAACCCCAAGAGCGCGATGACGCGATTCCGGGGTTCCCACGGCCCGCCCCCTCCCCTATAAGGCCCGCCTAGCCTGAAACGATTCCTCTGCGCCCGTCCGGCCTCCTCCGGCGCGGGCGTTTGTCACGCCCGGATTGCCCATGCCCAAACGCACCGACATCAAGTCCATCCTCATCATCGGCGCCGGCCCCATCGTCATCGGGCAGGCCTGCGAGTTCGACTATTCGGGCACGCAAGCCGTCAAGGCTCTGAAGGAAGAGGGCTACCGCGTCATCCTGGTCAATTCCAACCCGGCCACCATCATGACCGACCCGGAACTGGCCGACGCGACCTATGTCGAGCCGATCACGCCGGAAGTCGTCGCCAAGATCATCGCGCGCGAGCGCCCCGACGCGCTGCTGCCGACGATGGGCGGCCAGACCGCGCTGAACACGGCGCTGTCGCTGAAGCGCATGGGCGTTCTGGAGCGCTACGGTGTCGAGATGATCGGCGCCGATGCCAAGGCCATCGACAAGGCCGAGGACCGCGCACTGTTCCGCGAGGCGATGGCCACCATCGGCCTGGCAACGCCGCGCTCCATGCTCGCCAACGCAACGGATGTGAAGGACACCGACCGCAAGGCGCATGAGGCGCGCCGCGCCGAACTGCGTGCGCTCCATACGGGTGCGGCGCTCGACGATGCGCTCGACGCGCTCGAAAACGAGTGGAACCTCGGCGAGACCGACCGCAAGCAGCGCTACATGAACCACGCGATGGCGATCGCCGCTCGCGCCCTCGACCATGTCGGCCTGCCCGCCATCGTCCGCCCGTCGTTCACGCTTGGCGGCACCGGCGGCGGCATCGCCTTCAACCGCTCGCAGTTCTACGAGATCGTCGAGCGCGGCCTCGATGCCTCGCCGACGACGGAAGTGCTGATCGAGGAATCGGTCCTTGGCTGGAAGGAGTACGAGATGGAGGTTGTCCGCGACCGCGCGGACAACTGCATCATCATCTGCTCCATCGAGAACATCGACCCGATGGGCGTGCACACCGGCGATTCCATCACCGTCGCGCCGGCGCTGACGCTGACCGACAAGGAATACCAGATCATGCGCAACGCATCGATCGCGGTGCTGCGCGAGATCGGCGTGGAGACCGGCGGCTCCAACGTGCAGTTCGCCATCAACCCGGCCGACGGCCGCATGGTGGTCATCGAGATGAACCCGCGCGTGTCGCGCTCATCGGCGCTGGCGTCCAAGGCGACCGGCTTCCCCATCGCCAAGGTCGCCGCCAAACTCGCGGTCGGCTACACGCTCGACGAGCTGGAAAACGACATAACCGGCGGCGCCACGCCCGCCTCCTTCGAGCCGACCATCGATTACGTGGTGACCAAGATCCCGCGCTTCGCCTTCGAGAAGTTCCCCGGCGCCGAGCCGGTGCTGACCACGGCGATGAAGTCGGTCGGCGAGGTCATGGCCATCGGCCGCACCTTCCAGGAATCGCTGCAGAAGGCGCTGCGCGGCCTCGAAACCGGCCTGACCGGCCTCGACGAGATCGAAATCCCCGGCCTCGGTCTCGGCGACGACAAGAATGCCATCCGCGCGGCAATAGGCACGCCGACGCCGGACCGGCTGCGCATGGTGGCGCAGGCGATGCGCCACGGCATGAGCCTTGAGGATATCCACGCCGGCTGCCGCATCGACCCGTGGTTCCTCGAGCAGATCGCCGCCATCGTGGCGATGGAGGACAAGGTACGCCGCCTCGGCCTGCCCGGCGACGCCGCCAATCTGCGCAAGCTGAAAGCGATGGGTTTCTCCGACGCCCGCCTTGCCTCGCTCGCCGGCCGCGAGCAAGCCGACGTGGCGAAGTTGCGCAAGAGCCTCGGCGTGCGCCCGGTCTTCAAGCGCATCGACACCTGCGCGGCCGAGTTCGCCTCGCCGACCGCCTACATGTATTCCACCTACGAAGTGCCTTTCGCCGGCAGCCTGCGCTCCGAGGCGCAGGTCTCCGACCGCAGGAAGGTCGTCATCCTCGGCGGCGGACCCAACCGCATCGGCCAGGGCATCGAATTCGACTATTGCTGCTGCCACGCCTGCTTCGCGCTCTCCGACGCGGGCTATGAATCGATCATGGTCAACTGCAACCCGGAGACGGTGTCGACCGACTACGACACCTCCGACCGCCTCTATTTTGAGCCGCTCACCGCCGAGGACGTGCTGGAAATTCTCGCCGCCGAGCAGGAGAAGGGCGAGTTGCTTGGCGTCATCGTGCAGTTCGGCGGCCAGACGCCGCTGAAGCTTGCGGAAGCGCTGGAAAAGGCCGGCATCCCGATCCTCGGCACGTCGCCGGACGCCATCGACCTCGCCGAAGACCGCGACCGCTTCCAGAAGCTGCTGGTCAAGCTCGACCTGAAGCAGCCGAAGAACGGCATTGCCTATTCGGTCGAACAGGCACGCCTCATCGCCGGCGAACTCGGCTTCCCGCTGGTGGTGCGCCCCTCCTACGTGCTCGGCGGCCGCGCTATGCAGATCGTCCACGACGAGATCGCGCTGCAGAACTACCTGCTCGGCGTCGTGCCGGAGCTGGTGCCGGAGGACATCAAGCAGAAATATCCCAACGACAAGACCGGCCAGATCAACACGCTGCTCGGCAAGAACCCGCTGCTGTTCGACACCTATCTGACCGATGCCATCGAGGTCGACGTCGACTGCCTGTCCGACGGCCGCGACGCCTGGGTCTGCGGCGTCATGGAGCACATCGAGGAAGCCGGCATCCACTCCGGCGATTCCGCCTGCTCGATCCCCGTGCGCACGCTGAAACCCGAAATCGTCGCCGAGATGGAGCGCCAGGCCGTGAGCCTCGCCCGCGCGCTGAAGGTCGGCGGCCTGATGAACGTGCAATACGCCATCAAGGACGACGAGATCTACGTGCTGGAGGTCAATCCGCGCGCCAGCCGCACGGTGCCCTTCGTCGCCAAGGCCATCGGCCGGCCGGTCGCCAAGATCGCCGCCCGCGTCATGTCGGGCGAGACGCTTGCCCAGGCCGAGAACGCCTATGGCGGTCGCGTCGACGCCGCCGGCCTCAGCCATATCGCGGTGAAGGAAGCCGTCTTCCCCTTCGCCCGCTTCCCCGGCGTCGACACGCTGCTCGGCCCCGAAATGCGCTCCACCGGCGAGGTCATGGGACTTGACCGCGACTTCCCGGTCGCCTTCGCCAAGAGCCAGCTCGGCGCCGGCGTCGACCTGCCGCGCTCCGGCGCGCTGTTCGTCTCGGTGCGCGACGAGGACAAGAAGAAGGTGCTCCCCGCCGTGCGCCGCCTCGCCGATCTCGGCTTCAAGGTCATCGCCACCAGCGGAACGCAGCGCTTCCTCGCCGAAAACGGCGTCGCCGCGGAGAAGATCAACAAGGTGCTCGAAGGCCATCCCCATGTCGAGGACGCCATCCGTAACCGCCAGGTCCACCTCGTCTTCAACACCACCGATGGGCAGAAGGCGCTGAGCGATTCCAAATCGCTGCGCCGCGCCGCGCTGATGCAGAAGGTGCCGTATTACACGACCATCGCCGGCGCCGATGCCGCCAGCCAGGCCATCGCGGCGCTGAAGGCCGGCAATCTCGAAGTGCGCCCGCTGCAGGGGTACTTCGCCGCCTAGGCCGCAGGCCGGTTGATGGCGGCGCTTTCCCGGAACCGCTCACGGCGCGCAAGGAAATGGCGACGCTGTTTTTTCTGGAATTTCCTTGTCACGGCCATAATAGGCGCGTATGAGGAAAAAATCGTCTTGACAGCGAGTTTGGCACTTCGTTGTGCCCGATAAAATATACGTATTTTTATTTTCTCAAATCGTCCAGGTTTTACATCTGATCGACTTGTTGAAATGGAAATTTCGTGGTCGGTTACTTGGACAAAGCCGGGACAAACAAGTTTTTGGCGGGGCCGGCGGGCTCGGCTTCTTCTCTTCGACCCCGGTAGAGCGAACGACGGCCGGACACCCGGCCTCAACCTGACACGGGACACGCGCGGACACTCGTCTGCCTCCAGTCTCAAACTGCTCTGAACGCCGACGCAACCCTTAAGAAAGGCAGGTCATCATGGCCAGTCACGAACAACGCGGCAACAAAGAAGCCCGCAAGCCCAAGAAGGCGAAGACGGCGGCCACGGCTGCGCCCGCACCCTTCGGTTCCGCCGTCGCCAAGGCGTCCCAATCCACGCCTTTCGGCAAGTCGCCGAAGAAATAACCGGCGCCGCCTCCCCGGCGGGCGTCACCTACAGGAAAGGAACACGCATGCAGATTCTCGTCCGCGACAACAACATCGAGCAGGCCCTGCGCGTACTGAAGAAGAAAATGCAGCGCGAAGGCATCTTCCGCGAGATGAAGGCCCGTCGCGCCTACGAGAAACCGTCGGAGCGGAGGACCCGCGAAAAGGCGGAAGCCATTCGCCGCACGCGCAAGGCCGCGCGCAAGAAGGCACAGCGCGAAGGCCTGCTGCCTGCACCCAAGCGCGCCGTCCGCGCGACCGGCGCCGCCGGCGCTGCCCGGCCCGCGCCGCGGACCTGACCGGACCACGCACGCCCCGGAGGACATGATGGCCCGCGCGACAAAAACCGACATCTTCAAGCGAATGACCCCCGCCACAAACCGCGCGACCATGACCGACCTGGCCTCACGGGAGATCATTGAGGCGGAGGCGGCCGCCCGCCGGAAGAAAACCGAGCGGCTGAGGAAGCTGCGCATGGCCGCCGAGACGCCCGCCAACGTGTCCGACTCCAACAAGACGAAATGAACCGGGAGGTGGCGCCGCAACAAGGCGGAAAGCCATCGCTTGAACCGCGATAGCGCCATCGTGGCGGCGGTGCGACGCCCGCCTTGGCGGCTGGAAATCCCGCTCACCCGTCTGCGAGACTGTTCAAGCCGACCCGATTCCTAAAATGCCGTTGTATTCCCTGGCAGGGCGTCAACCATAGTTTGGCGTTTCCTGGCGAAATCCGACAGCCTGACGCAGCGTAATTTATGCATAGTTAGAGGGGCACGGTCCAAACTGCGGCACGATAACAATGCTGGAATTGCCTGCCATGTCCGCTGCCGCCCCGCTGTCAGACCTATCGCGCCGCTTCCTCACCAATCGCACCGGCAATTTCGCGCTCAATATGGCCCTCGCCATGTTTCCGATCATGGCCGCCGTCGGTCTGGCCATCGACTACAACGCGATGTCGCAGGCGCGCTCGGACCTGCAGAACTATCTCGATTCCGCCGTGCTGGCCGCCGCCGCTCCCGACGTCAAGGACCGAAAGGGCGCTGGCGCGGAGTTTCTCAAGGCATCGGTGGAGGGGCACTACGACCTCTTCGGAAGCAAGGCCGCCGCCGCCGGTGTCACGCCGGTCTTCGCTGTCGTCGGCGACACCGTCGTCGGCGATGTCAGCTATGATGTCCCGCTCACTTTTGCCGCAGTGCTGATCAAGCCGGCGGAGCGCATCGCCGTCCATTCCGAAGCCAGTTTCGCCTCCGGGCCGGCGGGTCCGTGCATCAACATCCTCGGCGACCAGTCGCAGGCCCTGCTCGGCAATTCGGGCGCTAAGCTGAACGCGCCGGACTGCGAAATCCACGTCCACTCCACCCAGAACCCGGCAATGATACTCAATGCCGGCGTGACGATGTCCATCAACCGCGTCTGCCTGAAGGGAACGAAATACATCAACAACGGCGCATCGGTGACGAAACTCGAAGCCGGCTGCGATGTCGCGCCCGATGCCTTTGCCGGCAAGATCGCCGAGCCGACCGTATCGGCAAGTTGCGAGACCTCGGGGGTCTATCCGTCCGGCACCTACACGCTCAATCCGGGCGTCCACTGCGGCCCGATCTTCAACGGCTCGCCGACCATCACCTTCAAGCCCGGCCTGCACATCATCAAAGACCGCATGATCCTCAACTCGGGTGCGACGGTCATCGCCAAGGGCGTGACATTCTACTTCCCCGATACGGATAGCGAAATCCGGGCCAATGGCGGCCTGTCGATGACAGCGACAGCGCCGACCTCGGGCACCTATGCCAAATATCCTGATGTTCGAAAAGACGTCTGACGCCGCCAACAACGCCAAGAAGCGGCAGTACATCTTCAACGGCTCGCTCGGCGAACAGCTCGAGGGCGTAATCTACCTGCCGAACCGCGACCTGACCTACAATTCGACGACCAACGTGACGGCGAGCAAGATCTCCATCACCGCCAACACCATGATCGTCAATTCCGCCAACTGGAAATTCGGGCCCTATGACGGCGCCGGAGGCTCGGGCAAGACGGCGCGGCTGACGCGCTAGATGTGGAGCCTCACGCAGGTTGAGGCTCCAAAGACCGCCGCGCGGCCAGCCACCCGCACCGGCCGGCCGCTGTCGGCCCATCCGCGGCTCCGCCGCTGCTGCGACGCCGCCTCCAGACGCTCGCGCCCGCGCCGGGCCCGACCGGCGATCGAGCCTCCCGCCATGTAATCGGGGACGAATTCCCCGACGATTTTCCTGAATTTCCTTGTCACCGACACAATCGGCGCGTATGAGGAAAAAATCGTTTTGGGGCCAAGCTTGGCACTTCGCGGCGTCAGAGGCATTCGACCCGCCATTCTTTTTCCAATCCGTACTATATTATACTGCAGATTGAATTTGCGGTATTCTTTTTCATTGAAAGGTTACTCTGATGTACTCTGGAACTGTCAAATTCTTCAATGGCGCCAAGGGATTTGGCTTCATCACACCTACTGATGGCGGCACAGACGTCTTCGTCCACATTTCCGCCGTCGAACGCGCCGGGCTCGGCGGCCTGAACGAGGGCCAGAAGGTCGGGTTCGAACTGACGCAGGACGCGCGCGGCCGCTCCTCCGCCTCCGATCTCAAACTGCTCTGAACGCTCGCGCAACGCGCAGGAGAAGAATTCATCATGGCCAGGCAGGAACAACGCGGCAATCGGGAAGTCCGCAAACCCAAAAAAGCGAAGGCCGTGGCGCCCGCGGCGCCGGCGCCCTTCGGGTCCGCGGTCGCCAAAGCGTCGCAGCCGACCTCCTTCGGCAAGGCACCGAAGAAATAGTCCGCCCCCCTCACCCGCCGGTAGTCAACGCTCGAAAGGAAGACGCATGCAGATTCTCGTCCGCGACAACAACATCGAACAGGCCCTGCGCGTACTGAAGAAGAAGATGCAGCGCGAAGGTGTTTTCCGCGAGATGAAGGCCCGTCGCGCTTATGAGAAGCCATCCGAGCGGCGCACCAGAGAAAAGGCCGAGGCCATCCGTCGTTCGCGAAAGGCGGCCCGCAAGAAAGCGCAGCGCGACGGCCTGCTGCCCGCGCCCAAGCGCGTCGAACGCCGCCCCGCCGGCACCGGAGTGCGCCCGGCCACGGGCGCCTGACCGGTCTGATGGAAACCGAAATGAGCACAATGGCCAGGGCCACCAAGAGTCAACTCTTCAAACCGGGCGCGCCGGCGATGAACCGCGCCGCCGCGACCGAACATGCCTCGCGCGCCATCATCGATGCCGAAGCCGCCGCGCGCCGCAAGAAAACCGTTCGTTTGCGCAAATTGCGCCTCGAACCCGAACGCGGCACGGCCGGGAACAAGCCGGAACCGGCAGGCTCCTGACTCTCAACGCTTCAGCCGCGAGCCGTACAGCTGGCCGTGCTCCTCAAGCACCGGGTAGGCAAGCGCCGCGAACAGCGAATTGATCTCCTTCAGGTCGCGGATCGTCTCCAGGTGGATCGACGAAGTGTCGATGGAACGCGCGGCCCCTTCGCGCAGACGCTCGAAATGGCGCTCGGTCGCCCGCTTTTCGCGCTCCCGCATCCGGTCTTTCGCCTCGACCACTTCGCGCGCCGTCGCGATGTCGCGCGAGACGATGACGTTGAAGGCAAGATGCGCATTGGCCATCACATCCGCGTGCATCGCCGTCAGTTCCGCCCAGCCTTCGTCGGTGAAATCGAGACCGCGATCGCGCTTCTTGGCGATGTTGAGCGCGATATTGCGCACGATGATGTCGGCGATCTGTTCCATGCGCACGCCGGCCGAGATCAGTTCCTGGCAACGCAGCGCCGCCTCCTTCGAAATGTCCCCGGCCATCACCCGCGCCAGATAGAGCTTGATGGCCGAATGGCGGGAATCGACCCTGTCGTCGAGCGCGGCCAGAGCGCCCAGGTCGCCGGGCGTCTCGTGGCGGAACAGCTCGATCACCCTGGACAGCATCACCTCGACGTTTTCCGACAGCCGCATCAATTCACGCGAGGCGTTGGCGATGGCCTGCGCCGGATTGGCCAGTGCCGCCTCGTCGAGCGCGCTTGCCGGCGTGGCACTCGCAAGCGGATCGGCCGGCGCAGCCCCGACGGCGGCGACGAAGCGGCCGAACCGGGCGGCGAGCGGCGCCAGCGGCGCGCCGAGAACCACCAGACCGGCGTTGAAAACCAGATGGGCGTTGATCGCCTGCGTCGAAGCCAGTGCGCCGAGCATGTCGAGCGGCGGCGACAGCCACGCGAACAGGAAGGCGGCAACCACGGCGAAGGCGCCGCGCAGCGCCAGATTGCCGATGACGACGGCGCGCGCCGCCGGCGCGCCTGTCCGTGTCAGCGCCGTGCCGATCAGCGCGCCGCCGAAATTGGCACCGAGGATCATGATGACGGCGAGCTCGGCATCCATCACGCCGCGCGCCGCGAACGCCGCGACCAGCAGCACCGCGGCGACGGAGGAATGGAACAGCCAGGTCGACAGCGCGGCGGCGATGAAGGCCATCGCCGGGTCGGTTGAGAGGCGCGACACGATCGCCGGCAGCAGGCGGCTGTCGCGCAGCGGTTCGGACGCCTCGCCGATCAGTTGGAGCGCCAGCAACAGCAGCCCGATGCCGATGAGGATCCGGCCGACCTGCTTGCCGATGCGACCCGGCGAGGCCATGAAGGCAACCGTGCCGACCAGCAGCAGCACCGGAGACAGCGCGCCGAGATCGAGCGCCAGCAGCCGCGCCGCCACCGCCGAACCGAGATCGGCGCCGAGCACGGCGATGATGCCGGGGGTCACCGCGATCAGCCCTTGTCCCGCGAAACCGGAAACGAGCAGTACCACCGCGGTGGCGCTCTGGAACGCCAGAGCCAACCCCACGCCGGCGACGATGGCGGGAACGGGATGCGACACCGCCCCCCGCAACCAGTCGCGCAAATTCGCCCCGAAGGCGCGCTCCACGCCGGTGCGCACCATGCGCGTCGCCCAGATGAGTAGCGCCACGGCCCCGGCGAGGTGAAGAAGGAACTGCGACCCGTCCATGCTTGTCCCGAGCGCCGGCAATCGCGCCGGATCGTCGCCCTTCAATAGCCAATTTTTCTTCGACGGCTAATGAAAAAACGTCCATCGGGGTGCTGCCTGCGACGTAACCGGGGATGATGCCGCGGCAACGCTGTCACGGCGCCTGCCCTTCGGCTATATCTTGGCCATGCGCTTTTCCCAGTCCTTCCTCGACGAGCTCCGCGACCGCGTACCGATTTCGGCCGTGATCGGCCCGCGCGTCACCTGGGACCGCAAGAAAAGCCATCCGCAGAAGGGCGACTGGTGGGCCTGCTGCCCCTTCCACGGCGAGAAATCGCCGAGCTTCCATTGCGAGGACAGGAAGGGCCGCTACCACTGCTTCGGCTGCGGCGTTTCCGGCGACCATCTGCGCTTCATGACCGAGCATGACGGGCTTTCCTTCCCCGAAGCCGTGGAGAAGCTTGCCGGTCTCGCCGGCGTGCCGATGCCGGCGCGCGACGCGGAAGCGGAGAAGCGCGACGAGCGCCGCACCACGCTCCAGGATGTGATGGAGATGGCCGCCGCCTTCTTCGAGCAGACCCTGCAGTCGGCGGGCGGCGCCAAGGCGCGCGCCTATTTGCGCGAGCGCGGCCTCACCTCGGTCACCCAGCAGACCTTCCGCCTCGGTTACGCACCCGACAGCCGCAATGCGCTGAAGGAGCACCTTGCCTCTAGGGGCGTCGGCAAGGACCTGATCGAGGCCTGCGGCCTCGTCGTCCACGGCGAGGACATTCCGGTCTCCTACGACCGCTTCCGCGACCGCATCATGTTCCCGATCCCCGATTCGCGCGGCAGGATCATCGCCTTCGGCGGTCGCGCCATGGCGAAGGACGCGCCTGCCAAATATCTCAACTCGCCCGAGACCGAGATCTTCCACAAGGGCGAGGTGCTCTACAATTTCGCTCGGGCGCGGGGAGCCGCGCGCGAGGCCGGCACGGTCATCGCCGTCGAAGGTTATATGGACGTGATCGCACTGGCCCAGGCCGGCTTCGCCAACGTCGTCGCACCGCTCGGAACGGCGCTGACCGAACGGCAGATGGAACTGCTTTGGCGCATGACCGGCGAACCGGTGCTCTGTTTCGATGGCGATCAGGCCGGGCTGAAGGCGGCGTGGCGAGCCGCCGAACTCATGCTGCCCGCCGTTGCGCCGGGCCGCTCGGCCCGCTTCGCGGTTCTGCCATCCGGTCAGGACCCTGACGACCTGGTCAAGGCCGAAGGCCCCGAAGCCTTCCGTGCCGTGCTCGCCGATGCCCGTCCCCTCGCCGACATGCTGTGGATGCGCGAGACGACCGGCGGGGTTTACGACACGCCGGAACGGCGCGCCGAACTGGAACAGCGTCTGCGCGAACTCGTGGCGCTCATCCGAGACGAGGCGACGCGGCGCCACTACGCACAGGAAATGCGCGACCGCGCCCAGGCCTTCTTTGGCAGGCCGCCCGCCGAGCGTCGCGGCGGCGACCGCCAGCAGAAACAGCGCCCGGGCGCCGCCCACGGTCGCATGCCGGTGTCCGACCGCCTCGCCCGCTCGGCCCTCGTCAAGGGAACCGGCGGCGACATGCCGTTGCGCGAAGCCGCGCTCGTCGTCACCCTCATCAATCACCCCCGCCTTGCCGAGGAGCATTTCGACGAGATCGAAGCGCTCGACCTGCGCCATCCCGGCCTGAAGGCGCTTCACGCCGCGCTGCTCGACGCGGTGGCCCATCACGCGGCAGACAACCCGGAGCGACTGGCCGAGACCATCGCCCGCGCCGGCGCGACGGCCACCGCCGAGGCCGCCGAGACGCTTATCCGCAAGGCGCGCCTGTGGCCGGCACTGGCCGACGCTGCCATGGATGACGCCCGCGAAGCCTTTTTCCAGGCGCTGCGCCTGCACCGCCAGGCCCGCGCCCTCGACCGTGAAATGAAGGCGGCCGAGGCCGCGCTCGCGCGTGACACAACGGAAGAGAATTTCCGCCGCCTCGTCGACATCCGCGCCGAACTGCACGAGACGCAGGCCATGGAAGCCCTCATCGACGGATTTGGCGGCGCTTCCGGCCGCGGGCGTGGCATGTAGCCTTCCGCGACGGTGTCGTTTCCCTCGCAGCGCCGCGCATTGCGCCGTGCGAGCGTCGCAGCGGGAGGCAACGCCATGAACGACCAGCCTGTGCAAAGGCGCGCGCGTCACCGTGCCGAAGCGACCGTCGCGGCGCCGCGCACGCTGCGATACCGCCATCTCGTCAACCCGTTGCTGCGCCAGCCGGCCTTCTCCGCCGATCGGGTCGAAGCCATTCATGACGCGGCGCTGACCGTCGTCGAAGAACTCGGCATGAAGGTGCTCGACGCCGAAGCGCGCGCGATCTACCGCGCTGGCGGCTGCGAGGTCGACGAACCGACGCAGATGGTGCGCATTCCGCGCGCCGTCGTCGCCGAAGCGCTCGGCACCGCGCCCGGCCAGTTCAAACTTCGCGGTGCGACGTCTGAACCGGACGTCGTCATCGGCGGCGACCACTGCGCCTTCGTCCATGTCGGCGGCGCGCCGAACGTCACCGATTTCGATCGTGGCCGCCGTCCGGCGACGCTGGAGGACACGCGCAATTTCATCCGCCTGGCGCAGGCGAGCGACGCCATACACGTGGTTCAACCGACGCCCGAAGCGCAGGACGTACCGGTGGCGCTGCGCCATCTCGCCGTCACCGAATCGCTGCTCACCCTCTCCGACAAGCCGCTCTACATCTACGCCCGCGGCCACGGCCAGACGCGCGACGGCTTTGCAATGGTGCAGCTTGCCCACGGCCTTTCGGAGAAGGAATTCATGGCCGCCCCGCGCGCCTACACGGTCATCAACACCAATTCGCCGCGCCAGCTCGACGTGCCGATGGCGCGCGGTATCGTCGATTTCGCCCGCGCCGGACAGGTGTCGGTCATCACGCCCTTCACCTTGGCGGGGGCGATGGCCCCGGTCACGTTGACCGGGGCGTTGACGCTCGCGCACGCCGAGGCGCTGGCCGGCATTGTGCTGGCGCAGCTGGCCCGTCCCGGCGCTCCAGTGATCTATGGCTCGTTCACCTCGAATGTCGACATGAAGACCGGCTCGCCGGCCTTCGGTACGCCGGAATTCGTCAAGGCGGCCTTCGGCGCCGGCCAACTCGCGCGCCATATCGGCCTGCCGTGGCGCGGCTCGGCCGGCACGGCCTCCAACACGCCTGACCAGCAGGCCGTCTGGGAGACGCTGTTCTCGCTCTGGGGCTCGCTCCTCGGCGGCGCCAACATGCTGATCCATGCCGCCGGCTGGCTCGAGGGCGGCTTGACGGCATCCTGCGAGAAATTCGTCCTCGATCTCGAAATGCTGGAGATCTTCGCGGAAATCTTCGAGCCGCTGCCGGCGGACGACGATACGATCGCCCTAGACGCCATTCGCGAGGTCGCACCCGGCGGGCATTTCTTTGCCGCCGCACACACCATGACGCGCTACCGCGACGCCTTCCGTGCCTCGCCGCTCGCCGAGGGACGCAACTTCGGCCACTGGCAGGACGAGGGCGCCAAGACCGCCGGCGAACGGGCCAACGCATTGTGGAAGGAACGCCTCAAGGCGTTCGTACCCCCGCCGATGGACGAGGCGCGGCGCGAAGCGCTCGCCGACTTCGTCGCAAGGCGCACGCGGGAAGGCGGCGCTCCGCTTGAAGAGTGAAGTCAGGCGGGATCGTGGCCCGGATGCAGGCAGGCCGAATGATCGGCGATCACGCCGATGACCCGGCAGTCGGCGGCACGTCCATGCGCGCATTCATCGACCATGCGCTGCAGTTCGGCGCGAAGACCCTGAAGCGCGGCGATGCGCTGGTCGATGGCGGCGATGTTGCGCCGCGCGATGGAATCGGCGAGGTGGCACGATTGCTGCGGCGCCGCCGCCAGCTCGAGAAGCGCGCGAATGTCGTCGATGCTGAACCCGAGCTCGCGCGCGTGGCGGATGAAATTGAGCCGACCGATTTCGGCATCGCCGTAGGTGCGCCGGTTTGAGGGCGTGCGCGCGCCTTCCGGCATCAGGCCGATCGATTCGTAGTACCGAATGGTCGGAACCTTGACCCCGGTTGCGCGCGATAATGCGCCGATCGCGAAGGTGTTCATTTTCCGCTTGATCCTCTAGTCGCTAGAGGTTCTAGCAAGGTGGCCGGACACAAGCAAAGGCCGACACGATGACCATGCACGACCACGCCGCGACCGAAACCGCCGCCCATTGCGATGGCGAGAGCTGCGGCTGCCATTCCAATCCGGTCTTCGACGGCGTCGACCGCACCTACAAGGCGATCCTGCTCGTCGTCATCGCCATCAACGGCGCGATGTTCTTCGTCGAGATGATCGCCGGCCACCTGGCGGTGTCGCAGGCGCTGAAAGCCGACGCCCTCGATTTCCTTGGCGATACCCTGACCTATGGCCTGAGCCTCGCCGTTATCGGCTATCCGCAAAGGACGCGTGCCTCCGCCGCGCTCGTCAAGGGCCTGTCGCTGACCGGCATGGGCTTGTGGGTGATCGGCTCGACCGCCTGGGAACTCTTCGTGCTCGGCCTGCCCCACGCCTCCCTGATGGGCGGAATCGGCATCCTGGCGCTCGCCGCCAACCTCGCCAGCGTGCTGTTGCTGATGCGCTACAAGGATGGCGACGCCAATATCCGCTCCGTCTGGCTATGCTCGCGCAACGACGCCATCGGCAATGTCGTGGTGATCGCGGCGGCCGGCCTGGTCTGGGTGACGACGAGTCCGTGGCCGGACCTCGCGGTCGCCGCCATCATGGGCACACTGTTCCTGAATTCCTCGTTCCTGATCCTGCGCCAAGCCTGGGCGGAATGGCGATCGGGCGAGGACCGCGGGGCGCTGGAGAGCCACAGCCACGCCCACTGAGCCAGCGGCCGCCAGCACGATTGTGTTGCGCCCATTGAACCAAAACCGGTTTTCATCCATTTATCCGGATCGAAACGACTTACCCGGAGTGGACTCATGCGCTGGCGCGGCCGCCGTCAATCAGACAACATCGAGGATGTCCGCGATCAATCGGGCGGCGGGCTTCCCGGCGGCCTCGGTCGCGGCGGCGGTTTCCGCATGCCGGGAGGCACCGGTATCCGCGTCGGCCGCGGCGGCGGAGGCCTGTCCGGCATCATCATTCTGGTGATCCTGTTCTTTGCGCTCCGCGCCTGCGGCATCGACCCGATCCAGGTGTTGACTGGCGAGGGGCCCGGGACGCCCTCGCAGCCGCGTACCGAGCAGCCGGCCGAACCGGGCTCGCCGGCGACTGTCGACGACGCGAAGGCCTTCGTGGCGACCGTTCTCGCAGAGACCGAGGACGTCTGGACCGGCGTCTTCAAATCACTGGGACAGACCTACGAGAAGCCGGTGCTGACCCTGTTCTCGGGCCAGATCTCGTCGGCTTGCGGCTACGCCTCGGCGGCGTCAGGTCCGTTCTATTGCCCGGGCGACCGCAAGGTCTATCTCGACACCGCCTTCTTCGATCAGCTGGCCCGCCAGTTCAAGGCCGGCGGCGACTTCGCCCAGGCCTATGTGATCGCCCATGAGGTGGGACACCATGTCCAGAACCTCATCGGTGTGCTGCCGGAATTCAACCGGATGCGCCAGCAGGTCAGCGAAGCCGAGGCCAACCGCATGTCGGTCCGCGTCGAATTGCAGGCCGACTGTTTCGCCGGTGTATGGGCCAAATACACCGAGAAGGCGGGAATCCTCGACGACGGCGACATCAAGGAGGCGCTGAACGCCGCCAACCAGATCGGCGACGACACGCTGCAGAAGCGCACGCAGGGTTACGTCGTTCCGGACGCCTTCAACCACGGCACCTCCGAACAGCGCGTGCAGTGGTTCTACAATGGCTACAAGAGCGGCCGGATTGACGCCTGCGATACCTTTGGCGCCGACCTCTGAGCCGGCGCAAAGGTAAACGCGGTCCAAACAAGACGGACGAAAGCGCCGGGGTTTCGTACACCGGAGCGTAATGACTGTCGGCTAAGTTGGCGGCATCGCAAACTGGTGTCGTCATGTCTTTGAACTTCCTGACCGACCGCTCCGGCAACTTTGCCATCATGGCGGCCTTGGCGACGCTGCCTGCGCTCGCGGCGGCGGGTCTGGCCGTCGACTACTATTCAATGACGGAGCACCAGAAGCGGCTGCAGAACGCCGTCGATGCCGCCGTCCTCGCCGTGACCGCGGCCGGGCCGTCGATCTCGACTTCGCAAGCCAATGACATCGTGCAGCAGTACCTGGCCTCGAATTTCGGCGCCGACGCCAAGGTCAAGCTGAAGCGCGACGGGACAACCGTCGAACTCTACGCGGAAGCCACCTCGCCGATGTATGTCACCGGGATTTTCGGCACGACCGAACGTCCGATCGGCGCGCTCGCCACCGCGACGCAGCAAGAGTCCAACTACGAGATCGGCCTCGTCCTCGACACGACGGGCTCGATGGCCGGGGCAAAGATGACGGCGCTCAAGGACGCGGCCACAGCCCTGGTCGACGACATGTCCACCAGCGTCAAGGGTTCCGGCAAGCTGCGTTTTGCCCTCGTGCCGTTCTCGACCTTCGTCAATGTCGGCCCGCAATACGGCCCCCAGTATAACGACTATGGGCTGCAGACGCAGGCCGGGGCGAAGTGGCTGGATATTTACGCCCAAAGCCCGATCCCGCAAAGCGATGCCGACACGAAAATAAACCGGTTCGCCTTGATGAAGCGGATGGGTATCCAGTGGAGCGGTTGCGTGGAGTCGCGCTACGCCGACACCAAGGTCACTTACGACATCGACGATACTGTCCCGGATTCCAAGAACCCCGAAACCCTTTTCGTCCCGGCGTTCAACCCCGACGAACCCGACAATCCGGGCCTATACCCGAATTCCTATCTTGCCGATGGCGTGGCCGGTATCGGCACCGGCACGTTCGAACAGCGCATGCAGCGCTACGGTGCGCCGGCGGTGGCCCAGAAGCCGACGACCCTCCTTGGCTGGATCATCTACATCCTGTCGTGGAAGAAGGTCGTGCCCGACACCTCGATTGCGAAGTTCTATTCCAACTATCCGGTTGCCAAGGGTCCCAATTTCGCCTGCGCCGCGCAACCGATCACGCCCCTGACCGACAACTACGCCCAGATCAAAAAGGACATTTCCAGCCTCCAGCCCCTCGGGTCCACCAACATCCTGGAAGGTGCGGCGTGGGGCTGGCGCGTGCTGTCCTCGCGCGAACCGTTCTCGGAGGGCGCCGCTGAAGGCACCCCGGGAACCCGCAAGGTCATGGTGTTGCTGACCGACGGAACCAATTCCTTCGGCAACCTCCCCAATGCGCTCGGCTCGTCCTACACGTCGTTCGGCTATCTCGTGGACGGACGCATCGGTTCGCCGACGCTGACCGAGGCCGGCACGACCACGGCAATGGACGACAAGACGCTCGCCGCCTGCACGAACGCCAAGAACGACGGCGTTGAAATCTACACCGTGCTGCTTGAGGAAAATAACAAGGCAACCTCGGCGCTGCTCGAGAAATGCGCCTCCGGCTCGGACCATTTCTTCAACGTTCCGGACCACGCCAAGCTGAAGGCGGTGTTCACCAACATCGTCAACAAGGTCGGCAAGGTGCGCCTGGCGTCGTAGCGATCAGCGCTCCGCCAGCGCCGTCTCGCCGCGCCGTTCGCGGATGAAGTTGACGAAACGCCGGAACAAATAGTGGGAGTCCTGCGGCCCCGGCGAGGCTTCCGGGTGATGCTGGACCGAGAAGACCGGGCGATCCTTCAGGCGGATACCGCAGTTCGAGCCGTCGAACAGCGACACATGCGTTTCCTCCACACCCTCGGGAAGCGTTTCCCGATCGACGGCGAAACCGTGGTTCATCGACACGATCTCCACCTTGCCGGTGGTGTGATCCTTGACCGGGTGGTTAGCGCCGTGGTGGCCCTGGTGCATCTTGCCGGTCTTGGCGCCGAGCGCCAGCGCCAGCATCTGGTGACCGAGGCAGATGCCGAACACCGGCAGGCCGGAATCGACCAGCACCTTGATCGCCGGCACGGCATAGTCGCCGGTCGCCGCCGGATCGCCCGGCCCGTTCGACAGGAACACACCGTCCGGCTTCATCGCCAGAATGGATTCCGCGCTCGTCGACGCCGGCACGACCGTGACCTTGGCGCCGAGCCCGGAAAGCAGGCGCAGGATGTTGCGCTTGACGCCGAAATCCATCGCCACGACGTGGAAGGATGGCGCCTGCTGGGTCCCGTAGCCGGTCTCGATCTGCCAGGGCGCCTCGTTCCAGCCGAGCGACTGCCCGATGGTGGCCTCCTTGGCGAGATCCATGTCGATCAGCCCTGGCCACGCAGCCGCCTTCGCCTTCAGCGCCGGCAGGTCGAACTTTCCATCCGGCGCGTAAGCGATAACGGCGTTTGGCATGCCCTTTTCGCGAATGAGCGCGGTCAGTGCCCGCGTGTCGATGCCGGTCAGCGCGACCACGCCGCGCCGCTTCAGCCACTGGTCGAGATGTTCGGCCGCGCGCCAGTTCGACGGATTGGTCACGTCCGCCTTGAACACCGCCCCGACGGCGCCGATGTGACGCGCCGGCGTCAGATCCTCGATGTCCTCGGCGTTCGTTCCGACATTGCCGATATGGGGGAAGGTGAAGGTGACGATCTGTCCGAGATAGGACGGATCGGTCAGGATCTCCTCATAGCCGGTCAGCGCCGTGTTGAAGCAGACCTCGCCTTCCGCGACGCCGGCAGCGCCCAGCCCGCGCCCCTCGATGACCGTGCCGTCGGCCAGCACCAGCAAGGCGGTCGGTTTCTCGTCGGTCCAGGCGGTTTCGCTCATGGCGCGCTCCGGCAGCGGGGTGCCCCCGCGGAATCGTGTTTCAGCTGTTCGGCCAAGGCCGATCCCATAGAGCAAGGCCGGGAGCGCGTCCACCCCGCCCTTTCCTTGAACCGGGCGAAGTTCTATGTGCAGGTCACACGAGGAGAACGCCGATGCGCGCCCAGATCACACAGGCCATGAAAGACGCGATGCGCGCCAGGGACGCCGAGCGGCTTTCGACCATCCGGCTCATCCAGGCGGCGCTCAAGGATCGCGACATCGCCAATCGCGGCCAGGGCAAGGGCGAAGCGGGCGACGACGAAATCGTCCAGGTGCTCGCCAAGATGGTTAAATCGCGCGAGGATGCCGCCAAACTCTATGACGAGGGTCACCGCCCCGAACTCGCCGCCAAGGAGCGCGCCGAAATCGAGGTCATCCGCGGTTTCATGCCGAAGCAGATGGGCGAGGACGAGGTGCGGGCGGCCGTGACGGCAGCTATCGCCGCGACCGGGGCCACGTCGATCAAGGACATGGGCAAGGTCATGGCCGAGCTGAAGGCACACCACGCCGGCTCGATGGATTTCGGCAAGGCGAGCGGGCAGATCAAGGCGGCGTTGGGCTGAGGAATGCCCCCGCACGTCGGTTGACCCGGGTCAATGCCGCGCCGAACATGCCCGCCTAGGCAGGTTGGAATGGAGGAGACTGACCGCACGGCCGCGCCCGAAGCCGTTTTCGTCGCGCACGGCCTCACCAAGATCTACCGCAACGCCGACGTCGAGGTGAAGGCGCTGCGGGGGGTTGATATCGCCCTTTACGAAGGCGAGATCAGCGTCCTGCTCGGCCCCTCCGGCTCCGGCAAGTCGACGCTGCTCAACATTCTGGGCGGACTCGACACGGCGACGTCTGGCGATGTGCGTTTCCGCGACCACGATCTCACCAATGCCACGGAACGCGAACTGACCCTTTATCGCCGCGACCATGTCGGCTTCGTCTTCCAGTTCTACAATCTCATTCCCTCGCTCACGGCCTGGGAGAATGTGGCGCTGGTCACGGACATCGCCCGCAAGCCGATGAACCCGTCCGAGGCGCTGGCCCTCGTCGGACTGACGCCGCGCGAGAAGCATTTTCCAGCCCAGCTGTCCGGCGGCGAGCAGCAGCGCGTCGCCATCGCCCGCGCCATCGCCAAGCGTCCCGACGTGCTGCTTTGCGACGAACCGACGGGTGCGCTCGATTCCAAGACCGGCCGTATCGTTCTCGAAGCCATCGAGCGCATCAACGCCGAACTCGGCACCACGACGGCGATCATCACCCACAACGCGCCGATCCGCGCGATGGCGCACCGCGTTTTCACCTTCCACGACGGCCAGATCGCCTCGGTCTCGGAAAACGACAGGCGCAAGCCGGCAGCGGAGATTGTCTGGTGAAGGCGCTCAACCGCAAGTCATGGCGCGACGCCATGCGTCTCTGGGCGCAGATCCTGGCGGTGTCGATGGTGATGGCCTCCGGCGTCATGACCATCATCCTGGCGGTCGGCGCCTATCGGTCGCTGCTCGAAACCCGGGAAGCCTACTACGACCGCTACGCCTTCGCCCATGTCTTCGCCTCCGCAACGCGGGCGCCGAGCCGCCTGCGCGACGAGATCCTCGCCATTCCCGGCGTCACGGCCGTGGAATTGCGTGTTGCCGAAAGCGTCATCCTGTCCATGCCCGGCATGAGTGAACCGGCGTCGGGTCACGCCGTTTCCATTCCGGACTTCGGCGATCCATCGGTCAACCGGCTCTATCTTCGTGCCGGGCGCATGCCCGATCCGGCCCGCGCAAGCGAGGTCGCCCTCGACGAACGCTTCGCCAAGGCGCACGGCCTTGTCGTCGGAGACGGCTTCGCCGCGGTCATGAACGGCAAGGAACGCCGCCTCACCATCGCCGCCATCGTACTGTCGCCGGAATTCATCTACGCACTCGGTCCGGGCGACATGGTGCCCGACGACCGGCGTTACGCCGTCTTCTTCATGCCGCGCTCGTCGCTCGAGGACGCGTTCGACATGAACGGGGCCTTCAACGACGTCGCCATCCGCCTGCTGCGCGGGGCTAGCGAACAGGGTGTGATCGAGGCGGTCGACAACCTGCTGGATGGCTATGGCGGCACCGGCGCCTATCCGCGCAGCGAGCAGCAAAGCCATGCCTTCCTCGACAGCGAGCTGACCCAGCTCAACGCGATGGCGCGCGTCATCCCTCCGGTGTTCCTTTTCGTCTCCGCCTTTCTCGTCAACATGATCCTGTCGCGCCTGATCGCGCTGGAGCGCGAGCAGATCGGCCTCCTGAAGGCATGCGGCTACACCTCGCTGGAAGTGGCCCTGCACTACTCGCGGCTTGTCGTCGTGATCGTCGCGGTCGGGCTGGTGATCGGTGCGGGCTTCGGCAACTGGCTCGGGCGGGAAACGACCAAGCTCTACTCGCAATATTTCTCGTTCCCGTTCCTGGTCTTCCGCCAGAGCGGCGACCTTTACGCCACTGCCGCGGTGGTCTCGCTGCTGTCCGCCTTCGCCGGCGCGCTGAAGGCCATCAGAGAAGCCGCCCGTCTTGCCCCGGCGGTGGCGATGCTGCCGCCGGCACCGGCCCGGTACCGTTCGCTGTTCGGCGGCGGGAGCGCGCGCCTTCACCTGCCGCCGCTCCTGGTGATGGCATTCCGCCACTTCGTCCGCCGGCCCGTGCGCTCCACGCTCACCACGCTCGGCCTGTCGATGTCGGTGGCCCTGCTCGTCACCGCGCTGTCGTCCCTCGACGAAATCGAGGAAATGATCCAGATCGTCTTCACCCGCACCGAACGGGCGGACGCATCGCTGGTCTTCGCGGGCGAAGCCTCGCCGCGCGTTCTTGACGATGTCCGTCGCCTGCCCGGCGTGCTGACGGTGGAAGGTTTTCGCACCGTTCCGGCGACCTTGCGCAACGGCCAGCGGGAACGACGTGTCGCCATCATGGGCCGACCGGCCGAAGCGGACCTGTCGCGCCTGCTCGACCGCGACTTGAACCCGTTGGAAGTCCCGCAAAAGGGCATCGCCCTGTCCGAGCGGCTGGCCCGCCATCTCGGCGTCGCGGTCGGCGACAGCGTCGAAGCCGAAGTGCGTACCGGCTTGCGACGCACGATCGAGGTCCCCGTGACGGCGGTCAACCGCTCGCTGGTCGGGCTCTCGGCGGACATGGCCCTGGACGAGGTCGATCGCCTCGCCGGCATCGGCCACCGCCTGACAAGCGCCTCCATTGCAGTCGACGATTCCATGCTCGAGGCGCTTTACACACGCATCAAGAAGACGCCGGCCATCGCATCGATCCGCCTGCTCGGCGTCTCCCGGGACCGTTTCCGCGAAACCATCGCCGAGAACATCACCACCATGACGGTGATCTACACTATCCTTGCCATCGTGATCGGCTTCGGCGTCGTCTACAATTCGATGCGCATCCAGTTCTCCGAACGGGCCCGAGAGCTGGCGAGTCTGCGCGTACTCGGCTTCACCCGCATGGAGGTCGCCGGCGTCCTTTTCGCCGAAATCGCGGTGATCGTCGTGCTGGCCCAGCCGGTCGGATGGGCTCTCGGCACGGCGTTCGCGTGGTCGGTTGCCAAGGGTTTTGAAAGCGACCTTTTCACGATACCGTTCGTCCTGACCCGGCCAACCTTCGCCTATGCCTCGATCGTCGCCATCGTTTCGGCCGCGGCGACCGGTTTCATCGTCAAGAACCGCGTCGACCGGCTCGACATGGTCCGCGTTCTGAAGACCAGGGAGTGATCCATGCCCGCCCGCATCAAGACCATCGCCGGTTTCGCCATCGCCGCCGCTCTTGGCGCGGGCGCCCTGTGGTGGGCCTTTGCCGAGCAGCCGGTCGGCGCCGATCTCGTCACCATCGGCGAAGGTCCGATGACCGTGAACGTCGAGGAAGACGGCATTTCGCGCGTCCGCGAGGTCTATCGCGTTTCCGCGCCGGTCTCGGGCCGACTTGACCGCTCGATCCTCGATGTCGGCGACCCCGTCGAGGCGGGCAAGACCGTGATCGCTCGGCTCAATCCCGTCGCCCCATCCTTCCTCGACGACCGCGCCCGCGCGGAGGTTCTCGCCGCAATCGACGCGGCGGCGGCCGCCGTCGGTCTGGCAGCGGCCGAAAGGCTCAGCGTCCAGGCGTCGCTTGACCAGGCCCGCGCCGATCTCGAACGGGCCGAACGGCTGGCCAAATCGGGCGTCGTCTCGGAAAGCCAGCTCGAAAAGGCGCGCGCCGATGTTGCCGTCTACACCGCCAAGCTTGCCTCGGCGGCGGCGCAGGTGAAGCTGCGCGAAAGCGAACTTGCTTCGGCGAAAGCCAAGCTGATCGAGCCCGGCGCATTGGCCTCCGCCGACAATTCGCCCTCCTGCTGCGTCGCTGTCACCTCGCCGGCGGATGGCGTCGTCCTGGAGATCCACGCCAAGAGCGAGCAAGTCATCGCCGCCGGCAGCCCGCTCGCCGACATCGGCAACCCGGCCGATCTCGAGGTCGAGGTCGACCTGCTGTCCCAGGACGCGGTCCGCCTTGCCCCCGGAGCCGCGGTCTCGATCTACGGGTTCGGAGGCGATGCGATCAAGGGCAGGCTCCGCCTCGTCTCGCCGGCAGCAAAAACGAGGGTTTCGGCCCTCGGGATCGAGGAGCAAAGGGTTGCCGCGATCGTCGACCCACAAGGCCCCGCGCCGAAACTCGGCCATAATTTCCGCGTGCGCGCGGCTATCGAGGAATGGCATGCCGACAAGGTCGTCATCGCGCCGGTCGCGGCGTTGTTCCGCGTCGGCAAGGACTGGGCTGCGTTCCGCGTCGTCAACAATCGGGCCGAGCGTGTCATCGTCGACATCGGCCGCATGAACGGACGCGAGGCGGAGGTCGTGTCGGGGCTGGCCGCCGGCGACCGGGTCATCGTCCATCCGAGCGACACGATTTCCGACGGCACACTCATAGCCCCGCGAACCGAATAGCGGCTACGTTGCTCGCCGGCCGGAATTCAGATGGTGCAGCTCAGTGCGGAATCCAGGGACCGAACGGCGGATGATCTTCGAAATGATCGACTTCCCGGCACTTGCGCACGAAACAGGAGCTGTCGTCGCGCGAGGGAATCCACGCCGGCACGGCATCCTCGTTCCAATTGCAATAAGAGCTGTTGCGCACGTAGCGGTCGAATAACTGGAGCGACGGATTGGTCTTGGAATGGTACCGCATGATCGCCGCGCCTTCGGACTTGATTGTCGCCTGCACCTGCGAACAGGACATCTTCTCGGAATTGTAGCGATTGATGGCTGAAGCGGGCGTCACCGCCAGCACGCCGACAGCCAGAGCGAGTGCGATGATGCGCATGGTTTGCTCTCCTTTTTTGCGCCGCGATTTTGACCTCGAATCGCGGCAAAATCATGCGTCGCGAGCCGGCTCCGGCGAGCGTCAGTCTTGCACTTGTCGCCATTTGCTCATATTGGATTTGTGTATCGGACTTTCGGCCTGACGCTTCGACAGCGAACTTTCGCAACGGACGCCTAAACGAAATTCACGATTTGCCCAGGCTGGCGGAAACGCCAGTCAACTAAGTCCGCCACGCGAAAGGAACGCATATGGCCACCGGAACCGTCAAATGGTTCAACACCACCAAAGGCTACGGCTTCATCAAGCCGGACGCTGGCGGCCCCGACGTCTTTGTCCACATTTCCGCGGTTCAGCGCTCGGGCCTCGCCGGCCTCGACGAGAACCAGAAGATCACCTACGAACTGGTGCAGGACCGTCGCTCCGGCAAGTACGCCGCCGACAAGCTGCAGGTTACGGGCTGATCCGCGCTTTCGGATCGAGATGCTCGGGCGGGGCTTGACCCCGCCCTTTTTATGACGCGAAGCGATTGGCCGGCATCTCGCCGTAAATCACGTCTGCCGGCGAGCGCGTGGTTTCGTCGATGATGGTTCCGGCCAGTTGCGGCTGGCCGAGCAGGAAGCCCTGCACCATCGTCGCGCCGGAGTTGAGCGCGATGACAAGCTGCTGGCGGGTTTCGATACCCTCGATCAGCACGTCCGCCCCCTTCTCGCGATAGGTTTCCAGCAAGGGATGGATCAGTCCGGCCGCTTGACGGGCCCGTGACAGGTTGCGGAACAGGTCGCCGCGCATCTTGTGGAGCGGGCTGTCGAAATGGGCCGCCGCGCATTCCACGCCGATGGCATCAAGGGCCAGGCGCGCGCCGCGGGCTTTCGTTTCCCGACCCAATTCAGCCAGTTCGGACCCGGAAACAGTCTCCGAATGCATCACCTCGCAGACGAGATGCACCGCATCCCGACCAAGGGCCGCTGTCGCATTGTCGATCTGCCGCAGGGCGGCCTCGATGCCGGCGGTCATGTCGACGCCAAGCCAGAGATCCAGCCGCGACGGCTCTTCCACGCCGGCGTTCGCGCGGTTCTCGCCGTGCAAACGGGCAGCCAGCAGGTTCAGTTCATCGACATGGCGGGCTTCGCGCCGATCGAACAGATCGCCTGCCGCGACCCGGCGGCCACCGCGCGTCGCATGGACGTATCCGCGCAATCCCTTCAGTTCTAGGCGGCCATCGGCAACCGAGAAGACCGGCTGGAACGCGCTTCTGAGCCGGCAATCGCCCCACACGCCAATCCGGATGCCGACTTCATCGACGACTATCGACCGGTCAGCCACACCGAGGACTTCATTCATGGGTCACTTCCTTGCGGCTTGCGGCCGCCTTTTCGTGCGCTTGCACTCGTCGCAGACGCTCACAACGAGGTGCGCCGACCGAAGGTTTTTGCTGCGCGGTTTGGTGCTGAGACGGGTTGGGACGGACGGAATGTGGGCGGATCGAGCGTCGCGGCCGCCCTGAATTGGGAAAAATTGCCGGGAGCAAGTTCCGGGCGGGCAAGCACGAAGCCCTGGACGAAATCCGCGCCGGCGCGTTCGGCGAGTTCGAGCTGCCAATGCTCCTCGATGCCTTCGAAGACCGTCGTTATGCGTTCGTCGCGGAACCGGTGGACCATCGATTCCAGCAGCGCGTAGCCGGCGTTGCTGTCCATCAGCCGCATGATCCAGTGGGCGTCGAACTTGATGATGTCGGGCTTCAGACGACGGATGCGCTCCATGTCGGAATCGTCGGATCCGTAGTCGTCGACCGCGATCCGGTAGCCCTGGCGCCGCAGCGCCTGCACGAAATCGAACAGCAGATCGTCGGAGGCGGTCTTCTGTTCCGTCATCTCGCAGACGAGCCGCTTGCCATCCACGCCGGCCTCGAAGAGCACCGCGCGCAGATCGTCGAGCGCTTTTTCGACAAGGATCCGCTCAACGAACAGCGAAGGATCGAAATTGACGAAGACCAGAGAGGCTGGGTCGAGGAAGGTGCCGGCGTTCATCAGGTGAACGAAGCGCATGAGCGACTCGACCTCCACCTTGTCCTGATGCGGGACCATGGGAAAGAAGTTCCCCGGCGAGATGGCCTCGCCGTTGCGGAATGGCCGCACCAGGCATTCATAGGCGCCGATTTCCACCTTGCCGCCGCGGAATCGGAACAGCGGCTGGAAGGCGGTACGGATCTCGAAAACGCTCCACGCGCCGAAATACGGCCCGTCCGGAAGGCGATGGATGTTGGCTAGCAACTTCGGTGGCATGGTGTCACGGATTTCGCTGTCGTCGCCATTGTGACGCCGAAATCTGGACGAGCGGTTAACTTGGTGAACGAAACGTCAGTTTTCCCGACAGGTCACGCTTGCGATTCGTGACGCATTCGGACACAGAGGTCCGCGTCTGAACCGGCCGCGAAAACGGCCACGATGGAGTAACGCCGATGGCTTTCCTTGCCGATGTCCTCTCTCGCGTCAAACCCTCCGCGACCATCGCGATCACCCAGAAGGCACGCGAACTGAAGAATTCCGGCAAGGACATCATCTCGCTTTCCGTCGGCGAGCCGGATTTCGATACGCCGGACAACGTCAAGGAAGCCGCGATCGCCGCCATCCGCCGCGGCGAGACCAAGTATCCGCCCGTATCCGGCATCCAGCCGTTGCGCGAAGCCGTCGCAGCGAAATTCAAGCGCGAGAACGGACTCGACTACAAGGCCTCCCAGACGATCGTCGGCACCGGCGGCAAGCACGTCATCTACAACGCGCTGCTGGCAACGCTGAACCCCGGCGACGAGGTCATCATCCCCGCGCCTTACTGGGTCAGCTATCCGGAGATGGCGGCGCTGAACTCCGGCACGCCGGTGTTCGTCGACACCACCCTGGAAAACAATTTCAAGCTTCAGGCCGAAGACCTTGAGCGTGCCATCACGCCTCGCAGCAAGTGGATCATCCTCAACTCGCCGTCGAACCCTTCGGGCGCCGCCTATAGCTGGGACGAGATGAAGGCCCTGACGGATGTCCTCATGCGCCACCCGCATGTCTGGGTGCTGACGGACGACATGTACGAGCACCTGACCTATGGCGATTTCACCTTCGTTACCCCGGCGCAGGTCGAGCCTGGCCTGTACGATCGCACGCTGACCATGAACGGCGTGTCGAAGGCCTATGCCATGACCGGCTGGCGCATCGGCTATGCCGCAGGGCCCGAAAAGCTCATCAAGGCGATGGACATGGTCCAGGGCCAGCAGACTTCGGGCGCCTGTTCGATCGCGCAATGGGCCGCGCTTGAAGCATTGAACGGACCGCAGGACTGCATCCCGCGATTCAAGGCGGCGTTCGAGAAGCGCCGCGACCTCGTCGTCTCCATGCTCAACCAGGCGACAGGACTGGTCTGCCCGAAGCCGGAAGGCGCCTTCTATGTCTATCCGTCGGTCGCCGCGCTGATGGGCAAGAAAACCCGCAGCGGCAAGGTACTGGCAACCGACGAGGATTTCGTCATGGCGTTGCTCGAGGAAGAAGGCGTTGCTTCGGTGCATGGCAGCGCCTTCGGCCTCGGTCCGAACTTCCGCATCTCCTACGCCACCTCGGATGAGGCGCTTGAGGAAGCATGCCGCCGCATCCAGCGTTTCTCGGCAAGCCTGACCTGAGTGGTTCCACCCTGTCGCGATTGCGTGTTGCCGTCTAACGGCAACACGCACGGACAAAAAAAGCGCCTCGGAATTGACCCCAAGGGGCGGCCGTCGCGCATCTCGCCGCCGGAGCTCGCAATCCGCGTCTCTTAGCCGGGGAATCCCCCGGTAACGCGCTCCGGCGCGGCCATTCGCCCCGTTCCATGATGCGTTTCGCCTTGCGCCGCAAACGGCCCGATGCTTCGATTGCATTGAGCCCGATCAAGGCGTTCGCGCGCCGCTGGTTCGAGCATCCTGCACCGAAAACAAGCATGGCTAAGGAGGCCGATCATGGGAAACAGAGCCGGGGGAAGACGTGAGGGACCGAAATGCGTCGCCATTGTCGGTCCCTTCGCGTCAGGCAAGACGACACTGCTCGAGGCCATCCTCGCGCGCACCGGAACAATTTCCCGGCAGATGACGGTGGCTTCCGGCCAGACGGTCTCCGATCATTCCGCTGAGGCGCGCGCGCATCAGATGAGCGTCGAGGCCGGTGTCGCCTCCATCGATTTCATGGGCGAGCAGATCACCTTCGTCGATTGCCCCGGATCGGTCGAGTTTGCCACGGAAGCGGGTCCCGTGCTGGCGGGTTGCGACCTCGCCCTAGTCGTCGCCGAAGCTGACGAAAAGAAGATTCCCGCCCTCGAACTGATCCTTCGCGAGCTCGATTCTGACGGCATCCCCCACATGTTGTTCCTCAACAAGGTGGACAAGGGCGACGCAGGCGTGCGCGAAACGCTGAAGCTGCTCCAGCCCGCCAGCCGCACCCCGCTGCTGTTGCGCCAGATTCCGTTGCGTCGGGACGGGGTTGTCGTCGGCTACATCGACCTGGCGCTCGAGCGCGCCTATGTCTGGCGCGAACACGCCGACAGCGAGCTCATCCCGCTTCCTGACGACGAGCGCGCCCGCGAGGTCGAGGCACGGTTTGCCATGCTGGAGAAGCTGGCCGATCACGACGACCAGCTCATGGAACAGCTGCTCAGCGAGATCGAACCGCCGCGCGACGAGGTCTTCGACGATCTTGCCGCCGATCTGCGCGAAGGCAATGTCATGCCCGTGTTCATCGGCTCCGCCGAACACGGCAACGGCATCATGCGGCTGCTCAAGGCCATTCGCCATGAAGCGCCCGACGCGGCCAGCACGCGCGCGCGCCTCGGCATCGGCGAGAATTCCGGACTGGTGGCTCAGGTCCTCAAGACGATCCACACGCCGCATGGCGGCAAGCTTTCCGTCTCCCGCGTCCTTTCCGGCAAGGTCACGGACGCCATGGAACTGACGACCGCCGACGGCCGCGCCGGCAAGGTGTCCGGCATCTATCGCCTCTTCGGCAAGGACCAGAGCAAGCTTTCGGAGGCCAGCGACGGCGACACGGTTGCCCTCGGCAAGCTCGAACACATCCGCACCGGCGACACCGTGGGCGCGGCGAAAACCAGCGTCACCCAACTCGACGTCCCCAAGATGGCGGAACCGGTTTTTTCGATCGCCATCGAACCGAAGGAGCGCAAGGACGAGGTCAAGCTGTCGTCAGCGCTCGCCAAGCTGCACGAGGAAGATCCTTCCCTGATCGTCGAGCAGATCCCCGAAACCGGCGAGACGATCATTCGCGGGCATGGCGAGATGCATCTGCGCGTGGCGGTGGAACGGCTGGAGGGAAAATACCAGATCGCCCTGCAGCACCATAAGCCGCGCATCCCCTATCGCGAGACCATCCGCAAGGGCACGTCCATTCGTGGCCGCCACAAGAAGCAATCGGGCGGCCACGGCCAATTCGGCGACGTCGTGATCGACATCAAGCCCTTACCGCGCGGCGCCGGTTTCGAGTTCACTGACACGATCACCGGCGGCGTGGTGCCCAAGCAGTACATCCCCTCTGTCGAGGCCGGCGTGATCGACTATCTGAAGTCGGGCCCGCTCGGCTTCCCGGTCGTCGATGTCGCCGTCAACCTGGCCGACGGCTCCTACCATACGGTCGATTCCTCCGACATGGCGTTCCAGATGGCGGCGCGGATCGCGATGAAGGACGGCATGGCGCAGTGCGCGCCGGTCCTGCTGGAGCCGATCATGAAGGTGTCGGTCTCCACGCCCTCCGACAACACCGCGCGCATCACTGCCATCATCCCGCAGCGCCGCGGCCAGATCCTCGGCTATGACGCACGGCCGGGCTGGCCGGGCTGGGATGTGGTCGAGGCGCTCATGCCGCAATCGGAAATCAGCGACCTGATCATCGAACTGCGGTCGGCGACGGCGGGTGTCGCCACGTTTACGGCGGGCTTCGACCACATGGCCGAACTCACCGGCCGTCACGCCGACGAAATCGTCGCGGCCCAGGAGAAGAACGCTCACGCGTAGCATTGGCGGTACAGAAAACAAGGACGGCGCCGGATGCCCTCCGGCGCCGTCCCGTTTCGACCGGAAATTGCCCCCAATCCCCGGTCATTTCACTTGCGGTTCGGCCGTCGGGCCTCGCTTCCGCGACTGCCGAACCTGTTTCTCGTCGATCGGGCGATCCGCGTCTGAGACCCGGCTTCCCGGGTCGCGACGCATCAGCGCTTCGCATCTCCTGAAGCAGACCTATCGCGTGCCACGCGCGCAGTGCAGGTTACAGGGGGTTACGTGTTGCCGTTACGCGCCGGGAACAAGGCGTTCCGCCGAGGTTTGCGGCAAAAAGAAAAGGCCGGACGAGACGCCCGGCCTTCCAATTGGGAAAGCCACCGGGAGGAGGCGCTTTCCACGTTCGCTCGGCAGGGAGGAGGAGAGCCGTCGCGAACAAGACGTATATGGTCTTTTGAATATTGCGCCGCAACCGGCATCCCTGCATTTCAGCCATGCAAAAAACGCAGAGCTGAATCGGCGGGGATTTCGCGTTCTAGTAGGTCCAGCTCCGCGCCTTGGCGAACAGGAATTCGCGGAACGCCTTGAGTTTCGCCTGGTTTTTGACCGCTTCCGTGTAGCAGAAGAAGACGTCGAAGCTCGGCAGATCGAAATCGACGTTGATCGGTTTGAGCTCCGGGGTCGTCGCCGCCATGTAGTCGGGCAGGATGGCAAGGCCCACACCCTTCAGCACCGCACGCCGAATCGCCAGCAGGTCGTTGATCTGCAGCGTCGGCGAGCGGCGCTCATCCTCCGACCGGCCGACCGTCTCGAGCGCATTGAGGTCGCGGAGGAAGGCTGGAGCCGTCGGCCCGAACGTCACGATGCGATGCTGGTCGAAATCGGCCACTGATTTCGGCGTCCCGTGCGCCTCCAGATACGCGGCCGATGCGAACACATGCAGCCGGATCGTGAACAGCCGCCGCTGTATGAGGTCGGGCTGTTGCGGCTGGCGCAGGCGCAGCGCGCAATCGGCCTGGCGCTGGGTCAGGTCGAGTTCCTCATTGGCGAGGATGAGCTGCAGATGCAGGTCGGGATAGAGTTCCAGGAATTCGTGAACCCGCTCGGTGAGCCATGACGCTCCGAGCCCGACGGTCGTCGTGACCTTCAGCAGACCCGACGGCTTGTCGGCCGTCTCGTTGAGGCGCTCGCGCACGCCCTCAAGCCGCACCATGATGTCGCGGGTGGTGCGGAACAGCATTTCGCCCTGCTCGGTCAGCACCAGACCGCGCGCGTGCCGCGCGAACAGCGGCACGCCGACATCATGCTCCAGCGCGCTGACCTGGCGGGAAACCGCCGATTGGGACAGATTAAGGCTTTCGGCCGCGTGGGTGAACGAACCGGCTTGCGCCGCCGCGTGAAAAACCCTCAGCCTGTCCCAGTCGAACGGCATGGTCCGTTTCCTTGTCGCGCCAGCCTATTCGGCAGCCTCGCGGTGACTTTCCTGCGTGGCGAGCCAGCGCTCCGCCTCCAGGGCAGCCATGCAGCCAAGGCCCGCCGCCGTGACCGCCTGACGGTAGACATCGTCGGCAACATCGCCGGCGGCGAACACGCCTTCAACATCCGTCCTGGTCGAGCCCGGTTCCGTCCACAGATAGCCGTTCGGCTTCTGCTTGAGCTTGCCGACGAACAGCTCGACCGCCGGCGCATGGCCGATGGCGATGAACACGCCGTCCGCGGCGATTTCGCTGACCGCGCCCGTTTTGACATTCTTCACGCGGACACCCGAGGCGCTGGCCGGCAGCGGGCCGACACCCGGCTTGCCGGTGATGTCCTCGACCACGGTATCCCACACGACCCGCACATTGTCCTTCTTGAACAGACGGTCCTGCAGGATCTTTTCGGAACGGAAGGAATCGCGGCGATGGATGATCGTGACCGATTTCGCGATGTTGGAGAGGTACAGCGCCTCCTCGACCGCGGAATTGCCGCCGCCGACTACGATGACGTCGCGGCCGCGATAAAAGAAGCCGTCGCAGGTGGCGCAGGCCGAGACGCCGAAGCCCTGATAGGTCTTCTCGCCGGGAAGGCCGAGCCACTTGGCCTGCGCGCCGGTCGCAACGATGACCGCGTCGGCCGTGTACTGGGCGCCGGAGTCGCACTTGATGCGGAGCGGACGGACCTTGAAATCCACTTCCGTAACCAGATCGGCAACGATCTCGGCGCCGACATGCTCGGCCTGCTTGAGCATCTGCTCGACCAGCCAGGGTCCCTGGATCGGATCGGCGAAACCGGGATAGTTCTCCACATCGGTGGTGATCGTCAGCTGGCCGCCCTGCTGCAGGCCGGCAATCAGGACCGGCTTGAGAAGCGCGCGGGAAGCGTAGATGGCGGCGGTATAGCCCGCCGGGCCTGATCCGATGATCAGGACGGGAACGTGACGTGCAGTCATGTCGAACCTCGAATGCTAGAGCGCCGGCGCACCGGCGGTTTTGGGATCCGCCCACATTTAGGGTTTCGCAGCACCTCGCCCAAGGGTTGGCGGCCCTGCACTGACGATCACAGATGTCGCAGGCAAATCTACCAATCGGCCGCACCAAATGCTAGCACCGGCACCAAACCCCCCGGGGAAATCGGCATGGCGGACAAAATCGAACTCGACGCGATCGACTGGAAGATCCTGAAGGAACTCCAGAACGACGGCTCCATCACCAATATCGAGCTGTCGCGGCGCGTCGGCATTTCCGCTCCGCCCTGCCTGCGACGCGTCCGCCGGCTGGAAGAAACCGGCATCATCCGTTCTTACCGCGCCGTGCTCGATGCCGCCCAACTCGGCCTGCCCGTCGTGGCCTTCTGCCTCGTCGCGCTGAAGCACCAGTCCGAAACGGACCTGCGGGCGTTCTCCGCCGCACTCCGCCGTTGGCCGATGGTACGCGAGGCTTGGATGGTCTCCGGCGAGACCGATTTCATGCTGCATTGCGTCGCCCCCGACCTCGCCGCCTTCCAGTCCTTCGTCATGGACACGCTGATCCCCTCGCCCAATGTCGATGCGGTGCGCACGGCGCTGACCATTCGCAAGATCAAGGACGAAGGGCTGGTGGCGATCGGCTGAAGCCGGGATGCGGATTGAGACGGTCCGGCGCCGATCACGCCGTCCGCGATCCGAGGTCGCCCTGGCGAACGGCTACTCTTCGAGTTTCAGCCATTCCCGTGGAACGATATCGGGATTGAACAATTTCGGATCGGCGAACCACTGCTCCGGGGCGGCCACGATCTTGTCGGGCGACGGATCGAGCCATGCTCCCCACCAGGAAAACGTCGAATTGGCGATGATGTGGTGCCGGCAGGCTGCCATCAGGCGGAGATCCTCGTGGGCTCCCGCACGCCCGTTGTGGCGTGCCACGCGCATCGGCGCGTCGAAGGTAAGATTTGCCGCCGCCCAGTCCGGATCGTCCGAAAAGACAAAGAGCGCGGGCCTGCCACCGATGCGTTCGCGAATTTCATCGAAGGCGCGCGCATAATAGGCCGCACCAGGGGTCCCGTGCGCGCCGTGGCTTTTTTTGTCCGACACATAGTCGCCGCGTCGCACATGCAGCGACACCGCATGTTTTTCGGCGCGGATCGCATCGAGCCATTCGGCGTTTTGGGCGTCCGGCTCCTCCGCGAACTCAAGATCCTGCCTGATCTGCCCGGAAAAATCGGCGAAGTAACGCTCCGACTGGAAGTAGCCATGCAGATAGGAGTCGCGGCCCGGATCGAGGATATCGGAATTGAACCCGAGGCCGTGTTCGCGAAGGAATCGTGGCGATCGCCCGAAGGTGCGCCAAACCGCATAGCGGATCGGTGTATCGCGGTCCGGCGGCAATTCGGCCGCGCTTCCGATGCGGGCGTGAATCCCGAAATGATGCAGCGCGTAGGCCGCCGGCCCATTACTGTCGAACGCCCTCGCATCGAGTATGAGGTCTGACCCGTTGCGTAACGCGGCCGCCCGCGCCGCCGCGTACTGGAACAACTGGTTGCCGAGTCCGCCGATGAGCCGTACGAAAATTCGGCCGCCGCTCATGGCGCGATCAGCTCCTTTCGCAGGAACAGCACATCGCCACAGGTGTGCGAACGGTGCATTTCGACAAACCCGGCCGCTGCAAAGCGGGCAACCACATCCCGGTAGAGCGCCCCACCTTCATAAACTTGGATTTTCGAGACCTCGCAGATCGCCGCCTTCGCCCTTTCCAGCGTCCGCTTTCCGCCCTTCAGCACCTCCAGTTCGGCGCCCTGCAGATCAAGCACAACGAGATCGGCTCCCGCGGGGCAGTGGGATTCAGCGATGCGGTCGAGCGTCGTCGAGATCGCAGTTTCGTCCTGCCCCGTCTCCCTGATGCCTGGCCATCGGCCGGCAAACACGTCGGTGGCATGGAAGACCGAATTCGACTGCCCGTCATTGGAAAACCCGTGCAAGGTCAGTTCTCGGCCTTCCTCGCCAAACAGGAGCGCGTTGACCGCCAGATGCTCGGCTCCGAGGATGCCCGCTGTCAGGTCTGCGTCGAGCGAGGCCCGCAATTGCGCGCAGGTCGCTTGCGAAGCTTCGACCCAGACCACCCTCCGCGCCCCGATCCGTTCGTAGAATTGCCGCTCCTGGCCGAGATGCGCTCCGCCATGAATGACGCTTCGGACATCCAGACCTTCGCGAACGAGCGCTTCCAGCAAACGCCACGGGTTCTGCCGAAGATGGCGCCCAACACGGAACCGCAAACGCCCGAACCGTGCGGGAGATGATGATGTCGTTCCCACCGGGACCGTTTATTACTTCGCGCGTTTCATGGCGAGCCGCCGTGTTCTTTTGCAAGGGGCACGCGTGAGGCAGGCGCTCGAACAGTGGGCTAAACCGGCCGGCCTCGCCACAGTTCCTCATAGGCTTCAGCGATCATCCTCGCTTCATCGAACACGTTGAACTGTTGCTCCACGCGGCGGCGAGCGGCACTCGCGAGGGTCGCATGGCGCTCGGGATCGTTCATGAGCGCCACGATGCTCCGCGCGACGCTTTCGGTGTCGTCGTCGACCATCGATCCCGCTTCGCCGTCGCCGACAAACGCCTGGAAATGCCCGGCCTTGGCGAGGGCCACCGGTACGCCGCACGCCATCGCCTCGATCGGCGTCATGCCGTAGCCTTCGTAACGCGGCAGCGCGACGAGGAGGTCCAGCCCCGGCAGGACCTGCGCGAGCCGTTCGTGCGGCATCTCGCCAGGAAACAGTATACGGTCGGACATCCCTGCGGCCGCCACGCGTGCCACCAGCCCGTCATGGAAATCACGAAATTTAGGTGTGGCGCGCCCGACAACGAGCGCGGTCACGTCGGGAAGCAGCGGCAAGGCGGCAATCATGGCGTCGACGAAGCGGTCGGTTCCCTTTTCGGGGCGGATGCGTCCGATGGTGGCCACACCCCTGTTTCCCGGAAAACCGAGTGCCCGCCATGCGGCCGACCGGTCCTTCGCCGGCTGGAACATCTCAATGTCCACACCGTGGGGAACGACGCGGTACGGATTGTCCAGGAATGTGCCCGCCTCGTCCGAGGTGGCAATGACGAAGTCCATCTGACGGATCAGGAAGCGCGGAAAGGACGAGTGTCTGCGCGTCGCCGCTGACGTGAAAACCGTGCGGATCGGCAGGCGCAGGACCTTCCGCGCCAGCAGGGCGACCAGCATCTCGCTGTTGCGCCGGACATGCCAGATGGAAAACGGCCGGCCCACGGGCCGGCGCCTGGAAAGGACCAATGCTCGCAGGGTCGATATCGGTTCAGGAAGACCTGTCAGCGTTTCGCCGACGACGCGCAGCGCATAGTCACGCGCGAGGGCGCGTGCCACCGCCGCCGCCGTCGTCGAAACGCCGGTCAATCTCGGATTGAAATTGGTGACAAAAACCTCCGGACGGGCTTCCATTCTTGCCTGCGGGTTACGTCTGATCATCCAAATCGCACATTCACGATCTCGTAGCCCCTGGCGCCACCCGGCGCGTTGACCTCGACGGTATCCCCGACCGCCTTGCCGATGAGCGCGCGCGCGATCGGCGATGAAATGGAAATGCGCCCGGATTTCACGTCCGCCTCCTGATCGCCGACGATCTGGTAGGTTTTCGTTTCCTCGGTGTCCTCGTCGACTAGCTCCACGGTCGCGCCGAACTTGATCCGGTCGCCGGACAACTTCGACACGTCGATCACCTCGGCGCGCGCGACAAAGTCTTCCAGTTCGGCCACGCGGCCTTCGTTGAGGGCCTGCGCCTCCTTGGCGGCATGGTACTCGGCGTTTTCCGAAAGATCGCCGTGGCCGCGGGCTTCTGAAATGGCTTCGATGATGCGCGGCCGCTCCTCCTGCTGGCGCCAGCGCAGTTCCTCGCGCAGCTTGGCGAACCCATCGGCGGTCATAGGCACCTTTTGCATTCCGAATGTCCTTTCAAGACGGCAAGGTCGCGGCCCCGCCGTGTCAAAATCTCTTCGCCCACCGGGACAAAAAGAAAACGGCCCGACGGCTGATGGCCGACGGATCCGTTGCGTTCATCGCTTCCTTCATAGCAGATCGGGCCATTTCGCATCAAGATTCTTGCAAAAGACGGTTCAGGATCCCGTCGCAGCGCGGCGGACGGGTCGTTCCAGCCCCTGCGGGACGCCGGTCATCTCGAAAATGAGGTCCTCTTCGTCCGGGAAGGCCATGCGCATGAGCGCGTCTCTCGCGGCTGCCGCATCCTCCAGATCGGCAACGGCAATGGTCCGGCCGTCAGCAAGCTGGATCCGCAACGTCCCGGCGGCCCGCGGAATGCCGAGCGGCGGCCGCCTGATCGAGATTGCCCGGATGTCGCTCCAGGCGATGGCTTGCATGTCGGGGGAAGGAAAGCCGCGATGCAGATACAGCGCATTGCCGGTCGCCTGCACCCGGATCGTCACCCACCGAAGCACCGCCTGTGCTAACAGGAAGGGCACGGCAAGCCCGCCGGTCACGAGGCAAAGCCGCGCCAGCGCCCCGTTTCCATATCCAGACAGGACGATCACCCCATAGAGCGAAGCGTAAAAGGCCAGCACAGCCGCGACCGGACCAAACAGCGCAGCAGCCGAGGCCCGGAAAACCCGTCCGTCGCCTACCGGAATATTGTCGTTGACGCCAGATCGCACTGATTCGCGCCTCCCGCTCAGGCAAGAATACTCCGGTCGAGGCGACACCAGAAGCGCGCCATGCGCACTGCTCGCGGCGCACTTCGGCTGAAGCACCGGATCAGCCCTGGGCGGCAGGCGAACGGTGAAGACAATCCGCCCGTCGGCATCGCCTCACTTCCGCTTGGGCGGCCAAAGATAGGGGAAGGTCTCGAGCCCGCCCTTGCCGTCGCAGTCGTCCTTGCTGCGTTCCTCGATCAGCATGAATTGCAGCGAATCGGGAACCCCGATCAGCTTCCACTTGTCGTACAGGCCGCAATCGCCGATGCCGCGGCCCTTGAAGAACGCTTCGAGCACGCGTTCGTGCCCGTCCCAACCGACGTTCCAGGCCTCCTCGATCACCACCGGACCGAGTTCGCCCATTGTCGGCAATTGCATCGGATGGACCCCCTCCGCCGTCACCCAGTAGAGGCTGAAGGGCTGGTTGTAGGCGCCTCCATCCGCGCAAGGCACGACCAGAAGCGCATTGTCCTTGTCGAAGCGGTCCTCGAAACCGCCGGCCCGGCCGAAACGGTCAGGTTCAAAGAAGGCGCATTCGCCTTCGCCGGTAAAATCCTCCCGGATCTCTTCCGGCAAATCCCCAACCGCCGTGATGTCGCGAGCGGTGAACTCGGGACTATCCTTGTCGCCCTTGGCGACGATGGCATCGCGCGTATCAACCCTTCCCTGCACGTCGTCGAGCCAGGTCAGGCTGGCCGCCAGGCCGGCAAGCGAGATGTCCACCGAGCGCTTGCCCTCCGTACCCGAATAAGAGACGTCGAGGCGGCGTCCGTTGCGGAGCGCGCCGATCAGTCCCAGGACGCTCTCCTGCGATTGAAGCATGGAGCGGTAATCGTCCTCGTCGCGGGCAAACTGGGAAGCCGGCACGACGCCCCAGCTCTTCCCGTCGACGCTGAAGGAGACGTCGCTTCCTTTGGCAAACTCGGCCGAGATGTCGAGGAACAGTGTCACCGGCGTGTCGCGCCCGGCCACGCGCTCGATGCCGAAGCCGCTCAGCTCATTGTCCTTCGTATCGACCTGGGCGCTGCAGGTCATGCCGCTCGAACACCAGGCGAAGTAGTCGCGGAATTCCTTCGACGGTTCCGCTGCCGCCGGGCCGGCAAGTGCCGCGGCGAGTACGATTCCTGCAATTCGGCCCATCCTGTCCACGCCATCCTCCCATTTGTCGGGCGAGCCTACCCACCCTGTTCCGGCGATGCTATGACGCCGTGCCTGTCCGTAAAAGCACGGAGCGCCGCATGCCCGCGATCACCACCATCGGCTTCGATGCGGACGACACGCTCTGGCACAACGAGCGCTATTTCCGCCTCACCGAAGCCCGTTTCGCCGAACTGCTCGGCAACCACGGCCCCGCCGAGGAAATTTCGGCCCGCCTGCTGGAGGTCGAGAAACGCAACCTTCGCCATTATGGCTTCGGCATCAAGGGCTTCGTCCTGTCGATGATCGACACCGCCATTGAGGTTTCGGAAGGCCGGGTCCCCGCGGCCGCGATCGCGGAGATCCTGTCGTTCGGTCGGGATATGTCGGACCATCCCGTAGAGCCGCTTCCCCATGTGCGCGAGACCCTGAGCGCACTACACCCGGGTCACCGCCTCGTCCTCATCACCAAGGGCGATCTATTCGACCAGGAGCGCAAGCTGGCCGCATCGGGCCTCGGCGACTTTTTCGAGGCCGTCGAAATCGTCTCCGACAAGACCGCCGACATCTACAGGCGCGTCTTTACGCGCCATGGCGACGGGCCGGAGCGGTCGGCGATGGTCGGCAATTCGCTGAAGTCGGACATCTGGCCGGCGATCGAGGCCGGCGCCTGGGGAATCCATGTCCCGCATGACCTGACCTGGGTCCTCGAACGGGTCGAAGCACCGCGCGCAGAACCGCGGTTCCGTGAAATCAGCGACCTTGGCCAGCTGGCCGTGCTACTCGACGACATCGGCCGCGCTACCCCCGCCTGACTTGGCGGGCGCGTTGCGCTAGAGGAAAGCCGATTCGGCCCAAACGACGCGAGTACCTGCCCATGACGCGCCTGCGCGCCAACATCCTGTTGCTTTTCACCGGCGCGATCTGGGGGATGGGGTTCGTCGCCCAATCGTCCGCCATGAATGCGATCGGCCCGTTCCTGTTCATCGGCTTGCGCTTTCTGATCGCGACGATTGCGATCTTTCCCCTGGCTCTGCGCGAATCGCGCCGTTCTATGCGCCCGGTCGCTCTTCGCGAATGGCGGATCTTCGGCGGCATCGGCGTGATCCTCTTTGCCGGCATGGCGGCACAGCAGGCGGGGCTGTTGACCACTTCGGTCACCAATTCGGGCTTTCTTACCGGTCTCTACCTGGTCATGGTTCCGCTGTTCGGCGTGGCCTTGTTCCGCGAATTCCCTCATTGGGTCGTCTGGCCCTCGGCGATAACAGCGCTTGCGGGCATTTTTCTGCTGTCCGGCGGCGCGCTTGAGGGGCTGAGGACAGGCGACTGGCTGACGATCCTGTGTGCCGGCTTCTGGGCGCTGCAGATCCTTTTCATCCATCGCTATGCCAACGATACCGGCCGGCCCGTCACCCTGGCCGTCACGCAATTTGCGGTGGCCGCGGTCCTCGGACTGGCGATCGCGTTTGCTTTCGAGCGGATCGACACGTCCGCCATTCGCCTGGCGCTGCCCGAAATCGCCTTTGCCGGCATTTTCGCCGGCGGTGTCGCCTTCACCATGCAGACCGTCGGCCAGCGCTACACGACGGCCGCCAACGCCGCGATCATCCTGTCGTCTGAGGCGCTGTTTGCCGCGCTCTTCGGCGCGATCTTCCTCGGCGAACGCATCGGCGGCCTGGCGGCGGCCGGCTGCGCGCTGATTTTCGTGGCGATGCTGGCTGTCGAAACCGTACCGCTCGTCCTTCGCAGGCGCCCGGCTACGCCCTGAAGACGAAGGCGGCGCCGAGCGCGATGAGCGAAAAGCCGATCAGGTGGTTGAGCGTCAGGGCTTCCTTCAGCCAGACGACCGAAAACACCGCGAAGACGCTGAAGGTGACGACTTCCTGGATCGTCTTCAATTCCGCCGCCGAATAGACGGCATGGCCGTAGCGGTTGGCTGGCACGGCCAGCCAGTATTCGAAGAAGGCGATGCCCCAGCTGATGATCACCGCCATCCACAGCGGCGCCGACTTGAACCGCAGATGACCGTACCAGGCGATGGTCATGAACACGTTCGAGGCGACGAGAAGCAGGACAGGCGCGACGCGCGGCGACGTCAGAACCGAAAGCATGTTTGACCTCTTTTGCTGGCAAAGCGTTCGCCCGGCGTATGATTCAAGTCAACGCCGTCGATTGCCCGCGCCTTTTATGATGCAAGAAACGGCACCATCAGGCATGATGGATAAAAGGGAAGAACCGCCATGAAACTGCGCACCGTCAACGAAGTCGACCTGGGGATCGATGCGGACACGGTTCGCCTGTTCGCCGAAAAGGCTCGCGCGATTTCCTCCGGAGTATCCGAAGATTACGAGGACGGCCGCGACCACGAGGTCGAATTCGAGGGCGACGGCAGCGATTCGCACCGCCACGACGGTCTCGTCGAGGAGGAAAGCGAGGACATGACGGAGGACGAGCTTCGCGCCCTCATCGCCGACCTCAATGTCGATGAAGCCGCCGCCCTCGTCGCACTCGCATGGATCGGCCGGGGCGACTATTCAGGCGACGAATGGGAGGACGCGCTTGCGGCAGCCCGCCAGCGCGCCAATTCTCGCACCGCCGACTACCTGCTCGGCATGCCCATGCTCGGCGAGTGGCTCGAAGAGGGCCTTGAGGCGGTCGGCGTCTGACACGGGCATCTCGCCGTCCGCTTCGGCGGGCCCGCAACGCGATGCGCCGCTATCCCCGCCAGCCTTGATTCTGCCTCAGGCGTGAACGCCGGTTCTCAGTCTTCCTTTACGAGTCGCTCCTAGTCTCGCTTCGCCAAGGACGTCGGGAGTCGGGCGATGAGCGGAAAACGGGCAGCGGGTGCTAGGGGATTGTTGACGGCACTGGCCGCTCTGGCCGCGCTTTCGGCCTGCAGCGAGATGCGCCCCGAACTGGACGTGGCGCCGGCGCATGCTCCCGCCGCTTCGGCGCCGCTGATGTCGGGCTTTCCCCGGCTCCTGTCGCCGGGTCCTTCGGGTGCGATGCCGGACGAGGAAGTCGCCTGCCGCCGCGAGCTTCGCCGTCTGGGCGTCGGGTTCCGCGATACCGCGTCGATCCGCCAGGGCGTCTGCGGCATCGACTATCCCGTCGAGGTCTCGGCTTTGCCGGGTGGCGTGGCCCTCAAACCCACCGCTACGCTGAACTGCCAGATGGCGCTCGCCTTTTCACGCTGGACGCGGGACGAACTGCAGCCGGCCGCCCGCCTGCGCTACCTTTCCTCGGTCGCCTCGATCCACCAGGCGTCGGCTTACGCCTGCCGCAACATGATCGGCGCTTCCGAAGCGAAGCTGTCGGAGCATGCCTCGGGCAACGCGCTGGATGTTTCCGCGATCGTTCTCGCCAACGGGAATGAAATCGACGTGCGCAAGCCGGGCCTGTTCGCCTTCCGCCAGCGCAGCCTGCTCAATACGGTGCGCGGCGACGCCTGCAGCTATTTCTCGACCGTCCTCGGCCCGGGTTACAACCGCGAGCACAAGAACCACTTCCATTTCGATCTGCGGCCGCGCAAGGGTGGTCGGTCTTCCTGCAACTGAACCGCCCCGGCGTTAAGGCCGGGGCGGGAAGATTCGGTCGATCACGCCGCGTGACCGATCATGATCATTGCTTCGGCGATTGCCGCAATATGTCGTTCAGCACTTTCGGTATGGTCCGGACATCCGGAATCTGGCACTTGCCGTTGATCACGATCTGCCCCTTGCGGCACACGCACTGGCCGTTGATCACGACCTGGCCAGGAATACGGCAGGTCGGTTGCGGCCTGCGGCAGGCGCCATCGATCACTTCGGTCCCCTTCGGACATTCGCAGTGATCGCCAATCACGACCTGACCCGGGATCTTGCAGGTCGGTTGCGGTATCTGGCACTTGCCGTTGATCACGACCTGACCCTTGCGGCAGGTGCACTCGCCGTTGATCACGATCTGCCCGGGAATGCGGCAGGACGGTTGCGGCTTCCGGCAGGCGCCGTTGATCACTTCGGTCCCCTTCGGGCATTCGCAATGATCGCCGACCACGACCTGGCCCGGGATGCGGCAAGTCGGCTTCGGCACACGGCAGGCGCCGTTGATCACTTCGGTCCCCTTCGGGCACTCGCAGTGATTGCCAACAACGATCTGGCCAGGGATCTGGCAGACCGGCTTCGGCGTGCGGCATTTGCCGTTGATCACCTGCTGTCCCTTCGGGCACTCGCAGTGATCGCCAACCACGATCTGGCCAGGAATCTGGCAGACCGGCTTCGGCGTGCGGCACTTGCCGTTGATCACCTGCTGTCCCTTCGGGCATTCGCAGTGATCCCCAACCGCGATCTGGCCAGGGATCTGGCAGACCGGCTTAGGTACGCGGCAGGCACCGTTGATGACCTGCTGACCCTTCGGGCATTCGCAGTGATCGCCAACCACGATCTGGCCGGAGATCTTGCAGCTCGGCGTGACGATGATCGGAACGCACGTGCCGTTCTGGAAACGCGAACCTTCCGGGCAGACGCAGCGTCCGACATCGTTCATCACCAGCGGCGGCGTGCAAACCTTTCCCGCCGTCGCGACGGTGAAGGGATGGCACGACACGTTCGGCGGCAGGTTCTGCGGCATCGCGGCCAGGCGATCCGGCAGGCCAGGCTGAACGAGACCGGCAGTCGCCGCCGGCAGAACCGCCACGCAGTTGAGTCCGTTCGCCTCCTTGCCGCCGCCGGCATTGGCCGGGATGGCGACGGTGACGTTGTGCGCGCTGGTCGCGCCGGGCGCCAGCGACATGACCGCCGTACAGTTCAGCGGCAGTGCCGTCGGCTCGGGCGAGCAGCCGAAGGGCGGGCTGACGCTGGTGATCGGGGCGTTGGAAATCGCACCGTTCACGTAGAGCGCGTCAACGATCTGCACCGGTCCATTGATCGGGGCTCCGGTGCCGTTCGACACCGTGATCTGGAACGAGCAGGAACCGCCTGCGTCGCAGGTGATGTCGCCGGTCTTGCGGACGTGGAGCGAACCACCGAACGTATCGCAGTCCTCGCCGAAGGGAACGAACGCGTCCCCGCCGATCGGGCCCGTCGAACCTCGGGCGCAGTTCCGTGCCGGCTCGCCATTCGTCTGCGCGACGATGACGTCGAAGTAGCGCTGCGATCCCGGAGGCAATTGATTGCCGGGTAGGTCGCAAACCAGATTGTTCGTCGGCGTCGGCGAACAGCTCCACTGCGGGCCGTCCGGCTGCACCGCCATCACCTGCACCGGGGCGCCGCCACCGATCATGTTGGCCGCGTCGGTGATGTGGATGGGGGTGGATGGTGCGCCGGTCCCCGTATTGTTCACGGTGATACGGCAAACGACCGTTCCCTTCGGAGCGCCGGCAACATCCCTGATCCCGCATTTCTTGTCGATGCCGAGATCGGGATTGCCCGTCTCGCGGTGCGGAACCTTTATGAGGGCGCACGCCTTGTTGTTGGCGAGATTGCCTTCGCCCTGGACCTGTTTGAGCCTGACGCAGTTTTCAAGCTGGTCCTTCGGGTAGTTCGGCGCGTCGACACGGACGGCGACCAGCATCGTCCCGCCAGGCGCAAGCGTCACGCCGGGATGGTCGCACTGGTAGGTCGAGGCGTTGAGCATCGAGCAGGACCAGGGCGGCGTCGGGATGAACGACATCGAGGCGGGTGCCGGTGCCGTGACTTCGTCGCGGAACGTCAGAGGACCCGTGTAGGACGTGGATCCCGCATTGCGGATGCCGATGATGAAGTAACACTGGCCCGTCGGCGAACAGTACGCAGTCCTCGGGATCTTGCGAATCTCCAGGTCGACGACCTTGTCGGGCGTGGGGCATCGCGGATCGCCGCGCCGGCAGATCGGGATCGATGCGCAGGATTTGTCGTTCGACTGCAGGCCGAAGGGATGCGCGAAACCGCTCGCGGTGTAGTCGTACTCTGCGCAGTTCCGGATCACGTCCCACTGCCAGCCGGGGCCAGGCTTGAAGCCGAGCTTGAGGTCGACGAACTGGCCCGGATTGAGCGTCGTCGGCGGATGGCTGCACATGATCGGCGAAACGCCGGGCAGGCACGTCCACGGCGCATTCGGACCGGACATGACCGTGGCGTTCCCCGGACCCGTCACGTCTTCAAGAACGATGGGGCCGTTGTACGGCGCGGTGCCGGCATTCGACACGCGGATGGTGAAGTCGCAAGGCCCGTCGCGCTTGCAATAGGATTCGTTGGCGACCTTCACCACCTTGATGTCGGGTTCGCCGGGCCTCGGGCAATCGAGGTTCGGCGGAATGACGATGGTGATGCGCTGCGTACAGCAGATGCCAACGCCTTCCACCGGTCCGCCGACAGACTGGACGCCGGTCACCGACAGTTCGATCGTATCGCCGGGCAACGCGCCCGAAATCGTCCAGATCAGGATGCCGCCGCCTGGAGGCACGATCTGCGAATCCGGCGTGATCGTGACGCCGGGCGTCAGCGAGACGAGTTGCACCGTCTGTCCGGCCATTTCGGGGCCGACCGGCATCTTGTAGATGAAGTCGCCGAGACCCTCGGGGTCGCACAGGACCTCGCCCTCGACCAGCTTGAAGCACGGCTCGGGCGGCGTGCCGCCGGGAGGCGTCTGGTCGCATCCCGTCAGGTCGATGAGGACCCTGGTTTTCTCGCCGGTCGTGATGGTGCCGTCGTCCGGCAGCGCCGGATCGTGGCTGACAAGGATGTTCTCGACGCCTCCCAGGCGCGCGGTGATGCCGGCCTGATTGACTGTCATCGTCGGTGCGGGAAAGGCATCGCGATCGATTTTCGCGGTGATGATCAAGCGCATCTCGCGGCGATCGGGTCCGCCTTGTCCGTCGAGATCGGCGGCCGCAAGGTGGAAATCCTTGATCTCCACCGTATCGGCCGTATCGGCGACGTCGACGATCTGCGCCACCGGACCACCCGGCCCGGTCACGTCGCCCGAAAGATCGGCCGACACCACGTGCGTGCCCGGCGGAACCTGATCGGTGAAATCGAGGGTGATCTGCTGGATGAACGCC
>WBZS01000505.1_pt1 | contig 48097 bp, 45 predicted proteins | sample 5204201 | NCBI WGS metagenome assembly WBZS01 (sample SAMN12344357, study PRJNA552823) | activated sludge metagenome | biome: Activated sludge suspended growth; feature: Nitrification reactor; material: Wastewater; isolation source: activated sludge from nitrification reactor of wastewater...
GCTACCCGACATCCGAGCAGGCATCCGGATCAACAACAACAAGACAGCCAACTGACCCTACTTTGGCGGGCACTTCTATCTGATGCACGGGCGACCTTTCGCGGGCATCTTGACTTGATGCACTACGGGGTCGGTCCTTGCCGACCGGTGACCTGTTGGACCCGGCGCCGGTGTCAGGACGGATCTGGTCCTCGTGACAGCGTGCTGCCGACCGGTCGGGGGACCGCCTCTCCGGGTGCGACGGGTGGGACTGTTCAGGCCCGCGGGTGAGCCTGAGCGAATGCAGCGCGGAGCCGGTCGCCTCGGACGTGGGTGTAGAGCTGGGTCGTGCTCAGTGAAGCGTGCCCCAGGAGTTCCTGGACGCTTCTGAGGTCGGCGCCACCTTCCAAGAGATGCGTCGCCATCGCGTGGCGAAGACCATGCGGACCGAGATCCGGCGCACCGTCCACCGATCCGAGGGCGCGATGCACGATGCGGCGGACGACCCGCGGGTCGACGCGCGCGCCGGTTCGTTCACCGGTGAACAGCGCTTCGGACGACGACGGTCCGACGATCTCGTGGCGCCGATCCAGCCACGACCTCACGGCTCTGCACGCAGGTACGCCGATCGGGACGGTCCGCTGCTTGTTGCCCTTGCCGATCACTCGAACGGTGCGCCGCTCGAGATCGACGTCTCCGACGTCGAGTCCACACAGCTCCGAGACTCGGATACCACTGGCGTACAGCACCTCCAGCATGGCGAGATCGCGGGCCCCGACGGCCGACCCGTCGTGGCCTGCTCGCTCAATCGCGGCGCGCAGCATCGACTCGGCTTCGGCCACGGTCAGCGTCTCGGGCAGGTGCCTGCCGCTCTTGGGTGAGCGGAGGGCCGTGGCGGGATTGGCAGCCAGCCACCCCTCGTCTTCCGCCCACGCGAGGCAAGTCCGGACCGCTGCGGCGTGGCGCTGCACGGTGCTGCGCTGCGCGCCACCGGCGTTCAGACTGGCCAGCCAACCACGCAGCGCTCGGAGGTCGACGCTGCGCAACGACTCGTACCCCTGCCCGACCAGCCACGCGTCGAGCGATGCCAGGTCGCTCGCGTAGGCACGCTGCGTGTGTGGCGACGCGTTCCGGTCCGCCAAGTGCTCGACGAACGCATCGATCAACGACCCGAGCACCGACCGATCCTGGTCGGGCCGGGTGCCCTCCACGCTCGCCACCTGCCCAGCGTCGAGCCGGAGACCACGTCGCGGCAAGTCGCCGCGCCGACCTGCGGGGCGTCCGCCCCTCTCGACCCTGGCCCCGACGTCTTGACCACCTGACTCACCACAACCCGGCCGGATCGATGAGCACGTCGTCGACCCATGCCTGCGCGTGCAGATGGCAGCCGGTCGACCAGCCCGTGGTGCCCACGGCCCCGATCGGTTGTCCAGCCTGCACGACATCGCCCACCCGCACGGAGTACGACTGGGCGTGGTTGTAGGCCGTCACCGTGTGCCCGTTCGGCCCGACGCCGTGGTCGATCAGGAGGCGGTTGCCGTACGCGTCGTTCCAGACGACTGAGATCACGACTCCTGCGGCCGCAGCACGGATCACAGACCCGCACGGGGCACCGATGTCGGTTCCGTCGTGCAGTTTCCACACCCCCAGCACTGGATGGAGGCGCATGCCGAACGGAGATGTCGTAGGGCCGTCCGCCGGCCGTACGTACCCTGCCGAACTCACAGCCACCCCCGTTGCCACAGGTGGCGGGGTCGGCGCAGTGGCGTCGGAGGGAAGGAGCCGTACCTGTCCCGTGCGCAGGAGCAGCATCGGGTCGAGGTAGTCGTCTGCGGATTTCAATCCCCAGTGCAGGCACGCCGCGACGGGGCAGCCAGGATGACCGGCGAGCAACCGCCCGATGGGTTGACCACGCGCGACGGCCTGCCCGACCGACACCTCGGGGCTGACCGGCTCGTACGTCGTACGCACCGATCCGTGGTCGACGACGACCACGCCACGGCCGGCGACGAGGCCAGCGAACGTCACCGTGCCGGCCGCTGCCGCAACGACGACGGCCCCTTCGGTCGAGGCGACGTCGACGCCTCGATGCCCGGACCCCCACGCCACGGCGGGTGGGTCGTACACGGTCACCACCGGGCCTGAGACGGGCTGCACTCCTGGCGGCAGTCCTACCTCGGCGGCGGCCGGAATCGCGACCCACCACAGAGCGAGGGTGAGGAGGACGGCACACGCGTGTTTCATGTCTGTGACCATGGGCCTCCAGGTACGGCGAAGGTCGCGCCCCGGGCCCGGCCTGTGGACAACCGTGACTCGTGTTTCGGACCTGTGGAGAACGCGACTTGGAGGGGCCAGAAGTCACGGCGTACAATTGCCCACGGCGACCGGAGGTATCGGTCGACTATCGCATGCCGATACTCCCCGCAGGGGGTCCGGTCTCGTGGGTCCCAGCCCAGCTGGGTGCAGACCGGGCGTTCGGCATCAGGCGGCTCTTCGAAGAGTTCGGAGCCGAACGAACCCCGCGCCCGGGGCAACTCGTGCGCACGAAAGGAATGCGGCCATGGCCGTCGTCACCGCCCGCCAGCTCCTCGAGAGCGGCGTCCACTTCGGGCATCAGACTCGTCGCTGGAATCCCAAGATGAAGCGATTCATCTTCGCCGAGCGCAACGGCATCTACATCATCGACCTGCAGCAGTCGCTGACCTACATCGACCAGGCCTACGCGTTCGTCAAGGACACGATCAGCAAAGGCGGCCAGGTGCTGTTCGTCGGCACCAAGAAGCAGGCGCAGGAAGCAGTGGCGGAGCAGGCGACCCGGGTGGGGATGCCGTACGTCAACCAGCGCTGGCTCGGCGGCATGCTGACCAACTTCCACACGATGGTGAAGCGGATCGGGCGCCTCAAGGAACTCGAAGCCATGAACTTCGACGACGTGGCAGCCTCTGGCCTCACCAAGAAGGAGTTGCTGGGTCTGCGCCGCGAGAAGGACAAGCTCTCCAAGACCCTGGGCGGCATCCGCGAGATGAGCAAGGTTCCCCAGGCGGTCTGGATCGTCGACACGAAGAAGGAACACCTCGCCGTCGACGAGGCCCGCAAGTTGCGGATCCCCATCATCGGCATCCTCGACACCAACTGCGACCCCGACGAAGTCGACTGGCCGATCCCCGGCAACGACGACGCCATCCGCTCGGTCAGCCTGCTGACGCGCGTGATCGCCGACGCGGTGGCCGACGGGCTCGTGTCCCGGTCCGGCCAGGCCCGCACCGGAGCCGAGGCAGAAGTCGAGCCGATGCCCGCGTGGGAGCGCGAGCTGCTGGGCGCCCAGGACGAGGCACCCGCTGCTGCGGGCGACGAGGTCCCCGCGGCCGAAGAAGCTCCCGCGGCCGAAGAAGCCCCCGTGGCCGAAGAAGCCCCTGCCGCGGTTGACGAGGTCGTCGTCGAAGTTCCCGAGGCCGACGCCGTCGACACTGTCGCTGCTGCCGACGAGGACGCTGACGACGAGGCAGCGGCCGACGAGACCGTCGCCGTCGAGGCGAACTGATTTTCAGACGATTCACGAGTAAGGAACGACACATATGGCTATCACTGCCACCGACGTCAAGAAGCTGCGCGATGCCACGGGCGCGGGAATGATGGACGCCAAGAAGGCGCTCACCGAGGCTGACGGCGACTTCGAGAAGGCCACCGAACTGCTCCGCATCTCCGGTGCGGCCAAGGCGGCCAAGCGCTCGGACCGCGAGGCCAGCAACGGCATCGTGGCGGCGACGGGCTCCGCCCTCATCCAGTTGGGCGCGGAGACCGACTTCGTCGCCAAGAACGACGAGTTCATCGCCCTCGCCGACCAGATCGTCGAAGCTGTGGACCTGGCCGAGGCCAACTCGGTCGAGGCCGCGAATCAGGTCACGTTGCCGTCCGGCCAGACCATCGCCGAGGCGGTCGCGGCTCTGTCGGCCAAGATCGGCGAGAAGATCGAGCTGGTCAACGTCGCTCGGTACTCCGGCGACACCCACGCCTACCTGCACCGCCGTTCGCAGGACCTTCCTCCGCAGGTGGGTGTGCTGGTGGAGTACGAGGGCGCCGACCACGAGTTCGTGCACTCCGTCGCGCTGCAGATCGCGTCGATGATGCCTCTGTACCTGACCAAGGACGACGTGCCTGCCGAGATCGTCGCCAACGAGCGTCGGATCGCCGAGGCCACGGCCCGCGAGGAGGGCAAGCCCGAGGCAGCCATCAGCCGGATCGTGGACGGCCGGGTCGGGGCCTACTTCAAGGACACCGTCCTCCACGAGCAGGCGGCTGTGTCCGACGACAAGAAGAGCGTCGGCTCGCTGCTGGCCGAGAAGAAGGTCGTCGTGACCCGCTTCTCCCGCTTCGCCGCCGGGGCCTGACCTGGTCGGTCGCCGGTCGACCGACCGCTAGAGTGGCGTGCGCCGCGATCCCTTCTGGTCGCGGCGCACTGCCGTGAGGAGATCCTTCGATGAGCGAATCGACCCCGTACGCGCGCGTCCTGTTGAAACTGTCCGGCGAAGCATTCGGCGGCGGCAAGCTCGGGGTCGATCCGGACATCGTGGCGGCGATCGCCCAGCAGATCGGGCAGGTCGTTCGTGGCGGGGTTCAGGTCGCCATCGTCGTGGGCGGCGGCAACTTCTTCCGCGGTGCCGAACTCCAGCAGCGGGGCATGGACCGGGCGCGAGCCGACTACATGGGCATGCTCGGCACGGTCATGAATTGTCTGGCCCTGCAGGATTTCTGCGAAAAGGCCGGTGTCGAGACGCGAGTTCAGACCGCGATCACGATGGGACAGGTGGCGGAGCCGTACATCCCTCGCCGTGCCATTCGGCACTTGGAGAAGGGCCGGGTCGTCATCTTCGGCGCCGGGTCAGGGATGCCGTTCTTCTCGACCGACACGGTCGCCGCCCAGCGCGCCCTCGAAGTCGGCTGCGAAGTCATCCTCATGGCCAAGCAGGGCACGGACGGCGTGTACGACGACGACCCCCGTACGAACCCTGCCGCACATCTGTACACCGACCTGTCGTACGACGAATACCTCTCCAAGGACCTCAAGGTGGCGGACGCCACGGCGATCAGCCTGGCCCGCGACTACCGATTGCCGATGATCGTGTTCAACCTCGACGTGCCGGGCAATATCGCCCGAGCTGTCTCCGGGGAACCGATCGGGACACTCGTCCACGCCTGATCCCCAGTCATCGACCGCTCTTGCTACGGTCTACTCACACTCTCCGCCCGAAGGAACCCGCCGTGACAGCCGAGATCGTCAGTTCTGCCGACCACAAGATGGATACCGCCGTCGAATTCGCCCGTGAGGAGTTCGCAGCGATCCGCACTGGTCGGGCCCATCCGCAGATGTTCTCCAAACTGACCGCCGACTACTACGGCACCCCGACACCGCTGCAGCAGCTGGTGTCGTTCCAGGTGCCGGAGGCACGCACGATCTTGATCACGCCGTTCGACCGGTCGTCGATGGCCGCGATCGAGCGCGCGATCCGCGACTCCGACCTGGGCGTCAACCCGTCCAACGACGGCCACACGATCCGGTGCGTGCTGCCGGTGCTCACCGAGGAGCGTCGTCGCGACTACACCAAAGTGGCCAAGCACAAGGCAGAAGAGGGCCGCGTCGCCATCCGCAACACCCGTCGCCACGCCAACGAGGCGTTGCACAAGCTGGTCAAGGACAAACTGGCCGGTGAAGACGACGTTGCTCGCGCCGAGAAGCAACTCGACACGATCACGAAGAAGCACACCGACGCGGTCGACGAATTGCTCAAGCTCAAAGAGGCCGAGCTCCTCGAGCTCTGACCCCAGGTGGACGAGACCCACGAATCACGGATGGAGGCCCATCGCGAGGCGGCGCGCAAGCGCGTCGAACAGGTGAACGCCCGAGTCGAGCAGGTCAACGCCCGCGCCGGCCGCAACCTCCCGGCCGCCATCCTCAGCGGGATTGGTTTGCTGGGGTGGATCGGGGTCTCGCTGGTCTGGTTCAAGGTCGGGTTCGTCCTCCTCGTGGCCGTGGCGATGGTGCTGGGCACGGTCGAACTTCACCGCGCGATGCTGGCCAAGGCGGGGATGCGCTCGGCGATCGTGCCGATCGCCGTCGGCAGCGTGGGAATCGTGGTCGCGTCGTACATCCCGCCTGAACGCGCCCTCCTCTCGCCCACGATCCTGCTGTTGGCCGTGCTCGGCCTGACCGTCGTCGCCTCGTTGGCCTGGCGCCTGCCCGGCGGGCCGGAGGGGTTCGTCAAGGACGCGGCCGCCAGCCTGTTCACGATTGCGTACGTCCCCCTCCTGGGGTCGTTCCTCTCCCTCATGCTGGGGCCGCCCGACGGCGTTGCCCGGGTCGTGACGTTCATCTTGTGCATCGTGGCCAGCGATACCGGCGGCTACGTAGCCGGGGTGCTGTTCGGCAAGCATCCGCTGGCCCCTCGGATCAGCCCCAAGAAGACGTGGGAGGGGTCGGCCGGGTCAGTGGCGCTGGCGCTGGTGATCGGCGGCCTCATGGCCCACTACGTGCTTCACGTCAGCGTCTGGGTCGGGCTCGTGTTCGGGTTCGCGATGGTGGTGTTCGGCACGTTCGGCGACCTGATCGAGTCGATGATCAAGAGGGATCTCGGGCTCAAGGACATGAGCAACTTCGTGCCGGGTCACGGAGGCATGCTCGACCGGCTCGATTCGGTGCTGTTCGCTGCTCCGATCGCCTGGCTCCTGCTCCACGTCCTGGTCCCGATCGGCTGACGCATGCCCATCCCCCTGAGGTTCGACGCTCCCAAGCGCGGCAAGCCGCCGCTGCACTGGGCTGATCTGGACGCTGCGGCGGGCAAGTCAGCGGTCGCAGGTTTGGGTCTGCCCGAGTTCCGAGCCCGACAGATCGCCACTCACTACTACGAGCACGGCAGCGACGACCCCACCGGGTGGACCGACCTGCCTGCTGCCGTACGGCCCACGCTCGCCGAAGCGCTGTTCCCCCGCTTGCTCACCTACGTCCGGTCCATCTCGTGCGACGGTGGGGCCACCGTGAAGACGTTGTGGCGCCTCCACGACGGAACCCTGGTGGAATCGGTCCTGATGCGCTACGGCCTGCGACGCGACGGCACTGCCGGCTCGCACGGGGTGCGGTCGACGCTGTGCATCTCCTCCCAGGCTGGTTGCGGTATGGCCTGCCCGTTCTGCGCGACGGGGCAAGGCGGGTTGCAGAGAAACCTGTCGGCGGCCGAGATCGTGGACCAGGTACGGGCAGCTGCCGCGTCGTTGGCGGCGGGTGAACTTCCCGGTGGACCGGGTCGGCTGAACAACGTCGTCTTCATGGGGATGGGGGAGCCGCTCGCCAACTACCGCGCGGTGATGCGGGCGGTGAAGGCGATCACGAACCCGGCGCCCGACGGGTTCGGGATCTCCGCTCGGGGCGTGACCGTTTCGACGGTCGGATTGGTTCCTCGCATCGAGCAGTTGGCCACCGAACAGATCCCGGTCACGTTGGCGGTCTCCTTGCACGCTCCCGACGACGAACTGAGGGATTCGCTCGTACCGATCAATACCCGGTACAAGGTCGACGAGGTCGTCGATGCCGCCTGGGGGTATGCACGTACGACGAAACGTCGCGTCTCGATCGAGTACGCCCTGATCAAAGACGTCAACGACCAGGCTTGGCGTTCCGATCGCCTCGCGAAGGTGCTCCAGGCCCGTGGTGACTGGGGTTGGGTGCATGTCAACCTGATCCCGCTCAACCCGACTCCCGGCTCGAAATGGACCGCTTCTCGCCCCGAGGACGAGGCGGAGTTCGTCCGGCGTCTCGAATCCCACGGCGTACCCGTCACCGTGCGCGACACCCGCGGCCGCGAGATCGACGGCGCCTGCGGTCAGCTCGCTGCGGCAGAGGGCTGAGCGTCACACGTCAGGCCCGCGTTCGGGCGAACGAGAACCCCCAAACGATAGGGGTGCGACGTACGAGGTCAAGGAGAGGCTGGAATTCTCGATTCTGGCGCGACCAACCAGCGTCAGTCCGCTGGGACAGAATGGGTGACAAGCTCCCGCGCGGTCAGAAGGTGAGGAGGTGATCCGCATGGTCAAGCGATTCGAACTCCATCTGGGGGGTATGAACGCACCCGAAGGTTTGATCGATGCCGACCGACTCATCGACATCGTGAAGGCCCTCCAGGCGGTGGCGATTGGTCTCGGTCGAATTGCGACCGAGTCTCAGGCTCGCGGACGGCCATCGAGGAATCTCGACCGTGTTGCCGGCCTTCGCATCGGTCTGGAGAAGGGCAGCACCACGATCATCGCCGAGCGAGACCTCGCGCAAACCGCCCTGGACGTCGACCTGCCCGACGAAGAAGAAGTCGACCTGAGGTTCGCTGAACTGATCGAAGGCATTGGAGCGGACATTCGTCCGGCTTGGGTCACAGACTCAGTGGCGCGAAAAGCCGGTGATCTGGTGGGTGCTCTGCAGCGTGCGGCTCCCAGAGTCGAGTTCAAAGTCGGCGGTGTCAGCACCTCAAGGTTCCAGACGCGAGCCATCCACCGGGAGACGTGGGGCTCAGCTCACCCGCCCGTGCGGGGCGGCACGATCGCCTTCACGGGTCGACTGTTCGCCGTCAATCTCAACACTCACCGTTTGCAGGTTCAAGACGATGCGGGATACCAAATCGGGTTGCCGAATGTGCTGAACGACACCGAGGTCGGCAAGCTCGTCGGCTTGTACGTGACCGTCAGTGGCGCACCCGAGGTTGACGTCTCGGGCAAACTCACGCGCATTGCCAATGCGTCTGTCTCGTTGGCGGCGGATCCCCTCGACGGCAAACAGATCCGGCCGGGGACTCCGCTCGAGGAGATTCTCAACGGTGCTCCGGGTCCTACCCCGGGCGGGCTCGCCGGCCTCACGGATGCGGAGATCGATGCCTTCGCGAAGGCACTGGGGTAGCGGATGTCGGCCGCCCGCATTGTCCTGTTGGATACCAACGCCTTTAGCGCGCTCTTCGTCACTCCCGAGCACAAGGCCCGCAAGCAGGGTCACCCGACCGAAAGGTGGCGTGAGGCAATACTCGGTCACCGGGTCGTCATCGCGTTCCAAACGCGTGCCGAAGTCCTCGTCGGTGCGGGGATCGCTATGTGGGGCGCGCCACGCACGAAGGCACTGGTCGAGCTACTCGACTCCACACCCACCGTGCCACTCGATCAGGATGTGCTTGAGGCCTACGTTGAACTCAGCGTCGAGTCTCGCCGCCAAGGCAAAGGGATATCCCAAAGCCAGCACACTGCCGACCGTTGGATTGCCGCATGTGCCATCGCCAAGAACGTGCCTCTCCTCACGAACGACCGCATCTTCATCGACGCTCCGGGGCTTACCTTGGTGCGCGTTGATCAATGAAGCCTCGAGGTGTTGCCCGACGGCGCCTGCGGTCAGCTCGCCGCGGCAGAGGGCTGAATAGCCCGGAGTCGCCCGGTGGGCGAACGCCCCGACGATCTACCAGCGCATGTTCGAGAATGTGTCTATGACGACGACCAGCTCACTCACGGCCGCCATCAATCTCCGGCTCGCGATGACCGGCCTGCCCGTGCCCGACATGAATCCCGATACGTCGAAGCTGATCGACCCGATCATTGCCAGGCAACGGGAGTTGGCCCGCCGCTTGTCGGAGCGGCTGTGCCCTGCCGACGCCCGGATCCAGAAGTTCCTCGACGACTACACCGCCGACGTCGACACCCACCCTCAGTTGCCCAGGCGTCAGTTGGTGCTCGACCAAGCTGGGCTCGCCCGCGAATTGTCACTGCCGGCTCACTCCGACTCGTTCAGCTCGCCACTGCTGGCCAGCTACCGGCTCGCGAACGGCGTGCTCCACAACCCGGCGAACGATCGCCGGACGACTGCGGGCGTGTTCCACATCGCCGAAGGGGGAAGCCCGATCCCCGACGACAAGCTGGCCGTGCCGAAGGTGACATTCGCCCGCTTGCTCGCCAAGGCTCTCGAAGCCCCCGCAGAGTCGATGGTGCTGCCGTACACCTCGGGGAGTGACGAGCCGGCCCGCTGTTTCGTCAGCCTGCTGTTGAGACCCTTAGTCGTGCCTGCCGTACCCGGCTACTGTCGCGAAAAGCGCATGGAGACACGGTTTATCGTGCCCGGTGGCCTCGTCGCGAACCTCGACTTCGTCGAGTCGATCTTCGGAAACGCAGGTGACCCGTACCTCCCGGAGAACGACCCGGCCCTGGACCAGGACGGCTTCACGGGCACCACCGGGTGCGTGATCCTGGCTCCGCATCTGACCAGCTGCACCAAAGCGGAACTGGGGTTGCCGTACGTCGACGACGCCACCGACAGGCAGCGCCGCGACGGCATGTGCTGGAGCGACCCCGACGAGCGTTACAACGGCGGCAACGCGTTCAAGGCGTGCGCCCGCGACGAGCGCGGCGTGATCGTCACCGTGATCGCCGACAACTACTTCGGGTACTGCAAGAAGGAAGTCAAGACGCAGATCTCCTACTCCGCCAACCTCGTGGGAGGCGTGGAGGAGGAGCACGCCGGCGGCGCGATCGTGTTCGCCTCGTTCAACAACGGTCAGGAGTTCACGGACAAGTCCGACCGAGCAGGCGCCTACTCGCTCGACGACGTGCTGGCGCGCGATCCGGGACGGTTCGCCGTACAGGCGGAAGGTCACGCACTCGACGTGACCGAGCCGAGGATCGTCCTGGTGCCGAGTCACGCCACGTACAGCCTCCGGAACCAGACCGTCAGTTGGCCGACCAGCACCGGGGCCAGCACGATTCCCATGCGGGCCGACACCACCTACATCGGCCCCAACGGGTTCCGGGTGCACATGACCAGGTTCGCGACCGACGGCAACCAGTGGAGTCTGATCGGCACCCGCCCGACCCCCACCACTTGCCACAAGCCCAGTACTGTCTCCGGCGGTGGCAAGTCGGAAATCTCAAAAGCCATCTCCGACGCCATCATCTTCGGCAATGCGTACGTCGCCGATTTCGACGCCGACATGGAGGCGGTCGCCGAGATCATGAACACCGATCTCACCGACCGGTTCCGAGACCCAGCCCGTCGAGGTCTCGACCATCGCCCGATCCTCTCCGACGACCGGAGCGTCGGCAGCGTCATCAAACTGCTGACGCCGTCGCGGCAGGAGTTCAGCGACGAATACAACGACTGGCTCGACACGGTTCCGCAGCACGTCAAGGAACTCGTCTTCGTCGTCAAGCGGTTCTACCGGCCGGAGTGGCGCGACGACTGGCGCAGCCATTTCACCGTAGGAATTATCAACGGACGCAAGGGAAATGCGCTTCGCCTGGACGGAGAGAAGATCGCGGTCAACACGCTGCGGGTCGGGTTCGAGGCCGACGGCTCCTGGCGGATCTTCGGGCTGCGGCACGACTTCAATCCGGCGATCAAGGTGCAGACCGAAGACGACATCACGGCCTCGATCGTGACGCCGCCCGGCGCGGCGGGCACCTGGCCCACCGTGTCGCGCAAGTTCGTCTCCAACTGCGAGCAGTTGCTGTTCCAGCGGCCCGACGACGCGATCCATCGGGGGTACGACACGCAGGCCGAGGCCGACATCGCCAAGCCCGGCACGTTCCTGTCGAACTTCGCGCCGTTGGATGCGGAGGATGCGATCGCCATCTGTGACGACGCCATCGGGTTCTATGCCTTCACCGAACCGATGCGTTCGCTGGTCAAGCGCGTGGCCGCCGCAGAGTCCGACGAGACCTTCTTCGTCTCGTCGGCCCATCCTCGGCTGGTCGACGGAAAGCCGAGCAAGAACCCGCGCTACCTCCAGATGCGGCCCGACCTGGCCAACCCGTTGGCGACCAAGATCGCTGACGTGTGTCTGCATCTGGCCTGGCGGGTGCCGATGGCCCAGCCGGTCGCCGTACCCGTCGACGTGGTCGCAGCGGGCCGGCGCAACAATCCGGCCGAGCCGGGCGTGCAGCCGCTGTGCGCGTACAACCCACTCCACTACATGGAGTTGCCGGAACTGTTCATGGAGTTCATCAGTTCCATGACCGGCAAGTCGCCGTCGACGACCGGGGCCGGCTCCGAAGGCGCCATGACGAAGGGTCCGTTCAACGCGATGCCTGCGGTGTACGACCTCAACGCGGCTTTGTTGTCGTACGCCCTGACCGGGTACGACGGCTGGGTTTCCAGCGCGGGCTACGTCGGCCCGTCGGTGCGCGTCGACCACGACGTGAGCTTGCTGATCCCCGAGGTGTTCTGCCGGATGACCCCAGACGAGCGCTCGGCGAAACGCCTGGTGGCCGGGGGATTCCTCGAGGCCGTGCCCGACTTCACCGTCGGCGACCGCACGGTCAAGGCGAGCCGGCTCGGCTACCGGATGACCAGGCGCTTCGCCCGCTGGTACTTCGGCCGGATCTTCATGCATCCCCACGTCGTCTTCACCGACGAGATGCTGATGCCCGAGTTGCAGGACGCAGAGGCTTACTGCGACTCGGTCGACACCATCGTGGCCACCCACGAACGGGTGGCGAAGGCGTACCTGGAGGACGGCACGATCGCCGACGCCTGCCCACCGCTGCGGGCCCTGCTCGAGATCATGGCGTACGGCACGACCACCGAGGGGTACGACCTGGCCACCCCGGAGTTCAGGGCCATGTTCGATCGCGACGCCATTCTGGCCAGCGAGTGGTACGCCGCGCGTCTGGACTCCAAGCAGGCAGCCGACGTGCATCTGGTCGAACGAGGGATCTCCGCGCTCCGCACCTTCCTGAGCCGCGAGACGAACGCCGAGGCCAGCGAACGACTGGGGTTGCCCGATCGTCTCGCCACCGCGATCGCGGAACGCGATTACCGGGCGACGGGGGAGTACCGGGCCGAACTCGTCGGCACCATCGGACGGCAGCCGTTGCCGGTCGACGTGCACGGCGACCTGGGCTGAGCCGAGGGGTCGCCGCAGAGCTGAGCCGTACCCGCTCAGCGTTCAGCCCAGCACCTCCATGACCTCGTCGACGCTGTCGACCAGGTGGATCTTCGGTTCCATCACGCGGCCCTCGGCCAGTGACCGGAGCAACGGCCAGGCGGGCCGGGTCTCGGTCCAGTACCGGCGGCCCACCAACACGAGCGGTGCGATTCGCTCGGTCTCGGTGGCGTAGAAGCTCTCGGTGGTCGCCGTGAATATCTCCTGAACCGTGCCGGCATTGCCGGGCAGATAGACGATCCCGCCGCGACAGTGGCTGAGCAGCGAATCCTCGCGGATCGCGTTCGAGAAGTACTTCGCGATCAGGGTGGCGAACACGTTGGGCGGCTCATGCCCGTAGAACCACGTGGGGACCCCCAGGCTCGGCCGCGCCGACGACGCGTAGCGGTCCCGTACCTCGAACGCCGCCCGTGCCCAAGCGTCCACCCCCGTCGGTGGGGTGAACCCGGGAGCAGCGGCGAGGGTATCGAGCGCTTCGGGAAGGGCAGCGGGTACGGCAGACAAGTACGCCCCGAGGTTGGTCGCCTCCATGGCGCCGGGCCCGCCGCCGGTCAGTACGGTCCGGCCGGTGGCAGCCAGCCGCAGTCCCAGGGTGGCCGCCGTGGCGTACGCCTCGGTGCCTCGCTGGGCGGCATGCTCACCCATGACGCCGACGCACGTTTGGGCAGCCAAGGACGTCAGCACCTCGGTCAGTGCGTTGTCGATCGCGTGGTCGTGCAGGCTCATCGCCAGGGTGTCCTTCGTGGCCGGCGGGTGATCGAGGCTGCGGGTCCACGCGTAGACGAGCGCGTCGGGGGTCGTGGCGTACCCGTGCTCGAGGTCGGAATAGAGCGCTTGCGCGGTGTAGAGCGCGCCCCGGTACGGGTCGAAGGGGAGCGCTGGCAACCGCGGGAAGATCAGTGCGCCGCCGCGCCGCAGGTGCGCCTCGGCTCGGTCGGTGAGTGCGCAGCCGAGGAACACCGCACCGTGGGGTTCAGCGGTCACGAGGACCGACTCGCGCTGCGTCAGGTCGACCGACTGCACGAACCAGCCGAACAGCCGCTTCGTCCTGCGGATGTGGAGGTCGAACTCCTCCAGCGACTCGATTTCCACGGCCGCCGGACGAGGCGGTCTTCCCCTGCGTCGTTCCACGGTCCACAGTCTGTCGTCCCGGGCAGGCGTTCCTGCCCCGAAACGCGGGATGATCGACACCGACGTCAACCACCGAAAGGGTCATCGTGCGTGAAGTGGTCATTCTCGGGTCGACCGGGTCGATCGGCACCCAGGCCCTCGACGTCATCGGCCGTAACGAGGATCGTTTCGTCGTGGCCGGCTTGGCCGCCGGCGGGAGTCGGTTGCCATTGCTGGCCGAGCAGGTACGGCGCTTCCGTCCCACGGTGGTCGCCGTTCCGACGGTCGAGTCGGGCGAGGCTCTGGTCGGTCTCCTGACAGAGGCAGACGTGGCCGCACACGTCGTGGACGGCCCCGACGACAAGGGCGGCACCGACCTCGTGGACGGGCAGGTCACTGTCTGGTGCGGCCCCGACGCCGCGACGCACCTGTCTGCCGTACCGTGCGACGTCGTTCTCAACGCGATCACCGGCTCGGCAGGGTTGTTGCCCACGATGGCCGTGCTCGGAGCGGGTACGACGTTGGCCCTGGCCAACAAGGAATCGTTGGTGATCGGGGGCCGGCTCGTCACCGAGGCGGCCGCTCCCGGCCAGATCGTCGCCGTCGACTCGGAACACTCGGCCTTCGCTCAGGCACTGCGCTCGGGGCGAGGTGACGAGGTACGGAGGCTCATCCTCACCGCGTCCGGCGGGCCGTTCCGCGGTCGGACCCGCGACGAACTGGCCGACGTGACACCGGCCCAGGCGATGGCCCACCCCACCTGGGACATGGGCCGGGTCATCACGATCAACTCGTCCACCCTGGTCAACAAGGGATTGGAACTGCTGGAGGCGGGCCTGTTGTACGGCGTCGCGCTCAGCGCCATCACCGTCGTCGTGCATCCCCAGTCGATCGTGCACTCGATGGTCGAATTCCACGACGGCTCGACGATCGCGCAGGCGTCGCCGCCCGACATGAGGCTGCCGATCGGGATCGGACTCACCTGGCCCGAGCGGCTCGCTGATGCCGCAGCGCCGTGCGATTGGACCACCCCGGCCGCTTGGACCTTCGAACCTCTCGACTCGGTCGCCTTTCCTGCGGTCGAACTCGCCCGGCGGTGCGGCCAAGCCGGGGGTACGGCTCCCGCCGTCTACAACGCAGCGAACGAGGCCTGCGTGGACGCCTTCTGCGCCGGAACCATCGGCTTCCTCGACATCGTCGACACCATCGCCGCAGTCGTCGACGAACACCTGACCACCGCCGACCTACCATCGGTTCGGGGCGCGGCCTGGGTGCCGGACGCCGATCTGACGGTCGACGCCGTACTCGCAGCCGATGCCTGGGCTCGGCAACGGGCGGCAGCTGTGGCAGGCGAGGAGAACTGATGAGTGTGGTGTGGGCCGTACTGGCCGGGTTGGGGTTCTTCGCCCTGATCCTGCTGTCGATCGCGCTGCACGAGGTCGGTCACCTCGTGCCGGCCAAGCTGTTCGGCGTTCGGGTGCCGCAGTACTTCGTCGGATTCGGCAAGACCCTGTGGTCGCGCCAGGTCGGTGAGACCGAGTACGGCGTCAAGCTGGTTCCGCTGGGTGGATACGTGCGACTGCTCGGGATGTACCCGCCCAGCTCGAAGCGCCGTACCGGTCGGCTCGCCGAACTCGCCGAGGACGCCCGCGAAGCCGAGGCTGTCGACATCACGGCCACCGACCGGGCCGACTCGCGCCTCTTCTACCAGAAGAAGACCTGGCAGAAGCTGGTCGTGATGTTCGGCGGTCCGTTCATGAACCTGCTGTTGGCGTTCGGAATGTTCTGGGGCGTGAACGGTCTGTACGGGGTGGCCCAGTCGACCCTGCAGATCGCCGTCGTCTCCGACTGCCTCGACCCGGCTCCGGCTGCGTGCGTAGCCCCACCGGCGAAGGCTGCCGGACTCCAGGCCAACGACACGGTCGTCGCCGTCAACGGCACGACGGTGACGACCTGGTCGCAGCTGGTCCAGATCGTCCGCGCCAACGGTGCCGCAGCGGTCCAGATCACCGTCCACCGGCCCGGTCAGGGCCGCGTCGACCTGCCTGCCGTACCCGGCGTCGTGCGCGACGTCGCCTCCCTGGACGACCCGAACGCGACCGTCAAGGCCGGCTTCCTCGGTGTCAGCCCGACGCGTGCCATGGTCAAGCTCGGTCCGGCCGAGACGCTCGCCGACATGTGGTCGATGACGAAGGCCAGTGTGGGCGCCCTCGTGCAGTTCCCCGTCAAGGTGTTCGGCGTCGCGGCTGACCTGGTGACCGGGAAGCCACGCGACGTGAACGGTCCGATCTCCGTCGTCGGCGCCTCGGTGGCCGCAGGCGAGTTGGCGACTGCCGGACAGTTGGATCCCGGTGCCAGGGCCGCCACCTTCGTCATGTTGCTCGGTGCCGTGAACTTGTTCGTCGCCCTGTTCAACCTGGTACCCCTGCCACCGCTCGACGGCGGACACATCGCCGGGGCGCTGTACGAAGGCCTCCGGCGAGCGGCCGCGAAGGTGTTCAAACGGCCCGATCCCGGATACGTGGACACCGCCCGGATGCTGCCCGTGGCGTATCTTGTAGGCGGTTTCCTGCTGCTCGCCGGAGTGATCGTGATCATCGCCGACGTCATCAGTCCCGTCCGTATCTTCTGAACGAGGAGAGTTCGTGCCCGCAGTGAATCTCGGGATGCCGAAGGTCGCACCCCCCGTGCTCGCCCCCCGGCGCAAGACGCGTCAGATCAAAGTGGGCAAGGTGCTGGTCGGCGGCGATGCGCCGATCTCGGTGCAGTCGATGACCACGACGAAGACCACCGACATCAACGCCACCTTGCAGCAGATCGCGGAGCTCACGGCATCGGGCTGCGACATCGTGCGCGTAGCCGTGCCGAGCGCCGACGACGCCGAAGTGTTGCCGATCATCGCGAAGAAGTCGCAGATCCCCGTGATCGCCGATATCCACTTCCAGCCGAAGTACGTCTTCGCCGCGATCGACGCCGGATGCGCAGCCGTGCGCGTCAACCCCGGCAACATCCGAGCCTTCGACGACCAGGTCGGCGCCATCGCGAGGGCGGCTCACGACGCCGGCGTCTCCATCAGGATCGGCGTCAACGCCGGTTCGCTCGACAAGCGGATCATGGACAAGTACGGCTCAGCCACGCCCGAGGCGCTGGTCGAGTCGGCTTTGTGGGAGGCGAGCCTGTTCGAGGAGCACGACTTCCGCGACTTCAAGATCAGCGTGAAACACCACGACCCGGTCGTGATGGTGCGCGCGTACGAACAGCTGTCCGAGCAGTGCGACTACCCGCTTCATCTGGGCGTGACCGAGGCCGGCCCCGCCTTCCAGGGCACGATCAAGTCGGCCACGGCGTTCGGCGCCTTGCTCAGCCAGGGCATCGGCGACACGATCCGCGTGTCGCTGTCAGCCCCGCCGGTCGAGGAAGTGAAGGTCGGCAACAAGATCCTGGAGGCGCTCAACCTGCGCCCGCGGCACCTGGAGATCGTCTCCTGCCCGTCCTGCGGCAGGGCGCAGGTCGACGTCTACACGCTCGCCGAGGAAGTGACCGCGGGCTTGGAAGGGTTGGACGTGCCGCTTCGGGTCGCCGTCATGGGCTGCGTCGTGAACGGTCCGGGCGAAGCCCGGGAAGCCGACCTGGGTGTGGCCTCGGGCAACGGCAAGGGACAGATCTTCGTGCGCGGCGAGGTCATCCGGACCGTCCCCGAGGACGAGATCGTCGAGACGCTGATCTACGAGGCCAAGCGCTTGGCCGAAGATGCACCTGCGGGCGGCAGCCCGACCGTGACCGTCGGCTGATGTCGGCCCGCGTCCGGACCCTCACCAACGACGACCTGTCGGCGGTCGTGGCGATCCTGGCGCGTCGGCCGTACGAGAACGTCTTCGTTGCCTCGAGAATTCGCACCGGAGGTCTCGAAGCCTTCTCGTTGGGATGCGAGGTCTGGGGGTACGAGCAGGACGGCGAATTGACCTCGATCCTGCACCACGGGGCGAATCTGGTGCCGGTCAACGCGAGCCCCGAAGCGCTCGACGCCTACGCGGAGGCGCTGGGGCCGATGCGCCGCTGCGCCTCGATCGTCGGGGTACGCGAGGAAGCACTCGGTTTGTGGGAGCGGCTGGTCGACCGATATCCGGGCAACTGGCACGCCACCCGTGAACTCAGGACCTCCCAACCGTTGATGGTGATCGACGGGCCGCCGGCCGTCGATCCCGAGCCGCGAGTGGTCCGCGTCTCCAGAGCCGACATCGAGAGCTACTTCGTCGCTGCGGTCGCGATGTACACCGAGGAGGTCGGGGTTTCGCCGCTGGACGGCACCGGAGGCTATCGCTGGTACGTGGAGCGGCTCGTCGACCAGGGCCGGGCGTTCGGGATCGTCGACTCCGGGCGGGTCGTGTACAAGTCCGACGTGGGCTCGGCGACGTCGCGAGTGTGCCAGGTCGCCGGTGTGTGGCTGCAGCCGGAACTTCGAGGTCGCCGGCTCAGTGCCGCCGCGATGGCCGGAGTCGTGGACCTGTGTCTGGAGGAATGGCAGGCGGTCACGTTGTACGTGAACGACTTCAACACCGTGGCCCGGGCGTTGTACCGGCGGGTCGGGTTCGAGGAGATCGGCGAACTCGCGACGATCCTGTACTGAGCCTTATCGGGCCAGAAGCCCGAGGAGCACGACGAACACCACCAGGAGCGTCGGAACGGCGAGGATCGCAACCAGCACCCCGACCCCTTTCCGGGACTGCTTGGCGAACCCCATGGACCCGGTCGTGAACTGGTGGAGGGGTGCGGCGTACCACACCTCGACCGTGCGTCCGGGGTACAGGTCGACATCCACGGAGGCTTGGCCGTACTGCCGCATCCACTGGGCGTAGGCCGACACCGTCAACCGCCCAGGCGGAAGCAGGTAGTCGTTCGGCCCGTACGACGCCCTCACCGGCTGACCGTTAAACAGCAGGGTGGGGGTGATCATGCTCGACGTGATCACGCTTCCTTGCAGAGTGACCCGCAGGTGGGCCGGTGCGCCCTGAGGTGCGCCCTCGGGCCTGATTACCTCGCGTGGATCGGGGTTGGTCTGGTACGGCGCCTGGGTGGGCTGGGGCGCCTCGGCCTGCCACTGGGGCTGCTGGCCCCATCCGGGCTGCGGGCCCGATCCTGGCTGCGGGCCCCGTCCGGGCTGCTGGCCCCATCCGGGCTGTGGGCCCCACCCGGGCTGCGGGGGAGTCTGTTGTCCGCTCATCGGTGAAGCGTAGGGCGACACGGGTCCGACCCGCCGACCGGGTGACGAATCCGCCAACCCCGTCTCGGTAGCCTCGGGGCGGGGGATGTTGGGGATGCAGAGGTTGGGGATGCAGAGGCTCGTTCGGATCTTTCTGGTTCTGTTTCTGACGGCGGGGTGCGCCATCGCGCCTCCCCCCGGCAGCCGGCCGATGGCCACTCCCGCTACGGCTGCCGAGACCGCGGGCGCCGATCCCACGACCAGTCCAAGCTCCGACCCGTCGCCGACTCAGGTGACCACGCGGGAGCCGGCACCGACGACCACCCCGGCACCGACCTTCTCTCCCCGGACCGCGACAATCGTCATGTCCGGTGACCTGCTGTGGCACAACACCGTATGGATGAGCGCCCAAGCCGAGGCCACCCGGACCCGCCAAGGCACCGACGGGTTCGACTTCGGGCCGATGTTCGCCGCCATCAAGCCGATCATCGAAGGGGCGGATCTGGCCATCTGTCACGAGGAGGTGCCGTTCGCGGCGCCGGGTGGGCCGTACAAGAACTATCCGGTCTTCGCGGCTCCACCCCAGATCGCCCGCGGTCTTGCGGCTGTGGGCTGGGATGCGTGTACGACGTCGTCGAATCATTCGCTCGACGACGGCTGGGACGGTCTGGTGAGGACAGCCGCCACGCTGCGCGCCCAGGGCATCGTGACGACCGGGACGCACCCGACTGTCGAGGACAGCCGTACCCCTACGATCCTGACAACCAAAGCCGGCGTGAAGGTCGGGATCGTGGCCGGTACGTACGACCTGAACGGTTTCCAACCCCCGGCCGGCAAGGAGTGGTCGGTCGACACGCTCGACCCAGCTCAGATGTTGGCCAGGGCGCACGCCGCCCGGCAGGCCGGCGCCGACATCGTGCTGGCCTACATCCACGGCGGCGACGAGTACCAGACCCTGCCGAACGCCCAGCAGCGCCAACTGGCTGCGGCCCTGGCGGCCTCGCCCGATGTCGACCTGGTCTACGGGAGCCACGTGCACGTCGCGCAGCCGTTCACCCGGATCAACGGCAAGTGGGTCGCGTACGGCATGGGCAACCTGGTGGCGGCGCAACCCATCGACATGGTCCGCGGGGCCGAAGGCTACCTCCCGCGGTTCACGTTCACCGAGAAGCCGACCGGGGGCTTCGAGGTGACGAAGCCCGAGTACATCCCGACCCTGGTCACGCACTCTTCGCTCGGGCCGGTGCGGGTCTACCCCGTCAACGCGGCCTTGGCGGCAGGCCTCGGCGATGCGGTACGGCTGCGCGCTGCCCGGCAACGCACGATGGAGGCGGTCACCGCCCTGGGCGAGCACGGGGTCGTCGAGGGCTGAGGCGTCGGGAGCCGGAATCGAGTCGATGCTGTCGGCGGGCGTCGGTAGGCTACGCGAGCAGCCTGCTGGCTGGGTGTCGATGTAGTGGAGGAGCCAGATCCGTGCCCGTCACGAGGATGTCGCAACTGTTCGTCCGTACCCTGCGCGAGGACCCGGCCGACGCCGAGGTCCCGAGCCACCGCTGGCTGGTGCGCGCGGGGTACATCCGTCGCGCGGCGCCAGGCATCTACTCGTGGCTGCCGTTGGGTCTTCGGGTGCTCCGCAAGGTGGAGCAGATCGTGCGCGAGGAGATGGACGCGATCGGAGCACAGGAAGTCCGATTCCCCGCTCTGCTGCCGCGTGAGCCGTACGAAGCATCCGGTCGGTGGACCGAGTACGGCCCGAACCTGTTCCGGTTGCGCGACCGCAAGAACGCCGACTACCTGCTCGGACCCACGCACGAGGAGATGTTCACGCTCCTGGTGAAGGACCTGTACGGCTCCTACAAGGACCTGCCCTTGGCGCTTTATCAGATCCAGACCAAGTACCGCGACGAGGCTCGCCCTCGAGCGGGCTTGTTGCGCGGGCGCGAGTTCGTGATGAAGGACTCGTATTCGTTCGACCTGGACGCGGCGGGTTTGCAGGCGGCGTACGACCTTCACCGGGAGGCGTACGTCCAGGTCATGGACCGGCTGGGGCTGGAGTACGTCATCGTCCAGGCGACCTCGGGTGCCATGGGCGGATCGGCATCGGAGGAATTTCTGGCGATCGCACCCAACGGCGAGGACACGTTCGTCCGATCGCCGGGTGGTTACGCCGCCAATGTCGAGGCGGTCGTTACTCCCGCGCCCCCGGTCGTCGACGCCAGCGCCGTACCCGCGCCGACCCTCGTGCACACCCCGGGCGCCGGCACGATCGCGACCCTGGTCGACGCGGTCAACGAAACTGCCCCCCGCAGCGACCGGCTCTGGACGGCCGCCGACACGCTGAAGAACGTGGCGTTCATGCTCACCCTGCCCAACGGCGCGCGAGAGGCGCTCGTCGTCGGCCTGCCCGGTGATCGAGAGGTCGACCTGAAGCGGCTGGAGGCGGCGATCACCCCGGCCGAGGCCGTGCCGCTGGACGACGCCGATTTCGCCGCACGCCCTCAGTTGGTCAAGGGGTACATCGGCCCGGCCAAGGACGGCGCTGCAGTGCTCGGCACCGAGGGTACGAGCGGCGTTCGCTACCTGCTCGATCCTCGGGTGGTCGACGGCACCGCGTGGGTGACCGGCGCGAACGTCGCCGACTACCACGTGGTGAACCTGGTCGCCGGCCGAGACTTCGTCGGTGACGGCACGATCGACGTCGCCGAGGTGCGCGCGGGTGATCCGGCGCCCGACGGGTCCGGGCCGCTCGAACTCGCGCGTGGGGTCGAGATGGGGCACATCTTCCAGTTGGGCACGAAGTACGCCGAGGCCCTGGGCCTGCAGGTGCTCGACCAGAACGGCAAGCTGCGCACCGTGACGATGGGCTCGTACGGCATCGGCATCAGCCGGGCGGTCGCGATGGTCGCGGAGACGACCTGCGACGAGCGTGGCCTGGCCTGGCCGCGCGCGCTGGCGCCGTACGACGTGCAGGTCATGAGCACCGGCAACGACCCGGCCGTGATCGCGGAAGCCGAGCGCCTGGCCGAGGAACTGCAGGTCGCCGGACTCGAGGTGCTGCTCGACGACCGCAAGGCCTCTCCAGGCGTCAAGTTCACCGACGCCGAACTGCTGGGCATGCCGACGGTGGTCGTCGTCGGCCGCGGCCTGGCCCATGGTGTCGTCGAACTCCGTGACCGGGCGTCCGGCGCGAAGGAAGAGGTGCTCGTCGAGGACGCGGTCGCCCGCGTGCTGGCCGGCGTGCGCGGCTGATGGTCTTCGACCTCCCGCTCGTCACCCTGATCCTGCTGGTCGGGGCGGCATTTCTCGCGGGTTGGGTCGATTCGGTCGTGGGCGGCGGAGGTCTGATCCAGCTGCCGAGTCTGCTGATCGGGCTGCCGCCGGACACCTCGGTCGCGACAGTGTCGGGTACGAACAAACTCTCGTCGGCGGCAGGTACCGCCGTGGCCACCGGGACGTACCTGCGCCGTGTGCCCGTCGAATGGTCCGTGGCGGTGCCGCTGATGGCTGCGTCGTACCTCGGCTCCACCGGCGGCGCCCAACTCGTCCGGTTCTTCCCGCGCCAGGCGTTCACCCCGCTCGTCCTGGCGACCGTCGTGGTCGTCGGGGTCTACACGCTGCGGCGCCCGGCCCTCGGCCTCGAGACCCGTTTGCGGCACGAAGGACGGGCCAGGTTCGTGCGGGTGCTGGGGATCGGGCTCGCCGTCGGCCTGTGGGACGGGTTGATCGGGCCAGGCACGGGCACGTTCTTCGTCATCTTGTTGGTGGCCGTCATCGGGTACGGCTTCCTCCAAGCGACCGTCTTGACCAAGTTGGCGAACCTCACCACGAACGTCGCGGCGCTGGTGGTGCTGGGGATCAGCGGTCATGTGCTGTGGAAGGTCGGGGCGCTGATGGCGCTGGCGAACCTGACCGCCGGAGCGCTGGGAGCTCGGATGGCGATCAAACACGGCAACGCGTTCGTCAGGCGGGTGTTCCTGGTCGTGCTGGTCGCGTTGGCGCTCAAGCTGGCGTACGACTCGGTACGGCTGTTCGTGTGACGCTAGGACAACCGGTCCGGCCAGCCCGGGTAGTCGGCCATCCCCAGCCCGAGCGGCAGCGCCAAGGTCGACGCCTTCAGCAGCGATTGCGCTGCCCGAGCCCGGTCGGGGTCGGCGGCGCTCGCCACCCACACCGCAGCCGCTTCTGCGACCGACGTCGTCAGACGTTCGACCAGGCTCATGACCGCGGCAGGGTCGGGGGCGGGGGGCAGCGAGTACGACCCGGGGCCCGGGTCAGGCGTGGCCGACTGGGCACGCGACGCGGCGACCAGGTCGTCGCGTTGGGTCTTCGCGGTGGCGACCATGGCGGCCAGAGCCACTCGGGACGGATGCCGGGCCGGCAGGAATCCGAGCGCGGACTGGAAGCCGTACACGGCCTCGTGATAGCGGTCGAGCACTGCGGTCGCGGCAGCCGCAGGGTCTTCGACGGCGACCTCACGCAGCGGAATCCCCGGTCGGGGCGGAGTGATCCCGACCGTGAGCGCCGAGATCGACTGCGCGGCGGAGGCCGCGAGCGCCGCCCAGAAGGCTGCCGTCACGTTCGTCGATTGAGTCACATGGCCGAGGCAGGCATCACGCAGCTGGGTGAGCGCTGCCGCGGCGGCATTCAGACCGGCCTCCTTGCTGGGTGCGACCGGCGCCGCTGACGTGGCGGCCACGGTGACCGCCTCGCGTCGGAGAGGTTCGGGGCTGGCCAGCACGGAGCGGTGGCGGGTACGGATGGCTGCGAGGGTACGGAATCGGTCGCCGTCGGCTCCTGCCCAGGGTGCTGCGGCGCACGCCGAGAGGTGAGCTTCGGCCACGGTTTCCAGATCAGCGACGGCCTGTGCGCCGCCGAACGGGGGTGGCGGTGTGGCACCTGGGGCCGGGGCGGCCGATCCCTTGATCCGGGGGTCGCTGACCGAGCAACCGGCCAAGAACGCCGCGGACCCCAGAACGAACACCCGGCGACGCATGGCCCCAACCTACCGTCGCGCCCGCACTATGCTGGCCGGACAATCGCTCGACCCAATCGGAGGACCGCATGAACGTCCCTGCGCTCACTGCGCTGCTCGAACCGGTCCTCGCCGCCCACGGGTTGGAACTCGACCGTCTCGACGTGATCCCGGCAGGCAAACGATCGGTGCTCCGCATCACCGTCGACGGTGACGGTCCGCTGGGCCGTGGTCCGCTGCTCGACGACGTCGCCCAGGCGTCCAAGGCGGTCTCTGCCGCTCTGGACGGGTCGGCCGCCACGGGATCGGCGCCGTACGTGCTGGAGGTCACGACCCGGGGGGTCGGGCAGCCGCTGACCCAACCTCGACAGTGGAAGAGAAATTCGGGTCGGCTGGTGTCGGTTTCCTTCCCCGACGGCACCCAGGTCACCGGCCGCATCGCCGATGCCGGCCCCGCAGCCGCCACGATCGAGGTCGACGGGCAGAGGCGCGAGGTGCCGTACGAGCAGGTGTCGCGTGCAGCCGTACAGGTAGAGATGAATCGCAAGCCCGATCCCGAACTCGACGACATCGGTGACGATTCCGACGATCAGAACGAGGAGTAGGCGCCATGGACATCGATCTGGCCGCGATTCGGCAGCTTGAGCGTGACAAGGACATTCCGGTCTCCGTCGTGATGTCGGCGTTGGAGGACGCGCTGCTCAACGCGTACGAGAAGACGGACGACCACGTCAAAGGCGCCCGGGTGGCGATCGACCGCAAGACCGGCAAGGTGCAGGTGTTCGCGCCGGAGCGAGACCCCGACGGGGAGGTCGTGGGGGAGTTCGACCACACGCCGACCGACTTCGGTCGGGTCGCCGCCGCGACGGCTCGGCAGATCATCTTCCAACGCATCCGCGAGGCCGAGGACGAGCAGAAGTTCGGGCACTTCTCGGCCGCCGAGGGCGACATCCTGCTCGGTGTGGTGCAGCAGGACCGGCACAGTGCGGCGGTACGGGTGGACCTCGGCAAGGTCGAGGCCATCCTTCCGCAGGCCGAGCAGGCGCCGGGGGAGTCGTACACGCATGGCAAGCGGTTGCGCGTGTTCGTGGTGGCCGTACGGCGTGACATCCGTGGGCCGCAGGTGGTCGTGTCCCGAACCCATCCGGGTCTGGTGGAGAAGCTGTTCCGCCTCGAGGTGCCCGAGATCGAGCAGGGTGTGGTGGAGATCAAGTCCATCGCCCGTGAGGCGGGTCATCGCACGAAGATCGCCGTCATTTCCAACAATCCGGACGTGTCGGCCAAGGGCGCGTGCATCGGTCCGATGGGTCAGCGGGTCCGTGCGGTCATGCACGAGCTCAACGACGAGAAGATCGACATCGTCGACTGGTCCGAGGACCCCGCGAAGTTCGTCGCCTCGGCTTTGTCACCGGCGCGGGTCACGAGCGTCGAGGTCGTCGATCTGGCGACTCGGTCCGCCCGGGTGATCGTGCCGGACTATCAGCTCAGCCTCGCGATCGGCCGCGAGGGGCAGAACGCCCGTCTGGCCGCCCGGCTGACCGGGTGGCGCATCGACATCAGGCCGGATACGGCTTCCTGAACGCTTCGACGCAGACTCAGCGCAGCGGGTACCAGGCGTCGAGGGCGGCATCGAGGATGCGATCGGATTGCTCCTGGGCGGCCTCGTTGGCGGCTCTGGTTCCGCCCAGCAGGTAGCCCAACGCATAGCCGTCGTTCGCACCGAAGAGGTGACCGGCGCCGGGGAACACGTGGGCCTCGGTGGCCCCAGGCTTGAGCGCTCCGAGGGTACGGGCAGCCTGGTCGCCCGGCCACATCGCGTCGTCGTCGCCGGCCAACGCCAGCAGGTGGCCCGGAACCTTGACTTCGATCAGCGCCGCCGAGGCGTTTGGATCGTGGGCCGCGGCAGACTCGTACGTCGCCCTCAGCCGCATGGGCGTGTTGAACAGCATCGACGCGACCATCCCAGCCGAGGCCGATGCGTCGGCGTACCGGAAGTTCACCGCCGGCAACGGCTCGCCGTGCCAGGTCCACGACGCCTTGGCCGTCGTGTAGTCGAGGCCTTGCCACGAGTAGAGGGTCGGGGTGTAGACGACGACGTTGTCGATGCGCGGATATCGGGCTTGGAGGACGAGTGCCAACTCCGCGCCCTTGGAGGTACCGATCACGGTGATCGGGCCAGGGTTGACGTTCGCATCGCGCCACGTCAGGACCTCGTCGAAGAAGTCGAGTGGCACCTCGGCCAGGGTCGGCTTCTGGTTCGGCTGGCCGAAGAAGAACAGGCTGAGCACGTCGTACCCCTGCTGGGCGATCCGGACCGCTCGCTCGTAGTCCGGTCCACCGTCCGAACCGCCCCAGACGACGATCAAGCCCCCGCGCCTCAGCGTGTTGGCTTTGACGTGGAAGCCGTTGAGGTACGTCCCCTGCACCCGTTCGATCGTCACGTCGGGTTGCGTCAACGGGTACCTCGATGCGTCCATCTGGTTGCCGCTGAGCGACGCGGGAGTCGGGTACCGGAAGCCGTTGACCACGCGGATGCCGACCACGACGAGAACGAGCGCCACGACAAGGAGGAGAACGCGGACCATGACGCGGACGAACTTCTTCACGGGACCTCCCGGGGGTGCGACGTCATGATACGGCCCGAGACAGGGCAACGGCGCCGACCCGAGGTCGGCGCCGCTGTGGGGAAAGGGTTGGGGAATCTTCTCGTCTACGGTGCCTCCTCGGTCTCGGCGTGTTTCCTGGAACCCACTCAAGTGATCGTGCCTGTGATTGACCTGTGAATGGGCTACCGATCCTCTGTCTTCTCACCGGTCTCGCCCCCGCTTGGTTCACGTTCTGCGCCTCCTGCGGCGCCTTTGGGCTGGGTGAGCCGTACCGAATCTGCCTCTGAGCGCGACCCCGACCGATGTGGATCGCGACAACAGCACCGATTGCGGGCAGTTTGCGTCCGCGCGGTCGGCGGTCGGCGAGGTCCGCACGCCAGACTTCCGAGCGTCCGGCTACGGTGGGCGGGTGCCCGAGCCCATCCGTACGTGCATTGGTTGCCGTACGCGGGAACCTGCTTCGGCGTTGATCCGTCTGGTCGCCGATGGTGACGGCGAAGTCCAGGTCGACGTACGGCACCGCCTCCCCGGCCGCGGTGCCTGGATCCATCCGACCACCGAGTGCATCGCGAAGGCCGCGCGGCGCAGAGCGTTGCCGCGTGCGCTGCGCCGAGAGGGACTGGCGATGGACACCGAGCGGCTCGCGGCCGCGGCCCGGCTGGAAACCCCTGGCGAAGAGGGCCTAGACTAAAGGGCCGACTGCCCGGCCCCGGGCAGGGTGACGATCAGAAAGTGGGCTGACGCTCATGACCACTCGATGAGTACGCCGAAATGAGCAACACCACCAACTAGGGGTCCAGACGCGAGGTCCGGACCTGAAGGAGACCAGTGGCCAAGGTCCGTGTCTGGGAGCTCGCGAAAGAGCTCGGACTGGAAAGTAAAGAACTACTGAACACGTTGAAGGACATGGGCGAGTTCGTCCGATCCGCTTCATCGACGCTCGAACCCCCGGTCGTCCGGAAGGTTCGCGAAAAGACCTCCGGTGATCCCGCTCCGGCAGTGAGCGCTGCTCCGAGTGCTGCGTCGGCACGTACGGCTCCCTCCGCCCAGTCGGTTGCCTCCACGGCTCCGGCGTCCCCCAAGCCGGCGCCTGCCGCCGCGGCTTCGACGGCTGCCCCGACGGTGCCGGCGAGCCCAAGGCCGACGACCGGAACACGTCCTGGTCCCGGTGTCAGGCCTGGCCCCACGCCGCGCCCGACCACAAGCACCCCCCGCACGGAGCCGCGCCAGGAGACCCGCCCGTCCCCGAGCACGACGACCAACCCAGGTGCTGGGGCCTCGACCCCCCGGCCGACCACCCCCGCGTCGAGCGGGCGCCCGTCGGCTCCGCGTCCCGGCCCGGGTCAGCCCTCCTCGCCGAGCGCCCCGAGCGCTCGTCCGGGCGGTACGCCACGTCCTGCGCCGCGCCCCGGGCCCGGAGCTCCGGCTCAGTCGCGCCGCCCGGCGGGTACCCCCCGCCCGGGCAACAACCCCTACGCGTCGTCGCAGGGCATGGGTGTCCGGCGCCCGGCGCCCCCGCGTCAAGACGGAACCACCGCGCCAGGTCGTCCCGGCTCCGCACCGGGTGGAATGCCCCGCCCGGGCGGGAGCGCGGGACCTCGCCCCGGAATGCCGAGGCCGAATCCGAGCATGATGCCCAAGCAGGCGTCCGGTCAGCTCGGTGGTGGTCCGAGCACGCGCGCTCGGGCAGGTGGCCCCGGAGGTGCCCCGGGTCGCGGACGCGGTCCCGGTGGCGGTCCTGGTCGTCCCGGTGGCGGCGCGGGTGCTCCCGGAGGAATGCCGAGCGGTGGCGGTCGTGGCGGTCGCGGTGGTCGCAGCGGCTCCGGTACGCAGGGTGCTTTCGGTCGTCAGGGTGCCCCCGGGCGTCGCGGACGCAAGTCGAAGAAGCAGCGCAGGCAAGAGTTCGACCAGATGGAGGCGCCGACGATTGGCGGCGTGCGGATCCGTCCTGGTGACGGCTCCAAGATCCGTCTGGCGCGCGGCGCGTCTCTCACCGACCTGGCCGAGAAGATCGGCGTCGAGCCCGCGACCCTCGTGCAAGTGCTGTTCAACCTGGGCGAGATGGTCACGGCCACGCAGTCCGTGGCCGACGACACGCTGCAGGTGCTCGGTGCGGAACTCAACTACGACATCGAAGTGGTGTCTCCCGAAGACGAGGACCGCGAGCTCCTCGAAAGCTTCGACATCGAGTTCGGCGAGGACGCCGGCGACGAGAACGACCTCATGCCGAGGCCGCCCATCGTCACCGTCATGGGTCACGTCGACCACGGCAAGACGAAGCTGCTCGACGCCCTGCGCCACTCGAACGTGGTCGCAGGTGAGGCGGGCGGCATCACGCAGGCGATCGGCGCGTACCAGGTCGAGACCGAGGTCGACGGGGTCGAGCGGAAGGTCACCTTCATCGACACCCCGGGTCACGAGGCCTTCACGGCCATGCGTGCCCGCGGCGCGAAGGCGACCGACATCGCCGTCCTCGTCGTGGCTGCCGACGATGGTGTGATGCCCCAGACGATCGAGGCTCTCAACCACGCCAAGGCGGCTGACGTACCCGTCGTGGTCGCGGTTAACAAGATCGACAAGGAAACGGCCGACCCGACCAAGGTGCGCGGCCAGTTGACCGAGTTCGGTTTGGTGCCGGAGGAGTACGGCGGCGACACGATGTTCGTCGATGTCTCCGCGACGGCCAGGATCGGGCTCGACCAACTCCTGGAGGCGATCGTGCTGACCGCAGACGCGGAGCTCGACCTGCGGGCGAACCCCGACATGCCGGCTCAGGGCGTGGCCATCGAAGCGCATCTCGACAAGGGCCGCGGCCCGGTCGCGACCGTGCTCGTCCAGCGCGGCAGCCTGCACGTGGGCGACTCGATCGTGGCCGGTTCGGCACACGGCCGAGTGCGGGCCATGATCAACGATCTCGGCGAAACCGTCACCGAGGCGCCGCCCTCGGCGCCGGTCCAGGTGCTCGGTCTGACCTCGGTCTCCGGCGCCGGCGACAACTTCCTGGTCGTCGACGACGATCGCAAGGCTCGGCAGATCGCCGAGCGGCGCGAGGCCCGGATGCGGGCTGCGATGCTCGCCAAGTCCACGCGTCGCCGTACCCTCGACCAGCTGTTCGAACAACTGGCCAAGGGCGAGACCCAGGAGCTCAAGCTCATCCTCAAGGGCGACACGGCCGGTTCGGTCGAGGCCCTGGAGGACGAGCTGGCCAAGATCGAGGTCGGCGACGAGGTTTCGCTGCGGATCATCGACCGTGGTGTGGGCGCGATCACCGAGACGAACGTGTCGTTGGCGTCTGCGTCGGACGCGGTCATCATCGGCTTCAACGTCAGGCCGCAGGGCAAGGCGACCGAGATGGCCGATCGCGAAGGCGTCGACATCCGTTACTACTCGGTCATCTACGCCGCGATCGACGACGTCGAGGCTGCGCTCAAGGGCATGCTTAAGCCGGAGTTCGAAGAGCAGGTCCGCGGCCAGGCCGAGATCCGCGACATCTTCCGCTCGTCCAAGTTCGGCACGATCGCGGGCTGCATGGTGATCCAGGGCACGATCCGGCGCAATGCGAGCGCTCGACTGCTGCGCGACGGCATCGTCGTCGTGGAGAGCTCGAGCATCCATTCGCTGAGGCGTGAGAAGGACGACGTGGTCGAGGTCCGCGAGGGCTTCGAGTGCGGCATGACGCTGGCGAACTACTCCGACATTCGACTCGGAGACATTATCGAGACGTACGAGATGGTGGAGAAGCCCCGCAACTGAAACCGCAACGGGCCGCCGGTCTTGATCGAAGACCGGCGGCTCGACGGTTGGGAAGGACCTGACAGATGACCAGTCCTCACGCTCTCAAGCGCGCAGAGCAGATCAAGCAGATCGCCGCCGAGATGCTCGAGCGGCGCATCAAGGACCCTCGGTTGGGTTTCGTGACGATCACCGACGTACGGCTCAGTCGTGACAATCGGGAGGCGATCCTCTTCTATACGGTGCTCGGCACCGACGAAGAGCGAACCGACTCGGCCGCGGCACTGGAGGCCGCCCGGGGCCAGATCCGTACGGCCGTGTCCAAACGGCTCGCCCTCAGGTTCGCGCCGACCATCGACTTCGTGCCCGATGCGATGCCCGAAACCAGCCAGCACATGGAAGAACTGCTGGCAGCGGCGAGAGCCTCGGACGCCGAAGTCGCTGCCCGCGCATCCGAAGCTCAGTACGCGGGCGAGGCCGATCCGTACAAGCAACCTCGCGAGGACGCCGAGGACGAGTGACGCAGACCTCAGTTGCCGCTGCCGACGACCGTCCCCCGCCGGGCGACTCCGGGCTGCTGATCGTCGACAAACCCCGCGGCTGGACCTCTCATCAGGTCGTCGGTCGGATCCGTCGATTGGCGGGGACGAAGAAGGTCGGTCACGCCGGCACCCTCGACCCGATGGCCACCGGGGTTCTGGTCGTCGGCGTGAATCGGGCGACCCGGCTGCTCGGGCATCTGACGCTCAAGGACAAGCGCTACCTGGCCACGATGCGGCTCGGGCAGGAGACCGTGACCGACGACGCCGAGGGCGACGTGACGGCGGCTCGAGGTGCCTCCGGCGTGTCGGAAGCCCAGATTCTCGCGGCCTGCGCCGATCAGGTCGGTGAGATCTGGCAGCGGCCGTCGTCGGTCTCGGCGGTCAAGGTCGGCGGTCGTCGCTCGTACGCACGAGTGCGGGCAGGCGAGCAGGTCGAGTTGGCGGCTCGTCCGGTGCACGTGTCGCGGCTCGACGTTCTGGAGGTACGGCAGGAGGTCACCGACGCGGGGCTCCCGGTCACCGACGTGGATCTGGACGTCGAGTGTTCCTCGGGTACCTACGTGCGCGCCCTCGCCCGTGACATCGGCGCAGCCCTGGGGTGTGGAGGCCACCTGACCGCGCTCCGCCGCACGAGGGTCGGCCCGTTCGACCTCGCCGGACCTCACCTCGGGCCGGATCTGGATCTCCCCGAGATTCCAGCTACCGCATGGATTTCGATGACCCACGCAGCTCGGCTCGCCTTTCCCTGCGTCGACGTCGACGCAGTGGCGGCAGACCACGTCGGTTTCGGGCGGGCACTGCCGCTGCAGCTCGACGGCCTGTCGGGTGTGATCGGACCGACGGGATCGCTTCTCGCCCTGTACCGTCCGGACGGGGATCGAGCCGTACCCGAAGCTGTGCTCGTGGACCCAGGAGAACGCATGAGACAAGGAGTCACCCGATGACGTACGGCGATCGGACCGTCGTGGCCATTGGGAACTTCGACGGGGTCCATCGAGGGCACGCCGAGGTTCTCGCACGAGCGCAGGCCGAAGCCCCCGGGCTGCCGCTGGTCGCGGTGACGTTCTGGCCGCATCCGGTCCAAGTACTGCGACCCGACCGTGCACCGGAACTCTTGTGCGATCTTCCAGAACGCATCGAGTTGCTCAAGGAAGCCGGCGCCCACGAGGTACGGGTGGTCGAGTTCACCTCACGGGTGGCGGAGTGGAGCCCCGCCGACTTCGTCGAGCGGGTCGTCGCGCCGCTGAATCCCGAAGTCGTCGTGGTGGGGGAGAACTTCACCTTCGGTCACAGGGCGCTCGGTACCGTCGAGACGTTGCGGGATCTCGGCGAAGGGCGCTTCCGCGTCGTCGGTCTGCCGCTGGTCTGCGATGCCGACGCGTTGTCGAGCAGCAGGGTCCGGACGGCCCTCGCGAGCGGTGACGTGGCGGCCGCCGCGTCGATCCTCGGCCGACCGTTCCGATACGCGGGGATCGTCGTCATGGGTGACCAGCGTGGCCGTACCCTCGGCTTCCCCACCGCGAACCTGACCGTACCGCCCGGCCATGCCTGCCCGGCCGACGGCGTGTACGCCGGGTGGGTGACCCGGACCGACGTCGCCGGAGCCGAACGCTGGGCCGCGGCGATCTCGGTCGGCACGAACCCGACGTTCGACGGTGCCGAGAGAAGGGTCGAGTCGTACGTGCTGGACCGCACCGACCTGGAGTTGTACGGCGTACCCATCGCCGTGGACTTTGTCGCCCGCTTGCGCGGGCAGGTTCGCTTCGATTCCCTCGACGCGCTCGTCGGCCAGATGGCCGCCGACGTGAGCGCTACGAGAAAGGCGTTGGGGTTGCCCCAGCCCTGACGGTGATCGTCCGGGGACTACTGGAAGCGCAGTTGCTTGCGATAGATGGCGTCGTGGAACGTGACGGTACCGACGCCCTCTTCGGAGTTCTCAATCGTGACGAAGCGGTGGTTGCCGGTCGGCTCGAAGCCGAGTGACAAGTAGAGCGGGATCGCCTGGTAATTGTCGGGATCGACCCCGAGGAAGAGTTCCTCGTAGCCCAACGCGCGGGCGTGGTCCTCGCAGTACTGGTCGAGCGCCCGGCCAATTCCCTGGCGTCGAGCATCGGGGTAGACGTACATGTTCCGCAGCTCAGGCTGCATCGGTCCGTCGGACAGATCGAGCATCACCGTACCCATGGGGACGTCGTCCCGCAGCGCGACGACGTACAGCACCTCGCCCGACCCTGCCTCAGTGAAACGCGAGTCGCTGACGTACTGACTGTCGTTGCGGCGTTCCTTGGCGCGCAGCGCCGGCAGGTCTTCGACGGTGACGAGGCGGACGACGACGGTGGGGGTCTGGCTCATGCGTACCTCCTGGATGACTCGTACGGACGAAAGCTAACCGATCGTCCCCAACGAGGAATCACGGCTTCTCAGCCGTGGACGAACCGGCTAGTCGGCGATTTCGGGGCATCGCGAGACGACTGGTAGCCTAGTCGGGCCGTTAGATCGGCCGCGACCACCCAAGCGCCCCGACCGCACCGAGCAACCGGGGCGTCGCGCAACGGGACACCGAAAGGAGTAGCACGTCGATGGACGCTGCCACGAAGAAGAAGATTATCGAAGACTACGCGACTGCCCCTGGCGACACCGGTTCGCCCGACGTCCAGATCGCGCTGCTCACCAAGCGGATCTCGCACCTGACCGAGCACCTCAAGGCTCACAAGGGCGACCATCACAGCCGCCGCGGCCTCATGCTCATGGTCGGCCAGCGGCGCCGTCTGCTCAACTACGTCGCCAAGAACGACATCGAGCATTACCGCCGCTTGATCGAGCGCCTCGGCCTGCGTCGGTGAACAACCCGGGCCCGTCCCCGCGGGGCGGGCCCGACGTCTGCCAACCCAGCCGTACCCACCACAACTGAACACACCATCACCATTGCGAGCCGCCCGGTACCGACGCCTACGACGGTCCTCGGTAGTGGATTTCGGGTTGAGACTCACCCCGCGATCCTCGATCGAAGACCGGTTCCGACCGCCGGGCAGGGGTTCGGCCCCGCCGCGTCGCTCGCGCAACCGAAAGGAGACCCCATGGAGGGTCCTGATTTGCGTTTCACCGAAGCCGTCCTCGACAACGGGTCGTACGGCAAGCACGTCGTACGTTTCGAGTCCGGCCTGCTGGCCCGCCAGGCCGACGGCTGCGCCTCGGTCTACCTTGACGGCGACACCATGGTGCTCGCCGCTACGACGGCCGCCAACAACCCGCGGGACGCGATCGACTTCTTCCCACTGACGGTCGACGTCGAAGAACGCATGTACGCGGCCGGCCGCATCCCGGGCTCGTTCTTCCGCCGCGAAGGGCGTCCCTCGGAGGGTGCGATCCTGGCCGCTCGACTCATCGATCGTCCGCTGCGTCCGTGCTTCACGAAGGGTCTGCGCAACGAGGTCCAGGTCGTGGCCACGGTCATGGCGCTCAACCCCGACGTGTTGTACGACGTCGTGGCCATCAACGCCGCCTCCGCCTCCACGACGCTCGCGGGCTTGCCGTTCACCGGCCCGATCGGCGGGGTCCGGGTGGCGCTGATCGGTTCGACCTGGGTGGCCTTCCCGACCGTCAAGCAGTTGGAAGACGCCACCTTCGACATGGTCGTGGCGGGCCGGGTGCTGCCCGACGGTGACGTCGCGATCATGATGGTCGAGGCCGAGTCGACCGAGTCCACGTGGGATCTGGTCCGCTCCGGTCGTACGGCTCCCACGGAAGAGATCGTGGGCGCCGGCCTCGAGGAGTCGAAGAAGTTCATCAAGGCGCTGTGCGACGCCCAGGCCGAACTGGCCGCCCAGTTCCCGAAGGCCGTCAAGACGTTCCCGGTGTTCCCCGACTACGAGCCCGACGTGTACGACGCCGTCGCCGCCACTGCGACCGACCGGGTCAAGGTGGTCCAGGCCATCGCGGGCAAGCAGGAGCGCGAGACGTCGACCGAAGAGCTGCTCGCCTCGGTGAAGGGCGAGCTTTCCGAGCGGTTCGCCGGCCGTGAGAAGGAGATCGTCGGGGCTTTCCGCGCGGTCACCAAGAAGGTCGTGCGTCACCGGACCCTGACCGAGAAGGTGCGCATCGATGGCCGGGGCGTTCGCGACATCCGCACGCTGTCCTGCGAGGTGGGCGTGCTTCCGCGCGTGCACGGCTCGGCGCTGTTCATGCGCGGTGAGACCCAGATCCTCGGTGTGAGCACGCTCAACATGCTCGACATGGAGCAGAAGCTGGACACGTTGGCGCCCGAGACCACCAAGCGCTACATGCACAACTACAACTTCCCGCCGTACTCGACCGGCGAGACCGGTCGGGTCGGCTCGCCGAAGCGGCGGGAAATCGGTCACGGGGCGCTCGCCGAGCGGGCCCTGGTGCCGGTGTTGCCGAAGCGTGAGGAGTTCCCGTACGCGATCCGTCAGGTCTCCGAGGCCCTCGGCTCCAACGGGTCCACGTCGATGGGTTCGGTGTGTGCGTCGACGCTGTCCCTGCTCAACGCCGGTGTCCCGCTGAAGGCGCCGGTGGCGGGCATCGCGATGGGCCTGATGAGCGAGACGATCGACGGCCAGACGTCCTACGTGGCGTTGACCGACATCCTGGGCGCCGAGGACGCGCTCGGCGACATGGACTTCAAGGTCGCCGGCACGAGGGATTTCGTGACCGCCCTGCAACTCGACACCAAGCTCACAGGCATTCCGGCCGACGTGCTGGCCGGAGCCCTGCTGCAGGCGCGTGAGGCGCGCCTCACGCTGCTCGACGTGATGAACGAAGCGATCGACGTGCCCGACGAGATGAGCCCGTTCGCACCGCGCATCATCACCGTGAAGATCCCGGTCGACAAGATCGGCGAAGTGATCGGTCCCAAGGGCAAGGTCATCAACCAGATCCAGGACGACACAGGTGCGAACCTGTCGATCGAGGACGACGGCACCGTCTACATCGGCGCCGACAACGGCGAAGCGGCCGAGGCCGCGCGCGCCATGGTCAACGCGATCGCCAATCCGCAGATGCCTGAGAAGGGCGAGCGTTACCTGGGTACGGTCGTCAAGCTGACCTCGTTCGGCGCGTTCGTGTCGTTGTTGCCGGGCAAGGACGGTCTGCTGCACGTGTCCAAGTTGCGTCCTCTGGCTGGCGGCGCGCGGGTCGAGAACGTCGAAGACGTCCTGTCCGTGGGCCAGAAGCTCCAGGTGGAGATCTCCGACATTGACGACCGGGGCAAGTTGTCCCTGGTGCCGGTCGTCGAGACCGCCGAGACGAAGTAGCCCTACGCCGAAGGCCGTCCCATCCACCGATGGGGCGGCCTTCGGCATGCGCGGGTACGGCGAGACCGCACCTTCTGCCGTACCCAAGCTCGCTACTGTGGGCGGCGATGAAACCCTTTCTGCTGCTGGCGACTCGTGCCGAGGACCGAGCCGCCGACGACGAGTACGGCGCGTTCTGCGCGTTTGCCGGTCTGGCCCCTCGGCAGTTGGTCAGGCACCGCCTGGAGCGCGACCCCCTGGGTGACGTCGATCTCGACGCCTGGAGCGGGATCATCGTGGGTGGCAGTCCGTACAACGCCTCGGATGCGTTCGACCGCAAGAGTGGTCAGCAGCAACGAGCCGAAGCAGAGATGGCGCGGTTGCTGGATCGGGTCGTGGCGGCCGACTTCCCGTTTCTCGGTGCCTGTTACGGAGTGGGCACGCTGGGGGTCCACCAGGGTGCGGTGGTCGATGCGACATACGCCGAACCGGTCGGACCGGCCCTGATCACCGTGACCGACGCCGGCCGATCCGACCCGCTCTTGGCGGGCCTGCCGGATTCCTTCTGGGCCCTCGTGGGTCACAAGGAGGCGATCAGTGTGCTCCCGGGCCACGCGGTGCTCCTGGCCACGGGGGAGAGCTGTCCGGTGCAGATGTTCCGCGTCGGTCGCAACGTCTACGCGACCCAGTTCCATCCCGAACTCGACGCCGACGGTTTGGCGACCAGGATCGACGTGTACGTCAACCACGGCTACTTCCGACCGCACGAGGCGGAGGCCCTCAAGGAGGCCGGCCGGAGCGCTGACATCAGCCACGCGCCGCAGGTGCTGCGCACCTTCGTCGAGACGTACGGCCGCGACTGATCTCGCCCGCGGAAACCGTTGGCACTCGGCGCGGAGCCGTGGTCGCCGTCGCGGGCGTTCCCGTAAGCTGTGGCAGAACTTTCTCGTTCCTCAGGAGGCCCCCATGCGCGTCGCAGTGTTCGGAGTCAATGGCCGGATGGGTGGGGAGGTCTGTCGGGCGGTCACGATGAGCCCGGATCTCGACCTGGTCGCCGGCCTCGATGTCGGAGACAACTTCAACGAGGCGCGCAAGGCGCAGGTCGTTGTGGACTTCACGCATCCCTCGGCCGTGATGGACAACCTCAAGTGGTGTATCGACCACGGTCTCCATACCGTCGTCGGCACGACCGGTTTCGACAAGGCTCGGTACGACCAGGTGCGCGAGTGGCTCGGTGACGACCCCAAGGTCGGCGTGCTGGTGGCGGCCAATTTCTCGATCGGCGCGGTGCTGATGATGCATTTCTCACGGCTTGCCGCCAAGCACTACGAGAGCGTCGAGATCATCGAACTCCACCATCCAACCAAGGCGGACGCGCCGTCGGGTACGGCGGTCACGACCGCAGAAATGATTGCCCAGGTACGGGCAGACGCCGGCCTGGGCCCGGTGCCGGACGCCACAGTGCAGGAGGTCCCGGGGGCCCGCGGCGCCGTCATCGAGGGCGTTCACGTGCACGGCGTCAGGCTGGGTGGTCTGCTGGCCCACCAGGAAGTCCTCTTCGGCACCAAGGGTGAGACCCTCACCATCCGGCACGACTCGATGGACCGAGAGTCGTTCATGCCGGGCGTGGTCAGCGCGATCCGGTGGGTTCCTACCCACCCCGGGCTCACGATCGGAATCGGCCCGCTGCTCGGTCTGGAGGACTGATTGGCTCGTCGACGTGGCGCCGGCGCCGTGGTGGCGCTCGTCGTCGCGATCGTCATCGTCGCAGCCGCGGTGGTCGGCGGTAACACCGTCGGCAAGCAATACGCCGAGAAGCAGACCGCTGTCACCATCCAGACTCGGGCGAATCTGGCCCTCCCGCCGACCGTCAAGATCTCGGATTCGATGTTCAGTTGGTCGGTGCTGCGCCAACGTTTCGACCAGGTTCACGTGGTGATTCCGGCGCTCCCGGTGAAGGTGTTGGACACCTATCTCAGGCCGGCCATCGACGTCACCCTGACCGACGTGGTTGCCAGCGATATGTTCTCCACGTACGTAGCAGGCCACTTGGAGGGCACCGCCATCTTGCCGTACGACCAACTCGGTTCACTGGCCGGCAACGTCTCGATCACCCCCGTCGGCACGGACAAGATCTCGGCTCAGATCACGGTGCCGGTGGCCGGAACCCAGATCCACGGGGTCGTGACGGCGGTTCCCTCGATCGACTCGTCGGGTCGCCTGACCTTCACGAGTCCGACTTTGTCGGTGGCGGGCATCACGATCCCGCCCGCGGTCGTGGCATCGGTCCTGACCGGCGTGCTCCAGCCCATCGACCTCCCTTTGCCGGGCGGGATCAAGGCGACGAGCGCGTCCGTCACTCAGAACGGGCTGATGGTCGGTATTCGCGGCGACGACGTCAACGTCACGCGTTTGATCTAGCTGTACTGACCGGGGACGTTGGTTAGCCGGGTGATGGGTGGTTGTCCCTTGCAGGCCGAGTGGGGCCTGTGGTGATTGTAGAAGTGGATCCAGCCGGGTAGGGCGTCTCGGCGTTTGGTTTCAGAGGTGTAGTGGCGGGCGTAGGCCCAGCCGTCGGCGAGGGTGCGGTGGAACCGTTCGATCTTGCCGTTGGTCTGTGGCCGGTACGGTCGACCGACCCGGCCGGCGAGCTGGACCGGTCCTTCCGCAGCCGCAGCCGTAGCGACACGATCCGCTTCGTTTCGGCAGGAGGCGTCTTGTTCGGGCTCGTCCGGGGCCGCGACGAGTGATCCAGCATCTGCCGATCACCGGCCAGATACGGGTCGACCCACCGCTTCACCGTCGGCCACGACACCTGGAACCGGGCAGCAACCTCGCTGATCGGAAACCCTGGTCAACGACCAGCTGGGCAACCTTCACACGATGACGCGGGGTCAAGGCTGCGTTAGCCTGGTTCGCCGCGCTTGGCGCGTCGATCACCCGCTGTCTGGGAGGGCGATCGACGCGCTAAGGAAGCGCTGATCAATCATGTCCCGGCCGTGGCGCACCGGATCGGGCGATCCGCTTCCCCCACATCTGTGACCCGTACGCCCGGTACCACCACGAGATGTGGTGGTACCGGCTCATCGGAGCCTCGCACGTCCTCGCTCGGAACAGCATTGATCAGCGGTTCCTTAGCCGTGCGTCCCGCTCGGCCGATCTGAGGCGGTCGAGCTGATGTCAGCGTGCAGCCGTACCAACTTCACGCGAAGCGACCCGTCCTCGGTGCCGACCTCGACGTGACCGCCGTCCGGGCCGAATCCGAGATCCACGAGCCAGGACCGAAGATCGTCGTGGGTCGTGGGCAGCCACCACGTGACCCGGTCGAACCCGTCGGCGCGCAGGGTGTCGACGGCAGCCTGCACGAGCCTGCTTCCGTGCCCACGACCGCGGGCAGGAGGGGAGACGAGAAACTCGGCGATCTGACCGTCGGTCGTCGCTGCGTCCTCGTCGGGTGAGGGCGTCACGCAGACCATCCCGACGACGTCACCGGCGTCGGTGGCGACGAGCACGCGGCACTCGGCCAGCGGAGGCCGGGTGATGGCCTGGTGCCAGACGGCCGCGATCTCGTCGACGCTCGTCTGCGCCACCAACGCGTGGGCCGGGTGCCCAGGATCGCTCATGGCCGCGAACTGAAGGGCGGCAATGTCGTACGCCTCGGCCGGCAGGGCCAACCGGACGAAAGCGGCATGGTGTGTCATCGCTCGCGACTGTACCCGGCCCGAGCCGGAACCTCGGCCTGTCGGCCCGGAGCACGACCCGTCAACGACGACTAGGGTTGTCGGGTGCCTGACTCCGCATTGCGTACGCCGCCTGCCCTGCCCCGCGACACAGTCCGGGTTATCCCCTTGGGAGGGTTGGGTGATGTCGGGCGCAACATGACGTCGTTCGAGATCAACGGCCGGCTGTTGCTCGTCGATTGCGGTGTCCTGTTCCCCGAAGACGACCATCCGGGCGTCGACCTGATCCTGCCCGGCCTGGACGCCGTCGCCGACCGGCTCGACGAGGTCGAAGCGCTCGTGCTCACCCACGGTCACGAGGACCACATCGGGGCGGTGCCGTACCTGCTGCGGAACCGGCCGGACATTCCCGTGTACGGCTCCCGCCTCACGCTCGCGTTCGTGCAGTCCAAGCTGCGCGAGCACCGCATCCGCGACGTCGACCTGAGGGTCGTCTCCGACAATCAGCGGGTGACCGTCGGGCCGTTCGGCCTGGAGTTCCTGGCGGTCAACCACTCGATCCCGGACGCGCTTGCCGTCTGTATCCGCACCGCCGGCGGCACGATCCTGCATACCGGCGACTTCAAGATGGACCAGTTGCCGCTCGACGGTCGGATCACCGACCTACGTGGTTTCGCCCGCCTCGGCACCGAGGGCATCGACCTGTTCATGACCGACTCCACGAACGCCGAGGTGCCGGGTTTCACGACCGGCGAGCGCGAGGTGGAGGCAGCTTTGGAGCGCGTGTTCGACCAGGCGCAGCAGAATCTGGTGGTGGCTTGCTTCGCCTCCCACGTGCACCGTGTCCAGCAGGTGCTGAACCTGGCCGTGGAGCACCGCCGGAAAGTGTGTTACGTCGGCCGGTCGATGGTCCGCAACATGGGCATCGCGCGCGACCTGGGCTTCCTCAAGGTGCCGGCGGACACCCTGATCGAACTCAACGACCTCAAGCGGTACCGCGACGACCAGGTCGTGATCGTCTCGACCGGGTCTCAGGGAGAGCCGTTGTCGGCCTTGGCGCGGATGGCGAATCGTGAGCACCCGCACGTCGAGCTGACCGGCGGCGACGTCGTACTCCTGGCCTCGTCGCTGATCCCCGGAAACGAGAATTCTGTCTACCGGGTGATCAACGGTCTCACGCGGCTGGGGGCCAAGGTGGTCCACAAGGGAAACGCGCTGGTGCATGTCTCAGGTCACGCCAGCGCGGGGGAGTTGCTCTACTGCTACAACGTCGTGCGGCCGCGGAACGTGCTGCCGATCCATGGGGAGGTACGGCATCTGGTCGCCAATGCGAACCTCGCCATCGCCACCGGGGTTCCGGCGAAGCGCACGATCGTGGTCGAGGACGGCGCTGTCGTCGATCTCGCCCGGGGTGAGGCGAAGGTCGTCGGGCGCGTGGATGCCGCCTACATCCTGGTCGACGGCGCCAGCGTCGGCGGGCTGACCGAGGAGTCGCTCGCCCATCGCAAGATCCTCGGCTCCGAAGGATTCATCACGGTTGTGGCAGCGGTGAACCTGCACGCGAAGCGACTGCAGTCCCTCGACATCCACGCCCGTGGATTCGTCGAAGACGACGGGGTGTTCGACGAGGTACGGCAGCGGCTCGTCGAGGATCTCAGGTCGGCTCTAGTCGACGGTGTCGAGGACCAGCATCAGCTTCAGCAGACGATCCGTCGCACGATGGGTCGCTGGGTGTCGAATACCCACCGTCGTCGGCCGATGATCGTGCCCGTGGTCGTGGCAACCTGAGGCGCTTCGGGGACCGAACCCGTTGATTAGGCGACCTTCCCGGGGTGCTGTATTCTGTACCGGTTGCTTGGGCGCCGTCGCGCCCGATCCCTTGATCGAGGAGTAGTTCGAAGTGGCTGCCGTGTGTGATATCTGCGCCAAGCGTCCCAGCTTCGGTCACAACGTGCCGTGGTCGAAGAAGAAGACCAAGCGTCAGTGGAGCCCCAATATCCAGCGTGTCCGCGCGGTGGTCAACGGGGCCCCGATGCGGGTCAACGTGTGCACGTCGTGTCTGAAGGCGGGCAAGGTCCCGCGCTGACCGTCCGACTCGCAGCCCGGCCCTGATGGATCAGGACCGGGCTTTCGTGTCGTTCCCCTCTGGTTGGTCGTCGGCGGTGTCGGTCGACGCTGGCGTCTCACGATCGAGGCCCACGAACCTCCGGAAGGGCTCCAGGCCTTCGACGATCATCGGGTGGTCGTGCCGTACGAACGTCTCCGGAGTGAGAACGAATCGGCGCACCAGGGCAGCCGTACCCATCCGGTCGAGGAGGTCTTCTCCGTTGTCGCGGTAGCCGAGCTTGCGGCTGACTCGGTCGGACGGTTCGTTGTCGAAGAGGGCGGCGGAGTTGAGTCGGGTGGCGCCGAGGTGGTCGAAGAGGAAAGCGCACATCGTCTGGCGCATCAACGTGCCGATTCCGCGCCCCTGATGGCTCAAACCCAGCCACGAGCCAGTTTCTCCCGTACGGGTGACCGCGAAGTTCTTGGCGACGAAGTCCTGCACCCCGACGCAGACGCCCTCGTAGAACACGACCGTGGTCAGGGTCCACTTGGCCGGAGACCAGGAACCTCGGGATGTCCAGTAGAACGAGGCGGTGTTGTACGGGAGCTTCTCTCTCGGCTCCAACGTCCACGGCAGGGCGAACGGCATGAAGTCTGGGGCGTGGATGCCGTCGAGCACCAGGTCGACCAACAGCGGGATGACGTCGTCGGTCAGAGGCCGCAACTCGATCGGGCCGGCGGTGATCCGCAGCCCGAACGGCGGGAAGATCTGTTCCAACGAAGGCATAGACGTCAGCGTGCCAGCCTGAGGGGTACGGCTGCACTCGATTTCCGCGGGACCGATGCGACGTCAAGCAACCTTGACATGAAGTTAAGGAAGCTTTACATTGGTCGTGTGACGAACCCCGAGCCCGTCGAAGCCCAGCCCCGTTCTCGTCTTCCACTGGTCCTGTTGTGCGCCTTGCTCCTGATGCGCTTGGCGATGCTGTTACTGACCGATGGCATCTCCTATGCCGCGGCGCGCATGGGTGGTGATCCGTCGCCGCTGGTCAATGCCCTGATCTCGTCGAACTACTGGATCGTGGCGGTCGACATCGTGACGCTGATCGTGGTCGCGAAAGTCCTGAGGCGAGAAGGAGCCAGGCTTGGGTCGCTGTTCTCCCCGGCCCGCGTCGGGCGCGATCTACTGCTGGGCTTGGCCGCCTTCGTCATCTTGACGATCGCCCTGACGGTGACGACGTTCGTCGCGAATCTGGTGGTTTACCAGGGTCCGCCACCGGCGACGCAAAGTACGGTCGTTCCGTCACTCCTGATGGGGATCTGGTCGGTGTCGATCATGCCGATCACGATCGCGCTGGCCGAGGAAGTGCTCTACCGCGGCTATCTGCAGCCGAGATTCCAGGGGCGTCTGGGTACGGCAGTCGGTCTGCTCGTGGTGGCACTGGGTTTCGGCCTACAGCATCTGGCCTTCTCCCTAACGTCGCCTCAAGCCGCTCTTGCACGAGTATTGGCGACCTCCGGGGCAGGGATCGTGTTCGGGCTGCTGTACCTGTGGTTCAAGCGGCTGCTGCCGCTGGTCATCGGGCACTGGCTGGTCGATGTGCTGTTCCTCGGCCTCCCACTGCTCCTCACGGCTTCGAGCTCCTCGTGAGTGCGCCTGCCGATCGGCGCTTCGCTGCCAGGTTCGTCGTAGCCCTGGCCGTCTATGCGGTCCTGCTGATCGCTGGCATTCTGATCGCGAATGCGCTGCCGGGCTCTTTCTGGAGGTTCCTCGCGATGGCCTTGCCCGTACCCGCACTGCTGCTCGTCGTGCGAGCCGTGGCCAAGCAGATCCGTGAATCCGACGAGTTCCAGGCCCGCGCGACGATCGAGTCGCTCGCCGTGGGGTTCGCGGGAGGCTCGTTGACGACGTTCACGTACGGCCTGTTCCAGGTGGTCGGGGCGCCGGCCGCGAACTGGATGCTGGTCTGGGCTGTCTACGCCGCGTGGTGGATCATCGGCCGCGCAGTCGTCTGGAAGAAATACCAGTGAAGAACCGCCTGCGTGAGCTGCGGGCGCGTGACGGGCTGACCCAGGCGGACTTGGCCGACGCCCTCGAGGTCTCGCGTCAGACCGTCCATGCGATCGAGTCAGGCAAGTACGACCCGTCCTTGCCGTTGGCCTTCCGAATCTCCGCGCTCTTCGGCTTGCCGATCGACCAGATCTTCGACCCCGGCTCACCGACGACAGGAACTGTCGGTCGCGTTCCCTAGTCTGTCGACGTGGCATCGATGTGGCAGACCCCGCTGTTCCGTGAGCTTGCCGTGCCTTTGGATCGGATCCTGGGTGAACGTACGGCGAAACCGTTCACCGCTCTGGGTCTCTTCACGGTCAGGGACCTGCTGCAGCACGTGCCGCGCCACCTGATGAGCGGAACGGATCTGAGTGATCTCGGGCAGATCGTGCGCGACCACCGGCGTGGCGTCGGGGAGGACTACATCGCGGTGGTGGCCCGGGTCAGCTCGGTGACCCGGGCGGGGCGGCCACCCAAGGAACGGGTCGAGGTGACGCTGACCGATGGAACGGGTGAGATCAGCGCGACGTTCTTCGGTCGACCTCACCTGATCTCCTATTGGCAAGGTCTGTTGAGCAGGTCAGACCGAGGAATCTTCGCGGGCAAGCTCGGATGGTTCCAGAACCGTCCTCAGCTCGCCCACCCGGCGTTCGTCATGATCACACCGGACGGCTTCCTCGGCAGCGAGCAGAACGCGACGATGGCTCGCCACGTCACCCGGTCGAGTTTGATCGGCCTCTACCCGCAGTCGGCGAAACTCCCGACCTGGACCATCGCCCAGTGCGCGGAACTTGCCGTCGATCGGATCGGTGGAGTGGCCGATCCGCTGCCCGAGTGGGTGCGCGACGAGACCGACCTGCTGGATTTCGAGTCGGCCTGCCGAGCCGTCCATCTGCCGGATAGCCGTACGGCGCACGAGGCCGGCAAGCGACGGCTCGTCTTCGACGAGGCATTCGCCACCCAGGTCGCCATGGCTTACCGAAGGGCGGATTCGGCAGGTCACGTCGCGATCCCGAGGCCCCGGCGGGGCGGTGCGATGCTCGACGCCTTCGACGCCAGGCTGCCGTTCGCCCTGACCGAGCAGCAACGACAGATCGGCGACGTTCTGATCGAGGAACTCGACCGCACCCGACCGATGCAGCGGCTCATCCAAGGGGAGGTCGGATCAGGCAAGACCGTGGTCGCGCTGCGCGCGATGCTGGCCGTGGTCGATGCCGGGGGGCAAGCCGTACTGCTCGCCCCCACCGAAGTGCTCGCCCAGCAGCACGCCGCGTCGATTCGGGCGTTGCTCGGTGACTTGGCCGACGGGGGAGGCCTGTTGGATGGGCCGGAGCACGCGACCGATGTCGTGGTCCTGACCGGGTCGACGCCCGCCGCCCAACGACGCGACGTTGTGCCGAGGATCGCCTCGGGGCAGGCGGGGATCGTGATCGGCACGCATGCATTGTTGGAGCCGACGGTGACCTACGCCGATCTCGGCTTGGTCGTGGTCGACGAGCAGCATCGCTTCGGCGTCGAGCAGAGGAATGCCTTGGGCGTACGAGAGGGTCGCCATCCGCACGTCCTGGTCATGACGGCGACGCCGATTCCTCGCTCGGTCGCGATGACCGTGTTCGGTGATCTGGACGTGTCCACGATTTCCGAGCTTCCCGTGGGCAGGGCCGACGTGGTGACGACTGTGGTCGACACAGCGGCGCGCCCAGCGTGGGTGGCGCGGGTGTGGGAGAGGGTCGCTGAAGAGGTCGCGGCCGGGAGACAGGCTTTCGTCATTGCGCCGAGAATCGGCGCGACCGAGGGCGCCGGAGCGTCGGTGGAGGAGTTATACCTGACCCTGACCGAGGGACCGCTTGCCGACCTGCGGGTGGCACAACTCCACGGGCGGCAGAGCGCCGACGTCAAGAATGACGTGATGCGTCGGTTTGCCAGTGGCGACATCGACGTGTTGGTAGCAACGACCGTGGTGGAAGTCGGCGTCGACGTGCCCAACGCAACGGTCATGGTGATCTGCGATGCCGAGCGGTTCGGCATCTCCCAACTACACCAATTGCGTGGGCGGATCGGTCGAGGTTCGTTCCCCGGGGTGTGTTTGATGCTGACGACGGCTGAGCAGGGTACGGCAGCGCGCGACCGGTTGGAGGAGGTCGCGGCGACTCGTGACGGCTTCGTACTGGCCGAAGTGGACCTGAAGCAGCGTCGGGAGGGTGACGTTCTGGGGCTCAGTCAGTCAGGCGGGCGGTCGAGCCTGCGACTTCTGCGCGTGTTGGATCATGCCGCCGACATCGCGATCGCCAGGACCATCGCCGAACAGATCGTGGCCGACGACCCCGAACTGACCGATCCAGGAATCCGCGACTACGTCAGCTACGTCGAGTCTCTGGCCGAAGGCGACTGGGCCGAAGCGACGTAGGCGTGGTCGGTCCCTACACGCGGCGGTGTCCGTACCGGTACTTCTCGATCGGATCGGGGCCGAAGACGAACGACCGACCGCTGATCTCGGTGACGTCGATGCGCACGAAGTTGGTCTTGACCGTCGGCACCCAGGGCATCAGAGGCAGCGCCTCGACGCGCGCGACTTGGGCGTCGCCGGTCACGATCTCGGCGCCGCCCCGTGCAACGACGCTCCACCCACCCTCGTCGTTCCAACTGTCGACCTCGAACGCGACGCTGGAATTGACGACGATCTCCAGGAGCTTCGAGCCCTCCGCGGTGCGGAAGACGATCGACTCACCGTCGACAGCAAAGTTGACGGGAAAGATCTCTGGCAGCCCGTCGAGGGCTGTTGCGAGGCGGCCCAACTGCTGTCCGGCCATGAGGTCCCAGCAGCGGCCTTCGTCGAGAACGGTCACGGGGTTCGTCGTGTCAGCCATGGGGGAAGTGTCGCACGGTTGCTGGCGCCCCGCGCCCCGGCCCACCTGGTCGCTGGCCATTGAACGGGGTAGTTGCGCTGGTAGCGAGCAAGCCCACGGCAAGACACGGTCCCGCGCTGATGGTGCGAGCCGGGTAGCGGGGGAGGTTCCTTGACACGAAGTAATCGAACGTCTATTCTATTTGGATGACAGCCATCACCCCCCTGGCGGTCGTCACCGACGACTCGACCGTTGTTGTTTCTGGTTCACCTCCTGCCCAGACCGAGTCCGCGTCCGAGTTTGCGTCTCGGTCCGAGCCAGAGTCCCTGTCGCTGTCTCACGACGATTCGGGGTCGCAGTCGCGTTTGGTGCGGTTGTTGGTGGGGGTGCGGCACGCGTGTGCCACGGCTCCGCTGACCGACGACCGTGCCCGCGACACCACCGGCTCGGTGGTGTGGGAGGCAGAGTTGGTCGCGATCATCGCCGAGGCGGAGAATCTGAAACACGCCCTGGCGGGGTTGCAGGCCCGGGCCACCGACGAACTGCGGCAGGCGCGGACTGCGGCTGCTGGCCCTGGCCGGCGGGCTCAAGACCAGGCCATCCAGTCGGTCGCCGCCGAGGTCGGCCTGGCCCGTCGGGTGTCGCCGTGGTGGGGCGGCCAGTACGTCGCCGCCGCCCGGCTCCTGCCGCGAGAACTGCCCCACACCTGGGGGCTGCTGCTCACCGGCCAGGTCAGCGAGACCATGGCCCGGGGGTTGATCGCCGAAACCGGGTGCCTGACAGCCGAGGATCGGGCCGAGGTGGACCGCCGGCTCGGCCCGCACCTGCCCGGGCTGACCGTCCGGCAAGCCTGTGGCCGGGCCCGGCGGATCGCCGCTGAGTTGGACAACCCGGCCGTCGCCACCCGGCACTCCAAGGCGGTGAAGTGTCGGCGAGTGAGTGTCCGGCCGGCGCCGGATCAGATGGCCTACCTGACGGTGCTCGGCCCGGTCGCCGACGTGATCTAGGAATGTCAAGCTGATCTGGCCCCGGTGTGACGGTCTGTTTTGGCCCCGGCTTTGGTGGTGGTGAGTCGGTAGCTGGTGGTGCCGGTTTCGATGATGGTGCCGTTGTAGGTGAGTCTGTCGAT
>WBZS01000506.1_pt1 | contig 48088 bp, 43 predicted proteins | sample 5204201 | NCBI WGS metagenome assembly WBZS01 (sample SAMN12344357, study PRJNA552823) | activated sludge metagenome | biome: Activated sludge suspended growth; feature: Nitrification reactor; material: Wastewater; isolation source: activated sludge from nitrification reactor of wastewater...
GGTTCCCCGCCGGGTGGGGCACCGGCGATGACTACACACCATCAGTGTTGGCACCACTACTTCACGTCGCGCCCCGGACCATGGCCGGGCGGGTCGCTGATGCCCGGATCCTGGTCAACGACCTCCCCCGCACCCTACGCGCCGGGTTGACTGGTGACCTGGAACCCTGGCGGGTCCAAGCGATCATCACCGGCTCCCTCGGAGTGTCCCCGGCCCGGATGCCGGACTATGAGGTTGCCGTGTTCGGGGAGCACGGGATCGGCGACGTGACCGCCAGCGCCCTACGTAAACGGGCCGAGAAAGCCGCCGCCCGCATCGACCCCGACAGCCTGGCCCAACGAGTTCAGGCCGGGCGACGCTCCCACACCGTCCGGGTCGCGCCGGGTGTGTTACCCGGCACCACCGACTGGACCGCCACCGCCGCCACCGAGACGTCCCTGCAAGCCTGGGCGGCGGTGTGTGCGTTGGCTGATGAATACGCGGTCGGTAACCCAGACCTGAGCGTCGGACAAGCCCGAGCCGACGCGTTCCTGGACCTGCTGCTACGCCGGGTCCAGGTGCAGACCGTCGTCACCATCAACATCACCGACACCACCCTCACCCACCTCGCTGGCCCGGCCCCCACCACCGCCACGGCGACCGCGGTCAGCGCCACCACCGCGGGAAGCACCACCACGGCCGCGACCGCCAAGGCAGTCAGCGCTGCACGTGCTGTGGCCTTACCCGAACCAGCTTTCCCCTACCTACCCGCCGACCGGCATCCACCCCACACCCGCACCGCCCTCACCCACACCATCTTCACCACCCGAGCGCCCGACACCCACCCAGCCATCGACCCCCTCACCCGGCCACCCGGGATCATCGACACCGGACCCTGCGGATGGCTACCGACGACCGAGGTCGCCGCGATCCTCACCCACCCCGACACCCTCATCCGCCTCGCCCGACTACACCCCACCACCGGCGCCACCACCCACCTATCCACCGACACCTACCGACCCGGCGCCGCCCTGGCCCGCCTAGTCCGCGACCGCGACGGCACCTGCCGATTCCCCGGCTGCACCACCCCCGCCACCCACTGCGACCTCGACCACGCCATCCCCTACCCCCAAGGCCCCACCACCCCCAACAACCTCCACGCCCTCTGCCGACGCCACCACGGCTTCAAACACCACGCCGGCTGGACCATCCACATCAACCCCGACAACGCCACCCTCACCTGGACCTCACCCACCGGCCGCACCTACACCACCCACCCCCACGACAAACGCGACACCGCCGCCTGACCCACCACGCTCGGTCTGGCCCTCTTAGGCTGGGGCCATGCTCGCCGTGTATGCCGCCCGCCAAGACCGCGACAACCCCCTGGCCGGCCTCGTCGTCGGCGACCAACCGGCACCGCAGCCGCGGCCTGGGTGGTCGGTGGTCACCCTGCGCACCGCCGGGCTCAACCACCACGACGTGTGGTCACTCAAGGGCGTTGGGCTGTCCGCCGACAAGCTCCCGATGATCCTCGGTTGCGACGGCGCCGGGGTTGACGAGCAGGGCCGTGAGGTCATCGTCCACTCGGTCGTCGCGAGCCAGGGCTGGGCGGGCGACGAGACCCTCGACCCGGGTCGGACGCTGCTGTCCGAACTACACCCCGGGACGCTTGCCGAACAGGTCGCCGTGCCGACTCACAACCTGGTCCCCAAGCCGGACGGTATGCCGTGGGAAACCGCCGCGTGCCTCTCGACGGCGTGGTTGACGGCATACCGGATGTTGTTTGTTAACGGCGGAATGACGCCTGGCGCAACGGTTCTCGTGCAGGGCGCGGGTGGTGGCGTGGCGACGGCGCTCATCCAGTTGGGTGCGGCGGCGGGCTACCGGGTATGGGTGACCAGCCGGGACGAGGCCAAGGGTGCGCGGGCGTGTGAGATCGGCGCGGACCGGGCGTTCGGCTCGGGGGAGCGGCTGCCCGAGCGCGTCGATGCGGTGATGGAGACGGTGGGCGCGGCGACCTGGTCGCACTCGGTCAACTCGCTCAAGCCCGGTGGCGCGATTGTCATCTCCGGCGCGACGTCTGGCGACGCGCCGGCGAAGGCGGAGCTCACCAAGATCTTCTTCAAGCAGCTGCGGGTCATCGGCTCGACGATGGGCACTCGGGTCGAGCTTGAGCGGCTCGCCCAGTTTGTCCAACAGCGGGGCATCACCCCGGTCATCGACTCCGTGATGCCGCTGACGCAGGCTCGCGACGGCTTTGAGCACATGGTGAGCGGTGACCTGTTCGGCAAGGTGATCTTCACGGTCTCCTAGCCAGACCCTCCCGTCGTCACCCCGCGGGGAGTTCGTGCGTCGCCACCTGGATCGGGCTGGCGCGGCCACCCTGGATGAGGTGGCCCCGTCCTGGGTGGTTCTCGGCCAAGAGGGTGCCTCGCAACCCAAACACCGCCTCTTCGCCAGGCGCAACCGGTCCGAGCAGGATCCCGACGCTTTCTCCCGCCACCAGGTTGGCTAGTGACCGAGGGTTCCGTGCCGCCTCCTGGGTGGTGCTGGCAACCACGACCAATCCACCGTCGGTGTCGACCAGTCGCACAATCTCCCGAAGCACCGCCTCGAGCGCTGGATCCGTCAGCCGCTCGGCGTCGTCCACCAGGACGGCCAGGTCAGGGTGCGCTTGCCGCGCCTTGACGAGAGCGTCGACCTGTGTCGCTTCGAACCGCATTGCCGCAGAAGGGAAGTCGGTCGCGGAGCCGAGGACGGCCACGACTCGACCGGCGGCGGCAAGGCCCGCTGCGATGGTGCGCAACGCCGTTGTCCGGCCGCTGCCCCGCGGCCCGAGGACGGCGACCCGTCGCTCGCCACGCTCGGGCTCGAAGCCGACCACCTCCTCTCCGTCGGTCCCGACCGGGATGAACCCGGTCCGAGCGTGAACCGCGCCCAGGGACACGGCGGCCGGCAGGAGAGGGACGCGGCGAGGTCCGCGACCGCTCTCAGCGACCGGCATCGCCCCACCAATCTCGCGCAGGTATGCCGTGCGGCGCTCCTCAGACGGCTCCTCCACGACCGCCGCCAGCTGGACCTCTGCTCCGTCCGTGAGGTCGACCGCGCGGCCCGGGGTCGGGTGCTGCGCAACCGCCGCCGAAGAGAGTCCGGCCATGGCCAGGTCCACTGGGTCGGCGGGGAGCAGCAGCAGTCGCCGTGGCACGAGCTGGCCCAGCGCCCCTGACAGCAGACTCCGGCCGCCGGTGAGACAGACCGCGATCCGCTCCCGAGGGCCGTGGCGCAGCAACGCGGCCAATCGATCCCTGAGCAACCCGGCGCGGGCCCGGTCCAGTTCTTCGCCAATCCGGTCCCAGTCGTCGACGACGAGGATCCGCAACGGTGCGCCGTCGGCGGCGGGCGCGTCGTGCAACATGCCTAGCAGCCGGGCCAGCCGCGGCAGGTCATCGCAGCGCACCGACGCACCCACGTGGGGGAGCGAGTCGAGGGCCGACATCGCGCCGGTGTGGACGGCATACAGGTGAACCTCGTTGGGAGACAGTCGAGTGGCGAGCTGAGTTGCCACGGTGAGCAACGCCGAGCTGCGTCCGGTGCGCGGCGCCCCGACGATGGCGAGGTGTCCCTCGCGCTGCGCGTCCCAGGTCCACTCCTCTTGGCGCTGGAGCGCCGGGAGGTCGCGTCGACCGATGGGGACGGGCCAGCCTTCTCCGGTGGCCAGGTCAGCGACCGTGAGCTTGCCCGACAGCGGGGGTAGCCAGGGCGAGGACGGCATCGGGAGGTGTAGCTCGCTCATCGCGCGTCGGCTAGCGGCCACCAGGTCGTCCAAGTCTGTCGGTCCAGCAGCCACGTCGGTCGTCTCAAGGGGAAGCCCGTTGAGCGTGAGCAGACGAACCATGGGCTCGTTGCCCCGTCGGCTCGCTGCCGTCGCCAGGGCGGTCTGCACCTCGACGATTGGGGTCGCGGCGCTCGTGATGATCGCCCGGCCCGGCGTGCGCTGCGAGATGGACGCTGCCGCCGGTGACTCGATGACATCGAGCGAGTCGATGGCGTCGCGCACCCGCAAGGCGATCCGCAAGCCGAGATTGGCCCGCATGTCCGCGGTCACCACACCGCCCGGGCGTTGGGTCGCGACCACCAGGTGGACGCCGAGCGAGCGTCCGAGCGACGCCACCCGCACCAGACCCGTGACGAAGTCCGGCAGTTCCTCAGCGAGACTGCGGAACTCGTCGACCACGATGACCAGCCGTCCGACGGTCGGGTCGGTGTCACGGCATATCTCAAGGTATGCCGCGAGGTCGGCGACCCCGCGCTCAGCGAAGATCCGTTCGCGCCGCTTGAGCTCCGCATCGAGGCTGATGAGGGCCCGTTCGGTCAGCTGCGGGTCCAAGTCGGTGACCAGCCCGACCACATGAGGGAGGTCGCGGCAAGCGCCGAAGGCCGCCCCGCCCTTGTAGTCGACCAGCACGAAACTCAGCTCTTCCGGCCGGTTCGCCGCGGCAAGCGACGCGACGAGGCTGACGAGCAGCTCGGACTTCCCGGACCCCGTGGTCCCGCCGACGAGGGCATGCGGACCATCGCGGACGAGATCGATGACGACCGGTCCGTCGGCCGTCGCCCCGATCGGCGCGAGCGTGGACCGTCGACAATCCCGCCACACGCTGGTGAGATCAGGCAGGCCGTCCCGCTCGGGGAGCGCCAGCAGCTCCAACAGCGTTGTCCGAGAAGGCATGACGGTATGCCGCCTCGGATCGGCCGCATCCCGTAGCGGCCCGAGCCGACGGGCGAGGAGGGTCGCCCAGGCCTGCGGGACTCCGTCCGGGATCACCTCGAAGACCGGCGGGCCGGAGCCGTCGAGCTTCGGCGCGTCGGTGAGGTCGATGATTCGCTCGCAGGCAGTGGGCAATCCTTCGCGGGTGGCGGCCAATGCGAGCACGTGAGCCCCGCCCAGGATCGGGCTGCTCAGATCCCCGTCATTGATGACGACCACCCGGCCTTCCCCCGTGGGGTCATCCGCTGCGCGCCAGTGTGGCAGGTCGCTCACCCACTCCCAGTCACGCCGGCCGTCGGCAGCGAGGACGACGATGCCCAGGTCGGTCGGCGAATATCGCAGGGCCAACTGTCCGACGAGCCACCGCGCCAGGCGAACCGTGGTCTCACGAGGACCGACGATCCCCGTGGCTGCGTCCCGATCGAGGTCGATGACGATCGGTGTATGCGGGATCGTGACGGGATCGACCGCGCCGACGACCCGTTGTTCGGCCCGAACGGTGCCCACACCCAATCGCACACGAACCGGGGACTGTCCGGTCCGGTCCCACAACCCGCTCAGCGGGCCCCGCGCCAGGCAACCCAAAAGCGCGGGGTCTGGATCGGCCGCAATCCGTCGGGCCCGTTCTGCGGCAAGCGCGCTTGTGAGCTGAGCCGTGGCTCGGGCCGTAGCGGCGGCATACCGGCGCTGTTCTGCACGCGAGGTGCGGCGACCGGCGCGACGGTCCGACAGCCACGAGGCGAGCAGCAGCAGCGGGCCCATGAGGCCGAAGAGCAGCATCGTGGGGGAGTGCATGACGAGCGCAAGGACCCCGGAGAAGGCAATGGGGAGCACTGCCGCAAGGAGCGGAAGTCGTTGTGCCGCAGGCGACGACGGCGACTCGGGGAACGTGATGGGTTCGTTGGCGAGGCCCTCTGGCAGGCGCGGGCTGCGGCTGACGAGCAGGTGGCCGGCCTGGTCCGGACGCGTGGCGGCGGCTACGCCTGACGGGCTGCGCAGTTGCCACTCGGAGTCGCCGGTGCGCACGGTCGCTCCGGTCGCGACGGGCGCAGGTTCCCGCCCAACCCGTATGCCGTCCACCCAAGTCCCGTTGGTCGACTCCAGGTCGCGGATGGTGACCGTCCGACCGGCGACGACGATCTCGGCGTGGATCCTGGACAAGCTGGGATCGCCCACCCGGATCGACGCGTGCGCGCCGCGGCCGAGGTGGTGTCGGCCGGGCTGCAGCTCGTGCACGATCCCCGTATCCGGGCCGGCCACCGCATGCAGCTGCAGGAGGCCGGTGCCCGCCCCCGGCGCAGTCATCGGCGCTGGACTGGCCACGGGGCGGAGGGTGAGTTGGGCGCCATCGAGCAGCGGTGGGACGCCCAGTGCGGCAGTGCCAGGGACGGCGACCGAGTCGACCGAACACGTCAGTCGGCTGTCCCGCCTTCCACCGCCAAGTCCGTTGAGTCCGGCGGGCCGATCAGTGCCCGCGGGGCCGGCCACGTCGCGCAGATCGAGCACGTCGAGCAGGTCGTTGAGGCGGGCGCCGTGACGGGCCTCCACGCGGAGGTCGGTGGCCCGTCCGGAGGTTGGGTCGAGCAGGGTCAGACGCAGGCGCACGAAAGATCCCCCTTGAGGTGAGTGCACGGCATACCGGATGTGTAGCGGACTGCGCCGAACGGCGGCTGGAGTTATCCACAGGACCCAGCGGGGCGATATGCGCGATAGTGCCAAATCGCTATCTTTGGGGCGAAGGTTCTCGGGGAACGGAGGGGAAATGGCCGACGCCGTGCGTCAGGTCGAGGGTGAGGTGCGAGAACTCATCCGCCGTTCCGGGCTCGATCCGGCCCGGCACCCCGTGGAGATTGACCGGCTCGTGCGGGAGGCCGTCAACGACTATGACGAGCGCTCGATGCGGACGGGGATGCCCGCGTTGGGTGACCTGGACAATGCCGCGAAGGCGATCCTGGACACAGTGGCGGGATATGGACCGCTCCAGCGCTACTTCGACGATCCGAAAGTCGAGGAGATCTGGGTCAACAGTCCGGACCGCGTGTTCATTGCGCGCGGCGGACAAGCCGAGCTGACCACGACCATCCTGACGTCGGACGAAGTGCGTGACCTCGTCGAGCGCATGTTGCGGTCCTCTGGGCGCAGGGTCGATCTCAGTTCCCCGTTTGTTGATGCCACATTGCCCGACGGCAGTCGACTCCACGTCGTCATCCCTGACATCACTCGGGACCACTGGCATGTCAACATCCGCAAGTTCGTCGTTCGGGCCGACCGCCTCGATGACCTGGTCCGGCTGGGCACCTTGACGCCAGCGGCGGCGACGTTCTTGGACGCCGCGGTTGTCTCTGGGTTGAACATCTTGGTCGCTGGGGGGACGCAAGCGGGGAAGACCACCCTTTTAGGGTGTCTGGCTGCCGCCATCCCGCCGCGCGAGCGGGTCGTCACCTGTGAGGAGGTCTTCGAGCTCAAGATCCCCTTGCGGGACGTCGCCGGGATGCAGTGTCGGCAACCGAGTCTGGAGGGCACCGGTGCCGTTCCATTGCGCCGCTTGGTGACCGAGGCCCTGCGGATGCGGCCTTCGAGGATCATCGTCGGCGAGGTGCGTCAAGCTGAGAGCCTCGACCTATTGATCGCCCTGAACTCCGGGCTGCCCGGCATGTGCACCCTGCATGCCAACTCGGCGCGTGAGGCGATCACCAAGATGTGCACCTTGCCGCTGTTGGCGGGCGAGAACGTCAGCCCTCGATTCGTGGTCCCCACTGTGGCCAGTTCGGTCGACCTAGTCGTTCATATCGCCATGGAAGCCGACGGGACGCGCCGGGTGCGGGAGATCGTCGCGGTGCCGGGGCGTGTGGAGGGCGATGTCGTCGAGGTGGCCGACCTCTTCACGACCAAGGGCGGGGTGCTCCGGCGGGCAGACGGTTTCCCGCCGCATGTTGATCGCTTCGAGCGGGCGGGCTTCCGAGTCACCTCGCTCTTGGCGCAGGAGGCGTGATGTCGTCGATCTTCATTGGCTTGGTGCTGGGTGCTGGGGTGTTCTGCATCTACTGGTCGTTCTGGCCCCGCAGCGCGCCGACGCCCAAGGCGGGGCGCACCAGCGTTGCAGATCGGGTGCGGGACCAGCTTGTCCAGGCTGGCTTCGAGACGGTGTCGCCCGGCCAACTGTTTACCGCCTGCGTGATCGTGTTCGTCGTCGTCTTCCTCGGCGGTTACTCGATGACCCACGTGATCCCGATCGCTGTCTGTTTCGCCGCCATGGGCGGTTATGGGCCGCTAGCGCTCGTCGCCATGCGTGCACGCAAGCGGCGGACTCAACTGAGGGAGCTGTGGCCCGACGCCGTCGACAACATCGCCTCAGCAGTGCGAGCCGGGTTGGCTTTGCCAGAAGCCCTGAGCCAACTTGCCATCCGGGGCCCGGAGGAGTTGCGGCCCGCCTTTGCCGCCTTCGCCGAGGACTATCGCACGACCGGACGGTTCCACGACTGCCTCACCCGGCTCAAGGACCGTCTTGCCGACCCAGTGGCTGATCGTCTCGTCGAGTCGTTGCGGATCGCTCGCGAGGTCGGCGGTTCCGACCTTGGCCGGGTTTTGCGCACGTTGTCGACCTTCCTGCGCGAAGACGCTCGTACCCGCGCCGAGATGGAGACCCGGCAAGGCTGGACAGTTAACGCAGCTCGGCTTGCTGCGGCGGCCCCGTGGGTCGTCCTGGCGATGATGTCGATCCAGCCGGGGTCGTTGAGTGCCTATAGCGGAGCGGCGGGGACGGCCGTGCTGGCCGTGGGAGCGGCCGTCACCGTCGTCGCCTATCGACTCATGGTGCGCATCGGACGGTTGCCCGAAGACGAGCGGGTGCTGCGATGAACGGGGTCGGGTCGTGGTCAGCGATGGGTGGTGTCGTCGGGGCCGGGTTCGGGCTTGGGTGGGTGCTCGTTTTTCTCGGGCTGCCGGCCCAACGGCGCCCCGGGTTGGACGCTCGACTGGCCCCATACCTGCGCGATGCGGTTGCTCCGTCACGACTGCTCGCCAGTATGCCGCGCAGTCGCTCGCGTGCAGCCGAGGTCGCAGCGCCCCTGATCGGGGACCTAGCGCGCTGGGTCGACCGAATCATGGGCGGATCCGCGTCAGTCCGACGGCGCCTCCAACGCGCCGGTCTTGCGCCTGACGTCGAAGGCTTCCGAGGCGAGCAGGTCGTATGGGGTGCCCTTGGCGGAGCCGTCGGCACAGCGCTCGCAATCTTCGCCCTCGTCGTGCGCGGTGCTGCGGTGCTCCCCGTCGTCATGCTCGTGGTGGCCAGTGTTCTGCTCGGGGTGATCGCCAGAGACCAATGGTTGACGCGTCAAGCGAGCGCTCGGGAGCAGTTGATGCTTGCCGAATTCCCGACGGTGGCTGAGTTGCTCGCGCTCGCCGTCAGCGCAGGGGAGGGGGCCACCGGAGCCTTGGACCGGGTCTGTCGCCTCTCGCATGGCGAGCTATCGGTCGAACTCGGCAGGTGCCTCGCTGATGCTCGGGCCGGTGCCAATCTGCCGACCGCTCTGCAGGGCCTGGCGGATCGGACTGGCCTGGTCAGCCTCACCCGGTTCGTCGACGGCATGGTGGTTGCGGTCGAGCGAGGAACACCACTGGCCGAGGTCCTGCGCGCCCAAGCCCAAGACGTTCGTGAGGCTGGGCGCCGAGCCGTCATGGAGGCGGGAGGCCGCAAGGAGATCGCCATGATGATCCCGGTCGTGTTCCTCGTCCTGCCCGTGACGGTGCTCTTCGCCGTATTCCCGGGCTTCGCGTTCCTCCGGCTGTCGATGTGAGTCGCCGTATGCCGCCGCAGCCACCCCAGATCCCCGCCAATTCCGGCGGTGTCCATCCATCCATCGCACCATCGCGACCGCTCAGGGGCACACCATGACAACTCTTCACACGGCATACCACCGGGTCCTCGGCACGATCGGGACGCGGGTGCTCAGCAACGTGCGTCATCGTCGACGTGATCGGGGTGATGTGCCCGGGTGGGTCCTCATCACGGTGATGACGGCGGGTCTGGTGTCGGCGTTGTGGATCATCGCGGGTCCCGCGCTCACTGAGATGTTCACGAACTCGCTGGCGAGTGTCACCGGCAGGAAGTAGCGCATGCACCCGCCCGCGTTGGCGGCCTGCCGACGTGAACGTGGCTCTGCGGTCGCCGAGTTCGTCATGGTGTCGACGCTCCTGTTGCTGCTCGGTATGGGCGTGATCCAACTCGGGCTCGCCCTGCATGTGCGCAACACCGTCATCTCGTGTGCTGCCGAGGGGGCTCGGTTGGGCGCCCGAGCCGATGTGCCGCTGACCGACGCCACGGCGCGAACGCGGGCCCTGCTGGCAGAAACCTTGGCGCCGTCCTACGGGCAGGACATCTCGACCCAGCGGGTGGTCACCGACGCTGGTGTCCAGGTGGTCGAGGTGACCGTCGTCGCGCCGATCCCCGTGATCGGTTTGCTCGGGCCGACCGGTTCGATGACCGTGACCGGCCGGGCCTTTGACGAGCGTCAGGTGAGTGACCCATGATCAGGGACCGACATCTCACGGATCTCCGGTGGCTTGGGTTGCATCTCCGGCGGCAGCTTCAGGGGACTGAGAGTGGTCGTGCCATCGTCGAATTCGTGTTCCTCGGCACGCTTCTGCTCGTGCCGTTGGTCTACCTCATCATGACCCTCGCACAGGTGCAGGCAGCGGCATACTCGGCCACCGCTGCTGCCAGGGAAGCGGGCCGCGCCTTCACGACCGCCGCCACCGAGGTGCAGGGTATGCCGCGCGCCCGAGCGGCCGCTCAGGTGGCCTTCATGGACTTCGGGTTCACCGACCAGGATGCATCGGTGGTGATCGTCTGTGATGGTTCCCCGTGCCTGCGACCGGATGCGCGGGTCACGGCGACGTCGACCATCCAGGTCCGGTTGCCATTTGTGCCGGCCTTCGTCGGCGAGGTCGTCCCGACGACTATCCCCGTATCGGTGACGCATGTGGCCACGGTCGACAGGTTCGGTGGGCGATGAGAGCGTTGCGGCATCGGAGAGACCATGGGCAACTGTCGGTTCTGATCCTCGGGTTTGTCGTGCTGGCCATGGTGCTGATCGCCGGTGGAGTGGACGTCACGGCAGCCCAGTTGGCACGAATCCGCCTCGTGGACGCCGTCGACGCCGCCGCGCTCGATGCGGCGGACGCACTCGACGAGGAGGCGGCATACCGCAAGGGCGTGACTGACTCGGTCGTGGTGAGCACGGCCACCGTGAGCGACGCGGCGGCGGCATACTTTGCGGGCCGTGAGAAACCGCAGGGCGTGAGCGCCTGGAGTCTTGCGCCAGGCACCGGGTCTGCCGACGGTGTTTCCGCTGTCGTCGTTATCGACGCGACGATTGAGCTGCCACTGACCGGTGGGTTGATGGCTGCGTTGGGGAAGACGGTCTCGGTCCGGGTCGAGGGCCGAGCGAAGGCGCCCCTGTTGCCGGTCCCGTGACCCGGGCCGGTAGAACCCGTCGTCGCCGGTCCGTGGTCGCCGCCCCGTCCTGAGCCGAGCGCTCACACCGCTGTCATCGGCCGAGGAGTTCGACGACATCGGGGGAGGTGAAGAAGGGTTCGAGGTGGGCGCGGAGCAGACGTTCGAGGTCGCCGCTGTCACGTAGCGCGGCTACAAGGCGGGGCGTGAGTAGGGCCAGGTGATCGACGACATCCGCCGAGCACAGGTCGAGGGCGTCGAGCAGTTCGACAAGCGTGTAGCCGCCGAACCACTCGAAGAACCCGTCGACGAGCGCCTCGGCCAGGCGGGCGGCATACGGAGTTCCGGTGGCGGTGGCCACGAGTTCGTGGCCGGCCGAGACCAAGGCCGCGATCTCGTCTCGCGAGGCGAGGGCGCCAAAACCCGCGACGGGTTCGACGGCCAGGTGGTCCCACACCTGCAGCGCCGCCTCGCGGGTCGTCGGGTCGCGCAGGGTGTCGACGAGGATCCGGTTGAGGCGGCGCACGGCATACGTGCCGCCCTTGCCGACCGTGTCGCCGATGATCGCCTCGAACTGCTTGTCCGCCGCGCCCTTGAGCCGTGACGCGGTGCTCGTCCCGAACGACACGAGCGGGCCCAGGCCCGGCACGCGCGAGGCGACCGCCTGGTTGGCCTGGACGACTTCGGCGACGATCCGCCCCATGAACCGGGAGGCGACAACCCCGACCAGCGGGCTCTCCGCAAACCTGTCGAGCACCCGTTCGATCGCCGGAGTGAGGGCCAGTGCCTGCGTGACCAGGGCGTCCACCTGGGCGCGGTCCACCGCAGCCGCGAGCGGGAAAGGCTCAGGCGGGCCGTCGACGACGAGGTCGGTGCCGATCTGGACCACGCTCACGGCGGCCGCGCTGCCGGGGACGGTCTGCAGGAGATAGGCGACAAACCCCGTCACCGTCTCGCGGTCAACGAGATCGATGAGGCGGTGCTCCGACGCGGCATCCAGCAGCGCCTCAGCCGCCTGGCTCACCGTCGCTTCGAGCGCGTCGTCGGTCAGCAGGCTCAGGTGGTAGGCCACCTGGGCATCGAGCAGCCGCTGGGCCAGATCGGTGGCGCGCGACGCTCGGGGGGTCATGGGGTCACCGTAACCCGGCCCCGCCCCGCACACCGCATACCGTTGGTCGCCGTCGAACCGACCGCCCACGCTCACACCGGGACATGTCACCAGACCATTGGTATGCCGTGTGCGCAGGTATGCCGCCTGCTCCCCTCCCAGCGGCGACCCGGCGGACGCCGGGCGGCGGGCGGGTGCGGGCGGAGCGGCATACGGGGGCACTCGCGTAGGCTTGACCCTCGTGGCTGTCGACTTCGGAGAAGAGATCAAGCACCTGCGCGCGACGATGGATTCCGTGCGCGAGGTGACCAACCTCGATGCCCTGACGGCCCAGATCCAGCGGCTGGAAGCCGAAGCCTCCGTCCCCAACCTCTGGGACGACCCCGACCACGCTCAGCAGGTGACCTCCGCGCTCTCGCGGGCCAACAGCGAGCGCGACCGGGTCACCGGGATGGACAGCCGGGTCGAGGACCTTGAGGTGCTCGTCGAGATGGGCACCGAGGAGGAGGACGCCGACACCCTCGCTGAAGCCGAGCGTGAACTCGCCGCCCTCAAGAAGGACGTCGGCGAGCTCGAAGTCCGCACCCTGCTCAATGGCGAGTGGGATGCCCGCGAGGCCGTTGTGACGATCCGCTCGGGCGCCGGGGGCGTGGACGCGGCCGACTTCGCCGAGATGCTGCTGCGGATGTACCTGCGCTGGGCCGAGCGGCACAACTACCCGACCGCGGTCCTGGACACCTCCTATGCCGAGGAGGCCGGGCTCAAGTCGGCCACCTTCGAGGTCAAGGTGCCGTATGCGTTCGGCAACCTGTCGGTCGAGGCCGGCACCCACCGGCTCGTGCGGATCAGCCCGTTCGACAACCAGGGCCGGCGGCAGACGTCGTTCGCGGCCGTCGAGGTGGTTCCGCTCATCGAGCAGACCGACCACATCGAGATCCCCGAGAACGAGCTGAAGATCGACGTGTTCCGCTCGTCAGGCCCCGGCGGGCAGAGCGTCAACACGACCGACTCCGCGGTCCGGATGACCCACATCCCTACCGGCATCGTCGTCTCGATGCAGAACGAGAAGTCCCAGATCCAGAACCGCGCCGCGGCCCTGCGGGTCCTGCAGTCGCGGCTGTTGCTGCAGAAGAAGGCCGAGGAGGCCGCCACCCGCAAGGAGATGGCCGGCGACGTCAAGGCCAGCTGGGGCGACCAGATGCGCTCCTACGTCCTGCAGCCCTACCAGATGGTCAAGGACCTGCGCACCGACCATGAGGTCGGCAACCCGGCAGCGGTCTTCGACGGCGACATCGACGACTTTATCGAGGCCGGCATCCGGTGGAAACGCAACCTGGAGAAGTCCGGCGCCTGAGGACTGGGTCCGGCGGCTGAGGCTGGGAGGTGGGCGGGCGGCATACCGGCCTCACCCAGGTGACCACCCGCTCAGCCGGAGTGCGTCGTCACTCCGTATGCCGTCCGGTTGGCCAACGCCCATCGTCCGAGCACCTGCGCGGCGATCCCCGAGGCGAGCACGATCGCGCCCATGGCGATCCACCCCGTTCGCCCGCCGTGGACGCACAGCAGCGTGACAAGCGGGGGTCCGATGACGTTCATCAGGGCGAAGCCGAGGCTGGTGAAGCCCTGGTACTGCCCCTGTTGCTCGTGCGGAGCCAGCCCCATCTGCAAGGCCCACTGCCCACCCGAGCCGATCATCTCGCCGACGACGTGGACGCACGCGCCCACCAGCAGGACGGCCACGGCGACGGTCGCTGAGCTGCCGTCAGCAAGCCCCATCACCGTGAAGCCGATCGCGATGAGCAGGCCGCCGCGAACCATGGCTCGCCCGCCCGTGGTGACCGAGTCTGCGCGCCGCGACAGCCGCACCTGGAAGGCCGCCACCGCCACCGTGTTGACGAGCATCAGCACAGCAACCATGACCTGGGGCGCCAGGGTGCTCTGCGAGATGAACAGGGCCAACCCGAGCTCGGCAGCGACGAAGTGCACTGAGAACAGCGACGTGCTGACGACGACGGCGACGAACGGCAGGTCCCGCAGGACCCCGAGGCGCGGCTCGCCCGCCGCACGTCGATACGCCGGCAGGTGGGCCAACCGGGTGCCGTTCCAGGCGGCAAAGGCCGTCAACACGCCCGCCAGGACGAAGGCGGTCACGTATGCCGCCCGCGTGTCCAGCGCCAGCGCGATCCCGCCGACGACCGAGCCGAGCGCGATCGCGCTGTTGGTCACAGCGCGCAGGTAGGCCTTGAATCGCACACCCTGTCCGCCGATGCCCACCTGGGCGATGACACCGTTGCGGACCGCGTTGACCGACGACGCGAGGGCCGCCTCGGCACCGAGCAGGACCGCGAGCGACCAGGGTGAGCTGGCCAGGACCGGTAGGGGCGTAGCGAAGGCGAGGGCCACCATCAGCCAGACCAGGACCTCGCGCGGTCCCCGTGTGTCACCGAGGTGACCGGCCGGCAGCGCGGCCAGTAGGGCGGCGGCCGCGGCGACCGAGACCGCGAGCGCCACCTCGGCGGGCGTGAAGCCCTGGTGGCGGGTGAAGTAGATGGCGGAGGTGGTCATCACCGCCCCGCTCCCGAAGCGGGTGGCGAAGGCTCCGATGGCCAGGACCCGCAACTGTGGGTCGAGGGGGATGCCGCGCCGGGTCAGCGCCTGATCGCCTTCCTGGCCGCTCATGGCGTCCCCTCTCCGAAGTATCTTGATATCAAGATAACTCAGGGCGGCAAAGAGCCGCAACGCGGTTTGGTGCCGCCCGCCCGCCCGGTTATGCCGCCCGCCGCCCGGGTATGCCGCCCGCCCGGGTGAGCGGGCGGCATACCCCTCGCGCCACGCCAGCCACGCACGTAACTGTGGTTTCACCAGTCACTCAACTACCCTCGAACCACACCAGGTAACCGCGCGTGCCCTGGGACCAGGCTGCCCCGACCGGAGAACTCACGGATGATCCTGTTCGACACCGTCACCAAGACCTATGCCAAGGCCACCCGTCCGGCCCTGTCCGAGGTGTCGCTCGAGGTCGAGCGTGGCGAGTTCGTGTTCATCGTCGGCAGCTCCGGCTCGGGCAAGTCGACCCTGTTGCGCCTGGCCATCAGGGAGGAGCGGGTGACGTCCGGCAGCGTCCTGGTCGCAGGCCGGGAACTGCGGACCCTTCCCGATCGGCGCGTGCCCCTGCTGCGCCGCGAGATCGGCACGGTCTTCCAGGACTTCCGGCTGTTGCCCAACAAGACCGTGTTCCAGAACGTCGCCTTCGCGCTGCAGGTCATCGGTCGGTCGCGGGCGCTCATCCGCCAAACGGTTCCCGAGACGCTGCGTGTTGTCGGCCTGGAGGGCAAGGAGAAGCGCCTCCCACACCAGCTCTCCGGCGGTGAGCAGCAACGCGTCGCGATCGCCCGAGCCATCGTCAACAAGCCGACGATCCTGCTCGCCGATGAGCCGACCGGAAACCTCGACCCGGCCACCAGCCGCGAGATCCTCCTGCTGCTGGAGCGGATCAACCGGACGGGGACCACGGTCGTCATGGCGACGCACGACCACGAGCTCGTCAACGACTTCCGCAAGCGGGTCATCGAGCTGGACGCTGGAAAGCTCGTGCGAGACGAGGCCGGCGGCGACTACGGCACGACCACGTCCGCAATCCCCGTGATCCGGGTCGAGGAGCCCGACACCCCACCGGACCCTGATCGCGAGGCGGTTGGGAGCACAGCCGCGGACAACGATGCGAATGCCGACGCGGACGGGGGGCAGCGCTGATGCGGGCGGGTTTCATTCTTGGCGAGCTCGGCACGGGGCTGCGGCGCAATCTGTCGATGGCCGTGTCGGTGATCCTCGTGACGATGATCTCGATGTATCTGCTGGGGCTCGGCCTGCTCGCCCAGCGTCAGGTCGACACCATGAAGGACTATTGGTACGACCGGGTCCAAGTCTCCATCTTCTTGTGCGTCGACGGCTCGCAGTATGCCGCGTGCGGCGGGAAGGCCACGACATCCACACAGCGCGAGCAGATCAAGGCCCAGCTCGAGCAGATGAAGCCCCCGGTCAAGGATGTCTTCTACGAGAGCCAGGCCGAGGCGTTCAAGCGGTTCAAGGAGCAGTTCAAGAACTCGCCGTTGGCCGAGCAGGCCACCGAGCGTGCCTTCGCCGACTCGTTCCGCGTGTCGCTCACCGACGCAGGGAAGTACGACGTCATCGTGTCCTCGTTCCAGGGCGCTCCCGGTGTCGGCCGGGTCCAGGACCAGAAGCAGCTGCTCGACCGGTTCTTCGCCTTCATGAACGCTGTCTCGTGGGGGGCGATCGCCCTGTCCGCCCTCATGGTGCTCTGCGCGATCCTGCTCATGGCCACCACGATCCGCCAGACGGCCTTCTCCCGCCGCCGGGAGACGGGGATCATGCGCCTGGTCGGCGCATCCAACGCGACCATTCAGTTGCCATTCATGCTCGAGACCCTCGTGTCGTCCCTCGTGGGTGCCACCCTCGCGATGGGTCTGCTCTGGGCAACCGTGCGCTACGGCGTCGGCGGCTATCTCAGCAAGGCACTGGTTGACACGGCCTTCATCGGGATGACCGACGTGATCGCCGTCGCCCCGTGGGTCGTGGGCGGAGTCGCCTTCGTTGCGGTCCTCACCTCGTGGGCCACCCTTCGTCGCTACCTGCGGGTCTGAGGCCGACGTGGACGGGCCAGGACACGGCGATTCACAGGCAGTCTCGGGCCTTGCCGTGCGCCCGGTGTGGTACCAAAGGGTCCGGTGATACTTATGGGACGCATGCGTCGGCCTTCACCCCCGGGCCGGATGAGGCAGCGGTATGCCGCCGGGCTGGGTCTGTTGTGCGCGCTCAGCCTGATCGCCCCATCCCACGCGTCTGCTGACACCATCGATGACAAGAAGGCCGCCGACCGCCAGGTGGTCGCCCTCCAGGAAGCCTTGGAAGACACCTCAGCGGAGCTCGCTGCGGCATACCTCGCCCTGACCGAGACCCAGGCGTTGATGCCGGCAGCCCGCAACCGGCTCGCGCTCGCCCAAGCCGATTCCGTCGCTGCGGCCCGCCACAACGCCGAAGTGGGGGCCGCGCTCGCCGTGGCCGAGGCCAATGCCGCCCGCGCTCAGGAGAAGCTCGACCGCAACGTCACCACGCGCGACCAGACCCAACGCACGCTGGACGCGTTCGCCGCCGACCTGTTCCAAGGGGGCTCGGTCGGGCAGTTGTCGGTGGCGCTAGGCGCGACGAGCGCCGACGATTTCGCCACCCGCCTGGTGCTCGCCGACACGGTGACAGCGCTCACCAACCAAGCGCTCAACGACCTCGCCACGGCCAAGGCCGATGGGGATGCCACCCGCGCCTACCTCGATGCAGTCCAGGCCGAGGTGACGGCGCTCAAGCGGCAGGCGGAGTCGGCTCTTGCGGCCGCCAAGGCAGCGGAAGCGGACGCCGCCGCCGCCAAGGCCTCCCTTGATGCACTCGTGGCCAAGCAGATCGGGTTCGCGGCCGAAGTCGAGAGCCGCAAGGCCGCCGAGCAGGCCCAACTGGCCGAGGCCGAGGCCGAGCAACAGCGACTGCAGACGCTGTTGATCGAGCAGGCCCGGATCGCCCGCGAAGAGGAGGCCAAGCGCAAGGCGGCTGCAGATGCCGCCAAACGCGCTGGCAAGCCGACTCCGGCCGCGTCGACGCCGGATCGACCGTCGACTGGGTCCGGTTACCTGGATGTGCCAGTGCGTGGGGCTCGGATCTCGTCCGAGTTCGGCCCGCGCTTCCACCCGATCTTGCACTACTACCGACTGCACTCCGGGATGGACTTCGCGGTGGCCTGCGGCACCCCCGTGTATGCCGCGGCCCCCGGCCGGGTGATCCGCGCTGGCTGGCGAGGTGGGTATGGCAACAGCATCCTCATCGATCACGGGATCCAGCGCGATGTCGATCTGGTGACGACGTACAACCACCTCACCTCGATCGTTACCTACAGCGGCGCAGTGGCGCGCGGTCAACTCATCGGCTACTCGGGGACGACGGGCCTGTCGACCGGTTGTCACCTGCACTTCGAGACCCTCGAAGACGGCCGGTTCGTCAACCCGCGCACCTGGCTATAACCACCCCGGCTCTGCGGGGCCGACCGGGTAGCGTGGACCCTCCCGGGCCGGTCATAGGGAGGAAGCACGCACGTGGTCAAGGAACGCGGCCGCAAGGTCGTCGCGAGCAACCGCAAGGCCCGCCACGACTACCACATCGAGGACACCTTCGAGGCTGGCATCTCGTTGATGGGCACCGAGGTCAAGGCCCTGCGGGCCGGACGGTGCTCTCTCGTCGACGGCTTCGCGCAGTTCACCGGTGACGAACTCTGGCTCGAAGGGGTCCACATCCCCGAATACAGCCAGGGCACCTGGACCAACCACGCCCCGCGCCGCCGCCGCAAACTCCTGCTGCACCGGGAGGAACTCACCAAGATCGCCTCCAAGACCCGCGAGAAGGGCCGGACCATCGTTCCGCTTGCGGTCTACTTCAAGGACGGCCGGGCCAAGGTCGAGATCGCCCTCGCCACGGGGAAGCGCGAATACGACAAGCGCCAGACCCTGCGCGAGCGCCAGGACAAGCGTGAGGCCGACCGCGCCATGTACTCGCGGAGCGAGCGGTGAGCACCTTGCCGTTCGGTCGGCGTCGACGCCCTCGCCGGTATGCCGTCGGGCTGGCGCTCCTCGTGGCGGCCGCCATGTCGAGCATTGCCGTGCTCGTAGCCCCCACAGCGCACGGTGCGTCCATCGCGGATGGTGCGCGGACGGCATACGGGACGGGGATGGTGAGCACCACGAAGCCGATGGTGGCCCCGTGGGCCGATGGCCCGGGCGCCGACCGCGCGATGGCAGGGCTGGTCGGCGCCGACCGGATGCCCTCGTTCGACTCGGCGTTCGTCGTCGACAAGGACGGCGGGATCACGGTGACCGAGACGATCCACTATGCGTTCGACACCTCCGGGGGCACCCGGCGGGGGATCTTCCGGACCATCACGGTGCGCCAAGGCGTCGATGGACGGCCCGATGTCTACCGCTACCTGGGCCTGAGTGGCGTCACGGTCAGCAGCCCGACGGGCGCCAACTCGACGGTGCAACTGGTCGACAACGGGGCCGACGTGACGATCCGGGTCGGCTCGCCGTCGGTGACGGTGAGCGGGACCCAGACCTACATCGTGCGCTACCACCTGGCCAACGTGCTCAACCCGTTCACTGACAGCCAGACGGCGGAGTTCTACTACAACGTCATCAAGGACGACACGGTGCCCAAGGACCGGGTGACCGTCTCGGTCACGGCGCCCGCGCCGACCACGGACGTGCGCTGCACCCGTGGCGTGGGCGCGGCGTGCGACTCGGCGACCGGAGGCGCGACAGCGAACTTCGCCGTGACCGGGCTCGCGGCCCGGGAGAATCTCACCATCGCCACACGCTATCCACTCTCCGCGTTCGGCCTCATCGCTCCCGACATCCGCACAGGCACGGCGAGCGCGCCCGGCTCCGGACTCGATGAAGGGGTCGCGCGGCTGGCGTCGCTTGCGTCCGTTGCCGGCGGGATCCTTGCTCCGATCATCGCCCTCATCGCGATGGGCACCTTGGTCGCCACTCGCGGCCGCGATGAGTGGTATGCCGGTCTCACCCCGGGGCTGACCCCCGGCCCGCTCGCGGGAGGGCCGGTTGACAGCGGTTCGGCCGGGCCCGGCGGGGTCAGTGGGGTCGATGGGGCTGGAGCGGGCGGCATACCAAGGAGCGGAGGTGCGCCGACGCGACGGGGACGGACGCCCACTGTCGCAGTGCAGTTCAACCCGCCACCGGGCGTGCAGCCCGGACTGGTCGGGACGGTCATCGACGAGTCTGCGGACACCCTGGACGTGTCGGCGACCGTCATCGATCTGGCCGTGCGGGGCTTCGTGCGGATCGAGGAGGTCGAGGGCGCTGGGATGTTCGCCCGCACCGACTGGCGGCTGACCCAGCTGCCGCCGCGAGCGGGCGAGGTGCTGCGGCCTTACGAACAGAACGTCCTGAACGGGTTGTTCCTCCAGGGGAGCCCTGTGCTGCTGTCGGATCTCAAGAACAATTTCGCCAGCACGCTCTCGGCAACCAAGGACCTCATGTATGACGAGGTCTTGTCGCGCGGCTGGTTCCGCAAGTCGCCGCAGAGTCAGCGGATGGCGTGGCGCGGGTTCGGCTTCTTCGTCATGGGGGCCGGTTTGGTGACGCTCTTCGCCTACGGGTCGATCTCGCGGGGCATCGATGCGACGAGTGGGATCTCACTTCCGATCCCGTCGGGCTGGGTGTTGGGTGCTGGTCTGGCGTTGGCCGGGTTCGTCATCCAGCTGCTCGGCGCGCGGATGGCGGCCAAGACCGCGGCCGGGTCGGCCGTGCTGGCGCAGTCGCTGGGGTTCCGGCAATACCTGGTGACGGCTGAGGCCAACCAGATCCGGTGGGAGGAGGCCCAGGAGATCTTCTCGCGGTTCTTGCCGTTCGCGATCGTCTTCGGGGTGGCTGACCGGTGGGCCAAGACATTCCAGGAGGTGGCGGCGGCAGCGGCGGCCGCCGGGCAGGTGGTCATCATGCCGGACTGGTACATCTACCACGGCACTCTCTTCCCCGACTTCGGCAGCATCGTCGACGGCGTCGACTCGTTCTCGACGACGGCCAGCGGGACCTTCCAGTCCACGCCGGGGTCCTCTGGTGGGTCCGGGTTCGGCAGTTCCGGCGGGTCGTTCTCCGGCGGCGGTGTGGGCGGGTCGTCGTCGGGCTCGTGGTGAGGGACTGCCGGCGAAACGTCGGCGGGTGCGAGGAATTCGGGGCGTCACGGCATACCCGGGCCCGAAGTCGTCGGCGGGCGTGAGGAATTCGGGCGGCGGCCCCGGCGGACGTGAGCGCGGTATGTCGGCCCCGCCTGGCAGACTCGGCGGGTGATCACCACGCCGACCGCCCTCGTCGAGGTGCAGCGGCGCACCCTCGCCACCCTCGTGTCCACCCAGGTGCTCGGCGGTCTCGGCGTCGGGGCGGCGATCTCGGTCAACGCCATGCTCGCCAAGGACGTCTCGGGCGTCGAGTCGCTCGCGGGCCTGGCGCAGACGGCGGCCGTCCTGGGGACGGCACTGGTCACGCTGCTGCTCGCGCGGGTCATGGACGATCGTGGCCGCCGGATCGGGCTGTCCCTCGGCTATGCCCTCGGCGTTCTCGGGACGGCCCTGTCGATCCTCGCCGGAGTCCTGCGCTTCTTCCCCCTCCTGCTCGTGGGAGCAGCCTTCCTCGGCGCCACCACCGCAGCCAACAACCAGAGCCGGTATGCCGCGACCGACCTCTCGCTCCCCGCGCACCGCGGCCGGGACCTTTCGCTCGTCGTCTGGGCGACCACGGTCGGATCGGTCCTCGGACCCAACCTGTCCGGCCCGGGCAAGGCGGTCGCGGCCATGGTCGGATTGCCGCCCCTCACCGGTGCGTACGTGTTTTCCGGCGTCGGGATGCTGGCGGCTCTGGCGGTCATGCTCGTGCGCCTGCGGCCCGACCCGCTCATCGTGGCTCGCGCCGAGCACCTCAAGCAGACCCCGGGAGATCAGCCCCCCGCGACGAGGGCGTCTGGCTGGGTGTTGTTGCGTGAGAACCGGCTGCTGCGCTTGGCCGCTCTCGGCATGGCCCTCAGCCACGCGGTCATGGTGTCGGTCATGGTGATGACCCCGATCCACATGGACCACGGTCATGCCGCCCTCGAGATCATCGGACTGGTCATCAGCATCCACATCCTCGGGATGTATGTCTTCTCGCCCCTGGTCGGGATGGCCGTCGACCGATGGGGGAGTGCTCCGATCCTCGGCCTGGGCGCCATCGTCCTGCTCGCTTCCCTCGTGCTGTCGGGCACCTCGCACGCGGGTGCTTCCTGGACCCTCGGACTGGGCCTGTTCCTCCTCGGCGTCGGCTGGTCGCTCGGCACGATCGCGTGTTCCACCCTGGTCACGGCCGCCTCCACCCCCCACACCCGCCCGGCGATCCAAGGCGTGACCGACCTGCTCACGAGCCTCACCGCCGCGGTCGGCGGAGCAGCAGCGGGTGTCATCGTCGGCGGACCGGGCTTCTCCGCGCTCAACGCGGCAGCAGCGGTCCTGGCCGTCGGCGTCCTCATGACCGCGGTGGCGGTGGGGCGGCATACCTCGTCGATCCGGTCCGCCGACTAAGGTGGAGGCACCCACACCGACCGCCACGACGAGTGGAGCGCGATGACCTCCTCCCCGGGTCAAGACCGCACCCACACCGCGCCCGCGGGGTGGCTGGGTCGGATCCGGCGCGAGTTGGACGACATCGGCTACGCCTGGGGTGACGGGGTCACTCGCTGGGGAGCGCTCGGCAGCCTGCTCATCCTCATCGGTGCCTATGGCCCGTCAACGATGCCCAACGCCAACTTCTGGCGGGACCTGCCGGGGATCGGCCTGCTGCAAACGACCCTCACTGGTCGGATCCTGGCCACCGGCGCGATGCTCATCGGGGTCGTCATCCTCTTGGACGCCTGGTTGCGGTTGCGCCCGACCAATGGACACCGGCCCCTCACCCGCGGGACCGTGTGGTGGTGGTCGCTTCCGTTGCTCCTCGCGCCACCGCTGCTGTCCTTCGATGCCTTCTCGTATGCCGCGCAAGGCGAGCTGGTCAGCCGTGGCTTCGACCCCTACAAGGACGGCCCCGGCGTCCTCGGGGATGCGTTCACCAGCCAGGTCGACCAGATGTGGCGCGACACGCCGGCCCCCTACGGGCCACTGTCCCTGCAACTGCAACACCTCCTTGTGGTGGTCACCGGGCATCAGCCCTATGCCTCGGCGTTGCTCGTGCGCATCCCGGCCTTCGTCGGCGTGCTGCTCCTCGCCGTCTATCTGCCGCGGTTGGCTCGGCGGATCGGCTATGACCGCGAGACGACGATCTGGTTGGCCGTGCTCAACCCGCTCGTCCTGCTCCACCTGGTCGGCGGAGCCCACAACGACGCGTTGATGATCGGCCTCATGGTCTGGGGCCTGTGGGTTGCTGCCAAGACCCACTGGGCGCCGGCCGCGGTCATCATCGCCGCCGCAGCCTCGGTCAAGCAGCCCGCCGCCGTGGCGATCCTCGCCGTGGCAGCGTTGCACGCCTGGCATGTCGGAGGGTGGCGGCAACAGCCGAGCAACGCCACAGTCGCCCGGTTTGCCGTCGGCGTCGTCAGCGTCTTTCTCGCCTCGTTCGTCGCGATCGGCCTGCTCACCGGCCTGGGTTTCGGCTGGATCACCGCGCTCGGAGTCCCCAACGCGGTGCGCAGCTTCCTCTCACCGGTGACCACGATCGCGCAGGGCGTCGACTGGGCATTGGTGCACCTCGGGCTGATCCCCGACGCGGACCTCATCGTTCCCGTGGCCCAACGGATCGGTCAGGTGGTGGGGCTGCTCATCGTCGCCTGGCTCATCGTCAAGTTCAAGGCGCGCCACCCGGTCCGCACCCTCGGGTGGATGCTGCTCGTGCTGGTGTTCACCGGGCCGGTCGTGCACCCGTGGTACATCCTCTGGGGCGGGCTGCTCTTCGCCATGACCGAGGCCGGTCAACGCCAGCGACGGATCGTCGTCTGGGCCACCTGTGGGCTGGCGATGTACTCCGTCGTCGACGCCTCCTGGCGAAGCTCGGCCATTGCCGTCGGCGTCACGGCGGCCCTGGCACTCGTCTGGATCACCACCGGTCACGACCGTGACCTCATCCGCGACAAGGACTTCGCCAGGGACCGTCGGGCCCCGTCCGACGTCTGAAGCCTGCGCTCTCGCGGGAATGGAGTCGACCCCGCACGCCGTTGCACGGCATACTGAAGGTTCTTGACAACTGCACAGCGTGACGTGGACACCCCATCCATGGGGGTGATCGGTTTCGACGGTGGTCGTCGTCACAGGAGAAGCGGGCCGAGGACGCACGGTTAGCTCGTTAACGATCCGTGCAAACCAATAGGTGCCAACGCAAAGCGCACCGACTTCGCCCTCGCCGCCTGAGCGAGCCTCGAAGTCCGTCAGCCTGAGGTAGTTTCCGACTCAGTGCCTGGCGTCAGCTAGGAAACTCACCGCGCCGTCATGTCGGGGGGCGTCGCGGGACATCAACTCGACTGGGCCTGTCAGGGAACGTGTGCGCGCGAGCCCTGGGGCCGAGAAATGCCGGATTGCTCGCTGTCGCAAGCGGTCCACAGCGCACTGCGCCCGGAGAAGTCCTGGGATCACGTCATCGGACGCGGGTTCGATTCCCGCCACCTCCACCACAGCCTCAGGTCGGCTCGCGTGGACACGTCACGCACCGCAGCGCGAAAGGCGCCCTCCCGTATGCCGGGTGGGCGCCTTTCGCGTGTCTGTCGACGCGGTGGCCGGTCGCGCCTCAGACGCTGATCGAGCGTTGCGGTCCGGGACCCCACGGTGTCGGTTTGCCGATCGCGTCGACGGGAACGATGTCCTTGCCCATCGGGACGAGCGACACCGGGATGAGCTTGAGGTTGGCCAACGCGAGCGGGATGCCGATGATCGTCGCGGCCTGCGCCAGGGCCGTCGTCACGTGCCCGAGGGCCAGCCACCAGCCGAACAGCAGGATCCACACGACGTTGCCGATGGTCGACGCCGGGCCGGCACTGGGCTTGTCGACGATGGTCCGCCCGAACGGCCACAACGCGTAACTGGCCATCCGGAACGACGCGATGCCCCACGGGATGGTGACGATGAGCAGGCAGGCCAGCACGCCCGCCGCGAGGTAGGTCAGCCACAGCCAGAACCCGGCGAAGACAACCCAGATGACGTTGAGGATGGTGCGCACGAGCGCTTCTTTCGGTGGTGCGGAGGGTGGAACTGGTATGCCGTCAACGCCGACCGAGGCGGCCGGGTTCCGGCAACGGCCTCAGGCCGGGTCCGCCGATGCGTCGGCGGGCGTCGGGTGCGACTCGTGTCCGGTCTCGTGCTCGGCGATCTGTCGGCGGACATCGGTCATGTCCAGATCCTTGACCTTGCCGACGAGGTCCTCGAACACGGGGGCGGACAGGGCACCGGGCTGCGCGAAGACGAGGATGCCTTCGCGGAAGGCCATGATCGTGGGGATCGAGGTGATCTCCAGCGCGCCGGCCAGAGCTTGCTCGGCCTCGGTGTCGACCTTGCCGAACACGACGTCGGGGTGGGCCTGCGAGGTCTTCTCGAACACCGGCCCGAACTGGCGGCACGGGCCGCACCAGGACGCCCAGAAGTCGACGAAAACGATGTCGTTGTCCAGAATGGTCCGCTCGAAGGTCGCTGCGGTCAGCTCGGTTGTTGCCATGGGTGTGCCAACGGCTGCCGTGCGAGCCCTATTCCGCGGCCTCGTCGCTGACGAGCTCCCACGCCACGCGAACGCTCGCGCCCACGGAGTGCTCGCCCGCCTCGACCGGCAGGCCACCTCCGGACGCCTTCATCATCATCCGGCTGTCCATCGCTGCGGGCATCGGGCCAAAACCCTCGCCACCGCCCTCGACCAGCGCGAGGACGCGACCGAGTCGCGCACCGGCGAGGGCGGCATACTGGGTCGCCTTGGCCTGGGCGTCCTCGAAGGCCGCCTCGCGCGCCTGAGTGGCCAGCGGTGCGCGGTCGGCGAGGTCCAGAGTGATCCCGTCGATGACCAGGCTGTTGCCGGCCGCCTCCGCCACCGCGTCGACCAGGTCGTTGAGGTCGGTCAGCTTGCGCACGAGCAGGGTCAACTGGTGGTGTGCCGTGTAGCCGGATGCCACGCCCTCGTTGGTCCACCGAGGCTGGACCGATGCGCTGGCCGAGGCGATGTCCCGATCGGCGAGGCCGTGCGCCCGGGCGGCGGCACTCACCTTGCGGACGGTGGCCGCGGCCGCGGACAGCGCAGCGGCGACCCCTTCGGAGTCACAGCGGATCCCGAGAGCGACCCGGACGACATCGGGAGTCGCGCTTGCGCTGCCCGAGCCGGTCACCTCGACGCGCGCGGGTCGAGGACCACGGTGCTGTTCAGGCGAAGTCATGGCTCACCCTACGACGGCACATGCCGATGGAACGGAGTATTCGGGCGGCCAGCTGGCGCTCGTGACGGGTCGCCCGTCCGTCGTCCCGCGGCGGAGGGGGCAGTGTTGGGGCGCTGGTAGACTTGGTTAGTTCGCCGAGCACTGACTCGGCGCTTTCCGGGCGCACCGCGCGCCTGAGGCACGTCTTATCCGGTCGCCCTGACGGCGGCTCGAGACGCGTCTACTCGAGTCACCGGAAGTAGCTGATCCACCTCATGCCCACCCCCAAACGTTCCGGCGCGCCCAAGAAGGCCCGCTGGACCACCGCCCAGAAGTCCGCCGCCAAGTCCGGACCCAAGAAGCCGCACCGCGGGCAGGCCCCTGCACCCGCTGGCAAGCCGCCACGCTCGGAGCGCGCCCCGCGCCACGAGCCGCGGTCCGGTTCCAGCGACGCCGGGACTTCGCGGTATGCCGCCCGCTCCCGTGACGAGCGTCCCGCGCGCGATGCGCGTGGCGAACGTCCGTCCCGGTTCGAGCGGGATGACCGGGTGACTCGCCCGACTCGCTCGGCGCGGTTTGATCGCGACGATCGCCCAGCCCGGCCAGCCGGTTTCAGCCGTGATGACCGAGCGACTCGCCCCGCCCGTTTCGAGCGGGATGACCGGCCGGCGCGTCCGGCTGGTTTCGATCGGGATGAGCGTCCGCGTCGTTTCGACCGTGATGAGCGTCCTGCCCGGCCGACGCGGTTCGACCGGGACGAGCGGCCCCGTCGCTTCGAGCGCGATGAGCGTCCTGCCCGGCCGACGCGGTTCGACAAGGACGAGCGGCCCCGTCGCTTCGACCGCGACGAGCGGCCCCGCCGCTTCGAGCGCGAAGGTGAGCGCCCGGCATACCGGGAGCCGTTCGTCGACCCGGAGAGCGAGCGCCTGGCCGCGGACTCGTGGACCTCGTCGGCCCGCACCCCGGTCTCGACCGGCCCGGTGACGGTGGCCGAGGACAACGGCTTCGCCGCCCTCGATCTGCCCGAACGCCTCGTCGAGCGGCTGGCCCGCGACGGGATCACGACGCCATTCCCGATCCAGGACGCCACCATCCCGGACGCCCTGGCGGGGCGCGACGTCCTCGGTCGTGGCCAGACCGGGTCGGGCAAGACCCTCGCCTTCGGCCTGCCCATGCTCGCCCGCCTCCTCGCGGACAGTTCTGGTCGGGTCCCACGTCGGCCTCGGGCCCTGGTGCTTGTGCCGACCCGCGAGTTGGCCATGCAGGTGTCCGATGCTCTCGAACCCCTCGTGCACGTCCTGGGGATGCGGCACAAGTTGGTGGCTGGGGGGTTGTCCTACACGACCCAGATCAGTGCGCTTGAGCGGGGGATCGACCTGTTGATTGCGACGCCGGGGCGCTTGATCGACCTGCTCGACCGCGGTGCTGTCGAACTTGGGTCAGTCAAGGTCACAGTCCTCGATGAGGCCGACCACATGGCTGAGATGGGGTTCATGCCCGAGGTGACCCGCATCCTGGATGACGTCCCCGGCGACGGCCAGCGGTTGCTGTTCTCGGCCACGCTCGACAACGGCGTGGACCAACTCGTGCAGCGCTATCTCACCGACCCGGTGACCCATTCGACCGACGACGTCTCGGCCTCGGTGACGACGATGCGGCACTTCCCGTTCCTCATCGACCCGCAGCACAAGAAGCCGATCACGGCCGAACTGGCCAACCGGCCGGGTCGGACCCTGGTGTTCGTCCGGACCAAGCTCGGCGCCGACCGAGTGGCCGCCCAACTGCGCGAGCTCGGGGTGGTCGCAGCGGCCCTGCACGGCGGCCTCTCCCAGGGCGTCCGCAACCGGGTCCTGGGTGCTTTCCGGCTCGGCACCCTGCGCGTGCTCGTCGCGACGGACGTGGCCGCGCGCGGGATCCACGTCGATGACGTCTCGCTCGTCCTGCAGGTCGACCCACCGGCTGACCACAAGGACTACCTGCACCGATCCGGGCGCACTGCCCGGGCGGGCGAGGAGGGCAGCGTTGTCACCCTCGTGCTGCCGCATCAGCGCAAGCAGACCGAGCGACTGCTCAAGGAAGCCGGCCTTGAGGAGGTGCCGACCCGAGTCGCACCCGGCGACCGGCTGGTCGCGGCGGCCGGTGGGTCGACGCCCACTGGCGAGCCGGTGACCGATGAGGCGATGCGCCGACTGCTCGAACCCGAACGACGTGGTCCGGCGGGTGCTCGTGGCCCTCGGCACGGCAGCCACGGTGGCTTCCGGCCGCACCACGGTGGCGCCGCTCGGCGCGACGACCGCCGTGAAGACCGGCGCGATGACCGACGCCCCGAGCGTCGCAGTGATCGCGCTGAGGGGTCCCGTGATGATCGGGGTCGTGCCCCTCGTGACGAGCGACGGTCGGTGCGAGACTAGGAGCGTGGGCTCCGAGGGAACCGAGTCGTCCGAACCGTCTGAGTCGTCTGAGCCGGCTGAGCCGTCTGAGTCGGCAGGTGGGTCGGCAGCATACCTCGCTGGGAAGTTGTTGGTCGCAACCCCGGCGGTCGAGGGCGATGCCTTCCGGCGTTCGGTCATCCTCATGCTCCACCACGACGGTGAGGGGGCCCAGGGGGTCGTGCTCAACCAACCCTCGGAGGCCGCTGTCGACGCGGTCCTGCCCGGGTGGCAGGCCGTCGCGACGGCTCCGCAGACCCTCTTCCGCGGGGGACCGGTCGGGACTGACTCGGCGATCGGGATTGTCAGTGTGCCCGGCGAGGGGGGAAAGACCCTCGGTGTGCAACGACTCTTCGGCGGCATCGGGGTCGTCGACCTCGACGCGCCGCCGTTGCTCGTCGCCCCTGAGGTTGCCGGGCTGCGGATCTTCGCCGGGTATGCCGGGTGGTCCGGCGGGCAACTGGAAGGAGAGATCCGTCGCGGAGACTGGTACGTCGTGGACGCCGAGCCCCGTGACGCGTTCTCCGATGAGCCGCAGGAGTTGTGGGAGAGCGTGCTGCGTCGACAGCGGGGCAACCTGGCATTCGTCGCGCTCTATCCGGACGACCCGTCGATGAACTGACCCACGGCTGAAGTGACCCACTGCTGAACTGACCCACTGCTGAACTGACCCACTGCTGAACTGACCCACTGCTGAACTGACCCACTGCTGTTGTGCCGAAGGGTGGATAGGCCCCCATCGTCGGCCTCGACGCTGGTTACGCTGGCTGGCATGACCTACGCCGGTGACATCTCCCCGACTGACACGTTCGCCGCCCTCCAGGCCGACCCGCAGGCTGTCCTGGTCGACGTACGCACCAAGGCGGAGTGGACCTATGTCGGGGTCCCCGACGTGTCCCGCATCGGCAAGGACGCGATCTTCATCGAGTGGGTGAGCTACCCCGGGGGCGTCCGCAACGACAACTTCGTCGACGACCTGCGCGAAGCCGGGATCGCCGAAGGCCAGCCCATCTACTTCCTGTGCCGTTCGGGGGTGCGCTCCAGGCACGCAGCCGAGGCGGCGACGGCGGTCGGGCTCGGACCGGCATACAACATCTCGGACGGGTTCGAAGGCCAACTGGACGCGACCCACCACCGGGGCGTCGGCGGCTGGAAGACCTCCGGGCTCCCGTGGCGGCAGGGGTGACCCGCGCGGGCGACGGATCCGCCCCGCTCACCTGGCGACCGGACACGTATGCCGTGCGCGGTGGCCTCACGCGGAGCGAGTTCGACGAGACCGCCGAGGCGGTGTTCCTCACCTCGGGGTTCGTCTATGACTCGGCGCAGCAGGCCGAGGCGGCGTTCAAGGACGAGATCGACAAGTTCATCTACAGCCGCTACGGCAACCCGACGGTGGCGATGTTCGAGCAGCGGCTGCGACTGCTTGAGGGCGCCCAAGCGTGCTTCGGGACCGCATCGGGGATGTCCGCGGTCTTCGTCGCGCTGGCGGCCCTCTGTGGCGCCGGTGACCGGATCGTCGCCTCGCGGGCGTTGTTCGGGTCGTGCTTTGTCATCGTCGACGAGATCCTGCCCCGGTGGGGCGTCGAGCGAGTCCTCGTCGACGGGTCCGACCTCGACCAGTGGCGGGCAGCCCTGGACCGTCCGACGGCCGCAGTGTTCTTCGAGACGCCGAGCAACCCCATGCAGGAGCTTGTCGACATCCGCGCCGTCTCGGACCTGGCCCACGCGGTCGGAGCCAAGGTCGTCGTCGACAACGTCTTCGGCACACCGGTGTTCTCCAAGCCGCTGGAGCACGGCGCCGACATCGTCGTCTACTCCGCCACCAAGCACATCGACGGCCAGGGGCGGGCGCTGGGTGGAGCCATTCTCGGACCGGCCGACTTCATCGGGGGGCCGGTCAAGAACCTCATGCGCCACACCGGACCGGCCATGTCACCGTTCAACGCTTGGGTCATGCTCAAGGGACTGGAGACGATGTCGCTGCGGGTCGGGCGTCAGCACGAGAACGCGCTCGCGGTCGCGGCATACCTTGCGGATCACCCGCGCGTCACCCGCGTGCTGCACCCGTGGCGCGAGGACCATCCACAGCACGAGTTGGCGCGGCGTCAGATGCTTGGCGGCGGGACGGTCGTCACCTTTGCCATCGACGGCGGCAAGGACGACGCTTTCGCCGTGATGAACGCGCTGCAGATCGTCGACATCTCCAACAACCTCGGCGACGCCAAGTCGCTCGTCACCCACCCGGCGACGACGACCCACCGGCGGCTCACCCCGGAGGCCCGGGCAGCGGTCGGGATCACCGACGGAACGATCCGGCTCTCGGTCGGCCTCGAGGACCCCGCCGACCTCACCGACGACCTGGGCGCTGCCCTGGCGGCTCTGGGCTGAGCCCGCGGTCCCGAGCTGGGGTCAGCGCAGCAGGGCTCCGGTCTCGCTTGGTCGGTTACGGTTGGCGGTATGCCGCGTGCTTCCTCGATGCCGCCCGATCCCTTCGAGCCACTCCCCATGCCCTCCGAACCGGGCACCAGCACGCGCACGAGCGTGCTGGAGCGGGAGGAGACCGTCGTTGAGCCTCAGGTTCAAGAGCCGGGCGACCACGAGCGGCTCAGTCACTACGTGCACAAGGACAAGATCATGGAAGCCATGGTCATGGGCACTCCCTGCGTGGCGCTGTGCGGCAAGGTGTGGGTGCCTAGCCGCGACCCGAAGCGCTTCCCGGTGTGCCCCACCTGCAAGGCGATCTATGAGGACGACAACGCGGGCTGGCTCCCCGAGGACGACTGACGAAGGACCGTTGACAACCTGACGGCCCGCTTGCGCGTCTGAGGGTCAAGAGCAGCCGGAAGGGGGCCGAGATGTCCGACGTGCGGGATCGACGGGTCGTGGTGCAGGACCGGCTGCGAGCCGTTGCCGGCCCGGCCTATCGCCGGGTGAAGCGGGAGATCCAATGGCGGCGCTGCGGCGCCGACCTGAAGCTGGAGCGAGCCGATGCGCGGGAGTTCACCCATCTCGTGATGACCCACGAGACCCCGTTGATCCGGCCCCTTTCCGGGTTGGAGCACCAACTCCAGCTCAACAAGGTGACCAACCTGCGTCTGGCCGTCGCTCCGCTGGACGGCCGAGTGCTGCGGCCGGGCCAGTGGTTGTCGGTGTGGTGGTTCGTCGGGGCGCCCACGGCACGCCGTGGTTTCCTCGACGGCCTGGTGCTCGACCAGGGCCGACTCACTGCTGGCGTGGGTGGAGGTTTGTGTCAGCTGACCAACCTCATCCACTGGATGACGATCCACACGCCGCTCACGGTCGTCGAGCGGTGGCGGCATACCTATGACGTGTTCCCGGACGCAGGGCGGACCCAACCGTTCGCCAGCGGCGCGACATGCGCGTGGCCGGCCCTGGACCTGCAGGTCGAGAACCGGACGGACACGGCATACCGGCTGGGGTTGGCGTTGACGGCGACCCACCTCGTGGGTGAGTGGCGCGCCGACCGGGCGCCCACCCGCAACTATCAGGTCTACGAGGCGGCGCACGAGATCGCGACCGACCTCCCCGGGCGGTTCGTCCGTCGAAACATCCTGCGGCGCAAGGTGTTCGACCCGGCAGGAGCGGAGATCGATGACGAGTTCGTCGTCGAGAACCACGCGTTGATGATGTATCCGCCGTTCCTCAGCAACCGGCCTGCTGCGTCGTCAGTCGAGCAGGTCGACGGGGCGCAGGCTGATCGGGAAGGGTAGGTCCACGGCGAAGGTCTGGTCGCCCTCGGCCTGAGCCATCTGCTCGTAACGTCCGTCCGCCAACTCCCACGCGGTGATCGACGGAAGATCCGGGTCCACGACCCAGTAGGACTGCGTCCCAGCGCGCTCGAAAGCGGCCCTCTTGTGGGTGAGGTCGTAGAGCCGGGTGGCTGGGGAGAGGATCTCCACCGCCAATAGCGGCGCGCCGAGTAGGTCGCGCTCCGAGAACGCCTCGGGTGCAGCCACGAGCAGGTCCGGCTGAAGCACCGTGCTGTCCGACAGGGCCACGTCCAGCGGCGCTGTGCGCACTCTCAGGTGCGTTGGGCACGCCGACCGCAGCCGGAAGAACAGTTCGGCGCTGACCCCCTGATGCCGCGGGCTTGATGACGGCGTCACCGTGAGCATCCCGTCTACGAGCTCGTAGCGATGGCCATCGTCGGGCATCGCATCGAGATCACCACGGGTGAACTCCCGGCCGCGAGGCAGAACTGTCACAGCCCCCATGGTGCCTCCTCCCTGTCATAGGCACCAAGGATGCTGGTATGCCGTCCGCGGCCTCCGGGGTTATCCACAGCCCCTGCCGGTGGCGGTCACTCGATGGGTGCGAACTCCGCCGTGAAGTGGCGCAGCTGCGGGGGCTCCGCGACGATCCGGTATCCCGGCAGCGAGTCCTTGACGGCCATGACCCGCTCGGCCACCTCGATGACGTAGTCCATGTGGCTCTGGGTGTAGGTCCGCCGTGGGATGGCCAACCGCACCAGCTCCATGGCCGCCGGGGACTCCGACCCGTCGGGATGCCGACCGAACATCGCCGAGCCGATCTCGCAGGAGCGGATCCCGCCATGCTCGTAGAGCGCGACGGCCAACGCCTGCCCGGGGAACTGCAGCGGCGGGATGTGGGGGAGCAACGCCTTGGCGTCGATGTAGACCGCATGCCCGCCCGCGGGCTTGATGCACGGCATACCCAATGCCTCGAGGGCGTCCGCGACGTATGCGGTTGAGCGGATCCGGTAGCGCAGGAAGTCGTGTGAGACGACCTCTTTGAGCCCCTGCGCCAGTGCCTCAAGGTCGCGCCCGGCCAGCCCGCCATAGGTGGGGAAGCCCTCGGTGAGGATGAGCAGATTGCGGCACTTGGCGGCGATCTCGCCGTCGTTGAGGGCCAGCCAACCGCCGATGTTGCCCATCGGGTCCTTCTTCGCCGACATGGTCATGCCGTCCGAGCAGGCGGCCATGTCGCGGATGATGTCGCGAACGTCGCGGTCTCCCTGGCCGGGCTCGCGCTCGTGGATGAACCACGCGTTTTCGGCGAACCGAGCCGCGTCGAGGAACAGCGGCTTGCCGTGCCGGTGCGCGATCTCGGCGGCAGCGCGCAGGTTGGCCAACGACACGGGCTGACCGCCGCCGGAGTTGTTCGTGATCGTCATCATCACGCAGGGAATGTCCGAGCCCCGTTCGCGCAGAACGGTTTCCAGCGCGTCAAGGTCGATGTTGCCCTTGAACGGGTGTAGGGCCGCGGGATCGCGGCCTTCGGCGATGACCAGGTCGACCGCCTCGGCCCCGGTGAACTCGATGTTGGCCCGGGTCGTGTCGAAGTGGGTGTTCGACGGGATGACCTTGCCCGGTCCGGCAAGCGCCTGGAACAGGATCCGCTCGGCCGCGCGGCCTTGGTGGGTCGGGATGACGTGCTCGTAGGGGAAGAGCTCCCGAACCGCGTCGCGGAAGATGAAGTAGGACGGCGACCCGGCATACGACTCGTCGCCGTGCTGGATCGCGGCCCACTGGTCGCGGCTCATCGCGCCGGTTCCCGAGTCGGTGAGCAGGTCGATGAGGACGTCGTCTGCGTGCAACTGGAAGAGGTTGTATGCCGCCTCGCGCACCTTCCCGCGTCGGTAGTCGGCGGTCGTCATCCGTAGCGGTTCGACCGAATGGATGCGGAAGGGCTCAATAACGGTACGGAATGGGGCGTCTGCTGCGTTGGCGGTCACGAGGGGAGACTGTATGCCGATCGATTCGATCTTCGTCAGGCCCTTTGGGCAACTTTCTTGGTGTTAGCTCACGGCAGGTGGGCGCACGAAGACCCGCCAGCCCCAGGCGGCCAGGTCCAGCCGCTGGCCGGCGCGCCCCCGCAACGGCGAGCCGTCGAAGGCGTCGACCCAGGGGCCTTCTTGCGGCCCAGCGCCGAAGGTGACGGTTCGGTGCGATCCGGTGAAGTTGAACACCCCGAACACCCCGTCCTCGCCCTGGGCCCGGACGAAGGACAACACGGCGGTCTCCATGTCGTTGGGGACCTTGACCATCCGGGCGCCCCAGGCCCCGTTCCACAAAGCCGGGTGGGCCTTCTTGAGTGCGAACAGGGTCCGGTAGAGGGTCCCCTGGGGGTCCTCGCGCCAGACGATCTCGTCCTTGTCGAAGAAGGCGAGCCGCTTGTCGAAGCCGGCCTCCTGCCCGTTGTAGATGAGGGGCATCCCCTCGCCGATCACCGACAGGGCGATAGCGGCCTCGCGCATCGGCCCGAACTGCTCGAACTCGGTCCCCTCCCAGGCGTTCTTGTCATGGTTGGAGACGAACATCATCCGGATCGCGTCCCGCGGCCAGGACGACTCGTTCCAGGCATAGAACACATGCAAGGCCCCGACATCGGCCTTGCCTACAGCGATGTGGTGCATCGCCTCGTTCCAGGACCAGGCGTAGGTCATGTCGAAGGCGGCATCGTGCAGGTCGCGGGCCTCCCATTCGGCAAGCATGAAGACCGGCTTGATCGCGTCGAGCTCGGCCCGCGCCCGCTCCCAGAAGTCGCGCGGGACGAATCCAGCGACGTCGCAACGGAACCCGTCGATGTCTGCCTCGCGCACCCAGTAGCACATCGACTCGGTCATGTAGCGCCGCAGACCCTCATGGGAGTAGTCGAGGTCGATGATGTCGTCCCAGTCCCACCAGGGCGTCGGCCGGAAGTCACCCTTCCAGTCGCGGGCATACCACTCGGGATGGTCGGTGACCAGGTGGTTGTCCCAGGCGGTGTGGTTGGCGACCCAGTCGAGGATGACCTTCATCCCCAGCGCGTGGGCAGCACCGACGAACGAGCGCAGGTCGCGCAGCGTCCCGAACTCCGGGTTGATCTCGCGGTGGTCGCGCACGGCATACGGGCTGCCCAGGCCCCCCTTGCGCCGCTGCTGACCGATGGGGTTGATCGGCATGAGCCAGATGATGTCGACGCCGAGGGCGCGCAGCCGGGGGAGGTGGTCGCGTGCGGCCTGAAGCGTGCCTTCTGGCGTGAACTGCCGCTGGTTGAGCTGGTAGATCGTTGCCGTCTTCGCCCAGGCCGGGTGGGTGATGCGTGTTTCCGGAGCAGGCGTGTAGGGGGACTTCGCGGCGGGGTCGATCACAAGGAAAGCGTATGCCGCGTCAGCCGGCGTCGATCGACCGGCCGGAGGCGTCGGTGTCTGTCGAGTCGAACGCCGCTTCTGCAGCATCGGTCGCTGTACGTTGACCGAGCCGGATGCGGGTGACAATCCGACTCATCGCGACGGGCGTCACGCCGATATAGCGGGCGAGGTCTTTCTGCGGCACCCGTCCGATCAGTTGTGGCCGTTCGGCGGCCAGGAGCCGATAACGGTCCTCGGCGGTCAGCGTCAGCAGCTCTCGTTCACGCTTCTCATGGGCCGCCGACGCCGCCAAAGCGCCCATCAGGGCGAGCGCCATCCACTCGCGGTGGCGGGCCGCGAGCCCCCAGAAGACCGCGGCGTCGACCGCCCGCACGTTCACCCTGGTGATGGCCCGGACCCGGTACTGGGTGAGGATCAGTTGCCCGCGCGTCTGTGCCGGGATCGCGTGCAGCGCGGCTGCGGCACCCCCCACCGGATGGCCGAGCGGTGGGACGCCCGAGACCAACTCGCCGGGACCGGCGAAACGCCGGATCCATTCCCGGCCCGAGCCCTGAACAATGCCGACGCTGAGGATCCCGGCAACGACGAAAAAGAACCGGCGGTCGACGATTCCGACGTCGAACAGGAGGTCTTGCGGCTCCAAGGCGATGCTGCTCACAGCGCGCTGGAACACGTGGTAGTCCGGCAGAGACGCACCAAGGAGGCCTTCCAGGTGGGTCCGCAATGGGTCCCTGTTCGGCATATTGAACTCCCCACCCGGCGACATGTTCAGCCCACAGTACCCCGGGGGTCACCCCGCGTCACCTGGAAGTGGTGGGCTGAGAATCGCCCTGAGGTCGGCGAACCGCAGGGCGCGCGCCATGTGGCGGCGTCCGGTCCAGGACGTGCGAAGGTTGGACTATGACGCAGCCCTCCGGATGGTACGACGACCCAGCAGACCCCAGCGGCTTGCGCTACTGGGACGGCATCATCTGGACGGAGCGCACCGTGCCCAAGCAGTCACCGACGGCCTCCGCCTCCACGATCGGCCACGCCGTTGACCCGTATGCCGCCGCCCCACCCTCGGCATACCCACCGGCATACCCGCCGGGGCAGGCTCCTTACCCACCCTCGACGCCCACTCCCTACGGTCAGCCACCCGCGGGTCGCGACTATGGCGCTGCACCCACCTACCAGTGGCGCCCCCAAGGTCCGACGACCCTGGACGGCGCACCGCTGGCCCAGTGGTGGCAGCGGTTGCTCGCCGCCATGATTGACGGGGTTGTCGTGGGCCTCGCCGGTGCCCTCATGGCTTTCCCGTGGTGGCGCGACTTCCTCACGTGGTATGTCGCCTTCCTGCAAAAGAGCATGTCCGGGGCCGCCGACCCAGCGCTCGCCACGCTGATGACCGAGATCAGCACCGAAATGGCTCGATTCATTGTCCCGATCACGCTCATTCAGGCTGGCGTGGCCTTCGTGTATCACGTCGCCTTCCTGACCCGGAATGGTGCGAGCCTCGGCAAAATGGCCCTCGGCATTCGCGTGCGACGGGTGGGCCGACCGGGACCCCTCAGCCTCTTGGACGCTGCTCGTCGGCAGGCCCTGCAACTGGTCCTCACCTTGCTCGGTGTGGTCCCGATCATCGGGTCGATCACCGGGCTGGTCAGTTATCTGGACGAGGCCTGGCTCCTGTGGGACCAACGGCGTCAGTGTCTGCACGACAAGATCGCCGACACGGTGGTGGAGCAAAAGCCACCCCGTCGCTGACGCAGGCACGCGGCATACGCGCGGGCAGCCTCCCGCTCAAGCCGCGAACTCAGCCCCCTGCGGTGGGGTTCGGGGCGGGGAGGCTCCGCCGACCCTCGTGGGTCCGGAAGATGAGCGACGTCTGCACGTGGACCACCCCGGGGTGCCCGGACAGGTGGTCCAGCACGACGCCCCGCAAGGCGTCCGGGGACTGCGCGACGAGGTGGACCAGGAAGTCGTCGGCGCCACTGACGTTGTATGCCGCCAGGACCCCGGGCAGGCGGGAGACGTGCTCGCCGAACTCGTCGACTCGGCGCCGGTCCGTGCCGGCCAGGCGGACGGCAATCATGGCCTCGATGGGGTAGCCGAGTTTGGCCCGGTTGACCCGTGCCGTGAAGCCGGTGAGGACGCCGCGGGACAGCAGGGACCGGACCCGGCCGATGCAGGTGGACTCGGCGATCCCGACAGTTCGCGCGAGTTGGATGTTGGGCAGCCGGGCGTCAGCGACCAGCGCGTCGACGATCGCGCGGTCGATGTCGTCGACCGGTGCGGGCGTGCGCGGAGGGGGGCCTGGTGGGAGTGGGCGAGGGTTGTTCGGCACGACGTCACTCTAGGGGGCTCGTCCCGCAGAATCCGCGATCGTAGCCGTCATCTATGTGTCAATCTGCGGGACTATGGCGACAATCTCGCGGATTATCGACACTCAAGTATGCGCGCAGACACTTTCGCCGTTCACGCTGGACGTGAAGACCTCGTCGGCCTCGGCGTCCACGTCCCGCCGATCGACCTGTCGAGCACCTACCCGATCACCGACCTCGATGCCGGCGGGGCGGCATACGAGACGCTGGCCATGGGCGGTCGCGGGGAGGACGTGGCAACCCTGGTCTACCAGCGCCTGTGGAACCCCAACGTCGACCGTCTCGAACGCGCCCTCGCCCGGTTGGAGGGCACCGAGGAGGCCGTCGCCTTCGCCTCCGGAATGGCAGCGCTGACCGCCACCCTCATCGCGTGCGTGGCGGCAGGCAAACCGCACATCGTCGCGGTCCGCCCGCTCTACGGCGGCTCGGACCATGTCCTGGCCACCGGCCTCCTCGGCACCGAGGTCACCTGGGCGACGCCGACCACCATCGGTGAGGCGATCACCGACCGCACCGGCTTGGTCCTCGTGGAGACGCCCGCGAACCCGACCCTGGACCTTGTCGATATCGCGGCCGTCGTCGCGCAAGCTGGCCAGGTGCCGGTCATGGTCGACAACACCTTCGCGACGCCCGTCCTGCAGCAGCCTCGTCGTCAAGGTGCGACCCTCGTGCTGCACTCTGCGACCAAGTTCATCGGAGGCCACGGCGACCTGCTCGGCGGGCTCGTCGCGGCCAGCCCCGAATGGGCCGTGCGCCTGCGCCAGGTCCGCGCGCTGACCGGTGCGTTGCTCTATCCGCTCGCGGCATACGAGTTGCACCGTGGTCTGCAGACGCTTCCGGTGCGCGTCCGCGCCCAACAGGACAACGCCATCGACCTCGCGGGGTGGCTCGCGGCGCACCCGGCCGTGGAGAAGGTCCACTACCCGGGTATGCCGGGTGCGGACCCCGCGGGTCTGCTCGGTCGGCAGTTGGCCGGCCCGGGCGCGGTGCTCGCGATCGCGATGCGCGGCGGCTTCGACGCGGCGGCAGCACTCGTCCAGCGCACCCGCCTGGTGACCCATGCCGTCAGCCTGGGCGGCGTCGACAGCCTCATCCAGCACCCGGCCAGCCTCACCCACCGTCCGGTGGCCGCCGAGGCCAAGCCGCATCCCAACGTCCTGCGGATCTCAGTCGGACTTGAGGACGTCCGCGACGTCATCGCCGACTTCGACCAGGCCTTCGCCGCGGTCGCCGAGCACGGACTGGTCGGGGCGAGTCGCCGCTAGCAGTTCGCAGCTAGCAGCTAGCGGGTCGGCAGGACTCGGCCGGTGACCTCGCCGAGTCCGATCCGGCTGCCGTCCGGGCCAGAAGCCCAGGCCGTCATGACGACCTCGTCACCGTCCTGCAGATAGGTGCGGGTCGACCCGTCGGCCAACTCGAACGGCTCCGCTCCGCCCCATGCCAACTCGAGGAACGATCCGCGCTGTCCTTTGTCCGGGCCGCTGATCGTGCCGGAGCCGAACAGGTCACCGTCGCGCAGGCTCGCGCCGTTGACGGTCATGTGGGCGAGCATCTGGGCGGGGGACCAATACATGTCGCGGTAGTCGGGGCGGGTGACGACCGTCCCGTTGACGCTCACCTCGAGGTGGACGTCCAGCCCGTAGGCCGTCCCGCCGGAGCCCTGCGCGCCGGTGCCGGTGCCGCGCAGGTAGGGGAGGACCTCGGGATCGCCCTGCTCGCGCGGCAGGTCGATCCGGGCGGCGTCGAGTGCGACCATCGGGGTGACCCACGCGGAGATCGACGTGCAGAAACTCTTGCCGAGATACGGGCCGAGGGGGACGTACTCCCAGGCCTGGATGTCGCGCGCCGACCAGTCGTTGAGGATGACGACGCCGAACAGGTGCTCGCCGGCCTGGTCGACGCTCACCCGCTCACCCATCGCGGTGGCACCGCCCACGACATAACCGAGCTCGGCTTCGATGTCCAGCCGGACGCTGGGGCCATAGACCGGCGCGGGGTCCTGTGGGCCCTTGCGTTGGCCGCTGGGCCGGTGGAACGCGGTGCCCGACACGACGACCGTCCCCGAGCGGCCGTGGTAGCCGATCGGCAGGTGCTTCCAGTTGACCGGCAGGGCAGGGGAGTCCGGCCGGAAGATCTTCCCGACATTGCTCGCGTGGTGGGCGCTGGCGTAATAGTCGACGTAGTCGCCGACCTCGATCGGCAGGTGCAGGGTCACCGCGTCCAGGGACAGCAGGTGCCGCTCGATGACGCTCCGGTATGCCGCGTCGCACAGCACCTCGGTCAGCCAGGCCCGACCGGCTGCCCACGCGCTCGATCCCTGTCCAAGGAACGGGTTGAGGGACGGTGCCGACCAGGCGCTGCCCGCGGCATACCCCGCTGAGGCTGCGGCGCGCGAGAGGTCCAGGACGAGGTCGCCGATCCGCACGCCGACCCGGCGGTGGGGGTCGTCGGCCGTCGAGAAGACGCCGTAGGGGAGGTGGTGGATGCCGAACGGGTGGTCGGCCGGCAGGTCCAGCCAGCTGGTGGCGGTCATTCGTGCTCCTTGTCGATCAGACCGAGCGCGGCAAGCTCGCGCAGGGGGTCCAGAACCGTGCAACATCCGTATGCCGTGAACGCCCACCGCACGCGCCCCACCTGCTCGATGCTCAGGTCGGTGAGTAGGTCGATGAGCGGGTCGACATCGCGTTGCCCAAGCAGCCCGGCGACGATCGACTCGGGAGCGCCCTGGGCGGCGACGTGGACGGCGGCGAGCACGTTGAGCAACCCGTGTTGCGGGCCCCCGTCAGGGCCGGGGTGGTCGGCCCGCAGGACGTGGTGCAGGCCGCCGGTGAGTTTGAACGGCAGGTCGCGCTCGAGGCAGGCCACGAGGAAGCGGGCCAGCTCAGCCTCGTCCGGCCAGGCCCAAACCTCTGTTGCTCCCGTGCGGAACTTGGCCTGCACCAACGGGTTTCGCGCCGTTTGGCGTGAGGCGTCAGCAACTCGGTCAATGGCGGCCACGAACCCATCCCGGGGGATCTCGACCGTCACCGGCACGCCGAGCCCCACCAGGGACTCCCAATCGGCGGCGGCTCCGACCTCGACGCCCGCCACCTCCACGGTGCTGCCCGCCAGTGCCGCGACCCCGTCGCGGACCGGCGCGACCGGCATACCGGGGCGGGCGATCAACCCGACGCGAAGGTGGGCTCCCCCCGCGAGCTCCAGGACGTCAGCCGCGGCTGTCGCAGGGACAAGCAGAGGCCCGACGCATGCCCGGTATGCCGTCCGGCCCAGGTGGTCGGCGACCGCCAGGGGGAGCGGCGACAGTCCGGGAGGGAAGACGGCTGCGTCGTCGACGAGACCTTCCAGGAGGGCTCGGGGGAGGCGGGATGCCATGGCCGCAGGCTAGCCGACGTGGTCCGCTCGGCGCGGGTCGCCGTGGCGCAGTCAACCACCGGAATCCTGCGGTGCTAGCGCGGCTCGCGTCATGCCGGTGACCCGGCCCAAGCGTGGACCGGCCACTATGGCCGGGCCGCGGGGAAGGTCAGTCGGCGTAGGGCTGAGCGCCCGAGCGGTTCGAGCACTCGCCGGACCACGGTGGCCGACGGATCGCGGCGGTCGACAAACCCGGCCACGACGCCTTGGGCCGCCACCGCGGGCACCGTCGGGTCGTCAGCGATCATCCGAAGGAACTCATGATCGGCCGAGGTGGGTTCGACCGCTAGATCGGCGAGCCCGGCCACATCGAAGGAGAGGGTCACCCTGGTCTCACTTGGGATCGGCAGGGCGAACACCCGCGGGCCGTGGGAGACGAACACATCACCAACGGAGTCACGGCGGATCTCGGGCACTGCGACGAATGAGACGACGAGCGCGTCGTCGTGCCAGACCCGGTCGATGCCCTCGGAGGTGTCGAGCACCTCGGTGCGGTCGACGACGTCGGCGAGTACACGGCATACCAGCACATCGGTGGCCCAACGCGGGTGGCGCAGGACCAGGCGGAACCGCACCGGGCGCGCAGTGTTCACCCGCAGGCGGATCTGGAGCTCGTCCGGGTAGGTGGTCTCCTGGGTGAGCGTCACGGCCACGTCAGCGATCATGAACGTCGCGACCATGGGCCCATAGAGAGCGATGACGACGTCGGTGCCATGCCGGAGAACCGCCGCGCGCAAGAAGGTCGGCAACAGCCGCCCAGCGTTGGGGACGCAGCACACGGCGGCCTCCCGATGCAGCGACGAGTAGCGATACCGGCTCTGGTGTGGATCAGGCGGTGCACCGTGGCGGTTGCCGGTCATGCTGAAGGCGTTGTCGGTCTGCAGGTAGGCGACGGCGGATCGGTCCGGATGCCAAGCGCCGAGACCGGCGTTCAACACGGTCGACTCGAGGGTGTCGGCCCAGGCCAGGTCGCCCGTCGCGCAGATCAGCCGCAGGAGCGAGGCCGTGAGCTCCTGCGTCGAGCACAACTCGTATCCGGTGGCGGTGGCATCCGCCTGGCGGCCGAGGATCCACTCGTCCCCGATGGGTCCAGATGCCGGCGTAAGGCAGCGCTCCAGACGGGCCAGCGCGACCCGCAGAGCGTCCGACAGGGCTGTCTGGTCGGGGTGAGTCTCGCTGGCGATCACCAGTGCCCGCAGATGCTCGTAGGTGTGCACCCCGTGCCCGGCGAAAGTCTGGGTGGGGTCGGCGAGCCGGGGCAGTTGCAGGTCCGGCTCCGAGACGATCGAGGCGCTGTAGGCGGCGTAGAGCCACGCGGCATACCGGCGGAAGGTCTCGTCGCCGGTGAGGTCCGCCGCCTGATCCAGGACATCCACGAGCATCAGCCCGTGAGCCGCGCCCGCGTAGCCTCCCGCCCGAAACGGCGACACCCCTCCCGCCGGGTATGCCGCCATCGTCACCGTGAGCGCGCGCGTCACCGCAGCCAGCACCCGCTGCGCATCGTCCCGATCGTTCGTCCCTTCGACGTAGCCAAGCAGGGCTCGGCCGAGGGTTGCCTGGGCCCACAGCTCGCCGTTCTCTGGCTCGCCGCCGAACCGCAGGTCGGGTGCGTAGACGCCGAGGTAGCCGACAGGGTCGGCCGTAGCCACCATGCGGTCGACGTAGGCGCGGACCTGCGCCTGCTGCTCGCCGTCACCGACGAGCAGGACGTGGCGAATCCACCCGTCGCGCCAGTTCGACTGGGTCTCGCTGTTCCACCAAGCGAACTGCTCGGCGTGTGCGTGGTCGGTGTCCGTCACGGCGCCCAGGTGGGGAGGGCGGCTCCCCGTGGTGCGCCGGTCGACGCCGTAGATGTCGTCGTCGAGGATGAGGTCGGGAGCCAATTGGTCGACGTGGCCCACGAACCCGGCCAGGTCGGCGCGCATCCTGTCGGCTAGCCAACCGCGCGGGCGCACATCACCGAAGTGAAGGGCAGTGAAGGCTCGCACGGGCGCTCACGCTAGCGGCTGAAGGCAGCGATCCGACGAGGCACCTAAAGTGAGATCGTGACGAGCGCGCCGGTCAAGGAGCCCGAGATCATCTCGGAGCAGGAGCTTGAGCCTGCGCTGCCCTGGATCACGTTGGTCTGGAACGACCCGGTCAACCTCATGTCCTATGTCACTTACGTCTTCCAGAGCTACTTCGGCTACTCACGCGCCAAGGCCGAGAAGCTCATGATGGACGTCCACGTCAAGGGCAAAGCCGTTGTCTCCCATGGCACTCGCGAGGCGATGGAGACCGACTGCATGGCGATGCAGGGCTTCGGACTGTGGGCGACCTTCGAGAAGGACCAGTGATGGCTCGCGCCTTCCGACGCAAGGGCGACCGACTGGTCGGCAAGCTTGACGAGGCCGAGCGGCTCATCGTCGCGAGCCTCATGGAACAGACCCGGTCGCTGTTGGCTCCCGACGTCGCTTCCACCGGGGACGCGTTCACCGACCTCATCGCCTCCCTGGAGTCTTCCGTCGCGACCCCGGAGGGTATGCCGCGTGGCACCGACCCGGGTGACCGCGACCCGGCTCTGGCCCGGTTGTTGCCCGATGCGCACCGCGGCGATCCAGCCGTGGCCGCCGAGTTCCGTCGGCTCACCGAGCAGGATCTGCGTCGGCGCAAGAGCGATGGGCTGACCGCCGCGATTGACGCCCTGCGCGGGGTCACCGAAGGCGATCGGGTCAGCCTGGACCAGCCGACTGCGGCGGCCTTCGTCGTGGCCCTCACCGACACTCGACTGCTCATCGGCGAACGGCTCGGCTTGCGGACAGAGGAAGACGTCGAGGCGCTTGAGCTGCAGTTGGGTGCCGATCCCGACAACCCTGCTGCGTATGCCGCGGCCGTCTATGACTTCCTCACCTGGTTGCAGGACAGCCTCGTCGGCGCGCTCATGGGTCGACGGCTGCTCCCCTGACCGCCCATCGGCGGCTCGCGTACGTCTCTTAACGGCACACCACGGCGTCGTGACGAGCAGGTGAACCCCGATGTGACCGAGGTGACCGGGCGACGATTGGGGGGCGCACGGCATACGTCCTTATCCTGAGTGCCGTGGGCGATGCGCCGATCGGGATATTCGACTCGGGCTACGGGGGACTGACCGTGGCCCGGGCGGTCCTGGACCAGTTGCCGCACGAGTCGCTCATCTACTTCGGTGACACGGCACGCACGCCCTATGGGCCGCGGCCGATCAGCCAGGTCCGCGAGTTCGCCCTTGAATGCCTCGACCACCTCGTCGACCGCGGGGTCAAGGCCCTGGTCATCGCGTGTAACACGGCCAGCGCCGCGATGCTGCACGATGCGCGCGAACGCTACGACGTGCCGGTCGTCGAGGTGATCCGGCCGGCGGTGCGCCGAGCCGCCGCGGCGACGCGCAGCAACCGGGTCGGGGTGATCTCGACGCTCGGCACCCACAACAGCCGGGCCTATCCGGACACCTTCGCGCCCGCTCCCCACATCGCGGTGACCTCTCAGCCGTGCCCGCGGTTCGTCGAGTTCGTCGAGAGTGGGGTCACCGGTGGCGAGGAGTTGCTCGCTGTCGCAAGGGAATACCTCGCGCCTCTGCAGGGGGCCGAGGTCGACACCCTCATCCTGGGCTGCACGCACTATCCGCTGCTGACCGGTGTCATCTCCTATGTCATGGGCGACCTGGTGACCCTGGTGTCCTCGGCGGAGGAGACAGCAAAGGACCTCTACCGCGTGCTGGCCGACCAAGGCGCCCTGCGCCCGGACGGACTCCCGGCCCCCCGTCATGAGTTCGTCACGACCGGCGATCCGGCGGTCTTCACCCGGTTGGCGCGACGGTTCCTCGGGCCCGAAGCGGCCATCGAGGCGCGCCGAGAGGACGTGGCACCAGGATGAGCGGGATTGACGGGAAGACAAGTCGGCCCGGGATGCGGCTGACGATCATCGGGTGCTCGGGGTCCTTCCCGGGGCCGCAGTCCCCGGCGTCCTGCTATCTGTTGCAGGCCCACCATGAGGGGCGCACTTGGAGCGTCGTCCTCGACTTGGGCAGCGGTGCCCTCGGGCCGTTGCAGCAGTACGTCGACCCGACCACCCTGGACGCTGTGGTTCTCAGCCACTTGCATGCCGACCACTTCTTGGACCTGTGCGGGCTCTATGTCATGCAGCGTTACCACCCGCACGGGTTCCAGCGGCCGGTGCCGGTCTGGGGTCCAGCCGACACCCCGCTCCGGGTCGGGTTGGCCTACTACGGGCACGCGGGGACCGAGGTGTCCGAGTTCGCGTTCACTCCGGTGGTCGACGGGTCGCGGTTCCAGGTGGGGCCGTTCGCCTTCACCGCGCTGCGGGTCAACCATCCGGTCGAGGCCTACGGCTATCGGATCGAGTGTGGTGGCCGGGTGCTCGCCTTCACCGGTGACACCGACGCGTGTGACGCGCTGTCGGTCCTGGCCGCCCATGCGGACCTCATGCTCGCCGACACCGCGTTCATCGACGGGCGCGACGACGAGCGGAACATCCACATGACCGGCTCGCGGGTCGCCCAGGCGGCGCTGGACGCCGGCGGCGTGCAGCGGATCATGCTCACCCACATGCCCGCCTGGAACGACCCGCAGGTATGCCGTGCCCAGGCCGCCGCCGTCTGGCCTGGTCCCGTCGACATCGCCGTCCACGGCCTGGTCGTCGACCTGTAGTCGCCAGGCGTGTCTCTTGACACCGGCGAGGGGCGCCGGCATAAGGAGTGGTGACGTGGTGCGGGCCCTGGCTGGCCGCTACAGCGGGGAAGTCGACCCCCGCGAATCCCATTGGTGGTGGGCCGCGTGGGTCACCAGTCGACAGGGTGTGTTGGTCCCGGATGATGGGCGGGTGTCCACCGTCACTCTGGATGACGCCCAGGTCGCTGCCCTGTCATTCAACACGGCTGGGCGGGTCTCGGGTGTCGCCTACAGGGCCAGCGAGTGCGCCGGTCGCCTCGGTGGGGCCGGGTTTAGGAGGAGATGTGGCGAGTATTGTCGTTAGCCGACTCAAAGATCCATGGATCAATAGGTTCAGGAAAATTGGGGTGGAGATCAATGGCTCACTGGTCGGCGCTCTCCGCCCAGGCGAAAGAGGTGTCTTTGCAGTGCCGGTCGGGCATGTCAGTGTGCGTGCGACGATCGATTGGTTGGGCTCAAAAAACCTCGAATTTGACATCTCTCACGAAAGCGATCCCGTGCAGTTGCTGCTTAGCAACGGTTCGGTCCTGGGGATCTTCGACGAATCGGAGCCCTTCTTGGACCTCAGGTTGAGCCCTGAGAGCAGTCGCGCAGTCTCAGCTGTCACAATGGTAATGACGGGTCTCACTCCAGAACAACGGGCGGCACGGAGGAAGAAGGAAACTCTTAGGGCTGATCTCGTGATTCTTGTTGGTGTTCTTGCTTTGTTCGGAACGCTAGCGTTTGCGCTGTTATCGCCGAGAGGGAGTGATGTCCTGACTCCATCGTCCGCATTGCCGATCCTTCTCGGCTGCTGGTTCATCGCGGCCGGAACGCTTCGCCGTCGTCGAGCCCAACGGCGAAGTGCGAGATAGGTCCGGAGCGCTTTTGTGGCCTCCGCCCTGATTCGTGTCGACGTTCACGTTGGATGGCGTGCACGTTGCTGCCGTGTCGTATGACAGCGTCGGGCAGGTCTCAGGCGTCGTCTATGGGCGGGTCCTCAATGAAAGGGCACGGGAGGCCCCCGATTGTCGAGCTCCTTAGTTCCTAAGCGAAGCCTACGAACGGCTCCTGACCAGTGAAGTTGCTTCCACGGGTTGATCCTGCCCTTTTGACTTGCAAGTGTCCGCGGTTGCATCGAGCTCGACCAGATTTCGTGAACGCCTTGGCGGAGCGTCTCGATGGGCGCCGTCATCGGTCGGTAAGGCGAACGGGCGGGGGAGCGGGCGGCATACCGACGTAGTCTGTCCGGCGTGACCACCGCAACCCGCCACGACGGCCGTGCCCCTGACCAGACCCGCGAGGTGCGCATCACGCGCAACTGGCTCGACCACGCCGAGGGGTCGGTGCTCGTCGAGTTCGGCCGCACCCGGGTGTTGTGTGCAGCGTCCTTCACCGAAGGCGTCCCGCGCTGGCTCAAAGGGCAGGGCAAGGGGTGGGTCACCGCGGAATACGCCATGCTGCCCCGCTCGACGAACACCCGCTCGGACCGCGAATCGGTCAAGGGCAAGATCGGTGGCCGCACCCACGAGATCTCCCGGCTCGTCGGCCGTTCGCTGCGTGCGGTCATCGACACGAAAGCGTTGGGGGAGAACACGATCGTCCTGGACTGTGACGTCCTGCAGGCCGATGGCGGCACCCGCACCGCGGCGATCACCGGGGCGTGGGTGGCCCTCGCCGACGCGGTCGCCGATGCCAAGGCCCGCGGGCTGCTCAAGCCCGACGCGGCGCCGCTCACCGGGTCGGTGGCGGCTGTCTCGGTCGGTGTCGTCAAGGGCGAGCCGGTGCTCGACCTGGACTACCCCG
>WBZS01000507.1_pt1 | contig 48029 bp, 39 predicted proteins | sample 5204201 | NCBI WGS metagenome assembly WBZS01 (sample SAMN12344357, study PRJNA552823) | activated sludge metagenome | biome: Activated sludge suspended growth; feature: Nitrification reactor; material: Wastewater; isolation source: activated sludge from nitrification reactor of wastewater...
GAACCGGTTCGACACCTGGCTGAGAAACCGGCGGCTCGCGAAGGGTGGCGGGGTCTTCGCCAAGAACTGACCCGGTGGGGTTGGCGGGCGGTGACGGGTCGCGCGGTCGGGCCCCGGGGGTGCGCATTCCCGTGCTCTGCGCTGCTGGCTGCCCAACGATCCGGTCGTTGCCCCCGCTGGTGGAGTTTGCGCCTGGCAGACCTGGAGCAAACTTCACCAGTGAGCGCGTGTGCGCCGCGGACACCGTTTCGCGCGCTCCGATCGCCTGTCCCCCCCGGCGACGAGCAACTGTGACCGTCGGCGCATTCGCCGTTCTCCCCCGTCAGTGACCACGACGACCCGACGCCGGTCGGGCACCAGAGTGCTGAGGCCTTGGCTTGGCCCGGTGCGCGGCACACACGATTCCAGCGCTCGATGGCGGACGCTCGCGTCGTCCGCGCTCGGGATCGACGAACGGACGCGTCACGACAGCTGGATTCGTGTGCGCGTCCTTTCACAGGGCGGAGGAGAACCGGATCCCGGATCGGGGCACGACGGGCATGGCGTGAGTGAGCCTGACGGGGTGGGACGCCGCCCCGCGTCCGCGACACTCCATCGATTCGCCCAAACGCCGCAGAATCAAAGGAGTTCGAGCGCATCGATGGAGTGTCGGCGTCCTGGAGGGGAGCCGAAACCCCCAGCCCGACGCCCGGAGTTTGGCGACGGTTGGGTTCGCGCGGGCCTAATGGTCCCCCGTGTGCGGTGTCCCCGGACCGGGGTCGCGGCGTCAGCCGATGCGCTCCAGCACCACCGGACCACGCTCGGCGCCGTGCTCGGCGATGGTCACCGCCCCGTCCAGAGCCTCGAGCGCTCGCTCGATGCGCTCGGGAGTGTCGGTGTGCAATGCGAACAGCGGCTGCCCGGCCTGGACGCGGTCGCCGACGCCGGCGGTCCAGGTGACGCCGGCGGCCGCCTGCACGGGATCCGACTTCCGCGCGCGCCCCGCCCCCAACCGCCACGCGGCGACGCCGACGGCCAGCGCGTCCATCGACGCGACGACCCCCGACTGCGCGGCGGCCACCACCTCCACGTGCCGCGCCTGCGGCAACGCGGCGTCCGGGTCGCCGCCCTGGGCCCGGATCATCCGCCGCCACACATCCATCGCCCGCCCGGACGCCAGCGCCCCGGCCACATCTGCCTCAACCCCCGCCGCGGCCAGCATCTCCGACGCCAGCGCCAGGGTCAGTTCCACCACATCGGACGGCCCGCCGCCGGCCAGCACCTCCACCGATTCCGCCACCTCCACCGCATTGCCCGCCGACCGCCCCAGCGGCGCCTCCATGGCCGTCACCAAAGCGACGGTCGTGACGCCGGCGTCCCGTCCCAGCTCGACCATCGTCCGCGCCAGCTCGACCGAGCGCTCGCGCGTCTTCATGAACGCCCCGGCGCCGGTCTTGACGTCCAGGACGAGCGCCCCGGTGCCCTCCGCGATCTTCTTGCTCATGATGCTCGACGCGATCAGCGGGATCGCCTCCACTGTGCCCGTCACGTCGCGCAGCGCGTACAGCTTGGCGTCCGCCGGCGCCAACCCGGACCCCGCCGCGCAGATGACCGCCCCCACCTCTTCGAGCTGACGCATCATCTCCGCGTTCGACAGCGACGCCCGCCACCCGGGGATCGCCTCCAGCTTGTCCAGCGTGCCGCCCGTGTGGCCCAGCCCGCGCCCGGACAGCTGCGGCACCGCCACCCCGCACGCCGCGACGAGCGGCGCCAGCGGCAGGGTGATCTTGTCGCCGACCCCGCCCGTGGAGTGCTTGTCGGCGGTGGGCCGGGAGAGCCCGCGGAAGTCCATCCGCTCGCCCGTGTCGATCATGGCCCGCGTCCAGGTGGGCAGCTCGCGGGCGTCCAGGCCGTTGAAGAAGATGGCCATCGCCAGCGCGGCCATCTGCTCGTCGCCGACGGCGCCGGCGGTGTAGCTGTCGATCAGCCAGCGGATCTCGTCGTCGGACAGGCTCCCCCCGTCGCGCTTCGAACGGATCAGGTCGACGGCGTCGAACGTGCTCATGCCGCGAGTCTAGAGTGACCCGGTGAGCACCGAGCGGGCCCCCGCGCCCCCCGCCACCCCGGATCGTGCCGCCAGCGCGGCCGCCGCCGAGGCGTCCGTCTCGCACCGGCACCTGCGCCGTTTCTGGGCTTATCCGCAGGGCCGCCTCGGCGTCATCACGTGGCCCGCTCCGTGGCGGCACCGGCTGTTCGTCCACTACAACTACTGGTGGCAGGCGCACCTGCTGGACTGCCTGATCGACGCCCAGCTCCGCGCCCCCGACGCCAGACGCCGCCACGTCATCGAGCATCTGCCCCGCGCGCTGCTCGTCCGCAACCGCGGCACGCTCGTCAACGACTACTTCGACGACGTGGCCTGGTTGGCGCTGGCGATGGGACGCGTCCGCGACGAGCTCGGCCTCGACCCAGGGTGGCGCGACCTCCACCTCGCCCGGCATCTCTACCTGCGGTGGCGCGCGGACGCCGCGGGCGGAGGCATCCCGTGGCGCAAGGGCGACGTGTTCCGCAACGTGCCGGCGAACGGGTCGATGGCGATCGTCATGGCCCGCCGCGGCCGCCACGCCCGCACCCGGGACACCGTCGAGTGGATCTACCGCCACCTCCACGACCCCGACACCGGCATGATCCTCGAGGGACGCCGCCCTGAGGGCCCCGACCGCCGCCTGTACACCTACAACCAGGGGCTCGTGCTCGGCGCGCTGCTCGAGCTCGTGCTGGCCGGCGACGAGTCCGCCCGGCCCCGACTGCACGCCCTGGTGGCCGTGATCGCACGCCGGTGCGCCGAGGGTGGTGTCCTCAACCCCTGCGGCGGCGGGGACGGCGGGCTGTTCGCCGCGATCACGGCCCGCTATCTCGCGCGCACCGCCCTGCTCCTGCCCGGCACCTCGGACGCCGACGCCGCCGCCCGGACGACCTCGGCCCGGCTGGTCCGGACGTCCGCGGACGCCGCCTGGGACCACCGCGCCGAGGCCGACGGCCCCCACGGCGTCCAGGTGTGGTTCGGCGACGACTGGCGCGTCCAGGCGACCGTCCCTTCGACAAGCTCAGGGACCGGTTGGCTGAGCCTGTCGAAGCCCCGTCGGCTGAGCCTGTCGCCACGTTGGCTGAGCCTGTCGAAGCCCCCCGGCCGAGCCTCCGACACGGGCGTGATCTCGTCCGACCCACCCAACCGCGACCTGTCCGTGCAGCTGGCCGGCTGGATGATCCAGGAACTGGCGGCGTCCCTCGACCGCGCCGCCGCGGGCCCCGTCGGGCCGCCGCTAGTGTGATCCCATGCGCATCGCCCGTTTCGTCCACGACGACACCATCCACTTCGGCACGGTCGAGCTGGCCGAGGACGCCGGCGAGCATCCCGACTCCGTGGCCGTGCTCACCGCCGACCCGCTGGTGTCGCCGGTGCAGTACACGGGCGAGCGGTTCCTGCTCGCGGACGTGCGGCTCGTGGCACCGGTGATCCCGCGCAGCAAGATCGCCGCCATCGGGCGCAACTACGCCGCCCACGCCGCCGAGTTCGGGCACGACGTGCCGTCCGAACCGATGATGTTCCTGAAACCGAACACGTCCGTGGTGGGCCCGGGGGAGCCGATCGTCTATCCGAGCCAGAGCAAGGCCGTCGACCACGAGGCCGAGCTGGCGATCGTCATCGGCCGCATCTGCAAGGACGTCCCCCGCGAGCGCGTCGGCGAGGTGATCTTCGGCTACACCTGCGCCGACGACGTCAGCGCGCGCGACCTGCAGAACTCCGACGGCCAGTGGGGTCGCGCCAAGGGGTTCGACACGTTCTGCCCGCTCGGCCCCTGGATCGTGACCCACCTCTCGGTCGAGGAGGCGTCCGACCTCGGCGTCCGGTGCACGGTCACGCGCGACGGGCAGACGATCGAGCGGCAATCCGGCACCACGGCCAACCTCGTGCACGGGATCGCCGAGCTCGTCATGTTCGTGTCGTCGGTGATGACCCTGCTGCCGGGCGACGTCATCCTGACCGGGACGCCCGAGGGCGTCGGACGCATCGAGCCCGGCGACGTCGTCCACGTCGACATCGAGGGCATCGGCACGCTGTCGAACCCGGTCATCGCCCCCGCATGAGCCCGGCTTCCCGGCCGGCGTCCCGACCCGCGTCCCGGCCGCCGAGCCGGCTGGTCGCCCGCTGGGCCACCGAGCGCGTCCCGGCCGGGGTGGACTACCCGCACGTCCTGCGCACCGCGGCGTCCGACCCGTTCTCGGCCGCACTGGGCGTGACGCTCGGGCTGATCTCGTTCATGGTGTTCGCGCCGCTGCTCATGCAGGGTCTGGCGGGCGCGTACTGGCTGGCCGTGGGGCGTCCGGGGGAGTTCGCGGACACCTACAAGGCCCTCGTCGCCTACGAGCTGCCGTTCGGGCTGGCGGTCGGGCACCTGGGCCTCGCGGTGCTGATCCCGATCTCGTTCGCGCTGGTGCTGTTCGTGCACCGGGTCCGGCCCGGCTACCTGTCGTCGGTGACCGGACGCCTGCGCGGCGGCTGGCTGGCGGCGTGCTTCGCGATCGCGTTCGCGTCGCTGTGGGGCGTGTTGGCGGTGCAGAACCTCACCGCGCCGGGCGGCCCGAGCTGGCAGCTCACCCCGCAGCCGGACGCGGCGGTGTTCATCGCGGTGATGCTGCTCACCACGCCGCTGCAGGCGGCCGCGGAGGAGTACTTCTTCCGCGGCTACCTGCTCCAAGCACTCGGGTCATTGGTCCGGACGCCGTGGTTCGGCATCGTCGCCTCCGCCGCGATCTTCACGCTGTTCCACGGCTCGCTGGACCCCGCTCTGGTCGTCGACCGGTTCGCGTTCGGCGTCCTGGCCGGTTGGCTGGTCGTCCGGACGGGCGGGCTCGAGGCCGGCATCGCCGCCCACATCGCCAACAACGTCTCGTCGTTCGCGCTGGCGGCGCTGACGACGTCGATGGCGAAAATCAAGGCCGTCTCGGCCGTCACGTGGGAGCTAGCCGCCTGGGACGTCGGCCGGTTCGCCCTGTTCACGCTGCTGGTGTGGGCGTTGGCGACGTGGCGGCGTCCGCAACGGACGACCGCGCAGCCGGGCCCATCGCCGTCGCGGCGGCACACCAGGTCGGTTTGAGCGGACGCCGCCTCGTGCAGTAGAGTCGGCACTCGCTGGCCCCACCCGGCCAGCGTTTCCACGAGTGGTCGAGTCGGTCGTAACCCGGCTGCGCGAGCGCTCGTGGGCTAAGGGGTATGGGGTAATTGGCAGCCCGCCGGATTCTGGTTCCGTCAGTCTAGGTTCGAGTCCTAGTACCCCTGCTGGAAGACGATTTCGTCAGCCATGCAGGCCTGGTGTAGAGTCTTCCGGGCGCAGAAATGCGTCGGCTGGCCCCGTTGTGTAGCGGCCTAGCACGCCGCCCTCTCAAGGCGGTAGCGCGGGTTCGAATCCCGTCGGGGCTACGGGCCCGGTCTCCTGCTTCCACCAGGGGCCGGGCCTTTCGCAACTCTCGACCCAATGTTCGGTACGGGTTGACAGGCACCCGCCGCGGCGCACACCATCGGTCCAGACCTGCGGATTTCACCAGTGAGGGCGAGCGCCTGTTGTTCACTGCGCGGGAGGAGGCAGCGGGGAACTCTCGATTCTTGCGCCGTCGAAGCATCGCTGTACCATGAAGCCGCCGTCCGGGGGGAGATCAGGTAGGCTTTCGCATCGTCAGCCGTCGTCTGGCCGTGGTGGCCTGGGACTGTGCTGCCTGGCTGCTGGCCTTGGCGCTGGTCGTCGTGCTGCGCTACGACCTCGCGCTCAAGGACGACCAGTGGCTGGCCGCCGTGGCGTTCACCGGGGCCGCGATCGTGCTGCAGATCGTCGGCGGCTTCGCCCTTCAGCTGTACCTGGGCCGCAGCCGACTGGGCAGCTTCGACGAGGCCACCCTGCTCGGCGTGCTGGTCGTCGGGCAATCGCTGCTTCTCGGCGGAGGATTCGTGCTCCTCGTCGACAGGTTCCCGCGCGGAATGGCGATCTTCCTACCGGTCATGGCCCTGGTGTTCATGGGCGCCGGGCGGTGGGCCCTCCGCTCGCTGCGCAGCGCCCCGCGGCGCGGTCGTTCGGCCTCGGACGCCGAACCCGCGGCACCCGCTCTCATCTACGGCGCCGGAGACGTCGGCACTCAGGTCGCCACGCTGGTCGCCCGCACGCGCACAGCCCCGTACCGCATCGTCGGCTTCGTCGACGACGACCCTGGAAAGCGGTTCCTGCGCGTGCGCAAGCACCGCGTGCTCGGCAAGGGCTCCGATGCAGTCACCATCGCACAGGAACACGGCGCCGAAATCATCATCCTTGCGGTGACGGAGATCCCCAGCGACCGCATGCGCCGCCTGTCCGAGGCCAGCTCGGCCGCCGGCATCACCCTGATCGTGGTCCCGCCGCTGGGCGAGCTGATCAACGGCCAGGTGAGCCTGGCCCAGCTGCGCGAGTTCAACGTGGCCGACCTCCTCGGACGCCGTCCGATCCGCACCGACCTGCAGTCCATCTCCGGCTACCTCACCGGACGCGTCGTCCTCGTCACCGGCGCCGGCGGCTCGATCGGCTCCGAGCTGGCCCTGCAGGTCAAGCGCCTCGGCCCCGCGAAGCTGCTGCTGCTCGACCGCGACGAGTCGGCGCTGCACGGCGTCCAGCTGTCGCTGTACGGGTCGGGGCTGCTCGACACCGACGACACGCTGCTGTGCTCGATCCGCGACGCCGAGGCGCTGGAGCGGGTCTTCGACAAGCACCGCCCCGAGGTCGTGCTGCACGCGGCCGCCCTGAAGCACCTGCCGATGCTCGAGCGGTTCCCCGAGGAGGGCTGGAAGACCAACGTCCTCGGCACGCTCAACGTGCTGCGCTGCGCCGAGAGGGTCGGCGTCCGGCACTTCGTGAACATCTCCACCGACAAGGCCGCGGACGCCGCGAGCGTGCTGGGGCAGACGAAGCGGCTCGCCGAGCGGCTGACTTCCTGGTACGCCGAGCAGACCGGACGCTCCTACCTCTCGGTGCGGTTCGGCAACGTGCTCGGCTCGCGCGGGTCGGTGTACTTCGCGTTCAAGCACCAGATCGAGCGCGGCGGCCCCGTGACCGTCACCCACCCCGACGTGACCCGCTACTTCATGACCATCCCGGAGGCCTGCGAGCTGGTCCTGCAGGCCGGCGCCGTCGGACGCCCCGGCGACGTGCTGGTGCTCGACATGGGGGAGCCGGTCAAGATCGTCGACGTGGCGCGCCGGCTGATCAGCGAGTCGGGGCGGTCGGTGGCGATCGAGTACACGGGCCTGCGTCCCGGCGAGAAGCTGCACGAAGCGCTGTTCAGCGACGGCGAACGCGGCACCCCGAGCGCCCACCCGCTCATCTCGCGCGTGCCCGTGCCGCCCGTGTCGCCGCACGAGGTCTCGGCGATCTGCGAGCCGTTCAGCGAGTTCGACCTGCTCACCTTCGGCGAGTCCCCGACCGCATGAGCGATCGCATTCACCTCTCCTCGCCAGACGTGACGGACGCCGAGGAGCGCGCCCTGGTCCGCGCCCTGCGTTCGGGGTGGGTGGCGCCGCTCGGTCCCGAGGTGGACGCGTTCGAGGCCGAGTTGGCCGCCCAGGCTGGACGCCGCCACGCCGTCGCCCTGTCCTCGGGGACCGCCGCGCTGCACCTGGGGCTGCTGGCCCTCGGCGTGGGGCCGGGTGACGTCGTGCTGACCGCCACCATGACCTTCGCCGCCACCGCCAATGCCATCGTCTACACCGGCGCCGAGCCGGTGTTCGTCGATTGCGACGCCACCGGAAACCTCGACCCCGACCTGCTGGCCGAGGCGTTTCGACGTCTCAAGGGGGAGCGGGTGGCCGCCGTCGTCCCGGTCGACCTGCTGGGCAAGGTGGCCGACCACGCCCGCATCGCGGAGGTGGCCGCGGCGCACGGCGTCCCGGTGCTGTCGGACGCCGCCGAGTCGCTGGGTGCCACACGGGACGGGCGGCCGTCCGGGTCGTTCGGCGACGTCGCCGCCTACTCGTTCAACGGCAACAAGATCATGACCACCTCGGGCGGGGGAGCGCTGCTCACGGACTCCGCCGACGTGGCCGAGCGGGTGCGCTACCTGGCCACCCAGGCGCGCCAGCCGGTCGCGCACTACGAGCACACCGAGATCGGGTACAACTACCGGCTGTCCAACCTGCTGGCCGCGCTGGGACGGGCGCAGCTCGAACGGCTGCCGGGCATGCTGGAGCGCCGCCGGCAGCACCGGTTGCGGTACCGCGCCCTGTTCGCGGACGTCCCCGGCGTGACGCTGCTCGGCGAGCCGTCGGGGGCCGACGCCACCGGGCCCGAGGCGTCCGGCACCCACGACAACTGGTGGCTCACGTGCCTGCTCGTCGACCCGGACGCCGCCGGCTTCACCGCGGACGACCTGCGGCTCGCGCTGGCCGAGCGCGACATCGAGTGCCGACCGCTGTGGAAGCCCATGCACCTCCAGCCTGTGTTCGCCGGGGCCCGGGCCGTCGTGGACGGCACCAGCGAGCGCCTGTTCGCCGCCGGCGTGTCGCTGCCCAGCGGGTCGGCGTTGACCGACGCGCAGGTGTCCCGCATCGACGACGCGCTGGCGGCGTTCCTGGCGAGGGTGGGGCAACGTGTCCGCGCGTAGCCGGGCGGGGCGGCGTCCGTACGACGCCGTCAAGCGCACCCTGGACGTCGCGCTGAGCGCCGTCGGGATCGTCGTCGCCTCGCCGGTGCTGCTGGTCACCGCGGGGGCCGTGGCCGCCGTGCACGGGCGGCCGGTGCTGTTCCGGCAGACGCGTCCCGGACGCGGCGGCGTTCCCTTCGAGATCGCCAAGTTCCGCACCATGCGCTCCCCGGACGCCACCCACGTCACGGACGCCGACCGGCTCACGTCGCTGGGCCGGTTCCTGCGCGCCACGAGCCTGGACGAGCTGCCCGAGCTGTGGAACGTGCTGCGCGGCGACATGAGCCTGGTGGGTCCGCGTCCGCTGCTGATGGAGTACGTGCCCCGCTACACCCCGGAGCAGTCACGGCGGCACGAGGTGCGGCCCGGCATCACCGGGCTGGCGCAGGTGTCGGGCCGCAACCAACTGCCCTGGCCGCAGCGCCTCGCCCTCGACGTCGAGTACGTGGACCGGCGTAGCCTGGCCCTCGACGCCGAGATCCTGGCCCGCACGGTGCTGGGGGTGCTGCGGCGTTCGGGCATCTCGGAGGAAGGCCAGGCCACGATGACGGAGTTCCGCGGCACGCTGGCTGAGGAGCGGGCGGAGCCCGCATCTCGAAGCCTCGAGGAACCGGCCCGATGACCGAGGTGATCGTCGTCGGCGCGTCGGGTTTCGGCCGGGAGAGCCTGGACGTCCTGGATGCCCTGATGGCCGACGGCGCCGATCTTGAGGTGCTCGGTGTCGTGGACGACGCCCCGTCGGTGGCGAACCTGGAGCGGCTCGCCGCGCGCGGTGCGGCGTACCTCGGCACCCTCGCCGATTGGGTGGCGTCCGGCGATCGCGGCGTCCGGTACGTGCTGGGCATCGGACACCCGGGGGTCCGGCGTCGGCTGGTCGGCTTCCTGGACGCCGCGGGCTTCGCCGCGCTCACGGCGGTGCATCCGTCGGCGACGTTTGGGGCGTCGACCACCCTGGACGAGGGGGTGGTCGTGTGCGCGGACGTGTGCGTTTCAAACAACGTGCGCCTGGGCCGGCACGTGCACATCAACCCCAACGCGACCATCGGCCACGACGCCGACTTGCGCGAGTTCGTGTCGATCAACCCGGCCGCGGTGATCTCGGGCGAGGTCGTCGTCGGCCCGGAGACGCTGGTCGGGGCGGGCGCGATCGTCCTGCAGAACCTGACCGTGGGGGAGCGGACCGTCATCGGCGCCGGCGCCGTGGTCACCAAGCACGTGCCCGAGGGCGTCGTGGTCAAGGGCGTCCCGGGGACGTGGGCGTGAGCGGCGGCGTCCTGCGTGTTCACCCGGCGGTAAGCCCTCGTTACTACGGGTTTTACCTTCAGGGGTTCGCCGAGGCGTTCGGCTGGCGGGTGCGGCTGTCGACCAAGGCCTTTCCGGCGCTGGGCGACCCGAAGGCCGGCCTGGCGGCGATCCTGCCCGGCGGGCAGCGGGTGTTCGTCGCGGCGAACGACTTCGCGTTCGTGGCCCCCCAGGTGCTGGCCTGGGCCGACGTCGTCGGCCAAGTGAACGTCGACCCGGACGCCGCCCGGCCCGGCAACGTGCTGCCGCTGGGTCCGAGCTTCGGGACGCCGTGGGCTTCGCCGGCGTCCCTGACCGGTTTCGTGGTGCGCTCGGGGGCGATGACCGCGCCGCGGCGCGTGCCGGCGATGCTGCGCGACTATTTGCGGCACCAGTCCGACCGGGAACCCCTGTCGTCGTATCAGCCGCGTCCCTCGGACGCCGCGGACCCGATCTACCTGCTGGCCAACCTGTGGCCCAACGCGTCCGAGGCCAACCTGCGGCGGCTGCGCTTCCTGCGGGCGGCGGCGTCCGCGCGGGTGGTGCGCGTCGAGGGCGGCTTCCACAGCACCGCGGGGCTGCCGGCCGAGTTCGGGGCGTACCGGGTCCCGCGGCCCGTGCCGCACCGTGAGTACCTGGAGCGCACCGCCCGCTCGCCGCTGGTCTTCAACACCCCGGCCGTGCACGGCTGCCTGGGCTGGAAGCTGGGGGAGTTCCTGGCGCTGGGCAAGGCGATCGTCTCGACGCCCCTGGGGCGGGTCATGCCGGGGGAGTTCGCGCCCGGCGTCCACTACCACCTCGCCGAGGATGACGAGGACTCGCTGCGGGACGCCGTGGCTCGGGTGCTCGGCGACGACGCCTACCGGCGGACGCTGGAGCGCAACGCGCGGCAGTACTGGGAGGATTACCTCGCCCCCGCCGCCGTGGCGGGGCGGATCGTCCAGGCCGCAAACGAGCGCGCGGGCAAGGGGGACGGCGATGACTGACGGGCCAGTCCACCCTCTGCTGTGGGCGGTCGTCGTCACCTTCCACCGTCCGGCGGAGCTAACGAACATGCTCGCCAAGCTGGCCGAGCAGACCCGCCCGCCCGACCGGGTGATCGTGGTCGACAACGGCTCGCAGCCGGACGCCCGCCACGCCGCCGACGAGGGGGGCGCCACGTACCTCGACGCCGGCGACAACCTCGGCCCGGCCGGCGGCATCGCGTTGGGCATGCAGCACGTCCTCGATCGTGCCGACGACCGGGACTGGGTGGTCCTGTGTGACGATGACGACCCGCCAGTCAGTAATGATCTGCTGGGGACTTTGTGGGCGTTCGCCGCGGATTGTCGGGACCGAGAGCCCCGGACAGCCGCGGTCGGTCTGAGCGGCGCTCGCTATGACCGGCGCTGGGGCGTGTTCCGACGCGTCCCGGACGAGGAACTGCACGGGGCTGTCAGAGTCGACTACGTGGGCGGGGGCCAGTTCCCGCTCTACTCCTGCCGTGTGGTCCGCGAGTGCGGTGTGCCCGATCCCGGCTTCTTCTTCGGATTCGATGACGCGGAGTACGGGCTCCGCTTGCGGCGCAGCGGTTACGCGGTGTTCGTGCCGGGTGAGTTGTGGCGAGTGCAGCGCACCCTCCACGGGAGACTCCGGCTGTCCCGGGCCGCCCTCCGCACCGGACACGCCACCCCGGCGTGGCGACGCTACTACGCCGTCCGGAACACCACACTCCTCGCCCGGCGCCACGGCTCTCCTTTCGCGGTGGCGTACGCAGCAGGTGGCGGAGCGGCGCGAGCAGCGCTGGCGCTGTTACGGGCGGGAAGACCCGCGCGCGAGGTGGGTCTGCCGTGGCGCGGTGCCGTGGATGGCTTGGCCGGCAGGACGGGGCGGACGGTCGACCCCGGGATGAACGTTAAGGCCTCGGGGCTGCCCGAGCCCTCGGACGCGCTCCCCAACCCCGAAGGAGCCGCGTGAACATGCCGGAGGAAGAGATCAGGCTGGCCGTGGTGGGTCTCGGCTACGTGGGCCTGCCGCTGGCCGTCGAGTTTGGCAAGCACGTCCCCGTCCTCGGCTACGACATCGACCCTCGGCGGGTGGAAGAGTTGCGGGCGGGGGACGACCACACGTTGGAGGTGTCGAAGGACGAGCTCGCCGCTGTGCCGGCACTGAGGTACAGCCACGACGCGTCGGATCTCGCCTGGGCGAACGTGTACATCGTCACGACGCCGACGCCGATCGATCAGCACAAGCGGCCCGACCTGCGCCCCCTCCTCGGCGCGACCGAGACCATTTCCCGCTACCTCGGCCCGGGTGACGTCGTCGTCTACGAGTCCACCGTGTACCCCGGCGCGACCGAAGAGGACTGCGTCCCGCTGCTGGAACGGGTCTCGGGCCTGCGCTTCAACGAGGGTTTCTTCGTCGGCTACAGTCCCGAGCGGATCAACCCGGGCGACCGCGAGCATCGCGTTCACAACATCGTGAAGGTGACGTCCGGGTCGACGCCCGCCGCCGCCGACTTCGTCGACGCGCTCTACCGCCGCATCGTCACGGTGGGGACGCACCGCGCGCCGTCGATCCGCGTGGCGGAGGCGGCGAAGGTGATCGAGAACACCCAGCGCGACGTCAACATCGCGCTGGTGAACGAGTTGGCGATCCTGTTCAACCGGCTCGAGATCGACACCGACGACGTCCTTCAGGCGGCGGCGTCCAAGTGGAACTTCTTGCCGTTCCGGCCTGGGCTGGTCGGCGGTCACTGCATCGGCGTGGACCCGTACTACCTCACCCACAAGGCGCAACAGGTCGGCTACCACCCCGAGGTCATCCTCGCCGGCCGCCGCCTGAACGACTCGATGGGCGCCTACATCGCCTCGCAATTGGTGAAGCGGCTGGCGCAACGAGGCATCCCGGTAGGCGGAGCGCGGGTGCTGATCCTAGGCCTGACTTTCAAGGAGAACACGCCTGACCTGCGCAACACGCGCGTCTTGGACATTGTGCGCGAGCTGGAGGAGTACGAGGTCGAGGTGGACGTGAACGATCCATGGGCGGACGCCGGCGAGGCGCGTCGACACTATGGGCTGGAGCTCGTGGACGAGCCGGAGGCCGCCGCGTACGACGGCATCCTGCTCGCCGTCGCTCATCGGCAGTTCCGCGCCTGGAGCGAGGCGGACATCCGCCGGTTCGGCAAGCCGGGCGGCCACGTTCTCTACGACGTCAAGAGCGTCTTGGCGCGCGGCGCCGCGGACGTGAGGCTGTGATGGCGAGCACGGCTGCCGGAGCGGGGGAGACCCAGCAAGACTCGATTCCCAAGGTCATTCACTACTGCTGGTTCGGCATGAAGCCGCACCCGGCGTTCGTTGTGAAGTGCATGGACAGCTGGCGTCGCGTTCTGCCGGACTATCGCATCGTGGAGTGGAACGAGACCAACACCGACCTGGACGCCAACGCTTATGTCCGCGAGGCCTACGACGCTGGCAAGTACGCGTTCGTCACCGACTACGTGCGCCTGAAGGTGCTCCACGAGCACGGTGGCATCTACATGGATACCGACGTCGAGGTGGTCAGGAGCCTCGACGCCTTCCTGCATCACGACGCCTTCAGCGGCTTCGAGCACGAGACAAGTGTGCCCACCGCCGTCATGGGGAGCCGCGCGCACAACCAATGGATTGCGGAGTTGCTTGCGGAGTATGGGAGCTTGCACTTTATCCTGCCGGGCGGTGATTATGACCTGACGAGCAACGTCAGCCGCATTACCGCCACCACGAAGGAGGTTTTCGGCGTCAGGATGGACAACTCGTTTCAAGATCTTGCGAGGCTGGTGACTTTCTACCCAAGGGAGGTCTTCTGCCCCAAGAGTTACGCCACCGGCGTCATCACCCGTACCCCCAATACACACGCCATCCATCACTTTGCGGGCTCGTGGCGGTCCGAAGGGCACCGTCAGCGCAAGATGGCCCAGGCCCGCCTGAACAACCTGCTTGGGGTGCGACTCGGCGGTTGGCTCTTGGCGGTTCGAGATACGTACGATGCCGAGGGCGCACTTGGCGTGGCAAGACGAGTTGTGGACCGAGTGAAGTGGTGGCAGCCCGGTCCGGCCCTAGCCACGACGTTGGGTCCCGGAACGAGGAAGCGGACCGTGGTGGAGTATCCTGTCGCTCCCCTGATTGAGGGGGATGCGAAAGATGCTATTCCGAAAGTCATCCACTACTGCTGGTTCGGTGGCCGCCCGCACAGTTCGCTCATGGTCAGGTGCATGGACACATGGCGCCAACTCCTGCCCGACTACCGAATCATTGAGTGGAACGAAACGAACTTTGATGTGGACGCTCACACCTACACGCGAGAGGCGTATGCGGCTGGCAAATATGCGTTTGTAAGTGATTATGCTCGCCTACAGGCCCTTCTTGAGGCCGGGGGTGTTTACCTGGACACAGACACCGAAGTTGTCCGGCGCCTTGATCCGCTCCTTGGGAATGCCGCCTTTTCTGGCTTTGAGGAAGGGAATCATATCCAGGCGGGCGCCATGGGGAGCGTGCCGGATCACGAGTGGATTCGGGCGATTCTCGAGAGCTATGAGGGGGTTCACTACCTCCGCGGCGATGGAACACAGGATGAAGCGACCATAGTGACACGGATCTCCCGGATCTCTACAGAGCGTTTCGGCGTGCGTCTAGACGGTTCGCTGCAGATTCTGCCAGGTTTCCTCACTGTATATCCCGTCGAGTACCTGTGCCCAATGAACTACGGTACGGGGGTCATTAAACGCACTCCCAACACACACACTATCCACCACTACGCCGCCTCGTGGAGGACTGATGAGGCGAGACGCCGGAAGGAGCTTCAGGGGCGCGTCAATAGGCTCTTCGGAGTCAGACTGGGGAGCGTTATTCTGTCGGTCCGACACATCTTCATCACAGAGGGGCCCTCGGCCGTAGCTCGTCGAGCCGTTGGCCGGGTGTCCCGCCGCATTCGGGGCGAGTGACAGTGGCTATGGCGACCCCGTGAGGATCTTGTTCGTCCCCGGGTACTACGGCTTCGGGGGCAGGTCTCAGTCCGGCTCGAACGGCGCCGGGGTGTTCTTCCGGGACCAGGCGGTGGCGTTGGCTCGCGTCGGCCACGACGTCAGCCTGGTGTACGTGCACTTCGATTCGCCTGCGGGGGTAAGCGTCGAGCTGATCGACCACGAGGGGGTGCGCTGCGTCCTGGTGCACGCCAAGCCCTGGCGGAAGCTGAACTCACTGCGTCGCGTATGGCTGGCAGTGCGGGCGTGTCGGGTCGTGCTTGCTGGGAAGGCGCCGGACATCGTGCACGCCCACATGTTCCACGCGCTTCCGACCGCTTGGGCGCTCGCGCGGCGTTTCCGAGTGCCGTACGTGATCACGGAGCATTCGTCAAAGGTGCGCAGCGGTGTCGTCCGTCCGGGCTGGAGCGCAGTCGCCCGAGTCGGATACGCCCGCGCGGGCGCTGTCCTTGCGGTGAGCCAGGCTTTGGCCATCGCGATGGCCCGCTACACGCGGCGGGCGGTGCAGGTCGTCCCGAACCTAGTCCGTGATGAGTTCTTCGACGCGCCGCTGCGGCCGGGGGCGCCGGGGGAGTTCACCTTCTTGTCCGTGGGCTACTGCGACCCTGTCAAGGGCTGGGATCTACTCCTGCGCGCTTTCGCTTTGATCACGACCGCACTCCAGGCCCGGCTAGTGCTGTGCGGAGGCGATTGCCCCGAACTGGTCGCGCTGGCCGAGCAACTGGACATCGCGGACCGGGTGCGATTCACCGGCCGCGTGCCCGCGGCCGACGTTGTTGGCCTGATGGCGGCCTGCGACTGCCACGTCATGCCGAGCCGCGTGGAGACCTTCGGCATCGCCAGCATCGAGGCGCTCGCCTGCGGCAAGCCGGTCATCATGTCAGCCACGGACTCCGCAGCGTTGATCGTGGAGCCTGGCGACGGCCTGATCGTCCCGGTGGGGGACGTGAGTGCCTTGGCGCGCGCCATGGAGCAAATGGTCCGAAATGCTGCCTCTTATGAGGCATTCGGCATTCGGGAATCGTGTCGCGCGCGCTTCTCGGAGGCGGCGGTCTCCGTGCATCTCTCTTCCATCTACGCCAGAGTGCGCGAGCCGTTTCTATGAAGGGACACAACACTGACGTGGACAAACGCCCAGTCGATCGCGTCCGCAGGTTCCACGCGATCACCTTGTCGGTGCTGATCGCCTACCCGACGGTCCTCGTGCTGTGGGCCGGACGCCAAGGGCCCGGCATGTGGTCCGATTCAGTGAACTACGCGTTCGGTGCCCGCTCCTTCGCGCTCGTCGGTGAAGTGAATGGGTGGGCCGGAGGACCACTCACGCTTTGGCCTCCTGGCCTGTCGATGCTGTTGGGATCCATGGTCCGGCTTGGGATTGACTTGGAAGTGGCAGCCGTGGGCGTGAATGCAGTGTGCGTGGCAAGCATGGTCTACTTGACGTTCCTCCTCGCACGCAGTGTCCTCGATTCTTCCGAACTGGGACTGCTGGCCGCTGGTCTCGTGGGCGTTTCGGCGTCGACACTGCGGGTCTTCGCGTGGCTCGCGAGCGAGTGTCCGTTCATCGTCCTCACGCTGATCGTGCTGCTGCTCTGCGTGGAGGCGGTCCGCTCCGGCAAGTTCGGATGGCCACGCGTGATCGCCCTCGGTGCGTTGGTCTCGGTGGCGACGATCGTGAGACTTGCTGGCTTATGGCTCATCCCCGTGGCGCTGCTCTCGGCAGTAATGGCCCTCCATCGCTCCGGGTGGCGCCGGACGCTCGTCACGGCCGGCGCCACGACCGTCACGTGCACGATCGGCTTGGCGACGGTCGCTCTGCGCAACGCGAGCGTTGGCGCGCCGCCGCTGGGGGTCCGCGAAGCGGCGACGTCGGGCGCGTTGAGCCTTGTCACCGGCACTGTGGCTACCCTCGGCCGCTACGTCGTGCCGTTCAACTGGACCGTGCCAGCCGTCGCGGTTGGCGTGGCCCTGCTGCTTCTACTGACCTACTCTCTGGAGTCCGCTCGACGTCGGGCTGAGAATGGTGCCCTGTTAGTGGGCTTCTTCACGGCGCTCTACCTGGCGCTCTTGACTTATAGCCAAGTCGCTGCGTCGGTCAGCCCGACAAATGCCAGATTGGCTGCCCCGGCGTTCGCGCCGCTGGTGATTGCCACGATCTTCGCGGTTCGGGACGTGCACCGGCGCGTACGCGGAAGATCCAAGGTGGCAGTGGGTTTCGTGCCTGCAGGCTCGGCATTGATCGCGATCATGTGCATTGCGGTCTCGCTCGTCGAAGGACTCGCTTACGCTCACAGCGCTGCAAGTCAGGGCCTTGGCTACAACTCCGTTGCCTCTCGCTCGTCGCCGTTGGCACTGTCTTTGCGGGATTTGCCACATGAAGCGAACATCGCCGCCACAGACGATGCGAAAGCGGCGTGGGTCTCCGGACGAATCATCGCGATGAGACTCCCCAGGCTGGAGAGCGCAGGGGTTCTTGAGCAATCCGACGAATCCGTCGAGTGGGCCGTTAAGCGGGTCAACGATGGTTCAGTCGGGTACATCGCGTTCTTCGATGATCCTGGCATCCACTCGATCTCGCCGCAGGCGCTACTCGCTGCTGGCGCCACGATCCAGCAGACGTCGGTCTTCGAGGACGGGAGTCTCTGGATCAGTGAAGTCCGCGCTTGAGCCCAACTCAGGAGCTACCCGCTGAAGTTGCGGCTTCGACTGTTCAGCTGCGCCACCCCATTCTCTTCAGAGCGAGACCTGCGCTCCACACCCGAGACTCGACCGCGAAACGACGGTCGTACGAGTCGATCAGGTGGTTCTCGTGATAACAACGGAGGTCGTCCTGCTTCATCTTCGTGAAGGTTGGATCCGCGCTCGTTGTACTCATCTTTGTATCGATGCGGCTGCCCATGAGATAGAAGTTGCGATGCTCCTGCCGGTGGAACAGGTAATCGTCGCCGCACCAGATTAATAAACCATCTGGGATCATAACGTAATTGCTAGCCCGAAGAAACATCAGTGTCCCAAAACCACTGGAACGCGTATACGCTGGCAAGAACCAGGGGCGCCGGTCTTGTCGTGAGAACGCTCCGGGATGGGGTCCGATGATTCCCACTGGCCAGCGGAGCAACCGGGCCGCGGCATCTATGACACGTGGATCGAAAAGGATGTCGTCATTAGTGACTATCAGGAATTCGCCATGTGCCTCACGCGCGCCCAGGTTCCAGGCTGGATTGACGAACAGGTTCCTCCGTTGATTGAGGATCCGGAGCTTACCGTGCTTCCTGGGTCCGTTCAGTTCCTTTTGGGCGTTGTTGACAACTATGACCTCATCGACGAGGGGGTGTTCTAGGTAGGTCTCGAGAAGCAGCGGCATCTGGGGCGCCCTTTGCAGTGTGGGCACTATGGCGCTGAACATGCCCGCCAGCCTAGCCGCCGGGTACCTTCGGTACGTTGTTCTAGGTGCTGGACAGTAGTGGCCCAAACGGCAGCCTTCTCGTTAGCCGGTGGGGGCGAGGGGTTCGGCTTGCCGGTTGGGGTGTCGGCCGAGGGGGATGGTGGCGTCGGGGGTGACGAGGTAGGCGAACCCATGCGGGGACGTCCACCTGTACTCCCCCGGATCGGCTTGTACGACCCGCCACAAACCGGCCGTCTTGGCCCGGTGCACCTTCCGCGACAACGGCCCCAGGTTGTCGGCCCCTGGTCTGCGGCGAACCCGGCGGGGCATGGTGGTCATAGGGGATGGTGTGATCCATGTCCAACCCGGTGGCTCGGCGTGCCGAGAACGGGAACACCTCCACCGGATTGCGGGCGAGCACCGCGTCGCGTAACCGGTCCGGAACCTCGTAGGCGTCCACCGGCGGAATGGTGTTCAAGTCGATGATCGGGCGCACCACCACCCGCGCCGAACCCCCATGGCCGTCCCGGGAGCACCCCCGTTGATCAACTTCTCACACGCCTGATCGACCCGACCCTCATCGATGGTCCACTCATCACAGGCTTGGGCGATCAACACCAGTTCACGGACCTCGGCGTCCAACCTGATCCGACGACTCTCAGCGAGCGCGGCAAACACATCATCAGCCTCCCGCACCGCCACCCAACCGCTCATGTGTACGATTATAAGCGAGAAAGCGTCACCACACAAGCGCGATTGGCTGGATGAGTCAAGGAATTATCTCGCGCTACCTCGCGGAGGTGAAGTCAGCCAGTCTAGATCCGACGCCCAGAAGTTCGGCCAGGGCCGCGACGCTGCGGGCGGCGCTCTGGCCATCCCCGTATGGGTTCACGGCATTCGCCATCGCTTTGTAGTGCTCGTCATCGAGCAGTAGATGCTCGATCTCTTCGACGATCACTTGCTCCCTGGTCCCGATCAGCCTCACTGTTCCCGCCGCGACGCCCTCCGGACGCTCGGTGTTGTCGCGCAGCACCAGGACCGGTTTGCCCAACGATGGGGCTTCCTCCTGGACTCCTCCTGAGTCGGAGACGACGAGGTGTGCCAGGTTCATAGCTCGAGCAAAGACCGCGTATGCCATCGGCTCGGTGATGAGGACGTTGTCGAGCCCCGCAAGAACTGGGGCCAGCGCCTCGCGCACCAATGGATTGGGGTGCGCAGGCAGAACGACGTGGACGTCGGGGAACTCGATCGCGACGTGGCGAAGCGCTCGGGCGACGCGCTCGACTGGAGCGCCCCAGTTCTCACGTCGATGGATTGTCGCGAGCAAGAGGCGGCGGCCGGACTGCTCGACCGCCTGCAGCCGGGCATCGGTGAAGGGCTCGTTGCGGGCGACAACCCAGTGCAACGCGTCGATCACGGTATTGCCGGTGACGACGATCGACTCTTGGGCCACTCCTCCAGCCATTAGGTTCCGGCGAGCTTCTGCGGTGGGCGCCAAGTGCAGGGAGGCGATCTGCGTGATCAGTCGGCGATTGGCCTCCTCTGGAAAGGGCGAGGCGAGGTTCCCGCTCCGCAGGCCCGCTTCCAGATGCACCACCGGGATGGCCCTATGGAAAGCCGCTAAGGCCCCGGCCAGCGCTGTCGAGGTGTCTCCTTGCACCAGGACGGCCTGCGGCTCGATCTCGCACAGAATCGGATCAAGACGCGTGAGCGTCTTCCCAACGAGTTCGCTCAACCCCTGGCCCGGCGACAGAACGTCCAAGTCATACTGGGGTTCAACCCCGAAGAGCCGGTTCACCTGGGTCAGCACTTCCCGGTGCTGCCCTGTGACAACGGGCACGCAGTCGAGTTCGCCTGACGCCGAAAGAGCCAGAATGACCGGGGCGACCTTGATCGCCTCGGGCCGGGTGCCATAGATGACCATCACTTTGGGCTTCTGTGTCGTCATGTTCGTGCCTCTCCCTCGATGGGATGGACTCCCCGGCGGACCGACGAGCTATCGAGCGCCCGTGTGTAGAACCGTGCGGCCAGGTGGGGGGAGATCGACAGCGCGACGAGCGCGAGGCGTGTCTTGGCGTCCAGGCTCAGACTGGCATGCGTTCCTCTGAGGATCGCTCGCTGCTCGGCCAGTTCCTTGGCCATGTCGCGCGCGGGGCCTCGGTTGCCGCGGGCAACCACGCGCGTGATGCGCAGATGCCAGCTGAGCCCCCGGCGGAACTCCAGCGCCGCGCGGTCCGCAAGCCCGAAGTCCACCAGGTCGGACGCCCGCTCCAGGTGAGCTCGGGCCTTGTCGGTGGCCGACCTGATGGACATCGTGCCAGCCGTGATGCTGCCGGGTCGTTGCCGATAGAAATGCAGCACCTCGGGCGTCAAGGACAGGCGCTCAGCTCTGTGCAGGATCTGGTGGGTGACGAAGACATCCTCGTGGAGTCTGCCCTTCGGGAACGCAACGCCGTCCATGACGGTACGTGCAATCAGCTTCCCCCATGCGCTCACAGGGTGGACAGGCTCGAACCGCTCGGGATCACGCAGGAACTCGTCGCCAGACAAGCACGTGTGGGCGGCGGGTACGATGGGCTGGGGCGATTCGTAGCGGGTGGCTCGAGTCGTGCCGCACAGGGCGACCTGTGCGCCGTGCGTTGTCACCAAGCCGTGGAGCACTTCCAGGCAGCGAGGGTGTAGCCAGTCGTCGCTGTCCAGGAACATGACCCAGTCACCGGAGGCGTGCAGCAGGCCGGTGTTCCGCGCCGCCGACAACCCGCCGTTCTCCTGATGGACGACCACTACGCGTGAGTCAGCGTCCTTGTAGGCGTCACACATCTTCCCGGAGGAGTCGGTCGAGCCGTCGTCGACGAGTATCACTTCCAGATGGCCACGTGTCTGGTTGAGTACCGACTCGACACAATCGCCCAAGAACGCAGCAGTGTCGTGAACAGGGACGATCACGGAGACCAAAGAGGCGACAGACATCGCTCAGAGCAGCCTGCTAGCCAGGCGCGGCAACAGCGCCGCCAGCGCGAACTTCGGCCGCATGACGAGGGGCATCTGGGGTGCCATCGCCGCTGCGAGACAGCCTCGGCGGCTGCCCTGCCTGACGGCGTTCACCCCTTCTGCGACGGCGAGTCGGCGCCTCTCGCGCGTCAACAACCGCTCAAGCAGCGCATCGATCTCCGCGCCATGATGGCCGAGGAGGCTCTCGTAGACTGCGATCCCCATGCGATAGTGGGCCGCCCGTCGCGCACTCAAACGAGGGCCGTCAGGCGCGTGGTATATCGCCAAAGCCTCGGGCACTAGGGCCGCCCGACTTCCGCTCCACAGGAGTCGGACCCATGCCTCCCATTCACTGTCGTGCGGCAGGCCGACCGTGAACCATCCGGCTCGCTCCAGTGCCGCGCGACGAATAGCGGCACCCCCGAAGATCGAGCCGGCATCGAGAATAGAGGTTGGTTGGTCAAGAGCATCAGGAAAGACGTGTGAGTCATACCACAGGGCGTCGGGTCGTCCGGGCGTTCGACAGATGGCATCAGTCGTCACGATATCGATGGAGGGGTCTCCCATGATCGAATCATGAATCCGTTCGAGCCGCGTGGGTAGCCACTCGTCGTCGGCGTCAAGCAACACGATCCAGTCCGCGGAGGCCATTCGACACGCTGCGTTACGGGCGGCACTCAAGCCCATGTTCGATTGCCGGATAAGGCGGATTCTTCCCTCAAAGGACTCCAGTTCCTTCAGGATTTCGTCCGTCGACCCGTCGTCGCACACAATGACCTCGAGGGGCTCAAGCGTCTGTCCGAGTGCGGAACTCACGGCCCGCCCGATCGTCTTGGCCGCCTGGTACGCGGGAATCACGACACTGAAGCTCGTCACGACGCTCATGCTAACTGCCGATCGTTGAGTCACCCGACGCCTGACCCAGATGCGTGACAGACGTGACGCGGCGAATCAGCCGGCGTAACCCGCGGGCGCCGAGAAGGCAAGCCACGCTTGACCGACTAAGGCCGAGGTTCTTCCTGATCTCGAGCATCGTGAGATCTTGTCGGTGGTCGTCGACGTAGCGTAGATAACGTGCAATGACCTGACGCCAACCCCACTTCCCGAACAGCCAGTTCTGGCGCAGGTACAGACCCTCCCCCTTGGGGCTCTGCCGCAGAACGGCTGCGTAGTCGTGTGAGAGGCCGTCGGCAAGGTACTCGGCGAAATACACGTCCCTGTTGAAGAAGCGGAGCTTCATGCCGTCGTGCGCGATCCGGTCCCAGACGACGGCGGGGGTCACGTACCGCTCGCCCTCGAACTCCGGCGAGGGGTAGCGGCGGAGTACGTCAGTGTCGAAGACCTCGGCCTTGTCGCCCGTGATGCCGTGAGAGCCGCGAGCCAGGGTGGTGATGTCGAGAGTGTCGCCCACGAAAGTCGTGCCGATCGGCCGTCCATCGAAGTGCGTCTTGAGACCGCACACGCCCGCGAACGCCGACCGCTGGTCGGAGGGAATCGTGCGCTCTACGGAGTCGATCACTTCGAGGGAGTCATCCGGGAGATAGTCGTCCGAATCGACGATGAAGAACAGCTGTCCACGTGCCACCGCCACACCCTGGTTTGTGGCGCGATGCTTGCCACCATTGCAGCCTCGACGGTGGTAGACGATGGGAAAGCCCTCGTGACCGCGTTGAAGGGCGGCCAGGTACTCAGGGGTGTTGTCTGTCGATGCGTCGTCCACGATCACCCACTCGAAATCCGTGAACGTCTGCCGACACAGTGACGCGTAGAGCTGGGGCAGTGTGTACGCCCGATTGTAGGTGGCCGTGAAGACCGTGAATCGCGTCATCGGTCTGTACTTAGCGCTCGGCCGCTGGTAGGCGACGAGGCTGTGCGGAAGAAGCGCACCATGCTCTCCGCGACTCCGGCGATGCTGAACAACTTCTCGAATCGAACGCGACCCACGGTAGTCGTCGGTTGCTCACGATTCGGGAAAGAGAGGGCAGAACCGACCGCTCGGCTTAGCGAAGGCGCGTTGCCTAACGAGGTCAGTACGCCAGCGCGGTCGGCCCCGATGCCCAGGACCTCCCGGGTCGTGGGGATGTCCGAGGCCACGATGGGACACCCGACGGCGAGCGCCTCGATCAGCACGCCGCCGAAGCCCTCACGCTCAGAGGGGAAGCAGAACACGTCCGCGGCGGTCAACAGGCCCACCACGTCGGTGCGGTGACCGAGGAACCGGACGTCCAGCCCGGTCGCCGCGGCCTGGGCTCGCAGGGCTTCGCCGGCCCGCCCGTCCTTGCCGGCGATCAACGTGACCAGCCCCGGGTGCTCGCGTGCGACCTCGGGCAGCGCGGCGAGCAGGTGCTGCAGGCCCTTCTGGGGTTCCAGGCGTCCGATGGTGAGGACGACCGGAGCGTCGGCGTCGAGTCCCAATCCGTGGCGGGCCTCGGCCCGCGCCTGCGGGGTGCGGAAGGGGAAGGCCTCCGGGCGGCGTCCACGGGGGATCACCTCCACCTTTCGGGCCGGCACGCCGATCCGTGGCGGCACGCTGTCGGCGATCGCCTGGGAGATCGCGTGGAAGCGGGTCGCGAGCGTGGCCGTGAGCGCGTCCACGGCCCGCGCCGCGTGCAGCTTGGCCGTGTTGGTCTCCGCGTAGTGGGAGGCGCCGTAACTGTCGTTGACCAGGCTCGTCGAGCACGGCACGCCGGCCAGCCGCGCGGCCGTCCGCCCCGCTACGTCGGCCTCGTACAGGGTGGTGTGCACCAGGTCCGGGCGAACGCGGCGGGCGGCGTCCAGCACGCACCGGACGTTGCCGAGCCGGGACGCGCGGGCCGGGCCGGGGTGCAGCACGGCCCCCGCGTCCTGCAGCCGCCCGGCCAGGTCGCGACGCGTCCCCAGCGGCAGCACGTGCAACTCGACCCCGAGCCGGATCAGGTCGGGCGCCAACTCGGCCAGCGAGGTCTCGGCGCCGCCGGGGGCCAGGGAGTCGATCACATAGAGGACGCGCACGGCCGGCCTCACGCGATCCCGGCGATGGCGAGGGCGTTGACGTAGAACGCGCTGTCCCGCTGCAGCTCCGCGGGGGTTCCGTAGGCGGTCACGCGGCCGTCCTCGATCACGATGATGCGGTCGCAGATGTCGAGCGTCGACATGCGGTGAGCGATGATCACGGTGGTCACGCGACCGCGCAGGCCGGCGAGCGTGTCGCGGATCAGCGCCTCGCTTTGGCCGTCCAGGGCGGAAGTGGGCTCATCGAGCACGAGCAACTCGGGCCCACCGACCAGCGCGCGGGCGATCGACAACCGCTGCCGCTGCCCGCCGGACAGCTGGCTGCCCCGCTCGCCCAAGTGCGTGGCGAATCCGCCGGGGAGCGCCTCGATGTCGGCGAGCACGTTGGCGGACGCCGCAGCGTGCCGCAGGTCGGCGTCCGACAGCCCCTCGCGAAAGAACCGGATGTTGTCGGCGACTGTTCCGGTGAACAGCAGGGGATCTTGGGCGACGAAGGCGATGCGGCGGGTCCACCACCGGCGTTGCACGGTGCGCAGGTCGACGCCGGCCACGCGCACGACCCCGGCGTCCGGCGGCCGGACGCCCAGCAGCAACTGCGCGAGCGTCGACTTGCCGGCCCCCGACGGACCGATCACGCCGACGACCTCACCGGCCTCGATGGCCAGCGTGACGTCGTGCAGTGCGGGACGGTCGGGCGCGTAACCGAAGGTGACGGCGTCCAGTGTGAGCGGGGTCACGGCTGCGGGGACGGCCGTGCCGTCGTCGGCGTGCTCGGCCTCATAGCGCGCAAGCGTGTGGCCGACCAACTCGATATAGGGGTGCGTGGACGCGAGCTGCCCGGCCAGCGTGGACAGCTGTTGGCCGTACGACAGGGACCGCAGCATCAGGAGCAGCACCGCCCCGATGGCCGCCAGGTCATCGAACCCGATCACGCTGAGCACCGCGACCCCGATGAGCACGGCCGCGTACGCCAACGTCATGTAGAGCGGCGCCAGCACGGACCCCAGCACCTGCACGGTCTTCTGGGTGCGGGTGTTGCGGTGGGTCAGGTCGTCGATGCGCCCGATGAAGTGGTCCTGGACGCCGAAGGTCTGCATCTCCAGCCCGAGCGCCCCCAACTCGGACACGGCGTTCGCGAAGGCCAGGCCCGCGTCCGCCGCCGCGTGCGAGCGCCGTCGGATGCGGTCGCGGAGTGGGCCCAGCACCGCCCCGACGAGCAGTAGCGCCACGAGCACTGCGAGGGTGGCCAGCGGGTCGACGGCCAGGCCCGTGGCCAGGAAGGCCAGCAAACTCAGCACGGCGGCCACGAGGCCGGTCAACGTCGCAGCGGTGGCGGACATCCGGCCGACGAAGGACGTGAGCAACTCCTGCAGGCGTCCGGCGGGCTCGGACTGCTGGGTCGCCCAGCTGGTGCGCAGGTAGGCGTGGGCGAGCCGGAGTCGCTGGTCGGTGGTCACCGTCGCGGTGAATCGGGCCGAGAGCTCGATGCCGATGAGTGTCAGCGCCAGCCGCGCCACCAGGCACGCGGCCGCGATGCCCAGCGCCTGGCCGATCGTCACGCTGACCCCGAGCAGCGGCCCGACGAGCCCGGTGCCGCCCACCAGGGCCATCGCCACGCCGGTGAGGAGGACGAGGAAGAACGCCTCCAGCAGTGCGCCGACGAACGACAGCACCGCTAAGAGCACCATCGTGCCGCGGTAGCGGACGGCCAGCGCCCACAGCACCGACCCGCGGAGCGGCTCGCGCCGGCGCTTCTCGGCTGCCGTCATGCCACCCCCGGTCGTCGCTGCGCCTGTGTCGACGCACCGCCTCGATTATGCAGGCGCTGCGCCAGCGACCTCCAGGCGTCCGCGGTGGGGGCCACACCGAAGCGGTCCACGCACCGGTCGCGGGCGGCGCGGCCCAGCCGCGCGCGCAGCTCCGGATCGCCCAGCAGTTGCGCCACCCGGTCGGCCAGGTCAGCGGCCCGGCCGGACGCCACGACGTACCCCGTCTCGCCGTCGGCGACCACATCGGCGACGCCCGCGGCGTCCGTCGCCACCACCGGCAGCCCGCTCAGCCCGGCCTCGATCAGCACGCCGGGCATACCCTCGGTGCGGGCCTCGCTGGTGAGCACCAGCACGGACGCCGCCCGCAGCAGCTCCGGCACGTCGTCACGGACGCCGAGCAGCCGAACGCCCAACGCGTCGGCCCTCCGCTGCAGCCGTTCCCGCAGCGGGCCGTCGCCGACGATCGCCGCGTCGAACATGCAGCCCCGGCGGCGGAGCTCGGCGACCACGTCCAGGAACAGCCCCGGGCGCTTGCCCGCCTCCAGGGCGCCGACGAACAGCACCGTCGGCAGACCGTTGGCGGGGGCGTCCGCATCGGCCGGGCGGAAGACCTCCGGGTCGCGCCCGTTCGGGATCACGTCGACGCGCTCCGGTTCCACCTTCAGCACGTCGCGCACCTGCTCGGCGACGGGTTGCGACACGGCCACCACCCGTGTGGCGCTCCCGGCCAGCGCCCGGTACAGCGCCAGCCGCGAAGGCCGGGACAGCTCCGCGGCGGACAGGCCGACCTTGTAGTACACGGTCGGCTGGCCCCCGGCTGCCAGGGTGACGTACTTCAGCGCCTCGCCGCCGTGGGCCACGATCACGTCCGCCCGCTCGCGCCGGATCGCCCGCCGCAGCCGCGCCGCCGCCCGCGGGTCGAGACCTGCCCGGCGCAGCAACCCGCCCCGGACGCCCAGCTTGACGTCGGCGCGTGCGGCGGCGTCCGGGGCGTCGAACAGCGTGACTACGAGGTGCCGCTGGTCCGGGTCGCCCGCCAGCGCGTCGCGGAGCCGTCCGGCGTACGCCTGCGCGCCGCGCTCCTGATCGGCGGGGAGCACGTGCAGCACGGTGAGCCTGTTCGACTCGCCGGATGACCCCCACGGCCCCCTTGATCGGCCCGGGGAGCGCTTCGCGTCCATCACCGACCGGTACGTGTCCAGCGAGATCCGCGCCACGGCGCGCTGGTCGAACGCGTCCGCGGCCCGGACGCGCGCCGCCGCGCCCAGCCGCTCGCGCAACTCCGCGTCGTCCAGCAGCCGGGACACGCCGGCGGCCAGGGCCGTGGCGTCCCGGACGGGCACGAGCAGCAGATGGACGCCGTCCGTGCCGACCTCGCGGCAGCCGCGGATGTCGGTGAGCACCATCGGGACGCCGCACGCAGCGGCCTCCATCGACGCCCGCGAGAACCCCTCGCGGTACGACGCCAGCGCGAACACGTCGAGCGCCGAGTAGACGGCCGGCATGTCGGTGCGCTCGCCGACGAACCGCACGGCGTCCGCGCGGGGGACGGGCGCTGCGGCGTCCGTGTCGTCGGCCGGCCCGACCCACACGAACCTGGCCCGGCCGCGCAGCAGATGGGCGGCCTCGGCGAACTCGGCGAGCCCCTTCTCCCGGACGCGGCGCCCGATCGTCCCGACGACCAGCTCGTCGTCGGCGACCCCCCACTCGGCCCGGACGCGGCGGCGTCCCTCGGGGTCGGGCACGAACCGCTCAAGGTCGACGCCGTTGCCCACGACCCGCCAGCGTCCCGGCTTGAGGACCCGGCGCAGCGTGTGCGCGTCTTGGCCGTTCTGGAAGAACTCGTAGTCGGAGAACCGGATCGCCAACGCCTCCAGCCCGTACACGAAGGCGCGCTTGGCTAGGGGATCCTCCGGGCGCGCCCACAGCCCGTGACAGGTGTTCACGACCACCGGGACGCCGACCAGCCGACCGGCAATGCGTCCCAGCACGCCGGTCTTCGGGTTGTGGGTGTGCAGGACGTCCAGGTCGAGCGCGCGCAGCGTCCGGGCCAGCGCGACGAACGCGCGCGCATCATCAAGCGGGGACCACGAGCGCGTCAGTGCCGGCAGCGGCACGTGCCGGACGCCGAGGGCCCTCACCCGGTCCACGTACGGGCCAGGCGCGCTCAGCCCCAACACCTCGTGACCGGCCGCGACGTCCTCGGACAACTCGGTGGCCAGGAGCAGCGCCAGACTCATGTCGACGGTGGTCAGGTGGGCCAGCCGCAGCGGACGGTTCGGTTCTGCGGCGAGAGGCACCTCGCCATCCTCCCAGCCCGCGCGATGGTCGGCCAACCGGCAGGGCCGTTGCGGCTCGGGTACAGTGAGGAGGGCGCCCGGATTCCCCGTCGCGGGAGCGTGACTCGTCCGTGCCCGCGATTCGAAAGGCCACGCATGCTGCACTTGGCGGCCCACCGTCCCTTGTCGACGGGGGGGCTCGACGCATGAGCCTCCATGACTTCGTGAAGGTCGTCCGGCAACGCTGGATCGTGATCCTGCTCTGCACCTTGGTCGCCGCCGCCGTGATGTTCCTCGTCACCCCGGCTCGCACCGACACGACCCAGCGCATCGGCTCCTACACCGCCACAGCGACGCTGCTGGTCGGCACGCGTCCGGACGCGCAGCAGACCACGGGCCCCATCGGGCTGGAGCAGGTGTCGCTGGGCCGCATCTCGCTCTTCATCACGACCGGCGAGATCCCGAAGCGGTCCGCAGCCAAGCTGGGCTACCCCGGCGACCCGGCGCTGCTGGCGTCCGGGCTGACCGTCAAGACGGACCCCGCTTCCCAGTCGGTCACCATCACGACCACCGCCTCGGACGGCGACCGCGCCGCCGAGGTGGCCAACGCGTTCGCCCGCGAGTCGGTGGCCTACTTCGAGGAGGGCCCGGTCGGCGGCGGCGCCACGCAGCTGACCATCCTGCAGGAGGCCACGCCGATCCCGAACGCGAGCACGAGCGGCTTCGTGATCCCGCCCGACCGCACGATCCGGACGGCGCTCGCCGCCGGCCTGGGCCTGCTGTTCGGCCTGGCGCTGGCCCTGCTGCTCGACCGGCTCGATTCGCGCCTGCGCACCCGTGGCGAGATCGCCCAGGCGCTGCGCGTCCCGGTGATCGGCGAGGTGCCGCGGCTGCGGCGCCGCGAGCGCGGGGACGGCAAGATCCTGACCTTGAGCCAGCCGCTGGGCACGTACGCGGACGGCTACCGCGCCGCCCGCACCGCGCTCATGCACCTGCCGACCCAGCAGGTCGGCGGCGACTGGTCACCGCGGCGGTCCGCTGACGAGGCGGGGGAGGCCGCGGAGGTCACCCGCGTCGTCCTGGTCAGCTCCGCCCACCCGGCCGAGGGCAAGACCACCAGCGTGGCCAACCTCGCCGCGAGCTTCGCCGAGACCGGCCAGCGCGTGCTGGTGCTGGACGCCGACCTGCGCAACCCCGACCTGCACCAGCGGTTCGACGTGCCCCAGTCGGCCGGCATCTCCGACTACCTGACCGACCCGGCCGGCATCACGTTCGAGTCGCTGATGCGCCCGACCGGCGTGAACGGCGTCCGCATCGTGACCGCGGGCACCCGGCTGGACTACCCGGCGTCCCTGGCCACGCGCATGGGTCCGCTGCTCGCCGAGGCCCGCGAGATCGCCGATGTCGTCATCGTCGACACCGCGCCGCTGCTGGCGGCGTCCGACGTGTTCGACATCCTGCCGCTGGCCGACACGATCGTGCTGGTCGTGCGCAGCGGTCGGCTCACCGAGAACATCGCCAACCGGGTCGCCGAACTGCTGGGCCGCTTCCGGGTGCCCGTCACGGGCGCGATCGTCATCGGCGCCCCCGTCCGCAAGGCCGATTACGGGTATGGCTACGGGTACGGCTACGGCCAGGAACGCGAGCGGGCCGCGCACCGCCGGGCCGCCGAACCCGCCCCCGTGGTGGTCGGCCAGGACACCGGCCAGGACGAGGCCGCGGCGCCCCGCCGATCGAAGTAGCCGCCGTGCCCCGCACGCCCAAGACGGTGCTGGTGCTGGCCCTGGGCCTGGCCCTGGTCGCCGGCCTGACGGCGCTGTTCACCTGGGCGATGGACACCCAGTCCTACAACACCTGGGGCGCCCTGCTCGTCGTGCCGCCGCTGATCGCCCTCGACGTGGCCCTGCTCATGGTGGTGATTCACCATCAGCGCGACCGTCGCATCAAGGAGCTGCTGGGCCTCGGGTTCGCGGCCAAGCTGATCGGCATTTTCGGCCGGTACTTCGTCACCTACTTCATCTACGGCGGCACCGCGGACGCCCAGCGCTACAACCTGTACGCGGCCGAGCACTACTTCAACTGGCGGCGGGGCATTTTCGTGCTGGCGGAGTCCGACAAGCCGGGCACCCAGAACATGGAGCTGATCACCACCGCCATCTACACGGTCATCGGGCCCAGCGCGCTGGCCGCCTTCTTCGTGTACGGCTCGCTGGCATTCTGGGGCATCTACCTCACGTTCAGGGCGTTCCAGATCGCCTTCCCGGACGCCGACCACCGCCGCTACGCCGCGCTCGTGTTCCTGCTGCCCTCGCTGCTGTATTGGCCTTCCAGCATCGGCAAGGAGGCGTGGCTGGCGCTCTTCGTGGGCGTGCTGGCGCTCGGCACGGCCCGGTACTTCCAGGGCCAGGTCGCCCTCGGGATTGCGCTCATCGCCATCGGCTCGCTGGGAACCGCGCTGCTGCGCCCGCACGTGACGGTGCTGCTGGTGTCGGCGCTGTTCGTGGCGCAGGTCGTCCGTCCGACGGCGAAGACGTCCACGAGCATCCTCACCAAGGCCGCCGGAGCGTTCGTGCTGGGCGTGGCGGGGTGGATCCTGGCCAGCCAGTCGGCGCAGTTCCTCGGTATCGACGACTTCTCGTGGCAGGCGATCGCCGACAGCTACGAGTACCGCAGCGGCAACACCGAGCAGGGCGGTTCGGGGTTCACGCCCGTCCCCCTGGATTCCCCGCTCGGCATCCCCGCCGCGTTCATGACGGTGCTGTTCCGCCCGTTCCCGTGGGAGGCCGTCAACCTCCAGATGCTCGTGCAGTCGCTGGAGGGCGTGTTCCTGATCGGGCTGGCCATCGCGTCGTGGCCGCGGCTGCGCACCGTGCCCGGCCTGCTGCGCCGCAACCCCTACCTGGTGTTCGCCGTCGTGTATACGGCGGCCTTCGTCATCGCGTTCGCCGGGTTCGGCAACTTCGGCATCCTGGCCCGGCAGCGGACCCTGATGCTGCCGTTCTTCCTGGTGCTGTTGTGCCTGCCCAAGCCGGTGCGGAAGCGTCCTTTCGTCACGCAACGGGAGCTGGTCGGTGCCCAGTCCTGGTAGCGGCGGGGCGGCGTCCGGGGTCGGCAGGGCGGCGTCCGGGGCCGGAGGGGCGCGCACGCTGATCAAGCGGGCGCTGGCGGTCGGGGCCGGGAGGGCACCGGCCGAGGGCGCGACGCTGCTGATCTACCACCGCGTGGGCGGCGGCACGACCGACGAGCTCGACCAGCCCGTCGGCCAGTTCGCCCGCCAGCTGGAGTTGCTGTCCGGGCACGACGTACTGAGCCTGGACGCCGCCCTCGACCGGCTGGACGCCGGCGACCGCCGCCCCTGCTTCGTGCTCACCTTCGACGACGGATTCGCCGACCTGTACGAGCACGCCTGGCCGCTGCTGCGTCGCCTGGGACTGCCGTTCACCGTGTACCTGGCCTCGGCGTACGTCGACCAGCCGATGCGCTGGGAGGGGACGACCGCCAAAGGGACGACGGGGCGCGGGCTCACCTGGGCGCAGCTGGGCGAGTTGGTCGCCTCAGGACTGTGCACCGTCGGCAACCACACGCACCACCACGTGCGGCCGTCCGCGCTGACGACCGCCGAGCTGGATTCATGCTCGGACGCCATCGCTGCGGGGTTGGGGGTGCGTCCCGCGCACTTCGCGTTCCCGTGGGGGGTGGCGGTTCCGGAGCTGGCCGGCGAGATCCGGGCCCGGTTCCGCAGTGCCGCCACAGGCGAGCTGGGCCGCAACCTGCCGGGCGGAGATCCGTGGACATTGCGGCGCGTGCCCGTACGCCGCACCGACCCGGAGTCGTTCTTCGCGGCCAAACTGACCGGGGCGTTGGGGCCCGAGCGCGCCTATGGGGGTATGGTCCGACTGGCCAAGAGGATGCTGTCGCGGGGCGGCGCCTGAGCATCTGCGTCGCGGACGCCGGCCGGCGGCGTCCAGGCGTCCGATCAGCCCTCGGTCAACAGCGGCGGCCGCGCGAAACTGAAAGGTGACATCTCGATCGGCCCGTTTGGCCATGTAGGCCCAATCGGGTGATCGAGGTGTCACTTCTCGGTCCTGGGCCGGCGGTCACCGACGTCAGGAGGCCGGAGGGGCGGCCGTCCCGTGGTGCTATTTCGACGCTCGATTTTCGGACGCTCGGGCGGCTCGCCCCATCTCACCTGGTCGGAGGGCTCTCGGAGCTGCCGTCGGGGAGGGCGTTCTCATCGAGAGTCGAGAAAGCACCATCCGGTGTCTGTGCCGAGCGTTGCTCAGGCTGCGCGGCTAGCGCCGTTGAGTTGGGATCCACAGGAGCCGAGTACGCGCATGTCGCTGGGTGTCACTGGGCGCACAGGGCTTGGTACGCCTCCTGCTGCACCGCGACCGCGGTGCGGATGTCGAACACCGTGCTGCGGGCGCGGGCCGTCGCCCCCATGCGTGCGCGCAGAGACGCGTCTCCCGCCACGTCGACCCACGCCCCGGCCAGGGCGGCGTCGTCCTGCGGCGGCACCAGCCGCCCGGTGACGCCGTCCGACACCGCCTCCGGGACGCCGCCCACGGCCGTCGCCACGACCGGCAACCCGGACGCCATGGCTTCCATGATCGACACCGGCAGGCCCTCGAACGCCGAACCCAGCACGAACAGGTCGGCCGCGGCCAGCAGGTCGGGCACATCGCGGCGATACCCCGCCAGCACGACGCGGTCGCCGAGTCCGAGGCGGTCGTGGAGGGCGCGCACCTCGGCGTCCAGGGGTCCCTGGCCGACGACGACCAGCCAGGCGCGAGGGTTGGCGTCCAGGACGCGGCGGGCGGCGCGGAGCAGGTTGGGGTAGTCCTTCTCGCGGCGGTAGTTGGCGACGGTGACGGCGACGACGGCGTCGTCCGGGACGCCGAGCTCGGCGCGGATCCGGTCACGCACCTCGGCCCCCGCAGCCCGGGACGAAGAATCGTCCACTACGATGCCGTGGATCAGCACGCTCGCCCCGTGGCGGAACGGGCGCCACATCGAGCGGCGCACCTCGTCCGACACCGCCCAGCGGCGAGCGTCGAGACCGCACGTGACGGCGTTCAGCACGCGGGTGGGCCACGCGAAGTTGCCCCACACATTGTGCTCGGTCGACACCGTGACCGGACGCCGCCACAACGTCCGGGCGACGAGCCGGGCCACCCCGGCTAGCAGCGGCGAGTGGGCGTGCACGACATCGAAGCCGGCCATCAGCGCGCGCAGCCGCACCGGCCACAGCCACCGCCCCGCGCCCCCCGCCGCCAGGAAGTGCGTGGGAACCCCCGCCCGCTCCAGCGGCTCGACGAGGTGGGTCTTGTCGGGGCGGACGTACGCCGCGTGGAGGTCGAAGCGGGCGTGGTCGGCGACGCGCGCCGACGACAGCAGCAACTGCTCCGCCCCACCGGGCCCCAGCCCCTTGATCAGCCACAGCACGCGGATGCGGTCGCGGTCCGCCCCCCGGGGCGCCGCCGCTGGATGCCCGACCATGGCCGAACCCTATACTCGGGCGCCAGGAGGACGGGGGGCGGCGATGTGCGGAATCGTGGGCCTGCTGGCCCCGGGGTCCCGAACGCTGCGTGACGACGTCGACCGCATGTCGGCCCGGGTCGCCCACCGCGGGCCCGACGACCACGGCGTCTGGCACGACCCGGACGCCGGCGTTGCGCTCGGCCACCGGCGCCTGGCCGTCGTCGACCTGTCGCCGTCCGGCCACCAGCCCATGACGTCGGCCGACGGCCGGTGGGTGCTGGTCTTCAACGGGGAGGTCTACGACCACGCCGACCACCGGCGGTTCCTGCAGGGGCGCGGGGTGGAGTTGCGCGGGCACTCCGACACCGAGGTGCTCCTCGAGCTCGCCGCGCTGGTGGGGCTGGAGGCGGCGCTCAAGCGCGTCGACGGCATGTTCGCCCTGGGGCTGTGGGACCGACGCGAGCGCCGCCTCGTCCTGGCCCGCGACGCGCTGGGGGAGAAGCCGCTGTACTACGGACGCGTCGGGGGCGGGTTCGCGTTCGCGTCCGAGCTGACGGCGCTGCGGCGGCTGCCGGGTGCCACGTCGGCGCTCGACCCCGCGGCGGTCGCGGAGTTCCTGCGGCTGGGGTTCGTGCCGGCCCCGCTGTCGATCCTCAGCGGGGTGGCCAAGCTGCCGGCTGGGTGCACCCTCGGCGTCCGTCCGGACGGTTCGCCGGACGACCCAACGCCCTACTGGTCGCTGCACGCGGTGGCCGAGGCCGGGCTCGCCGACCCGCTGACCCTCGGCGACGAGGACCTCGTCGACCTTGCCGACGCGACGCTACGGACGTCCCTGGCCGGACGCCTCCTCGCCGACGTGCCGGTCGGGGCCTTCCTGTCCGGCGGGCTCGACTCCTCGACCATCACCGCCCTCGCCGCCCAGGTGAGCCCGCACCGCCTGCGCACGTTCACGGTCGCCGTCGGGGGGTCGGGGGACGAGTCGGACGCCGCGGCGTCCGTCGCCGCCCACCTGGGCACCGACCACACGACCCTGGAACTGCCCGAGTCGGACGCCCTCGCCATGGCCTCGCGGGTGCCGGGGCTGTACGACGAGCCGTTCGCGGACCCCTCGGCGATCCCCACTGCGCTGCTGTGCGCGGCAGCCCGGCGGCACGTGACCGTCGCGCTGAGCGGCGACGGCGCCGACGAGTTGCTGGCGGGTTACCACCGCTACCGCGTCGCCCAGGGCGGGATGGCGGCGCTGTTCGGGCTGCCTGCGCCCCTACGCCGCGGGCTGGGGGCGGCGCTGCGCGTCCCGAGCCCGGCCGCGTGGGATCGGGTCGGGTCCTTGCTGCCCGGCGGGGCTCCGGCCCTGGGCACGAAGGCGCACAAGCTCGCCGGAGCGCTGGCCGCGGACGGCGTCCTGGGGGCGTACGACCTGCTCGCCGGGGTGTGGGAGCCGGGGCGGGTGCTGGTGGCGGGTGCCGGGGGTTCCCCGTCCGCCGCGGCGGCGTCCGGGGCCGGCGCGTCCGGCGGGGCGGCGTCCCTCTTCGCCCACCCGCCCTTGGCGGGCGGAACGCCCCTGGACCGCATGCTGCTGGCCGACCAGTCGCGCACGCTGCCGGACAACATGCTGGTCAAGGTCGACCGGGCCAGCATGGCGGTGGCGTTGGAGGCACGCGTGCCGTTCCTGGATCGGCGGTTCGTGGAGCTGACCTGGCGGCTGCCCGCGCGGGCCAAGGTGCGCGACGGGCGGGGCAAGTGGCTGGTGCGCCAGGTGCTCGACCGGTACGTGCCGCGCGAGCTGGTGGACCGGCCCAAGACCGGCTTCGACCCGCCCCTGGCGGACTGGCTGCGCGGCCCGCTGCGGGAATGGTCGCACGACCTGCTGGCGCCGGAGCGGCTGCGGCGGCAGGGTTGGTTGCGTCCGGAGCCGATCGCCGAGGTGCTGGCGTCCCACGACGCCGGACGCCGCAACCACGACTACGCGCTGTGGACCGTGCTGATGTTCAGCGCGTGGCTCGACGAGACGGGGGAGTGACCATGTCGACCATGCCCAAGCCGAAGGCCGCCGATCTGGAGTTGCGGGAGGCGACGGCGTCCGACGAGGCAGGAGTGCTGGACCTGTTCCGCCAGAGCCTCGGCTGGCGCGACGAGGACCCGAACGAGGACTTCTTCCGCTGGAAGCACGCCGACAACCCGTTCGGGCGCTCGCCGGCGTGGCTGGCCCTGCACGACGGGCGGGTGGTGGGGTATCGCACCTTCCTGCGGTGGGCGTTCGAGACGCCGGAAGGGAAGGTGTTGCGGGCGGTCCGGGCGGTGGACACCGCGACGGCGCCCGACTATCAGGGGCTCGGTATCTTCAGGACGCTCACGTTGCGTGGGGTGGCCGCGCTGACGCTGGCCGGCGACGGGTTCGTGTTCAACACCCCGAACGACGCGAGCCGTCCGGGGTACCTCAAGATGGGCTGGAGCGTGGCCCGCCGGCTGCCCGTGGGGTTGCTGCCGCGGCCGACGTCGCTGGTGCGGGTGGCGAGGGCACGCGTCCCGGCGGACCTGTGGTCGCAGCCGTCCGGGGCCGGCCTGGACGCCGCGGCGGCGCTGGCGGATCGGTCCGTGGCCGAGGCGTTGTTGAAGCACGCCCCGCGCGCCGGCGTCCGCACCCAGCGGTCGCCCGAGTACCTGGCGTGGCGGACGTCGCTGAAGCCGCTGCACTACCGGCTGCTGCTGGCCTCGGACCGCGACCCGGCCGAGGGCGGGCTGGTGTTCCGGCTGCGGCGCCGGGGGGAAGCCCTGGAGGCGGCGGTGATCGAGGAGTTGGTTCCCGACGCGCGGACGGGGGCGCGGCTGGTCGTCCGGATGCTGCGCGAAACGGGCGCCGACTACGCCATCGGGCTACGCACCGGGCCGTCGGCCGGGCTGCTGCCCGTGCCGGTGCGAAGCCTGGGGCCGCTGCTCACGACCCGGCCCTTGGCCACCGCGCCGCCGGCCCCCAAGGAGTGGGGGCTCACCCTGGGCGACGTCGAGCTGTTCTGACCGGACGCCGCGGCGCGGCCGTGCGGGTCGCGCTGGCTACCTCACGGGCCCGGGCGCGACACTCCATCGATTCTCCGAAACTCCGGAGATCTTGTGGAGTTCGGACGAATCGATGGAGTGTCGGCGTTGGCGGGACGCGCGGCGCTCGCCCAGCCGAGCACAGCCCCGGCCGCCACGGTGACGGCCGTGAACTCGAACAGGTGGTCCACGAACGAGTGCACGACGAGGGCGGTCCAGGCCGCGGCGGCGATGAGTCCGGCCGCGCGTCGGCGTCGCAGGGCGAGGGCCAACCCCACGCACACCAGCGCGCCGAAGAGCGCCACCCCGACGATCCCCAGCTCGGACCCGACCTGCAGCAGCGAGGAGTGGACCGTCGCGGTGTCGGGGTCGGCCGCGAGCCGGCTCGCCTCGCGGAAGCTGCCCGGACCGCCACCGGCCACGGGGTGTGCGCGCCACAGCGCGAGGGCGTCCGACCACAGCTGCTTGCGGGCGGCGTCCAGAGCGCGCAGCAGCGGGGTCGGCCACGTCGCACGTCCGGCGAGGTGCAGGTTGGCCGCGGCGGCCGCCCCGATCGTGCCGAGCGCCATCACGGCCGTGAACGCGCGCCATGGGCCGCGCGCGTGGAGTCGCAGCCACAGCCCGGCCGCCAGCACGGGGATCAGCAGGGCCCAGCCCGCGACCGAGTCGTTGCGGGCGATGACCGCCACGGCCGCGGCTCCGGCGAGGACCGCGAGGCGGACGCGGCGGGTGCGGGGGGGCACGGCCACGTCGAAGGGGACGAGCGCGTCCGAGGGCTCGTCCCGCGCCCAAAGCCCGGCGAGGACGGCCAGGGCCAGCAGCTGGATGCCCGCGGCCGCGTTGGCGTTGGAGTAGCCGAGCGGCAGCGCGGCGGCCCCGCCGCGCCGAAGGTACGCCACCAGGAACACGCCGACGGCCGCGAGCAGCACCTCACCGACGGGCCAGACCCTTGCGCGGGCGGCGGCGACGCGGCCGACGGCGACGCCGGCCAGCCCGGTCAGCGGGGCCGTGAGGTACGGGCCGCCCCACGGCACCGGCCGAGCGGACCACCCCGCGGCGATGAGGACCCATCCCAGCCAACTCGTGGCGACCAGGAGGCCGGCGGCGTCCAGGGGATCCAGCCGGCGGACGCGGCGCATCGGCTCAGCCTGTGGTCGGCAGGGAGCGGAACCAGTCCACCGTCGCGCGCAGCCCCTCGGACAGCGGCACAGGTTCGACGTGGGGGAACAGTGCGCGCAACCGCATGTTGGCGGCCTGGGAGTCGCGCACGTCGCCGGCCCGCGACTCGACGTGGCGTACCTCGGGGGCGAAGCCGAGGGCGTCGCCCAGCAGCGCGACGAGGTCGTTGAGGGAGGTCCGGCTGCCGAAGGCCAGGTTGACCGGGTCGAGGTCGGAGACCCGGCGCGAAACGGCGTCCGCCAGCACCCGGGCGACCGTGCCGACGTAGGTGAAGTCACGCGTCTGCGTTCCGTCGCCGTGAACGGTGAGCGGGACGCCGCGCAGTGCGGCGTCCACGAAGGCGGGGATGACCGCGGCGTAGGCGTGGCCCGCAGCCTGGAGCGGGCCGTAGACGTTGAAGAAGCGGAACGCCAGGGTCGGGAGGCCGTACGTGTGCCCGAAGGCGAGCGCGTACGCCTCGGTGGCCTGTTTCGACACCGCGTACGGCGAAACCGGGGCGGTGCGCATCGACTCGCGCTTGGGGAGTTCGGTGTTCGCGCCGTAGACCGACGAGGACGAGGCGACGATGACGTGTACGTCGCCGGCCCGGCGCGCGGCCTGCAGCACCTCGAGCGTGCCGGTGGCGTTCGCATGGTGGGACGCGAGGGGATCCTTGACCGAACGGGGCACCGACGGCAGGGCCGCGAGGTGCACGACCGCGTCCGCACCCGTGAAGGCGTGGTCGAGGGTTTCGGGGTCGAGGATGGTGCCGACGACCAATTGGGCGTCCGTGCCGTCGAGGTTCGTCGGGTTGCCGGTGGACAGGTCGTCCAGGGCGAGGATTTCACTACCGGGATCGTCGGCCAGGAGCGTGCGGCACACGTGGGCGCCGATGAATCCCGCCCCGCCGGTCACGACCACCTTCACCCGAGTGCCTCCCTCGGACCGCGCTGGGAGGCGGGCCGCGGCGTCGAGGCTAGCACCCGTTGGTTGGGTGCTCAGGGTAGCCCGAAACTCGTTGCGCGGTCGAAGGACACTTGCACTACCTCCAGCCCGGCGCACTCGGCTAGAGTGCCATCGACATCATCTGGAATCTGGGGGGAATTCAGCATGACCGAGACGTCTACGGGCATCGCACGCCGCACACTCGCCAAGGGAGCCGCGTGGGCCGTGCCGACGGTGGCAGTCGCCGCTGCGGCACCGGTGTACGCGGCGTCGGGCATCACGACGACGACCACTACCCTTCCCCCCTGCATCGCGGACGTGGCTGCCACCGGCGGCACGTACCCCGTTAACTACAATCTCAGCGGCTGCACCACTGACGGAACGCACTGGGACTTTCAGTTTCTGATCACGGCGCAGACCGCTGCCGGCACGGACTGCAGCACATGCAACTACCTGCGCATCACTCTCTTCGACAACCCGAAGCGGACGCGGCTGTGGATCACCGGGCAAGCCAACATCATTGGCGGGGACCCGGCAACAAATACGAACAACTACCACCGACTGTACGTGCAGAAAGTGCTGCAGGCTGGAACGTCCGACACATTCCCGAAGGAACTCGATGAGGTGCGTCGAGTGGCTGGCCCGGACGGAAACGGCAACTACACGAGCTTCATCACCAGCAACACGGTCGTGGGCAACATCGAGGCTCTCGGTGGTTACAATGACACCGTTCATACGCTCTTCAATGCCGACGGGTCCATTCCGTGCGGCGCCTCGGGGCCCATGGCGTACTACAAGGTAGAATGCAGCGCCAATGGAACCACAGGGTGGGTGCAGAAGGGCAACATCGGACAAATCAATCCGTGTATCCCCATGATTGCGTCAACCGTGTGCCGTCTCCCGGATGGTCGATTCCGGCTCGGAGTGTCTATCCTCAAGCCGTGCGACGAGCAACCAAGCTCGTTCAAGGTCACCGACATCAGGCGCAACTCCGATCCTGACCGTTATAACCAAGGCAGCAGCGTCTACAACGGGAATGACGTGACGCTCACCGGCGGTACGAAAAACATCGAGACGACTTCGGTCGGGAGCGGCACGTACCTCTGGATTGCCTTCACGACCGACGATGGTGATAACACCAGCTGGATCCGCATCGGCACCACCAACACAAATTGTTGATCTACTCTCCACCGTCAACGCGGACCACGCCCCCCGCAACCCCCGAGTAGATCGACGACGCTTTGGGTGGCGGCCGCGTCCGGTAATCTCTGTGCGTACTCAGGCGTCTGAAGGATTATTCGCTCTGACCGCACCGCTGTCCGTCCTCAGGCCGATAGCCACGGGTGCTAAGAAGGAGCAGGCAGGTGAAGTTCATCATTCCCATCCCCGACAGCCCGTACTACCTGTGGCAGGCGCTGGTGCAGATGGCGTCTTTTCGCGAACTCGGGTACGAGGAAGACGCGCACTACCCGATCGTCTATTTCGGCGAACGCCCTTCAGAGATCCTGCTCCGGCTGTGGGAGTCCGACGACGTCCGCGCCTCCCTGCACGCCTACCCCGACACTCGTGTAGACCGGTCGTACTCGGCGTCTATGGCGCCATGGCTACTGGCCCAATTCTTCCAGCAGTTCCCCGACCAGGTCAACGAGACCTACAACTTCCTCGACCCCGACTGCATCTTCACGCACGCGATGGACTTCTCACCTTTCGAGCAGGACGACGGTTGCTGGTACGGATCCGACACGCGCAGCTACTCCGGGGCCGACTACATCCGCGGGAAGAGCGAGCGGCTCTTCCAGGAGATCTGTGAGATTGCGGACATTTCTCCCGATCGTGTTCTCGAACATGACCACAACTCAATCGGCGCGCAATCATTTATCCGTGGCGCAGGGCCGGACTTCTGGTACGAAGTCGCCCGCAAGTCGACCGCCGCCTACCGGCACATGGTCGACACCGCCGACGTGTACACCCCAAAGGGGCAGGCGCCCATACAGGCTTGGTGCGCGTACCTTTACGTACAGCAGTACCAGACCATCTTGCACGGCTACAAACCCGTCGCGGACGATCGCCTCCAGTTCCATTGGGCCAACGGGAATGCTGACGAATGGGACCAGCGTGCCTACTTCCACAACGCCGGTGTGGCCGCGGAGAACGGTCGCGACTTCTGCAAGCTCAGCTGGCAGTCTTCGCCCTTTCGCAAGAAGATCACGGTGTCGCCGGCGTCTGCGTCGCACCGCTACGTGGAATTGATCCGCCGCACCGAGGAACTCTTCCCCGATCTGATCTGGGATTGACGTCATCGCTTCGAGCCGACGGGTCCCGGACCCTGACGATCGGCAGGCGTAGGCTGCCGACGATGGAGACCGTGACAGACATGCCGATGTCCGCCGGCATCCGGCTGGGCAGCGCGGCGCTGCAGGCGCTCGCGAAGGATCACGGCGTCGACCTGCTGCACGTCAAGGGCCCCGCGGTGGACGAGTCGTTGATGGACGTCGAGACCACCCCCGACGCGCTGACCGGGCTCGACGTGACGCGGCGGCGTCCGCGTCCGAGCGTCGACGTGGATGTGCTGGTGCGCCCGGCCGACGTGCAGCGGTTGTTCGCCGCCATGCGCGAGCACGGCTGGGTCATGGCCTACCGCTTCGAGGACGGGTCGGCCTTCGAGCACGCGTCCACGTGGCTGCGCGAGGGGCTGGCGTCCGCGGACGTCCACCGCTCGTTCCCCGGCGTCGGGCTGCGCGCGGAGGCCGCATTCGACCGGCTCTGGTCGGACCGCCACGAGACCCTCATCGCCGGCTACCCCTGCCTGGTGCCGTCCGTGCCGGCGCAGCGCCTGATTCTGATCCTGCACGCCGTCCGAGGCGGGGACATCGCCGGGGGCGACGTCCAGCGGTGTTGGACGGCGGCGTCCCCCGAGCAGCGCGCCGAGGTGGACGCGCTGGCGTCCGAGCTGCGCGCCGAGGTGGCGCTGGCCGCCGGCACCGGGCGGTTGGAGCTGCACCGGAAGGCCCGCGAGTACGACCTGTGGCGGGTGTTGTCGACCGGTGAGACGTCCCGGACGGCGTTGTGGCGGGCGCGGGTGCGAGCGCAGCCGAACGTCTTCGCCGCGGCCCGAACCGCCGTGTGGCTGGTGGCCCCCAAGCCCGGCCGGCTGCGCAGCGCCCTGGGTCACGAGCCGACGCTGCGCGAGTTGTCCGGGGCGTGGGTGCGCCAGCTGCGGGCGGCCACAATCGAGTTCGGGCGGGGCGTCGCCGGGCTCTGGAGGTCGGGACGCCGATGAGCTATCGCGTGCCGCGCCGCGTCGCCTACGTCGTCGAGGATCCCGTCGAGTCCGGCGCGACGGCCACGGTGTACCTGCTGCGGCTGCCGGACGGACAGCCCCACGCCCTGCTCGACAGCGCCGCCGTCATCTGGGCCGTCGCGGCCGAGGGCGAACCGGACGTGGCCGCGGCGGTCGCCGAGTTGCTGGGGGAGCCCGTGGAGGAGATCGGGTCGGCGGTCGCCGATTACCTCGGGGTGCTCGTCGCCCAGGGCTGGCTCGAGGAGGCGCCATGACCGTGGACGGGGGCTCGGGATCCGAGGCGGGCGACGGGCGGCGTCCGATTCGGGTGTTGTTCGTCTGCACGGCCAACATCGCGCGTTCCCCGTACGCCGAGCGCCGGGCCCGGGCAATGCTGGGGGAGGCGCCGGTCGAGGTGGTCAGCGCGGGCGTCCCCGGACGGTGGGGGAGGGGCATGGACGCCGAACTGGCGGCCCGGCTCGCTGCCGACGGGGTGCCCGCCGAGGGGCATCGGAGCCAGGGCGTCACCGCCGAGTTGCTGGCGGACGCCGACCTCGTGCTCACCTTCGAGTTCGGGCAGCGGTTGCGGCTGGTCGAGGGGTGGCCGCAGCACGCTACGAAGGTGCTGGGGTTCAACCAGTTCGCGGAGGCGCTGCGGGGCCTGCCGGAGCGGGCCGAACTCGGCGAGGACTGGCTAAGGCTGGTGCGGGACGCCGCCCCTCCCGACTCGATGGCCTTGGACGTGGAGGACCCCCACGGGCAGGGCGCGCGGGCGGCGGCGGCCTGCGGCGACGAGATCGACGCGGGGCTCGGCGTCATCGTCCCGTGGTTGGCGACGTTCGCGCGGGCGGTGTCGCGGAGGGAGAAGAGCCCGGTCGCTGACTCCGTGGGCAGCCGCGTGGCGGGTGTTGGTTCCTTGCTCGGCGAGCCGGCGACGGACGTGGGCGCGCCGCCCCCGATGACTGTTCCGGCGGTCTCCGGGTCTGCGACCCTCGCCGCAGCGGTCTCGGACCCTGCGGAATCCGGTTTGTCATACGGACGCCGGACCAGCGCCCTGTTGGTCCTGTTCGGTGCCCTCGCCCTGCTCGGCGGCGTGGTCGGGACGCTGGCCGGCGACCCCACGGCGTCCGGGGTGGGTTTCTGGATCGGCGTCGGGGCGAGCGTCGTCGGGGTCGTGGCTGTGGTCACGGGGATCGCGCTGCGGACGGGTTCGTGGGGCGGGAACGGCGCGGGTTGAGAGTCGGCGGGGGCCAAGCCTCAACCACGCGTGTCCGCCACCAAGTCGACGGCGTGCGCGACCACCGTGACCTGGACCGGCATTCCTGGTCAGACCTACCAGATCGAGTACCGGCTGCCCACGGGCGGCTTCACCGGAACCACCACCGCGACCAGTGCGACGACGTCTTTCTCGACCGTTTTTTCGAGCCCGAGCAACATCGTCGAGGTGCGCGTGCGGCACTACCTTTCGCCCACCATCTTCTCGGCGTGGGTGAACTACACGCTTCCGCTGCCGCCCGCGCCGAGCATCGTAACGGCTGTGCGCTCCTGGAGTCTGGCTGATGGCTTCAACTACCGCTACACCGTCACCTGGGCTGCCGTCGCCGGAGCCACGTCGTACACCGTGGAGCGGAACGAAGCGTCCAGCGGCGGTACCTGGACCAACTCGACGGTGGTGACCGCACCGAGCGTCACCACCACTTTCACGCGTTCGATCTTCTTGAGTCAGTACGCCCGCGTCCGGGTTCGGGCTCTGGTCTGTGGCATCTACTCCGGGTGGCAAGAGGCGGTCGTGGCCGAGGGTGCGGGTGCGCAGCAGGGCGCCGCTCAGGCGCGCTCGATGGAGTCGAACGGCCGGTCCAGCGAACCGGCGACGCAGTCCCAGGCCGTTCCCGAACAACGCGTCCCTGCGGACGCCTCCGCGTCGGCGTCTGGCGTCGAGTCTGCGCCGGCGGCGTCCGAATCCGCGTCGGCGGTGGCGGACATCCTGCCGGTGGAGCCTGCGGCCTCCGCGACGCCGTAGTCCTTCGTCACTCATCACTTCAGCGCTTCCGCTCCCCGTCGTTGACTGCGCTCCCCGTGCACCGGGAGCACAGTCAATTACGGGGAGCGTTGGCCCGACCCGAAGCGGCGACAGGCCCGGGCCGAGTGCAACAAGGCCGGAGCCGAGCATGAGCCTGTGCCTGCGTCACCCCGCGCCGACTCACCCCTCGCCGCTGCGCCTCAGGACCTCGCTCAACCGCTCGGCCGCGGCCATGACGGCGGGGGCGTGCAGGCGTCCGGGCTGGCGGGACAACCGCTCGATCGGCCCCGACACGCTGACGGCGGCGATCACCTTCCCGGCCGGCGACCGCACGGGCGCGGACACCGACGCCACGCCGGCCTCACGCTCGGCAACGGACTGCGCCCACCCCCGCCGCCGCACGGTCGACAACGCCACGGCCGAGAAGGTTGCGTTCGAAAGCCCCCGCTGGATGCGGTCGGGGTCCTCCCACGCCAACAGCACCTGCGCCGCGGATCCCGCGCTCATCGTCAGCTGGGTGCCGACCGGGATGGTGTCGCGCAACCCTGAGGGCCGCTCGGCGGCGGCGGCGCAGATGCGGAAGTCCCCCTGCCGCCGAAACAACTGCGCGGACTCGCCGGTGATGTCCCGCAGGCGCGCGAGCACGGGCCCGGCGGTGGCCAGCAGCCGGTCCTCGCCGGCGGCCGACGCGAGTTCGGTCAGCCGGGGTCCGAGCACGAACCGCCCCTGCAGGTCGCGGCTGACGAGGCGGTGGTGCTCCAGGGCCACGGCGAGCCGGTGGGCGGTGGGACGCGCGAGCCCCGTCGCGGTCACCAGCCCCGCTAGAGTGGTGGGACCCTGCTCCAGTGCGGTGAGCACCTGCGCGGCCTTGTCGAGCACGCCGACCCCGGATGAACTGTCCATGCTCTGATACTGCCGTCTCGGATCGTGACATGCAAGTCCTATCATGGCCGTGAGGGTGAGCAATCTGACGCCCGCCCTCCACGCCGCTGAAAGAAGGAGGCCACCCATGGGCCGGACCCTGAGCGACAAGGTGTGGGCGGACCACGTCGTCCGCACCGCCCCCGGCGAGCCCGACCTGCTCTACATCGATCTGCACCTGGTCCACGAGGTGACCAGCCCCCAGGCCTTCGACGGGCTCCGCCTGGCGGGCCGCGGCGTCCGGCGTCCGGACCTCACCCTGGCCACCGAGGACCACAACACCCCCACGATCGACATCCGGCTGCCCATCGCCGACCCGGTCAGCCGCCTGCAGGTCGACACGCTGCGCCGCAACGCCGCCGAGTTCGGCGTCCGCATCCACAGCCTCGGGGACGCCGACCAGGGCATCGTCCACACCATCGGGCCCCAGCTCGGCGTCACCCAGCCCGGCATGACGATCGTGTGCGGCGACTCCCACACCTCGACCCACGGCGCGTTCGGCGCGCTCGCGTTCGGCATCGGCACCTCCGAGGTCGAGCACGTGCTGGCCACGCAGACCCTGTCGCAGGCCAAGCCCAAGACCATGGCCGTCACCATCGACGGCGACCTGCCCGACGGCGTCACCGCCAAGGACGTCATCTTGGCCCTGATCGCCAAGGTCGGCACCGGCGGGGGACAGGGCTACATCGTCGAGTACCGCGGCAGCACGATCGAGTCCCTCTCCATGGAGGGCCGCATGACCATCTGCAACATGAGCATCGAGTGGGGCGCCAAGGCCGGCATGATCGCCCCCGACGACAAGACGTTCGCCTACCTGAAGGGACGCCCGCACGCCCCGACCGGGGCCGACTGGGACGCCGCGCTGGCCTACTGGCGCACCCTGCGCACCGACGACGACGCCGTCTTCGACGTCGAGGTCACCCTGGACGCCACCACCCTCACCCCCTTCGTCACCTGGGGCACCAACCCCGGCCAGGGCGTCGGACTCGGCGACGCCGTCCCCTCGCCCGACGACTACGACGACCCGTCGGCCCGCAGCGCCGCCGAGCGCGCGCTGGCCTACATGGGCCTCACCGCCGGGACGCCGATGCGCGAGATCGCCGTCGACACCGTGTTCCTGGGCTCCTGCACCAACGGCCGCATCGAGGACCTGCGGCTGGCGGCGTCCATCCTCGAAGGCCGTCACATCGCCGACAGCCTCCGCATGCTGGTGGTGCCCGGGTCGGCGCGGGTACGCGCGCAAGCGATGGACGAGGGCCTGGACAAGATCTTCACCGCCGCGGGCGCCGAGTGGCGCGAGGCCGGCTGCTCGATGTGTCTCGGCATGAACCCCGACCAGCTCAAGCCGGGGGAGCGCAGCGCGTCCACGTCCAACCGCAACTTCGAGGGCCGCCAGGGCAAGGGCGGCCGCACCCATCTCGTGTCGCCCGCCGTCGCCGCCGCGACGGCCGTGCGCGGCACCCTGTCGTCCCCCTCGGACCTGTAAGGAGCCCGCCATGGACAAGTTCACCGCGCACACCGGCGTCGGCGTCCCCCTGCGGCGCAGCGACGTCGACACCGACCAGATCATCCCGGCGGTGTACCTGAAGCGGGTCACCCGGTCGGGGTTCGAGGACGGCCTGTTCGCCGCGTGGCGCGCCGACCCCGCGTTCGTGCTCAACCAGGACGCCTACCGGTCCGGGTCGGTGCTGGTCGCCGGCCCCGACTTCGGCACCGGCAGCTCCCGCGAGCATGCCGTGTGGGCGCTGCAGAACTACGGGTTCCGCGTCGTCATCGGCAGCCGGTTTGGGGACATTTTCCGCAGCAACTCCGGCAAGGCCGGGCTGCTGGTTGCCCGCGTCGGCCAGGACGTCGTCGAGGCCCTCTGGGACTACCTGGACGCCCACCCCGGCGCCGAGCTCTCGGTCTCGCTGGAGGACAAGAGCATCCGGGCCGGCGACGACACCTACCCCTTCGAGATCGACGACTACACCCGCCACCGCCTGCTCAACGGGCTGGACGACATCGGGGTGACGCTCCAGTCGGTCGACGCCATCGCCGACTTCGAGGCACGGCGTCCGTCGTGGAAGGTCCGCACCCTGCCGGCCCGGACGGCCGGCTGAGCGGCTCTGGACGGTCCCTGAGCTTGTCGAAGGGACGCCGGGCAGAGCCGACCCGTCGGCGCATTAGGGTGGTCCCCGGACGAGAAGGAGCCCGGATGACGGAACCCACCCGCACGCGCGTCGCGATCATCTTCGGCGGCGTCAGTTCGGAGCACGACGTGTCCTGCCTGACCGCGGGCGGCGTGACCCGCGCGATCGACACCGACCGCTTCGAGGTCGTCGGCATCGGCATCACGCCCGAGGGCACGTGGGTGCAAGTGCCCACCGACCAGATGCGGGGCCTGGAGGTCGTCGACCACAAGCTGCCGCGCCTGGGCGAGGAGCGTCCGCGGGCGGTGCTGATCCCGCGCGTCGGCGGGGGCCGCGTCGCGACGCTGGACGGCGACCGCCTGGTGGACCTCCGCGACTTCGACGTCGCGTTCGCCCTTCTGCACGGGCCGTACGGCGAGGACGGCACGATCCAGGGCATGTTCGAGATGCTCAACGTCCGCTACGTGGGGGCCGGGGTGGCGGCGTCCGCGAACAGCATGGACAAGGACCTCATGAAGCGCCACCTCGCTGGCGCCGGGCTGCCCGTGTGTCCGTGGGTGACCATCACGCCGGAGGGCTGGGAGCGCGACCGCGAGCGGCTGCTGCGCCGCATCGAGGTGGAGCTGACCTTCCCGGTCTGGGCCAAGCCCGCCCGCGGCGGCTCGTCGGT
>WBZS01000508.1_pt1 | contig 47909 bp, 49 predicted proteins | sample 5204201 | NCBI WGS metagenome assembly WBZS01 (sample SAMN12344357, study PRJNA552823) | activated sludge metagenome | biome: Activated sludge suspended growth; feature: Nitrification reactor; material: Wastewater; isolation source: activated sludge from nitrification reactor of wastewater...
AACTTCCCTGAGAGGGCCTGTCGCGGAAGCGATGGGCCATGCCGTCGAGCCGGTCGACGGCGCGTAACTATGGCGCTACCTGTCTCGGATTCTACGACTGACCGCCGACCTTCGGAAGGAGGCGACGAGACTCACGAAAGCTGCCCGCGAAACACGCTCGGTGCCTCACGTAAGAGTGCCCGCGAAATCGTGACGCTGTGGGGGCATGAGGAGTGAGCTGTCGATGGCGTCGCGGGTGGAGATCACGGCGCGGTACGCCAAGGCGTACGCGCGGGCGTCCAAGGGCCAGAAGGGCCGTGTGCTGGACCAGGTCGTGGAGGTCACCGGCTGGTCGCGGGACAACGCCCGACGCCGTCTGGCCGCGGCAGCCGCGTCACCGGGGCGGGGGCATGCGGTCGCGGTCCGTCCACGCAAGCCGCGGGCGGACAAGTTCTCCTACGACGCCCGTCGGCTGCTGCAGCGAGTCTGGGCGGCCTCGGGCGGCCAGTGCGGCAAGTACTTGGCGGCCTCGATGGCCACGCAGCTGGCCGGGCTGGAACGCCACGGCGAACTCATCCAGGGCCAGGGCCACTACAGCGCCAGCGTGCGCGCCGAGCTGCTGGCGATGTCACCAGCCACGATCGACCGCTACCTGGCGCCGGTCAAGGCCACCGACGCGCTGCGCGGGTACAGCACGACCAAGCCCTCACCCCTGTTACGGTCCTCGATCACGATCCGCCGCGCCGGCGACGAGGTCGACGCCGAGCCGGGATTCTTCGAGGGCGACACCGTGGCCCACTGCGGACCCACCCTCAAGGGCGAGTTCGCCCGCACCCTCAACCTGACCTGCATGTTCACGGGCTGGACGTTCACCAGGAGCATCCGCAACAACGCCCACGTCCACATCCTGTCCGCCCTGGACGCCGCCTTTGAGGCGATCCCGTTCGCCGTCGTCGGGCTGGACTTCGACAACGGCAGCGAGTTCCTCAACCACAACGTCATCGACTGGGCCGCCGAGCGCACGATCTTCTTCACCCGCTCACGCCCGTACAAGAAGAACGACCAGGCCACCATCGAGTCCAAGAACAACCACCTGGTCCGTAAGTACGGCTTCTACTACCGCTACGACACCCCCGAGGAACGCGCCGCGCTCAACCGGCTCTGGCCCCTGGTCAACGACCGACTCAACTACCTGACCCCCACCATCAAGCCCATCGGCTACGGCAGCGACCGCAACGGCCGCCGCAAGCGGCTCTACGACAAGCCCCGCACGCCGCTGGACCGCCTCCTGGCCGCGCAGGTCCTCAGCCGCGCCCAAACCGCCGAACTGACCGCCTACCGCGACAGCCTCAACCCCGCCGAGATCGGCCGACGCATCACCGCCTTGCAGACCGTGCTGCTCAAGCTCGCCAAGGACAAGACCGACCAACTCCACCTCGCCACCATCCCCAGCGCCCTACCCGACATCCACAAAGGAGTGCGTGTAAAAGCCTCCTGAACCACACCACTTCGCGGGCATTCCTCCATGAGGCATGGACCACGTTTCGCGGGCATCTTGACGTGAGGCACTACGGGAGGTTGTTCCGCGGCTCGTGCCCGCGACGTAGCGTGGGAGTGTGGGCACAGAGTCGTGGGCGAGCAGCCCGCGCGTGGCGAAGGTCATGCGCGGCAACCGTTCCCGCGATACGAAGCCCGAGCTGGCGGTGCGGCGGCTGGTGCATGCGCGCGGCTTGCGCTATCGCGTGAACGTGCGCCCCCTCCCGTCTCTGCGACGCACAGCCGACATGGTGTTCCCGCGCAGGAGGGTCGTCGTGTTCATCGATGGCTGCTTCTGGCACGGATGCCCTGAGCACTACGTGCCGTCCAAATCGAATCGTAGTTACTGGGCGCCGAAGATCGCTGCGAATGCGGCGCGGGATGCCGAAACCACGCGGACGCTGTCTGACGCGGGCTGGACGGTGCTGCGGTACTGGAGCCACACCCCGGCCGAGGAGGTCGCAGCGTCGATCGAGTCGCGCGTGCTCGCGCGCGACCACGAGTTCCCGCGATAGGTCCGTCGGCTCCGCTTAGCCTGCCTCGGCTTCGTAGGAGCCGATCACGTTGGCTTCCCGGATGGCAGGTTTCCTCGTTCGTGTCGCGGGCATCTCCTCGGCCAGTGCATCGACTACGGGCTGGGCCTTGGAACGAGACAAAGCAAGGAGGGTGACGTCGCCAAGTGGGACAGCGGCGCGAAGAGCGACCGGCGAGTAGCCAAGCGAGCCCAGCAACACCGTCGCCGCTGCCCGCGCGAGAGGTGGCGGGACGCTGTTCCCGACCTGGCGGTGGCCGTGCCAGTTCGTCGTGTGGAATCGGAACCAGTCTGGATAGCCGTGCAGCCGGGCAGCTTCCCGCACAGTGACGACGCGATCCTCCCGTGGATGGATGGGGCGCGGGGAGGTGTGCGAACCGCGCTCAGAACCAGTGCCGGCCCTCAGTGTTCGGGAGGGGCCATCGAGCGGCAAGCGGTACAGGCGGCTCTTCGGCTCGACAGCGCCACGGCCCGTTGAAGCGAACCGCTGAATGGTCTCCGGCGTGTGAGTCGTCCGGCGCGAGCCGGTCAGGAGCGAGGGATTCCAGAGGCGGGGCCGCGACTTGTCTCCGGGCAACGGATCGATACCTGCCAGTCTCCGCGCGTACGCGCTCCTCGTCGCGGCGCGCCGTTCCGTGTCTTCGCTCCTCAGTTCCGCTTCGTCCGCGTCGAGCAGTTCCATGTATCCAGCAGGCGACGGCAGTCCTTCGAGGGCTTCCTGTACCGATACCTCGCCGTCGACGGTGGATGGACGTGCCGGCGCATCGTCGCCGAGGGCGCCGAGCACGATGACCCGTCGTCGCGACTGTGGGACACCGAAATTGAGGCTGTTGACCGGCTGGTGTGTTCCGGAGAGCGAGAACCCAGCCGTACGGAGCCGATCGAACGCCTCTTCGCGCACCTCATCAAACTTCGCTTCCAACAGCCCCGCGACGTTCTCCAGGCAGAACGTCCGTGGCCTGAGTTCTTCGACCAGGCGAACGAACTCCAAGAGCAAGTCGTTCCGCTCGTCGTCCCGTTCGCGCTTTCCTCCCGTCGAGAAGCCCTGGCACGGAGGGCCGCCGATCAGCGCGTCGAGCTGTCCCGGCCACGCTACGCCGGGGTGGAGTCGCTTGAACCCGCGCTCAGCGGCCGCGAGCACGTCGGCCGCGGAGAGGTTGGAGGCGTCGCGGCACAGCACCTCGCACTGCGGGAAGTTAAACGCGTGGGTCGCAGCGTGCACCGGGTCGTACTCGACAGCGGCGACCACGTCGAAGCCGGCCTGCTCGAACCCGAGGCTCATGCCGCCCGCTCCGGCGAAGAGGTCGACCGCGACCGGCCTGGTCAGGCGCGCGCGAGCAGAGGAATCCGGCACAGTATGACGATCGCACATTTTGCCCCCGGAAGCACGCACCGGAAGCCCCGTGTCTCCCCTCTCGCGGGCGGACGTCGGGCATCATGAGTACATGATGGGGCCAGCCAGGGACATGCCAGGTTGTCGCCGCGTTGCGTCTGTCCGAGCCGAGAGGAGCTAGATGCCCAGCGAACCAGCCGCGATCGGTAGAGCCGCCGCGAACCCCACCAAAGAGTTCTTCGTGAGCATGCTGACGCGCGACATCTCGATCGAGGACTGCATCCTGGACCTCATCGACAACAGCGTGGACGCCGCGTGGGAGTCGGAGGGAGGGAGCCTACCTGGCATCGAACCGTCCAGCCGACTCGATGGGTACACCGTCGAACTTACGATCCGGCCGGACAAGTTCGAGATTCGCGACAACTGCGGCGGCCTGTCCCTCGAAGACGCGACGCAGTACGCGTTCAATTTTGGGAATCGAGACGTGCGGGCGGACACCAGCCTGAGCATCGGCGTCTATGGCATCGGCATGAAGCGTGCCGTCTTCAAACTCGGAACTGACATCGAAGTATCGAGCACTCACCTCCCTAGTGAGCATTCGACTCCGCAAGGCTTCCGCGTCCCCATCGATGTCGGCGAGTGGTTGTCCTCAACCGAAACTGAGTGGCAGTTCCCGATCCTGGCTGACGAGCCAGCCGCCGAGCCAGGGCTCCGGATCACGGTTACCAACTTGAGACCTGAGGTCAAGCAGGCGTTCGAAGACCCCGAGTTCGAGCCAAGGCTCCGACGAATCCTGGCTAGAGATTACATGCTTGCGCTCGGCCATGAACTCAAGATTGTTCTAAATTCCGACGATGTGGTGAGAAGCGAACTGTCCCTACGCACGGGCGAAGGGTTCGTCCCCATGCGCCAGGAGTACACAGACGGCGACGTCAATGTCACCATCATTGCGGGGATGGGACGGCCACCGTCGGACGATTCAGGCCCCGACTCTCTACCAAAGCAGCGAATCGAGTCAGGCTGGAACATATTCTGCAACGGTCGCGCTGTCCTGACTGGGGATACGACCACCTTGTCGGGCTGGGGCGTCGACCCCACGCCTCGGTGGCACCCTCAATACAACGGGTTCAGCGGCTTCGTATTCTTTACCTCCGAAGACCCGGCGTTGTTGCCCATGACGACGACCAAGCGCAGTGTCGATCCAAGCTCCAGCGTCTACAAGCGGGCGCTCGCGCGGATGAGTTCACCTGCCCGCGCATGGACCAACTACACCAACGAGCGAAAGAGCCGGATCGATGAGGCTCGAACCCTCGAACGCGCCGCGGTTGCGACACCAATCTCGACGGTCACCGAGAGCCCCACGGCTGCTCTTCCCAAGCTTGTCAAGCCGACCGTCCCTGTCGCAAACATCAACTTCTCACGATCACGGAAAGAAGTTCGAGCTCTGGCGGCTGCGTTTGGGAACCGTCTCATGTCGTACCGCGACGTCGGGATCAAGGCGTTTGAGTTCGCTTACGACGCCAAGGTCGATGAGGACGAGGACGACGCATGAGTGCGCCCACCACTGTGAACTTTGGTGCTCGTCAGAACAAGGCAATCGAGCGCGCAGCAGTGTTCGACGGACTGAGCATGATGAAGTCGCAGGGCCTTCTCGACAGCCCGGTGTATGTCGGCTTCGGGTCTGTGTGGTTCGCCGACTTCCACCTGGCGCACCGAATGATCGGTATCGACAGGCTTATCTCGATCGAGTCCGACGAGGTGAAGTTCTCGCGTGCCAAGTTCAACCGCCCCTTCAAGAACGTCGAGGTATTGCACGGAACGTCGGGCGACCTCTTGCCTCAGCTCTTGAACGACGCTTCCCTGTCGCAGCGACCGTGGGTGATCTGGCTGGACTACGACAGGTCTCTATTTGTCGAAGAACTGACCGACCTGCAAACCGTTGTCGCAGAGATACCCGCCGGATCGGTTCTGTTGACTACATTCAATGCGCGTAAGACCAACTACAACGCCAATGCCACGGACAAGAGCACGCGAGTTCCGTTCCTGCGTGAACTCTTCGGAGAAGACTTGACCGCGGATCTCGATCTCGAAGCTGTCGATCGACAACCTGACTTCTACGCGACTATTGCGGGCTTGGTTCAGGACGCGATCCAGTCGCGCGCGCTCAACAGCGGCCACGACGGCGGCTACGTGCCCATGTTCGATATCAAGTACTCAGACGGAGTGGAGATGTTGACAGTAGGCGGCTATTTCCCGTCGGCCGCGAACAGAGAATCTTCGCGTGCACTTGCCGCTGGCGCGGGGTGGCCGGGTATTCAGGGAGAGGCGATTTCGCTGCCCTCACTGACGATGAAAGAGGTCATGGCGATCCGCTCGCTACTTCCCACGGATGAACCGCTCTCGCGGGAGAGTGTTGCCTCCTCGCTGGGGTTCGAGCTGCAAGAATCCGCGATCACCGGCTTCGCAAAGCACTACCTCAGATTCCCGGTCTTCTCAGACGTCGCCCATGTCTTGTAGATGGTCCAGTGGGGCGAAGAGCACCTACGACCCCTGCCTATAGCGATGGCCCCACTCGCTGCGCACCCGTGCGCCGGGCGCGCTCCTGCTCGTGCTGTTCGTTCCGAGCGAGGTTCTGCATCCGGTCAAGGGCGGCACGGGCGCGGGCGACGTCAATCCTCTGCGCCTCGGTCTCGGCGGGCGTTCCGAGAGGCCTGGGGCCGGCGATGCCGTAGCGGTCGCGGTAGGCAGCCACGGTGCGAGCAGCGTTCCGCCAGGCTTGGTTCGTTCGTACTTGCTTTGGTTGCGCGCCGAGCTGTGCGATCCACTCATGCCTCTCGGTGAGCGCGGTGTCGAGCACGGCCTCTGCGCGGGCTTGGATCAGGTCACGTCGCTCATCGAGTGCGTGGCGCATGTCGCCGGCCATCGGGCCGTCCGCGGACGGGATCAGTCCAGCGACGAGCCGTGGCGCCTTTCGGGTACGGCCCGAGCCGGCCGGGCGCACGGTGGCGCGCGCGACCCGGTAGTGAAGTGCGGAGGCGATGTCATCCGCATCATCGAACCCGCGCGCGGCCACCAGACGCGGTAACAAGGTGTCCGGGTCGTGGTGATTGGCCTCTGCGCGGCGCAGTTCGGCGGTGAGTGCCCCGAACGCCTCCGACTCGATCGCGGCGTTGGCTTGGTCGGCAGTCAGACCAGAGGCACGGATGAGGGTGGCCCAGCGGTCTCGTTGTGCGGCGGCGGCGATGGTCTCGTACTCCGCGGCGAGCTGGGCGATCGACCCCCACTGCTCGTGATCGGCGGCGATGGTCTCGTGCGCGGACAGCTCGGCGCCAACCTGCTGGAGCACGCCGAACAGCACGGAGCGGCCGGTGGCGTCGGGGTTGTCGCCGGGGTGCGGGTGGGTGTGCTCGTCGGCCCGGTCGAGGATCACGTAGGCGCGGTTGGAGTGTTTGCCGCGGGTCATAGCGACGTAGAAGTTCTCCCGCGTGGTCGTCGGCTCCACCAGCACGTGCGCGGTATCCACGGTGACGCCCTGCGCCCTATGCGCGGTGATCGCGTAGCCCAGGTCAACATGGTCGGCCACATAACCGGCGGGGAGGACGATGGAGCCGCCGAACCGACGACCGGTCTTGCGGATCGTGACCGACCCGTCGTCACGAACGCCAGTGATGGTCCAGGTGTCACCGTTGCGCACCCACGTCTTCCCGTTACGTAACCGGCGGTCGTTGCGGCGGGTGAGGATCGTGTCCCCGACCCCAGCAGTGGTGCCGTCGTTCAGCTCGACCTCCCGACCAGGCTTCAACGTGCCGTCGAGAATCAGATCGGCACGAGCGCGCTGGTTGAGGGCGCTCACGTCGTCGCGGGTCTCGGCGACCAGCACCGACACCAAGCCGTCCTTCCGGTCGGCGCGCCATGCGGTGTAGGCCGCATCGGTCATCGCCTCGGCCTCGCCGTCGTGAATGCGGTCGTGGTCGAGGTAGGTGTCGATCACCTCGGTACGTCCGTGTCGCAGTGCGAGGGAGGCGGTCTTCTCCCACTCGTGGGTGAACCGGTGCACGTCGACCAACTCCGGCGCATCGTCCCGGTCACCGACGAGGAGTCCGAAGGCGCCTCCGGCATCGACGGATTGGAGCTGGGCGAAGTCGCCGACCAGTAGCACCTTCGCCCCGGCCCGTTCAGCCAGGTGCGTGATCCGGTCCATCGAGAGGGTGCCGGCCAAGGATGCTTCGTCGATAATGACGAGCTGACCCGCCTCGAAGTCGGTTCCGTGGACGAGGTGGTTCTGCCACCACTTCGCCGTGTTCTCGGTCGCAATGCCGAGATCGTCGGCGAGAACCTGCGCGGCCACCGCGGACGGTGCGAGCCCGATCACGGAGCCCTTGCCGTGTACCTTTTCCCACGCCCGCCGCAGCGCGCTCATAGCGGTGGTCTTCCCGGCGCCCGCCGGTCCCACCAACACATCGAGAACACGGCCGGAGACGGCGATCTTTGTGAGCGCGTCGGCCTGGTCCTCACCGAGCATCCGCCCCTCGGTTTCGGGCCGTGCGGTGGTCTTCTCCACCGTGCGAAGTGGGACGGTCGGTCCGGTCAGGGTGCGGGAGCGGTTCAGCAGCCGGTCCTCCGCGGCGAGCAGTAGCTCGGAGGAGAACACCGTCGAGTGCTTCGGGCGAAACACGCTGGTGCCGTCCACCCGCCGGAACGCCGCCGGTGACGTGGCGAGGTCTGGTGGCGTCAACCGCAGCGAGGCTTGCTCGGCGGCGTCGGCGATCATCCCCACGACGGCTTCGCGGTCTTGCATGGTGGCGAAGCGCCAGCCCATCGCCTGCCGGGACGCCTCGGCCATCAGGTTCCACCGCCGCCAGGTCGAGCGCTTCTCACCCACCACCCCGACCACCGACTGACCGAGTTCCGCTATCGCATCCAACGGCACATCATCGGCACGCAGCAGCAACGCCTTGTCGTTGTCCGTCACCCCTCGCGCCCAGGCGTTGGCATCCTGACCCAGCACGCCGGTGGCGCGGGTGCGCCACTCGGCAGTCAGGTCAGCCAGCGACCGGACCTCCTTCTCCGGACGCGTGGACAGGGTCGCTTGGGCACGGAGCTTGATCACCGTCGCGGTGGAGGGTTGGCGGCCGCGCCGGGCGACGTACTCGGCGATCAACCGGTCCTTCTCGGCGTCGATGTGCCGGGCACGAGTCGAGAACTCCCGAACCAGTTCCTCCGGCACGGTGCTGATTGCCCACGCAGGGTTCCGATCCCGGCCCATGTCCCTTGCTTCCCATTCGACGCCGAAGGTGCGGGTCATGTGATCGGCGAACACCGCCTCGTGCAGCTCAGACAGCGCGACGACCGCGGCATGTATCGGACGCCCATCCAGTGACCGCCACTTGCCGTCGAACGCGGTCTGCACCTTGTTGGAGATCACGACATGGGTGTGCAGATGGGGGTCCCCGGCACGGGAGTCGAAGTGATCGAACGCCGTTGCCACCAACCCGGTGACATCGACCTGTGCAACCGCACCGTCACCGGCGGTTGCGCCGGAACGGGTGGCTGCAACCTCGCGCTCCATGAACGCAACCACCTCCGCAACCGCCGCGTGATGCGCCTCCCCGATGAGTGCCTGCGTCCCTGCGTCGGCGACCGCCCACAACGCCGAGGCTGACTTCGGGACCGAGAAGGTGAAGTCGAACCCGGCCACAGCCCGCCGTCTGCCGCGCTCCGTCTCCTCGGCCTCGATCTGCGCGACCGCCTCGCCCTTCGCGCCCGGACTTAGGTCCGGGTCAAGGTCGGCAATCCGCTCCTCGACCCGCTCCGGCACCGACTTGTAGGCAGGGAACGCGCGACCGAGCGGGTCGCCGGTGATCGGGTCACGGCCCATGCCCATCAAAAGCTGAAGCTGAGCCTCCGACACCCGATCACCAACGGCAACCTTGCCGTCGCCGAGTGAGGCGACACCGGAGCCGAGCCACCGGCCCGGCGGTGTTCCCGCTTCCACGTAGTACCTCGTCAAAGGCGTCGACAGCTCACGATCCCCATCCGCAGCCGCGACCGTGCGCAGCAGGTACTTGTAGCCATCGCCCGCGCTCATCACCCGCATCGAGACCGTCACCGCGCCACCGCCTTTCGGTGGTCAGGTGAGCGGGCGTTGACCGCGCAAACGTGCTGTCAACCTTGGTTGACACCTTGATCTGCAAGACGCGTGGCAGCTCAGAGAGGGCTGAGCGGGGAGACGGATCGGCGTCGGGCTGCCGGTCGAGAGCGGACGCGCTCCGTCGGGTTATCGGCGGGGTTTCGCGGGCGACCAGGCGGGATCGTGCACCTGGCAGGTGATCAGCCCGGCGACAGGGCGCCGTGAGGGGCTCGGGTTCGGGGTCACCGAACTGCCGGAGCCTTCATGCACGACCACACCCCGTCTGGTGAGCGTCGTCTGCGGGTCGGGTCGCTGTTGTCTCGATACGGCGGACTCGATCTGGCTGTCAAGTATGTCTTCGACGCCGAGACGATCTGGTTCTTCGAGATCAACGAACCCGTCGCCCGCCACTGGCCCGACGCGCTGAACCTCGGTGACGTCACCAGCATCGACTGGAGCGCCATCGAACCGATGGACATCCTCTGCGGTGGCTTCCCCTGCCTCAATGTCAAGCCTGGGAGCGAAGCGCTCGGTCAGCGGACCCGGGTGTCGCACGGTGTCAGTGCTGGGTGTCGTAGTGGTCGCGATGGGTCTGGACAGTGTCCATGTGGTCTTGCGCCCAGACCCTGAGCTGCCGGGTGGTCCGGTGGAGCGAGAGACCGAGGTCTGTGAGCGCGTAGTCGACGGTGGCGGGGACAGTCGGGGGGACCGTGCGGGTGATGAGGCCGTCTCGTTCCAGGGATCGAAGGGTTTGGGTGAGCATCTTCTGGCTGACACCGGCGATGAGGCGGGAGAGTTCGGAGTACCGCATAGACGCCGGCTCGCCGACGCTGCCGGTGCCGTCGCCGCCGAGAGCACAGAGGATGAGCACGACCCATTTGTCGGCGAGCCGGTCGAGGAGCTGACGGCTCGGGCACACCGCGAGGAACGCGTTGTACGCGCTCTTGGCCCGCTCGCGCTTCTCGGCCGCGGTCGTCGTCGCCAACATGTCCGCCTTTCCACAGGAGGTAACGCACTCCGAAGTGCGTACTTCCCAGAAGAGAGTTGCTCTCCAACACTGATACAAGACGGTGCGTAGCACCACCCCTGATCCGAACAAGGAAGGCACGACACGATGACCAAAGCGTCAACCACGCTCCCCGGCGGCACCTGGAACCTTGGCGAACGGAGTGTCACCCGCTTCGGCTACGGGGCCATGCAGCTCGCGGGACCCTGGGTGATGGGGCCACCGGCTGACCATGACGGCGCGATCGCGGTGCTACGCGAGGCGGTCGCGCAGGGCGTCACGCACATCGACACCAGCGACGCCTACGGCCCGCGGGTCACCAACGAGTTGATTCGTGAGGCGCTGCATCCGTATCCGGAGTCGGTACTGATCGCCACCAAGGTCGGCGCGAACCGCGACGCCGAGGGCGGCTGGCCAACCGCGCGCACTCCCGAGGATCTGCGCCAGCAGGTCCGGGACAACCTTGAATCCCTGGGGGCCGAGCGCCTCGACCTGGTGAACATGCGCATGGGAGATGCCAACGGCCCCCAGCCAGGCTCGATCGCCGAAGCCATGGAGACCCTCGCCGGCCTCCAGCAAGAGGAATTGATCGGCCAGCTCGGAGTCAGTAACGTCACCGCTGAGCAGGTTGCCGAAGCCCGCGCGGTGACACCGATCGTCTGCGTGCAGAACATGTACAACCTCGCCAACCGGTGGGACGACCATCTGATCGACAGCCTCGCCGCCGACAACATCGCCTACGTCCCCTTCTTCCCCCTCGGTGGGTTCTCCCCGCTCCAGGCCGATGCGCTCACCGCCGTGGCAACCCGTCTGGAGACAACCCAGATGGCTGTCGCCCTTGCTTGGCTGCTGCAGCGCTCGGAGAACATCCTCCTCATCCCTGGGACCTCGAAGGTCGCGCACCTGCGCGAGAACATCACCGGCGCCAGTTTGTCCCTCACAGAACAGGACCTCGTCGAACTCGACAACATCAACTCCTGACGACCCGATCCAATCAGCGAGACGCCTCACGCAGCCCGACGCATGTCCGGGACATCGTCCTCCTGACCACGGCAACTACTAGTGGACGTGGGCATGGCTCTCGATCTCGGCTCGCACTTGCGCCATGTCGAGCGCCCGTACCTGTGTGATCAGGTCGTCAAGCGCGGGCCTCGGGAGCGCGCCGGCCTGGAAGAACACCCTGATCGAGTCGCGGTAGACCGCGATTGTTGGTAGCGCGCGGATTGCGAGTGACTCAGACAACTGCTGCGCCGCCTCCGTGTCGACCTTGCCAAAGAGGATATCCATGTGGCTCTCAGATGCTGCCTCGTACACCGGCGCAAACGCCTTGCATGCACCGCACCAGGTAGCCCAGAAGTCAAGGATGACGATCCCTTCCCGCTCGGTCACTTCGCGGAAGTTCTTGTCTGTCACATCAACCGTTGCCATCTTCCGTCCAATCGCTCGGTGAGCTAACAATGGACCCCAGGGTCCACTCTCATGATTGCCGATCTTCGCGAGCGGCGCAAGCGCCATGGGCCTTAAGCCAAAGGGCCGCCGGGAGAGCGCAGCGCCTTCCCTACGCGTTCGACTTGAACGCGTTCTGGACCCTCAAGTCCACAGATTCTAGGAGCCGGGCGAATCTCAGGGTCGCTGCGCTGGCCGAGCGGGGTGGGGCGCAGTCACGCAGAGTTGCTCTCCGTCGAGTACGCCCGCACCTGTGCGATGGCCATGTCGAGGACCACCCGCATGGGACGGACGTCTCGGGCCGTCTTAGCGAGTAGGTAACCTCCTTGGAGAGCAGCCAACAGCCCAGTGGCCAACGCGTGCGCCTCGGCGCTCGGGATTAGCACGCCGCGCTTCTTCAGCTCTTCAATCGCATCAGTCAAGAGTTGGAGCCAGGCGTCAAAATGAGCAGCAATGACTTTCCGTGTGTCTTCGTCATGATCAGCGATCTCATTCGCCAGCGCTCCTAGTGGGCACCCATAGGCGCCGTTTCGGAGCGCATTGCGTTCAACTAGCTCATCGCGCCAGAGTTCGAGTCCGCGCAGCGACTCGACCCTCGCAAGGCGACGGCGCTGCTGTGACAGCAGTGCCTCTGCACGTGCCTCAATGACTTCTTTCACCAGTGCGTCCTTCTCAGCGAAGTGCTGATAGAGCTGCGACTTCGACGTCCCACTCGATGCACGGACGTCGGCCAGAGTCGTCGAGGCAACGCCGCGCTCGTACATCAACTGATCGGCTGCCTCGATGATCCGTGCCTTCGTTGCGGCGCCGCGCGCCGTCAAGCGGCGCGGGCGGGGGCCGCTGGCGCTGTCAGTCATACCCCAAGGCTAATCGCCTCGGGTTGGGCGGTCTCTCGCCCGCACTCAGGTGCCAACGACCATCGGCGTGGACCACCCTTGCGAGCAGCCGACGAGAGCCTCATGTCGTACTTCAGGATCGGGGCCCTCGCGGTTGGGCATGGCTGTGCAGTCGTCAACCGTCACCGGACCCTTCGGGGGGCGGCGAGGCGGATCTCGACCCCAGATGCCCGGGCCCAAACCTCAGAACCTTGCTATGTTGCCACGCTGGGCGAACTCCGCTCCGGTAGTACCCAGCCGTCGCGGGGGAAGTGGCACGTGTAGCCGTTCGGATACTTCTTCAGGTAGTCCTGGTGCTCGGGCTCCGCCTCCCAGAACGGACCGACCGGCTCGATACTGGTAACTGCCTTACCCGGCCACAGACCCGATGCGTTCACATCCGCGATCGTGTCGCGGGCGATCCGCTCCTGCTCCGGCGTCACCGGGAAGATCGCGGAGCGGTAACTCGTCCCTCGGTCGTTCCCCTGACGGTTCAGCGTCGAGGGATCATGGATCTGGAAGAACAGCGCCAGGATGTCCCGATAGCTCGTCTTCGAAGGGTCGAAGACGACCTCGATCGCCTCCGCATGGCCTGGGTGGTCGCGGTACGTCGGGTGTTCGTTCTGCCCACCCGTGTACCCGACGCGGGTTCCTAAGATGCCCGGCTGGCGACGGATTAGGTCCTGCATGCCCCAGAAGCACCCGCCAGCCAGAACGGCTGTCTCCGCTCCCGAGACCTGCGCGATCACTCCGCTGTCGTTGGTCCCGCTGGTCATGCGGTGGCTCCCTTCGTAGAGTCCTGGTCGGTGTCGAACAGTGCACTGAACTGGCCGTAGCCCTCCTCGACGAGCTTGGAGGCAGGAACGAAGCGCATCGCGGCCGAGTTCATGCAGTACCTCTGGCCCCCGGCGGCGGCGGGTCCGTCGTGGAATAGGTGCCCGAGATGGCTGTCGGCGCCCGCCGAGCGCACCTCGGTGCGGATCATGCCGTGCGTCCGGTCCGCCTTGGTCGTGACAGCGTCGGCGGCGATGGGCGCCGTGAAGCTCGGCCATCCCGTGCCGCTGTCGTACTTGTCGGTGGACGAGAACAGCGGCTGACCCGAGACGATGTCGACGTAGATGCCAGGCTCGTGATTGTCCCAGTACTCGTTCCGATAGGCCGGCTCTGTGCCGTCCTGCTGCGTCACCCGATGCTGCTCGTCGCTCAGGCGGCTGAGCAACTCAGGGGTCCTGCGGTAGTCGTTGGTGGTCACTTTGGCTCCTCCTAGCAGGTGACGCGCTGCCGCGCCATCACGTGCTGTAACGGACCAGGCGGTCCAACTATTCCACATGTCCTGCGTTAGAGTCGAGGCCAGACGATGCGTCGCCCCCGAGGCGGGGCGGCTGGTCTCGCGACGACCGACAAGACCGATGTCACGCGGCTGCTAGGGGTTAAACCAAGACTCCTCGGCGATGCAGGTCCGGCGACAGAGGTTGGAGAGGAAACGGCATGAACGAACCCGAGGACCTGGGTCAGGTGACAGGAAGTATGGACCCACAGGACCAGAATCAGGCTGGTGGCGCCTTCACGGACACAGGCGCACGGCATGACGAGCCCGATGCCAGGTCGACGAACCTCGAGGACGGCACGTCGTTCTCGATCGCAGTGGATGCTCAGGCCAGCGCCTTCGTCGCAACCAAGGATGGCGTCGAATTCGGAGCCGTCCCGTTCGCGGACAAGAACGGCAGAGTGACGCTGTTGGCGACCTCGATCCTGCCGGACTACCGAGGACAGGGCTTGGCGACCGAACTCACCCGCAGGGTGCTGGACAGCATCCGCGCGGAGGGCAAGAGCGCGACCGTGAGGTGCCCCGTGTTCCGGTCCTTCATCGAGCGCAACCCCGAGTACGCCGCCATGGTGGACATTCCGGGCACTGGACGGGACGGTCGCGACGATGCCTGAGCCCGGCACCGAAGACCCGAAACCGGTACTCGGGAGTCTCCGGTTCGAGAACAGTCGCTTCGACCCAGACATCACCCCGTTCCACGAACTTGCCAAGGACATGGCCGCACAGTTCGGGTACGCCGCAGAGCTGTCGGCGGACCGTGTCCTGCTACAACTCCTCCGTCTGCGCGTCGCTCAGCTCAACCCCTGCTCCTACTGCCTGATTCTCCACGCCGAGGTGGCGGCCAGGATCGGGATCCGGTCCGAGCAGACCGCACACCTGGCGTCGTGGCGCGAGAGCGCCATGTACTCGCCCGGGCAGAGAGTCGCGCTCGCCTACTGCGAAGGTCTCACCTTGTTCCGTCACGAGGAGATTCCGGCCCTGCACAAAGAACTGCGGCTCCACTTCACGGAGCGCGAAGTCGCCGAGATCGCCGCGGTCGTCATCAACATGAACGTGTGGACCCGCCTAAAGCTGGCTCAGGGTGCCACTCCGAGCCTGGCGTCGTCCGGAACACCTACCCAACATCGCTCCCTCGTGAGCGACGCCGACCGTTCGCGCGGGCCACAGTAGAGAGTTCCCTGAGGAAGGGGTAGCCATGACAGTGATCAACAGCGGTTTCGGAGGACGAGGTGGCTCCAGTGACCCGCGACTGCCTCCTGGGCAGACCCACGTCTACGACTGGCCGGTGCTCTCGACGGGACCCACGCCCAATGTCGACGAGAGCCGATGGAGCTTCACGATCACGACCGAGGACCAGGTCGCGCACCGATGGAACTGGAGTGAGCTTCAGGAGGTGGGCGTCGAAGACATCGTCACCGATATCCACTGTGTCACCCACTGGTCGAAGCTGGACATGGCTTGGCGTGGCGTGCCCATAGACCGGCTGTTCGAGGATGTCGAGACCAGTTACGACTATGTGATGGTCCGTAGTTACGGCGGATACACCACCAACCTCCCTCTCGAGGATCTGCTCGATGGTCAGGCATGGGTAGCCACCGAAGCGGAGGGCGAGCCTCTCAGGCCCGAGCACGGAGGTCCTGCTCGACTTCTCGTGCCTCACCTCTACTTCTGGAAGAGCGCGAAGTGGGTTCGCGGGATGGAGATGATGCCCTCGGACGACCCGGGGTTCTGGGAACAGAACGGCTATCACCTCCGTGGCGACCCGTGGCGGGAGGAGCGCTACTGGTGATCACCTCTAACCGAGTCCGGTGGCACCTCGGGCGGGTGATCAGTCGGCAGTTTGAGACCGGCTCGGCCGTGCGTCTTGAACTGGCTGTGCCGACCTGGCCTGGAAACGACGCCGGAGCTCATCTCGACATCCGGCTCACGGCACCGGGCGGGTACCAGGCGTCCCGGTCTTACTCGCTGGCGTCCTCGGGTGAGTCGACACGGGTCGTGCTGGTGGTCCAGGAGCTACCCGGGGGCGAGGTGTCGCCGTTTCTTGTGCGTCAGCTCGCGGAAGGTGAAGAAGTCGAGGTACAAGGACCGCTCGGACGCTTCTTCGTCTGGATCCCCGCTGAGCCCGAGCAGTCACCGGTTCAGCTCATCGCGGGCGGCTCAGGGGTTGTGCCCTTGTTCTCGATGGCCTCGGCGCGTGAACGTGAGTTGAAAGGTGCTGAGTTTCGGCTGCTGTACTCGGTCCGCAGTCCGCGCGATGAGTTCTTCGCTGACGAACTGGCAGAGCTCTCACGAACCGTCGTCGAGATTGTCTACACGCGCGAGTCAGCACCTGGAGCGGGCCGGCCACCTGGACGGCTGACGCGTGAGGCGCTCGCAGCGTCGACCTTTCCCGCGTCGCTGTCGCCACGCATCTTCGTCTGCGGACCGACATCGTTCGTTGAGGCCGTCGCCGGTTGGCTTGTCGAACTGGGCCACGACCCCACGCAGATTCGTACGGAACGATTTGGAGGCAGTCGATGACTCACGTCGACGGAAACGCCCTCGCGGGTGCGTTCGCGACTGCTCTCGGTATCGAGATCACTGTGACGGTCGGCAGGTGCCGGGGCTGCGGCAGCTCTTTCAACCTCGCCTGCGCGCATGTCTTCATCACGGCCATGGGTGCAGTCATGCGATGCGGCCATTGTCAGGCGGTCCTGGGCGTCATCGTCCGCGGTTTCCGAGAGACGCTAGTGAACCTCTCGGGCCTGGACTACATCAGGGTGCCCCGCCTATGACTGGTCCGCTCGTCGCGATCGCGGCTTCTACCAGGCAGGAGGCTGCGGACTGATGCTTCGCATCTACGACAGTGCTGTCCGGGAGCTACGTAGCTTCGTCCCGCTGACCCCAGGACGAGTCTCCATCTATGTGTGCGGGCCGACCGTGCAGTCCGCGCCGCACATCGGGCACCTTCGTAGCGCCCTCGTCTACGATCTCTGGCGACGCTGGCTCACCCACCGCGGCTACGCGGTCACCCTCGTTCGCAACGTCACCGACGTCGACGACAAGGTTCTGGACCTAGCAACCGAGACTGAACCATGGTGGGCACGCGCCTACCGTGTCGAGACGGAGTTCGCGCGCTCGTACACCGCGTTGGGTGTTCTCCCGCCAACCCATGAACCCCGAACCTCCGGTCACATCCCGCAAGCACTGACCCTGATCGAACGACTCCTTCGCCGCGGACACGCCTACGTCGCCGGCGACGGCTCCGGCGACGTCTACTTCGATGTCAGCAGCTGGCAGGCATACGGCACGCTCACCCGGCAGACCCCCGACGCCGTGGTGGACCCTGACGAAGGGCCTGGCGGGGCAAAGACCGATCCCCGCGACTTCGCGCTTTGGAAGGGAGCCAAGCCCAGCGACCCAGCATCCGCTCGTTGGCGCTCACCATGGGGAACCGGCAGGCCGGGATGGCACATACAGTGCTCGGCGATGTCAAGGCACTACCTCGGCCGTGCATTCGACATCCACGGAGGTGGCCTCGACCTGCGGTTCCCGCACCATGAGAACGAGCTTGCCCAGTCCACCGCAGCAGGCGAGGAGTTCGCCAAGTACTGGGTGCACAACGGCCTCGTCACCGTCGGCGGTCAGAAGATGGCCAAGTCGCTAGACAACTCTCTGTATGCCGACGAACTCCTCCGCCGCGTCGGCCCGGCGACCCTGCGTTACTACCTGCTCAGCGCGCACTACCGCAGCGCCTTGGACTATCACCAGGAAGCCCTCGCGCACACCGAAGCTGCGGTCACGAGAATCGCGACCTTCCAGCGCCGCGCACGAACACAGCTCGCGAACACAGCATCCGACGTCCCGAAGCCGCCCATTGCCTTTGCGGCCGCGCTCGACGACGATCTGAATGTTCCAGCGGCGCTCGCGGTATTACACGACCACGTGCGCGCGGGCAACATCGCTCTGGATAACGGCGATGCAGCTGCCGTCATGTCCGCGTACGAATCGGTGCTCGCGATGACCGAAGTGTTAGGAGCCGAGCCCGGCGGCTTCACGACCGCCCCGCGAGCCGACGTGCAGAGCAGCACGATCTCTACCCTCGTCGAGGTCCTGCTCGCGAATCGCTCTCATGCGCGAGACGCAGGAGACTTCTCCACCGCCGACCGCATCCGGAACGAACTGGCTAGTGCTGGGATCGCCATCCAGGACCACACCTCCGGCACCACCTGGACGCAGGCGTAGCCAGCTCGTGCACGATGGCCGAATATTCCCAGTCCGGGGTGATCCGATCAGAGCAGGAGACCGAGTGAAGCGTCCGCCAGACGTCGAACCGTCATAGAGGCAGAGCTGTCTCGCTTGTCCGCCACAGTGTCGGTACCAAGCGAGGCGTCAACCCACGCCTGCACAATGGTAACCGCGGCCGGAGCGTCCAGGTCGGCGGCTAGTGCCGATAGCACGGCCTGCACGACCGGTGCTGCCGGCGCCCCGCTACCGAGCGCCAGGGCACGCCGCCACTGCTTCAACGTGACGAGTGCGGCAGGGAGTTCGGCGTCTGTCCACTCCCAGCTTGATCGGTAGTGGTGCCGCATGAGGGCGAGGCGGATGGCCACAGGGTCCACTCCTTGCTTTCGCAGAGAGGAGACGAAGACCAGGTTTCCGCGCGACTTCGACATCTTCTGGCCGTCGTAGGCAACCATCCCGGCATGGACGAAGGTCTGCGCGAACCGATGCTGTGGATGAATGACATGACCGAGTCCTGCGGACATCTCGTGGTGCGGGAATGCCAGGTCTCGTCCTCCACCCTGTACGTCGAAGGATGGTCCCAGATATTCCTGGGCGATTGTGGTGCATCCGATGTGCCATCCGGGTCGTCCCGGCCCCCACGGACTGGGCCAGGACGGCTCCCCTGGCCGCTCGCCGCGCCAAACCAGACAGTCGAGCGGATCGCGCTTGCCTTTCCGGTCGGGGTCACCACCACGCTCGGCGAAGTCCTTCAGCATCACGTCGCGGTCGAGTGACGATATACGGCCGAAGGATGGGTCGGCAGACACCTCGAAGTAGAGGTCGATCCCCACTCGGTAGATGGAGCCGCGTTCTTTCAACATCTCGATGCGAGAGATGATCTTGGTGACGGTCTCGGCAACCCCGATGTAATGCGCGGGTGGCAGCACGCGTAAGGCTGTCATGTCCTGCCGGAATCGCTCGATCTCGCGTTGTGCGAGATCACTCCAGGGAATGCCTCGCGCGTGGGCGCGTTCCAGCAGCGGGTCATCGACGTCGGTGACGTTCTGAACATAGATGACATCGTGCCCAGCGTTTCGAAGGGCGCGGTTAAGCAGATCGAAGCCGACGTAGGTGGCCGCATGGCCGAGATGAGTGGAGTCGTACGGTGTGATACCACAGACGTACATCCGCGCGGCGTCGTCCGGCCGCAACGTCACCAACGATCGCTTCTCAGTGTCATAGACCGAGACTGCGGGCCCGTGCACATCCAGGCGTGGAATCTCTAAACGGGGCCATGCCAACATGTCGTGGTCCTCGTAGTCGATGAAGCCACACCAGAGGATTCGGCGTGGATTCCTGATCCTGCTGACAGAGTGTCGCGAGGGGTCATGCGGGCGTCCACCCGCGCAGGAATGCCAGCACCTTGGCTTCGGATACCTCACAGGGCCGTAGGTGCTCTGCTTTGCGAGTGCGGTACACGTTGGCGCTGATCAGGTCTTCGCCTCCTAGCTCTTCGGCCGAGATGCTGATGCTCTGGCCCTGCACTCGCGTGGTCCGGGTCAATCCGTATGAGCGACCTTCGTATGCGACGACGGTCCAGCCTTCAGGAACCCGGTCGACCATTGCCCGCAAGCTGGCCGTGGCCTGACTCGCACCATCATGCTCGGGAGGCATCGAGTGGATAGAGCTCGAACTGTGAAAGGCCGGGGCAGAACTCCTCCTCACGGCATGGCTCGTGGAATCGTCCGCGGGCTCTGGGACTCGTGCCTCAGAAGGCATGTGCTCTCCTCCGCAGTTCACTCTGCGGCGCTCAGCGCGACGCGGATGGAGTCGAGAGCCATGTCGAGCGCGATTGCCATGCTGCGCTCGTCCCGTGTGGTCTTGACGAGGAGGTACCCGCCTTGGACAGCCGCCATCAGACCGACGGCGAGTTCCTCAGCATCTGCGTCCGGCCGTAGCTCGCCTGAGTCCTGCATGCGCTCCAGTCCGAGACGGAACCAGTGCTGCCAGACGCTGAATCCTCGCTGGAGATTCTCACGCGCAGTCTCAGACCGGCCAGCGATCTCGCTTGCCAGCGACCCCATCGGACAGCCGTGAGCACCTCGCCAACCACGCACTCCCACCACGATCGCATCCCGCCAACGCTCGAAGCCGCGCATCGTGCGCAGGTCGTCGAGGAATGGTGCCTGCTCGCCAAGCACCCGCTCAATCTGGGCCCTCACGACTGCCTCAACCAACTCGGTCTTGTCCGAGAAGTAGTGGTAAACCTGAGACTTGCCCGTTCCACTGGCCTCTATGACATCGTCAACGCTGGTGGCCTCGACGCCCTGCGAGTACATGAGATCGGCGGCTGCCGCGACGATACGCAGGCGAGTGGCCTCGCCCTTGGCGGTCAGCCGTCGCGGCTTCTTCTCACTCACCGTGCTCCCGATCTGGACTGAACCCGCCAGCCTCGGAGGTCACGATGAGTCCTGCGATCGAGTGGCTCCCGTCCGCGGTTTCTCAGCCGTACCGCCACCTCCCGGTACGTCAACGGCACCTGACGACCGGTCGCGTTCCCACTGCTCAAGAACCGAGTTGATGGCATGACTGATCGAGTGCAGATCGGCTTCGGTGTTCTGAGAGATGTGGAACGTCTCGATGTCTCGCGCACGGTCCCGGTCCGACTCCCGTCGCTGAGTGAGCAGAATCAGCGGTCCCTGCAGAGCCGCGACGATCGCCAGAGCCGTTCCTAGATAGTCCAGCATGGCCGTCGGGTGGGGATAAAAGAGCGGCAGGATAGTGTTCACGACAAACCACGCGAGAATCGCCACCACCAGGATTAGCCCGGATCGTTCACGGTGCCGCGGAGTGATCGGCGCGTAGAAACACGGAAGTGCCTGCCCAGCAGGGGAAACTTGGACTTGCGACGGTTCAAGATCTCCAGCTTGGAAGGCACTCCGTAGGTGAAGCGTACTTCGTGGTCCAGTGGGCTGTCCGTGTCCGGTGACGGTGTCGGCGTGGTGGCCCACGCGGGGAGTGTCGGGCTTCGTCTGTTGGCCGACCGAACCGGCCTGACGGGTGGTCTCGCCGCGGCGATGGCCCGCCACTCGTTCACCCCGGTCCACAACCGTGGCCGGGTCCTGGTCGATGTCGCGGTGATGCTCGCCGATGGCGGTGAGGCGATCGCCGACATCGACGTGCTGCGCCATCAGTCCGGGGTACTGGGTCCGGTCGCCTCGCCACCGACGGTGTGGCGCACCTTGGACGAGGTCACGCCCGGTCGGCTGAAGAAGATCGCCATCGCGCGGGCACGGACTCGGCGACACGTGTGGGCACAGCTGCCCGACGGCGTCCCGGCCGCCAAGGTCGCGGGGAGTGACCTCGGCTCGACCGTGGTGCTCGATGTCGATGCCACGATCGTGATCGCTCACAGTGAGAAGGAGTTGGCTGCGCCGACGTTCAAACGGACCTTCGGGTTCCATCCGCTCGGCGTGTGGTGCGACAACACGCAGGAGTTTCTCGCAGCGAAGCTGCGCACCGGTCGAGCGGGGTCGAACACGGCGACTGATCACATCGAGGTCCTCACCGAGGCGATCGCCCAGGTCCCCGGGACCCACCGTCGCGATCTGCTGATCCGCAGTGACGGCGCTGGCGCATCGCACGACTTGCTGGACTGGCTCACCGAGCAGGGGAACATCCGTGGCCGGAAGGTCGAGTACTCCGTGGGATTCGCGATCACCGAAAAGATCCGCGACGCAATCAAGCTGGTCCCGAAGAAGGTCTGGACGTGCGCAGCTGATGCCGACGGCGGTGTGCGCGAGGGTGGCGACGTCGCCGAGCTGACCGGGCTGCTGAACCTGGAGAAGTGGCCGGCGGGGATGCGCGTGATCGTCCGTCGTGAACGTCCCCACCCCGGAGCACAACTGTCGCTGTTCGAGGAGGCCGACGGGTGGCGGTATCAAGCCTTCGTCACCAACACCACCACAGGGCAGCTCGCGTTCCTCGAGGCCCGCCACCGTGCGCACGCCCGGGTCGAGGACCGCATCCGCCACGCCAAGGACTCCGGCATGGGTCGGTTCCCGTCGCGGGAGTTCGACATCAACCAGGTCTGGCTGACGCTGGTCCAGATCGCCGCCGACCTGACTGCCTGGACCCGCATGCTCGCCCTGACCGGCGGCGCCAAGGTCCTCGCGACTTGCGAGCCGAAGGCGCTGCGCTACCGCTTCCTCCATGTGCCAGCACGGCTCACCCACAGCGCCCGCCGACGACGACTGCGGATCCCCCAGACCTGGCCATGGGCCGCAGCGATCGTTGCGGTCTTCGCGAACATCGCCGCGATCCCGCAACCAGCCTGACCGAACATCCGCCCACCACCCAAGGAAACCTGGAGAACCGCAGCCCGGCAGCGCCAGCCGGGCCAGCGTCATGTCCGGATACCGTCATCGACTCACCTCACGCAGCGATGCCGCCGTCGGCACCGTCATGAAAGACCGGGGTTAGCAGGAACGGCCATGAGCCCGCGACGCTCGCCACCCAGGCAGCGGCCTTGTCTCCGGGGCTCGACCGCGCTTCTCTGAACATGCTGAGTTGGTGCCCGCAGTGCGGGCAAGCGAACATCTCGCGGCCAACGCTGTCGTTGGAGTGGTCGCCCGCCTCCGGCTCGGCGTGGTGTCGAGAAGCGCTGCGGGAGCCAGGGCTATCTCCTGTTCCAGCGTCTGGTGATGGTTCTGTTCGCTCGTCGCGTCTCGGCTCGGTCATCGCTCTCGCTCTCCCCGGGCGCTCTCCCCGGCACTGGCGCGTTCCTGCGCGATTTGCTCACGGAAGCGCGCGTCCTCCTGTTTCACCGCTGTCGCACCGAGCAGGACCTCGTCGATCTCCGCGCCGGGGATGATGACCGCCCCCGATCCGTCGGCGAGAACGTAGTCGCCCGGCATGATGCCGACACCATCCAGCACCACGGGAACGTTCGCCTGGTGTGGAGTGATCAGCGCACCGCCAGCCTCGACCGCCTCCCCGGCGCAGTACGCGGTGAACCCGTACGTTCGAAGCTCGGCGTAGTCCCGGAGCCGGCCATCTGTCAGCACCCCGTCGAGCCCGTAGTGGTGAACGCGGCCAAGCTTCGTTCCACCACCGACCGAGACGCCTGGATGGCCGTTGGTCGCGAGCACGAGGACCTTTCCCTCGGCGTCGTCGCCAACCGCCTCACGGAACAGCGATCGGAAATCGTGTACAGCGGGGTCGACGCTGGCAGCGCAACTGGGGAAGAAGGCGATAGTCACGACTGGTCCGAAGAGGACCCTGCCGGGGGTGGGACTCTCCAGCCCCAGGATGTGCGCACGGTGGCGGTGACGACGACCCAGCGCATCGACCACGTCGGCACAACTGATCTGCTCGGCCTGGGCACGCCGATGCTCGGCACCCCAACCGTTGGCCACACGAGGATCTCCACTCACAGCACATCACGATGCCAGAGTCATTTATGTACTGTCAAGTACGATCTTTGATACCAATGGCGTGAGTATGGGTTGGGAATCTCGCAGCCTGCGATGCCCTAGTTAGGTCCAAGACTGAGGTAGAACTCGTTCTAGAGTGCGCTAAGTCTCCCGCGCATGACGGCGATATCTCCCGCTCGGGAGCTACGACACGTCTCGCCCCCTTCGCCCGCGACTCGACACCGACGCGGCGACCGCGAACTCAGCCACAGGCGGTTAATTGTACTATCTGCTACATTTTTTACTGTGATGCCCGGCGGGAGACCACACACGCGGCAGAAGCCGTGGCAGGCCCTTGGGCGGGGATCCAAGCACCATTGCTGCCGGAGGAGAGGACCAAGAACGCCGACTATGACCACCCCGACTTCACCATGGCGCGACCGGGCGGCCAGTGGGCTGCTCGCCGCGACGCGCTGGGGTAGGGCTGCCCGACTCCCCCTTTGGGGGTCAGCCCCGTGACGTCTCTGGTTCCTAGACCTCGTGGCGCCCCACCAGCGACCGCAATGAGAGGCTGCGCGCCATGACCCGGTCCACGCCTGGCGCGGGTCGGCCGTAGCAGGCATGTATGCCTTCGGCGCGCCTTCAACCAATCATTGCTCGCACTTGCAGCATCCGTGTGCCTATCGCGCCCGTGGCGCATGACTGCGTCAAGCTGATCTTCGTCCGCGCAGGATCTGCGATCGTGCTCAGCGAGTTTGGTGAGAAGCCCGTCTGCGCCGGTGACGTCGTGGCCCTGGGTGCCAACACCCTGTGTGGTGGCGAACCCGAAGATCTTGTCACCGTCACCACGCTCTACCTGGACCGAGACTACGTCGTCGACCAGGTCTTCTGGCAGCATGCCGAGCTGCTTGCAGACCGGCTCGATGCCCATGACTTCGCCGACGAGATCTACTCCGAGTCGGCCCAGATACTCCGCCTCGGAGAGAACCGCACTCGGATGTTCACGCCACTCCTGGACGAGCTGGTCGCGCTCAGTGTTGACGGACCGTGCACCAAGAGGTTCTACCGGACGCAGGCCCTGCTCTTTGCCGTGCTCGATGTCGTGAGCCCGTATGTGAAGACCTCGCCCGTATCACGAACCACGACCCAGAAGAGGACGGGTCGTCCTGGCGCACCACGTTACCGGCGGTTCGCGCCCTGTCAACGGCCACTCCAAAGTCCCCGGTTTTGGCCAGGTGGAAGTCCCCACCCTCTGCGGGGTTGATCACTGACTGATGTGCTCACCTCCTCGGCGTTGACGGGCTTGGCGCATGCGGTAGGACTGGCCGTTGGTGACGACGGTGGTGGCGTGGTGCAGCAGCCGGTCGAGCATCGAGACGGCGGTGGTGTGCTCGGGCAGGAATCTGCCCCAGTCCTCGAAGGAGTGGTGCGAGGCGATGCCCAGGGAGCGGCGTTCGTAGGTGGCGGCGACGAACCGGAACAGCAGCTGGGCACCGGTGTCGTCCAGCGGGGCGAAGCCGATCTCGTCGACCAGGAGGACGTCGTTGCGCAGCAGCACCTCTATGACCTTGCCCACGGTGTTGTCGGCCAGGCCGCGGTAGAGCGTCTCGACGAGGTCGGCCGCGGTCAGGTACCGGACCCGGTGGCCGGCGAGGACGGCGGCGTGACCCAGTGCGATGAGGGTGTGTGACTTGCCCGTGCCGGCCGGGCCGATCAGGGCCACGTTCTCCTTGGCACGGATCCACTCCAGGCTGGTGAGGTAGGCCCACGTCGGCGCGGGGATCGAGGACGCGGCCAGGTCGAAGTCCTCGATGGTCTTGAGCACCGGGAAGGTCGCGGCCTTGAGGCGTGCTCGCTCGTTGGAGGCGTCGCGGGCGGTGATCTCGGCCTCGACCAGGGCCCGCAGCACCTCCTCGGGAGACCAGCGTTGGGTCTTGGCCGTGACGAGCAGCTCGGGGGCGAGCTGGCGCATCGCGGCGAGCTTCAGCCGGCGCAGCCCCGCGGTCAGGTCCGCGTCCAGCACCGGCGGGGTGGATGCGCTCACGAGGACACCGCCTTGGTGGCCGGGGCGTACTCGGCCAGCGAGCGTCCCGTACTCGTGGGCAGGTCCAGCACGAGGGCGTCACCGGCCGGGCGCGGGGTGGGGACCCCGGTGCCGGCGGCCAGGATCGAGCGGACGTCGGCCGCGCGCCACCGCCCGAACGCGGTTGCTCGCTCCAGGGCGGCGACCATCGCGGCTTGCCCGTGGGCGGCGCTCAGGGTGTTCAGCTCGGCCAGCTCGGGGCCGAGGCGGGTGTGTCCGGCGCCGGCGGCGCCGGCGATGAACGCCTCGGCGGCCGGGCCGAGCGCGCAGAAGGCGACCTCCGCCGCGCTGCGCGGCCGGATCACCCGCACCGGTACCGCGGGACGAGCACCGCCGTAGTGCTCGTCCAAGACCGAGGCCTCACCCGGCGAGGTGAGCGGGTGCTCGGCGTGGACCTCACCGGTGCCAGTGTCCAGGATCAGCACCCGGGTGCCGTCGACGACCACGCCCACCTGGGTGCCGATGAGCCGGTTCGGCACCGAGTACCGAGCCGAGCCGAGCCGGATCGTGGACAGCTTGTCGACCTTGCGGGTCGCCGGTGCCGGCCCGATGACCGGGCGCAGCGAGGGCAGCTCGGTGAGCAGGTCGACCTCCTTGGCCAACCGCTCGTTCGGGACCGCGGCGATCTCTGAGTGGACCGCGGCGTTGACCTCCGCACACCAGTCGGCCGCGCGCTGGTTGGCGCCACCGAGGTCGGCCAGGATCCGCGCAGCCGCGGCCTGCTCCTCACCGTCGAGCCCTTGGGCGTGCTCGAGCAGCAGCGGCCGCAGGAGGTCGTCCTTGCCGTAGCGGACGAGAGCCTCGACGATGCCCTTGGACTCCGGGTCGGCCGCCTCGCAGAAGTCGGGACGGAACCGGTAGTGCGTGGCGAACCGGACGTACTCGGCCGTGGGCACGACCCGGTTGGCGACCACGCCACCCTTGAGGCAGCCCATCCGGTCGGCGAGCACCACCTTGGGTGTGCCGCCGAGGACCTCGAAGCACTCGGCCAGCATGCCCATCGTCGTCGCGGCCTTCTCATCAGCGGCGAAGCGGACGAACCGGAACCGCGACCAGGCCAGTACCGCGGCGAAGACGTGCACGCCGGCGATCACGCCCCAGTCGATGACCAGGTGCTCACCCGGGGACCAGGACGCCGGCCGGTGGGTCCGGCCGTGCTTGACCCGCCAGGTCTTCTTCTCCTCGGCGACAAGGCGGCGGAAGCTGCGCTCCGAGCCGGTGTACCCGGCCGCGCGGGCCGTGGGCAGCAACCGCTTGGCGCTGATACGCGCCTTGGCCGTGTCGACACCGGCGGCGACGAGGCCGCGCACGTCCTCGTAGTTCGCCGGCCGAGGCGCCTTGGCCGGGCGGCCCTGACCAGCGGCGTGGCGTAGCACGACCCGCTTGACGGTCTTGTGGGTGGTGCCGCAGATATCGGCGGCACCGCGGTAGGTGCCCACCATGTTGTAGGCGGTGATGATGTCCAACTCTTCCCTCATGTTCTTCAATGGAGCTCCCTGGGCGGTGCGGTGACTGGCTAGACACCGCCACCGTTCACCGTCCAGGGGCTCAACTCATGGACGACACGAGCAGAGGGTGGGGACTTCTACTTGGCCACCCGCGGGGACCTCACGTGGCCACCAGTGGGGACTTTGCCACGGCCATGGACACGCCCCTGCGGGCCGAGGCTCGCGAAGCGCTCGACCTGCTTCGCAATGCACCGGCCGAGGACTGGACACTCGGTCGACTCGCCGCCGGAGTACATCTATCGCCCTCACAGCTCGGGCGGATCTTCGTGGACGCTTACGGCAAGACCCCCATGACGTACCTCACTACTGTCCGAGCCGAGCATCTGGCTCGGCTGCTGCGTGAGACTGACCTGTCTATTGAGGCAGCGATGCGCGAAGTGGGGTGGCGCAGTCGCGGTCATGCCGCGCGGATGTTTCGCCACGCCGTAGGTGTCACACCAACTCGCTATCGGCTGATGATCCGGCAGAGAGCGGCCGCCTGATCCTGAAGGTACACATCGCAGCGTCGACGGTACGGATCTCCGCATCCTTCCCGCCTGCTGGCAGGGAACGCGCCAAGGGCTAGTAGTCCGGTGGGGACTCGCCGGGTTCACCGCCGTGCCTGACGGTCAAATGGCTTGTTTCGTTGTCCGTCTGCCGTTGCTGGTTTTCGCGGCGTACCTGATGGTCACCGAGCCTGGTCGGCCCGGTGCTCAGGGTATCGGGAGGACACGCCGATGGCGAAGACACGAGAGCAAGCGCAAGCCGCAAGAGAGGCCAAGCTCGACGAGCTGCACGAGAGCCTGACCGGCGCGGTCGAAGAACTGGTGTCCGGGCCGGATTGGGCGCGCGCGTTGGCGTTCGCGGCCCGGTTCCGATCGAGGAGCTTCAACAACACCCTGCTGATCTGGGTCGCCCACGCGGAAGCATACGAGCAGGGCCGGGTGCCGGAGCCGTTCCCCTCGTACGTGGCCGGCTACAAGCAGTGGCAGGCCCTCGGACGGCAGGTGGAGAAGGGCCAGCCGGGCTACCAGATTCTCGCGCCGGTGACGGGCAGGTTCGCCTCGGCTACACCGCAGGATGCGGAGTCTTGGCGCCGGCTCGGTAAGGGTGAGAAGCCGCGTGCCGGTGAGGTGGTGCGTTCCAAGATGGTCGGCGTCCGACCTACATATGTGTGGGACGCGAGCCAGACCGCCGGTGACCCGATCCCCGAACCCCCGCCACCGCGGCTGCTGGAAGGCGAAGTGCCCGCCGGGTTGTGGGGCGGTCTGGCGGCGCAGGTCGAGGCGGCCGGGTTCGCGGTGCTGCGGGTACCGCACGAGGGCATGATCCACGGCGCGAACGGGATGACCGACTACACCGCGAACATTGTGGCGGTGCGGGAGAACATGGATCCCGCCGCGCAGGTCAAGACCCTCGCCCACGAACTCGGCCACGTCCTCCTCCACGGCCCCGACGCCGAGGATGTCCGTCAGCATCGCGGCATCGGCGAGGTCGAAGCCGAGTCCGTGGCGTTGATGGTCGGTGCCGCCCACGGAATGGACACCTCCGGGTACACGATCCCGTACGTGTCGACCTGGGCGACACGGGTCGATGGCATGGAGCCGGTGGAGGTGGTCAAGGCCACCGGGGAACGGGTCCGCAAGACCGCCCTGGCGATCCTGGACCAGCTCGACACCGCGCAAGTCGGTGACGGTACCCCGCCCGGTTTGGACCGGGCGGCGGCCCACCGCGAGACACCCGCGCACGTACCACCGGCACCGGAGCCGGTGCCGTCGCGGCAGGTGGCGTCGCTGCCCGAACCAGGTGCACGCCCCGTCCCGGTGCCGGCGCTCGAGGGGCGGGGACTGTGATGGCCGAGCACGGCGCGGTCTCCTCAGTGCTGCTGCGGATGAGCGGAGCGTGGCCGTTGTCAGCGGCCGCGCGGGAGTTCGCGTCGGCGGGGGTGCCGGTCTTCCCCTGTGTGGCGTATGGGAAGCGGCCGGCCACTGGACACGGGTTCCACGACGCCACCACGGACCTCGATCAGGTGCAGGCGTGGTGGCGGCAGTCGCCGGGCGCGAACATCGGTGTCCCGACCGGCGCCGCCTCCGAGGTCGTCGTGGTGGATCTGGATGTGCACGGCCCGGTCGACGGCCGGACCAGTTTCGACCGCGCCATGCGCGCCGGCCTGGTGGACGGGTGGGAACTGCTGGTCCGCACCCCCACCGGTGGACTGCATGCCTACTACCCGGCGACACCCGGGACGGAGCAGCGGTCGTGGCAGGCCGGGCGGGCCGGGATCGACTTCCGCGGCGACGGCGGCTACATCATCGTCCCGCCCTCGACCCGCTCGATCCAGGGCACCACGGTCGGCTACCAGGTCGAGACGATCAACACCCGCCCCGCCGGCCTGCTGGACTCAAACGCGCTGCGGGACTTCCTCGACCCCCGCCCCGCACCTCGTCCACGGCCCGAGACCTGGCAGCCGGCGGGCCGGGACGATGCGCAGCGGCTGGCGGCGTGGCTGGACCGGCAGGACACCGACCGCAACCTGAAGCTGTTCTGGGCGTCCTGCCGTCTCGCCGAAGGCGGCGTCCCGCTCAACGATGCCCTCGACGCCGTGCTCACGGCAGCGAAGTCGGACTTCGGGCCACGAGAGATCACCGCCACGGTCCGGTCCGCCTACCGCACCGTCCGCGGCGAACCTGCCCGACACGGCCCATCGTCGCCGCCGGTACGCGGTGCGTCGCCGCAGGTCGCGGACGGCTGGTTCCGTCGCGACGCAAGCGCCGCAACGGGGACATCGAGGGTGCGGGGGCTGTGATGACCACCCCGGCCGCGAGCAGCACGGTCGCGAGCAGGACGGCGGGTCGCCGATGGGCGGTGATGACGGCGGTGTCGGGGACGGTGTTCATCGCCGCCGGCGCGTTCTGGCTGTCCTTCACCGCGCTGGCAGACCTCGCGGCCCGAAGCGGCATCGGTACAGAGCAGGCGTGGGCGTGGCCGCTGATCGTGGACGGCATCATCGTCGTCGCCACCGTCGCCGTCGTCGCCCTCGCCGGCCAGAAGTCGGCCTGGTATCCCTGGGCGCTGCTGATCGGCGGCGCCGCGGTGTCGGTGACCGCCAACGCGATCCACGCCGTGGTCGCCGCCGACGCCGACGTACCTGGCGTACTCGCTGCGAGTGTGGCGGCGGTGCCGCCGGTGGTGCTGCTGGCAATCACCCACCTGACCGTCATCCTCACCCGCCCCACACCCGACACCGCCAGCCCTGATGACCCGGCGCCCGAACCCGCGGTCCTCGACGCGCCGACGCAGCCACGCCGTGTGGAGCTGACCGTGCCACCCCGCCCAGATGACCCGGCGCCCGGAATGCAGGCGCCCACAAGTGACACGCCAACCGCCGTAACGGAGCGAAGGAGCCAGGCGGCCGGGCTGCGGCGGCGGGGCTGGTCGAACAAGCGCATCGCCCGCGAACTCGGCGTGCACCCCTCCACGGTCGGGCGCTGGTTCGCCGGTGCGCACCTTTCTGACAGCAACGATGGTGAGGAGGCGACCCGATGAACGGGAACCCACACGAACAACACGAGCGGCGACGGCCGATCCCTGAGCCCGAGCGCGAACGGGAGCTGGCCGAATCGACCGGCACGCCGGACGCGGTGGGAGCCGCGCACATTCGCCGCGACGACCAGGAGCACACGCCCGCTGGAAGGCGGGCGCGGGGTGTGGAGTGGGTGCGCCCCACCGACCTGATCGCCCGGCACGGGGCGACGCTGTCGGGGCGGGGTATCGACTTCGAGGCCGAGCTGGCCCGCCGCGCCCGCGCCCCGATCGCGAACCGGCTGCAGGACCTCACAGACCGGGCGCGACGGTTGCCCCCGTTGTCCGCCTTCGGCCGCAGCGGCAACGCGTCGTCGGGGCCGGTACGCGCTGGTGTCGGAATGAACAGGTGACCGGCCATGACCACCACAACAGACCACGACGAGGCCGGCGAGGGCTTCACGACCAGTGAGGGCCTGCGTGCGCTGCTGAACCGGCTGCATGAGGCGGGCGAGGGCGCGTGGGCGTCCGATCCGTCCGCGCGGGAGCTGATGGCCTACGCGGCGGAGAAGTACACCCCGCTGGCGCGCAAGCACGGCCTCGATCCGTGGGAGGCCGCATCTGCGGCGTTCGACGCGATGCAGTACGCCTCCACCCGGCGCGCGGACGATCCGTGGGCGATGGTCACCCACGGAGTGCGGATCACCTGCATCTTCGAGGAACGCGCCCAAGGACTGCTCTGCTCGGTCCACCAAGCCCGCCGCCCGCACGTGTCCGCGTTCCACGACCCGGAGCGGTTCGCCGACCGGGACAACCCGCTCACCGACTACCACCCCGCCTTCCACGTCACCGACCCCACCTCGGCGGACACCGAGACCGACGCCCGCACCGATGCGGACGACAACGGCAGTTCCGGCGGCGGGTCGGATCGGGCGTGCATGTCCGCGGGATCGGCGGCCGAGGACGCCATCGCCTTGCTGTGCCTGCTGGGCTGGGCGCCGGAGACCGCGCGGGCCTCGGTCGAGCACGTGTGCGGGGCGCTGATGCGGGCCGGCACCCGGCAGTCCGCGTATGAGGGGCTGCGGCGGGGCCGGCACGCCCGCGTCCTACTGGACCTGCCCGGCCGATCCTGGACCGTGCTGCTGCGAGCGCTGCTCGGCAGCCCACACCCCGCCTACGCCGCCACGAACGCCGGGAAGGGGGTGCTGCTGCGGCTGCTGATCGGCGAGACGCTACCGGTGCTGCTACGCGACGACGACCTGGTGCTCTCCCTGTCCCTCGCCGCCCCCACCCACCGTGACCGTGATCGTGGCGGGGGTGATGTGCTGTGAGTGAGGTGCAGGCCGGCGGAGTCCAGCTCGACCGGGTGGTGGACTCCATCATCGTCGGGACACGGCACCGCGCCGACCTGGGCGACATCGACGCCCTGGCCGCCTCCATCGAACGCGAGGGCCTGCTGCAACCGCTGACGGTCACCATCGACGGAGTGCTGGTATGCGGGGCGCGGCGGTTGGCGGCGATCAAGAAACTCCGCTGGCGCACCGTCAGCGTCTGGGTTCGCTCGGGCCTGTCGGATCGTCTCGGGCAGTTGCTGGGCGAGCAAGACGACAACATGCTGCACAAGCCGCTGACCCAGCTCGAAGCCGCCGCCCTGTACCGGGAACTGAAACAGGAGATGGCCGAAGACGCCGCCCGGCGGCAGGCCGCGACCCGCTTTACCAGCGACCACCAGCCCGGAAGCGACGGTGGTGGACAATGTCCACCACCGTCAACCGGGCAACTTGGCAAGACCCGCGAGCAGGCCGCCTCCATGATCGGCGGCGGCGCCTCCTACAAGACCTTCGAGCGGATCGGCTACATCGAACGCATCGCCGCCGACCCCGCCCAACCCGAACCCCTGCGCGCGCAAGCTGCCGCGGCGTTGGAGCAGATCGAGGCCGGCGCACCAGTGCACCCGATCTTCCAAGCCGTCCGCGATGCCGCGACCATCGCGCAGGACGTTCGGGAGGCCGACCTGCACCAGATGGCCGACGAGGCCGTCGCCCGCGCCACCGCCGCCAAGAAGCAGAAAGACAAGACGTCGGCGCCGCGTCCGGTGCCGCTGACCGATGTGGATGGGGAGCCGGTGCGGTATCCGGTGCGGGCGTTCATCCACACCTGGGGCGAGCTGACCCAGTGGTGGACCCACTACGACCCAGACCAGCTCGCCACCGAGCTGACCGACGAGCAGATCGAAGCCTTCCTCGACACCGCCGAAGGCACGAGCCGGTTCGCCGACGAGCTGCGCGCCGCCCGCGACCGCGAACCGGCCGACGACGCGCCCTCGGGCCGGGGGCACCTGCGCGCCCTCTGACCGACCCGTTCTGAGTGCGAGGGAAGGACCAGCGCACCTGTCGGGTATGAAGACTCCCTTCGCTGCGTCTGATGCTCGTGCCCGGCGCCGGCTCATCGCCCTGGTCTCTGCGCTGGTGGTGATCGTGGTGCTGGCCGGGATCGGCGTCTACGGCCTCCTGGCCGGGCCGCCCACCAGCGATCGCAGCCCCGACCGTGGCGGCGGCACACCATCGGCTCCGGTGGTCATTGCTCCTGGCGAGCCGACGCCGACCGGAACTCCGTCCGTTCCAGCCTTGCCGGAGGTCGAGGCGTCGGACGACCCGGAGACGTTCGCCCGCAACGTCGCCGAGACCTTGTTCGCGTGGGACACCGGCAGCGAGTTGATGCCCTTGGATTACAGCTCGGTGGTCCTCGCTGTGGGTGATCCTTCGGGTGCGGAGCAGGCTGGGCTCGCCTCTGATGTCGCGGCCTATCTCCCGACCAGGGAGGCCTGGCTGGAGCTGCGTCAGTACGCGACCGCGCAGCACCTGACCATCGAGGACGCCTTCGTGCCGGAGGCGTGGGACACGGCGGTGGAGCAGGCCCAACCCGGACAGCTCGCCGAAGGCACCATCGCATACACGGTCGAGGGCACCCGCCACCGCACCGGCGTCTGGAACGACGAGCAGGTGACCTCGGAGCATCCGGTGGCGTTCACGCTCTTCATCGTCTGCGCACCCACGTATGACACCTGCCATCTGCTGCGCCTGTCCCAGCTCGACAACCCCCTCCGATAGCCGCCTGGGGGTGAGTGTTCGTGTTGAAGAAGGTCGTCGTCGCCACGCTGGTCCTGGTGTTCTTCGGACCCGCCCTGGCGTTGTTATCGGTCGGGGTCCTGATGAACCCCGCCGCCACCGCGACCGTCACCTGCACAGTCAACAGCGGGGTCACAGTCGGAGACGTCCCCGACTCACTGACCGTGACGACCGCGAACGGTGAGACGTTCACGCTCAACCGGCAACAGCTCACCCACGCGGCGACGATCATCGAGACGGGCAGCCAAATCGACGGGGTGACCCGCGACGGGCTGGTGATCGCGTTGATGGCGGCGCTTACCGAGTCCGCCCTGCGGATGCTCTCCAACACCAGCGCCTACCCCGAGTCCGCGGACTACCCCAACGACGGCGACGGCTCCGACCACGACTCCCTCGGCCTGTTCCAGATGCGCCCACAATCCGGGTGGGGCACGGTCGCCGAGCTGATGGACCCCATCTACCAGGCGCAGGCGTTCTTCGGCGGACCCACCGGACCCAACCATCCGAGCCCCAGAGGGCTGCTGGACATCCCCGGCTGGGAGCAGATGGACAAGGGCGAGGCCGCCCAAGCCGTCGAAGTGTCCGCCTACCCCGACCGGTACCGCAACTACGAGCCGGTCGCCGAGACCATCCTCACCACACTCACCACCACGACGAGCGCGGGCGCGGGCGGCGAGGTCGTACAGGTGGCCGGGCCAGAGTCCTCGCGAGTGGTGTTCCCGGTCCCGGAAGGCACCTGGGTCCTCACCTCCGAATACGGGCCACGGGTGCATCCCATCACCGGAGAGGACTCCTTCCACACCGGGACCGACTTCGCCGCCCCGGACGGCACCGCGCTCTTGGCGGCAGCGGACGGGACGGTGACGGTGGCGGAGTTCTCCGGCGGGTACGGCGGGCTCATCGTCATCGAGCACACCATCGGCGGGCAGACGGTCGCGACGGCGTATGCGCACATGTGGGAGCACGGCATCCACGTCCAAGCCGGCGACACCGTGACCGCCGGGCAGCACATCGGCGACATCGGCTCCTCCGGCAACTCGACCGGCCCGCACCTGCATTTCGAGGTCAGCCTCGGCGGCACCGATGGCGAGCACACCGACCCCGCCGCCTGGCTCAACAGCCATGACGTAGCCGACCTGCCCGAACCCGAGACCGGCCCACCGGGCCAGGAGTGCGACCCCGACACCGGCGGTGCGCCTGGTGGGGCGCCGGAGCCGTTCGAGGGCGACCCCAACCAGACGGTCGACGACCCCACCAGCGGCGGGCAGATCACCGCCCGCCTGCTGCACCTGTACACCCAGACCATCGCCGCGTTCCCCGACACGAGCTGGGTCTGCTACTCACCCCGGCCCGGCACCGTCTCCGAACACCCCCTCGGCCGGGCCTGCGACGGCACCTTCGGCAACGCCATCGGCTCCCAGCCCACCCCGGCACAGCGCGAGCTCGGGTGGGAGGTCACCAACTGGATGAAGGACCACGCCGAAGCCCTGGGCGTGGAGTACCTGATCTGGGACGGCCGCATCTGGTCCATATCCCGCGACGCCGAAGGCTGGCGCCCCTACGACGGCGGCGGGATGCACGACCCCGGCGACGTCACCGGCGGCCACTACGACCACCTGCACGTCACCGTGTCTCAGAATCCGTGATTGTTCGCTTACCTCTGATGCACGAATCTTGCGTCAGAGGTAAGCGACGGGTCGGCCACCGCCCGGGTCACCGCGGCCCGCTGAGACGGCGCGGGCGATCCGAGCGAGTGCCCTGGTCGCGGCGTTCCGCAGGACCAGGCGGGCGGTCCCGGCGCAGTTGGGCCAGCGAGTCGCACCTACCGGCATGAGGGCTATTCCGGCAGTTCGATCATCGGACACCACCAGCATCGCGTCTACCCGCTGCACCCGCGAAGGGCACGCCAGTGGTGATGCGGCATGAACGTGTTCCCCGACTTCGACGGGCTCGGCGGCATCGGCGACCTGCGGGCCGTGATCGGCGCGCTGCTGACGTTCGTGCTGATCGTCGCGGTGCTGATGCTGATCGTCTCCGCGATCGTGTGGGCCATCGCCGCCGCGAACGGCAACCACGTCATGGCCGGCAAGGGCCGCACCGGCGTCCTCGTCGCCCTCGGCGCCGCCGTGCTGGCCGGCGGCGGAGTGGCATGGATGAACTGGCTTATCGCCCTCGGCGACCAACTCTGACACCCGCCCTGCGCAACCATCGCCACCGATGCCGTCTCACCCTGCCCCGTGTGCGACATCCGTCTGTCGCGGGCCTCTCGGCGGGCGGGCGCGGTGCGTGGACGTGTGCGCGCACCTGATGCGTGAACCCCGTCCGTGTTCCCCGCCTTCGCGGCGGGTCCGCATCCGTCAGGAGCCCATCGTGTTCGACCTCGCCACCGCCCTTCTCGCCGCACCCGTCGTGGTGCCGATGGACATCAACATCGACCCCAACAGTGACGGCCTGCCCGGCATCGCGCAGTTGCGCACCATCGTCGGCGCCGTCATGACGGTCGGCCTCATCCTCTCCGTCCTCGCCCTCATCATCAGCGCGATCGTGTGGGGCTTCGGCGCCAACAGCTCCAACCCCCACCTCGCGGGCAGAGGCAAGATCGGCGTCCTCGTGAGCTGCGGCGCCGCCGTCATCTGCGGCGCCTCGGTGACGCTCATCAACTTCTTCTGGAACGTCGGCCAGCAGGTCTGACCCACCCACCAAACGTCTCAACTTCTGAGGAGTGATCTGCGGTGGGTGTATGCGATATCCCCCTGGTCTCGACCGTCTGCGACACCGCCGGCGAAGCCGCAGCCAGCCTGGTCTCCGCCCCGTTCGACTGGCTCGCCGGCGCGATGGGCGCCGCCGCCGGCTGGCTCTTCGAGGCCGTCTGGTCGGTGTTCGACACCACCACCCTCGTGGATGTCACCAGCGATGAGTACGTGGCGGTCTACAACATCCTGTTCGGCATCGCGATCTTCGTGATGCTGATCTTCTTCTGCCTCCAACTCATCACCGGACTCATCAGACGCGACCCCACCGCACTGTCGAGAGCGGCCCTTGGGCTCGCCAAGAGCGTGCTCGGGTCGTTCGTGGTCATCACCCTGACCGCCCTGCTGCTGGAGATCGTGGACCAGCTCTGCGTCGGGATCATCCAGGCCGCCGGGGAGACCACCGAGAGCATGGGCGACAAGATCGCCCTGCTCGCCGCCGGCCTGGTCGGAATCAACATCGCCGCACCAGGAGTCGGCGCGATCATCACCATCTTCCTCGCCGGCCTCGCCATCGCCGCTGCCGTGATCGTCTGGCTCTCACTACTGGTGCGCAAGGCGCTGCTGCTGGTGGCGATCGTGTTCGCCCCCCTCGCCTTCTCCGGGGCCTCGTGGGACGCCAGCCGGGGGTGGATCAGCAAGTGGGCGATGTTCGTCATCGCCCTGATCTGCTCCAAGCTCGTCCTGGTCGTGATGTTCCTCGTCGCTATCACCCAGGTCAGCGCGCCGATCGATGGGGACCTGGCCTCGGTGGCCGACCCGATCGCGGGGATCGTGCTGATGGCGATGGCCGCGTTCGCGCCCTACCTGACGTATAAGTTCATCGCGTTCGTCGGGTTCGACATGTACCACGCCATCGGCTCCGAACAGGACGCGAAGAACGCCCTCAACCGACCCGTCCCCACCCCCTCGAAGCCGCAGGGCGGCGCGGAGCCGAAGAAGGTCCTCGACCGTGACAACGACGGCGGCGGTCCTGGAGGTGGCGGGAAGAAGCCGCCGGAGCCGAAGAACCCCGCACCCGCCTCCAGCGGCACGGCTGGCGCAGGCGGCAAGACCGCCGCCGGCAGCTCCGCAGGAGCCGGTGGCGGTGGCGGGGCCGGAGCGGGCGCTGGGGCTGGGGCGGGTGCGGCGGCTGGCCCAGCCGCCGCCGCGGTGGTGGCCGCGAAAGTCGCCAAAGACGCCGCCACCGCCGGTCCCAAGGCCGGCAAGGCTCTCGGCAATCAGGGTGACAGCGCCGCCGACTCCGCGAGCCAGACCGACACCACCCCGCCACCGGCCGCGCAGGCACCCCCGCCCTCGACTCCGGCTCCCAAGACGCCATCGGCAGGCCCCTCGGCGCCGGGTTCGCGTCCGCCGAAGCAGCCACCGCCCCCGGCGCCGAAGCCGACCGGAAAGGAGTAGCCGCCATGTCCGCGAAGCAGAACGAGCCCGCCGCGTCGTCGGGCGAGCTGGTGCCGGTGAAGTTCTCCCGCCTCACCCGCCGCGGCATCCTCCTTGGACTCTCGCTCTCGCAGCTCATCACCCTCGCCATCGGCATCCTCTCGATTGTCGGTGCCCTCTACGCCGGGGGCGGCCTCCTGCTCGCCTACACCGCCCCCGTCTGGGTGATCGCCGCCTGCCTGACGTGGATACCCGTAGCGGGGCGTCCGGCGGTGGAGTGGCTGCCGGTCGCGGTCTGGTGGCTCTGGCGCACCACCGGCGGACAGCTCCTCTACCGGCGCCGAGTCGTCAAGCCCCGCCCGGTCGGGACGCTGGCACTGCCCGGCGACCAGGCGCGGCTGCGGGAGTACACCGACCCCGAAACCGAGGCTGGGATGATCCACGACCCCACCGCCGGCACGCTGACCGTGGTCTGCGAGGTCACCCACCCCGCCTTCGTGCTCCTCGACCCGGGCGAGCAGGAACGACGGGTCACGTCCTGGGGCCGCGTGCTCGCCACCGTGTGCCGGTCGGGACGCATCGCCACCTTGCAGGTGCTGGAGCGGACGCTGCCGGACTCCGGCACCGGACTCGCGGAGTGGTGGGAAGCCCACGGCACGGCGGATGACTCCTGGGCCGCACAGACATATGCGGAGCTGATCGACCGCGCCGGCCCGGCCGGGGAACGGCACGCGACCACGCTGTCGCTGGCGCTGGACATGAACGCGAGCGCGCGGCAGATCAGGACCGCCGGCGGCGGCCTGCGCGGTGCCGCCGCGGTGCTGCGACAGGAGATGAACACCCTGGTCGCCGCCCTGCGCTCGGCCGACCTGTTACCGTCCGGGTGGCTCTCGCCGGGACAGATCGCGGTGATCCTCCGCAGCGCGTATGACCCGGCGATCGCCGCCACCCTCGAACGCCACGGGCAGCTTGGCCAGTCCCTCGCCACCGCCGGCCCGGTCGCCGTCAACGAGTCCTGGGCGCGGCTGCGCACCGACTCGGCCCACCACGCGGTGCTGTGGGTCTCCGAATGGCCCCGCTCGCTGGTGTATCCGGGGTTCCTGTCCCCGGTGCTCCTCTCGACGGGGATTCAGCGGTCGTTCTCGTTGCTGTGCACGCCGATGCGCTCCGATCAGGCCGCCCGCGACATCCGCAAGAAGAAGGTCGAGCACATCTCCGACCAGGCTCAACGGGCGAAGATCGGACAGATCGAGGACGCCGCCCAGACCGCGGAGTACCACGACGTGCTACAGCAGGAAGCCGACCTCACCGCCGGCCACGGCGTGCTGCGCTACACCGGCCTGATCGCCGTCTCCGCCCCCACCGTGGAAGAACTCGACGCGGGCGTGGCGGCGATCGAGCAGGCCGCGATCCAGGCCTCCTGCGAGACCCGCCTCCTCGTCGGGCAGCAAGCCGCCGCGTTCACCGCCGCCGCGCTCCCGCTCTGCCGCCGAATCTGACCCGGCCGCCGCGCGTGGGAGCGGTGGTGCACCTGACCGGTGGCCCCCGAATCGCGGGGGTACTCGCCCGCGTCCAGGGAGGCCGTCATGCCCACGTTCCACGACCCACTCGCCGATGCCGCCGAAGCATCCGAGGCGATACGCGGTCTCGCCCACGCATCCCGCGTATTCGATGGCCCGGCCGACACCTACACCGTGTTCGGCGACCTCACCGCGGCCATGCGGTCGCTGCGGCAGGTGCTCGACCAGCTCGCCGCCACCCACCTCGCCCACCGCGAACGCGCGCACCACGACGACGGCGACCACCTCGCCGGTGATCGCTCAGCCCTCGCCGCCGCGGACGAGCTGCACCAGGCCGGCACCCTGCTCGACCAGGCCCACGACCACCTCAACGCCGCGTTCTCCCACTCGGGTCGCATCGCCTGGCACCCCGCACCCGCGCAAGCCGGGCTCGACCACGACCCCGCCACGTCCACCGCGACGGCGGGGACGCTGAGACTGACGGTCTGGCCCGATGCCCCGGTGGGTGAGCACCAGCGCTACGCCTACCGCATCACGGACACCACCACCGGGCAGGAGCTGGAGGGACGGGACCTGTTCACCGGCGCCGGCCAGCCCGTCGGCCCCGACCACGCGATCCACGACCTCGCGACCTTCCTCGGCGCCGCCGGTGAAGCCCGTCAGTACGCCCTCGACCACCCCGACACCGAGCCCGAGCACGCAGGTCTGTTCCCGAGCTGGGTGGCCGAGGCCGCCCGCACCAACGCCGACGCCCTCACCGAACTCACCGAACCCGCCGAACGGACGGCTATAGCCGAAGCGTCCCGGCCTGAGCGCCGGTGGATCAACGTGGTGTTCCTGCAAGGCGAGGACGCCGACGAAGTGCTGGACCTGATCGACCGGGACGGCACCGCCGCGGGCGTCGAGCACCTGAAGGGCTGGGACTACGGGGAGGAGACCACCCAGGCAGCGCTGGAGAACGGCTACGTCTACGACGAGCCCCCGACCGGCGCACTGGACAGGGTGATCACCGGCGAAGACGGCTACACCCTCACCTACAACCCGTTCGCCGGACACGTCAGCCTCCTCCGCGAGTACGCACCAGCCTCCGACGTCCTCGAAGACGCCGTGGTGCCGGCGCGGGAGGCGATCACCGGGATCGGCGCCCCGCCCGCACCTCAGCCGGCGCAGGCGTCCGCCACGCGGCGGACGGCCCTCGGCGCGGACAAGGACTGGTTCGCCGGACCCGCCCGCACGACCGGATCGGCCGGGCGAGGGCTGTCCCTGTGACCGGCACGGAGCCCGAGCGGCTGCACACATCCGTCCTGGTCGCCCCTGCCGCCGAACGCCGCCGACTGCGCAAGCAACGCCGACAGGCCGCCGCCCGCCTCCAAGCCGAACAACGCGCAGTCGAAAAGGGGGCGGCACGGGCAAAGGCCAAAGCCGAGAAGGCTGAGCGGCGCGCGACGACCTACCTACCGGCCGCCGGCGAACCCGGCCCGGCGGCACTCAAATCGCCGGGCCGGTTCCGGCTGCCCCGCCATCAAGACACGTCCGCGACGCTGGCCGGGGCGTATCCGTTCGTCGCCGAAGGCGGCCTCGGCTCCGATGGCGTGTTCGTCGGGCAAGACCTCTACTCCGGCGGATCGTTCGTCTACGACCCCTGGGTGCTCTACGCGCGCGGGATCATCACCGCACCCAACATCGTGCTGGCCGGCATCGTTGGCTCCGGCAAGTCCTCACTCGCCAAGTCCCTCTACACCCGCTCGTTGCCGTTCGGGCGCCGCGTCTACGTGCCCGGCGACCCGAAGGGCGAGCACACCGGCGTCGCCGAAGCGGTCGGCGGGCGGGCCATCGTGCTGGGCCACGGCCTCCACACCCGCCTCAACCCGCTCGATGAAGGCCACCGGCCCTCCGGTCTCTCGGATGAGCAGTGGGCCTCCACGGTCGCCTCCCGGCGTCGTGACCTGATCGGCGCCCTCGCCGAGACCGTGCTCGCGCGGGGGTTGACGCCGCTGGAGCACACCGCGATCGACCTCGCCCTGACCGCCACCGTTGCCGAGAACACCGTGCCGATCCTGCCGATGGTCGTCGACCACATCCTCAGCCCGACCGATGCTCCGGATGGTCGCCTGGCGGAGGACGGCCGGCTCGTCGGTCACGCCCTACGCCGCCTCGTCGCCGGGGACCTCGGCGGCCTATTTGACGGCCCGAGCACCGTCGCCTTCGACCCGTCGCTGCCGATGATCTCCCTCGACCTGTCGCGCGTCACCGAGAACTCCACCCTCATCAGCGTCCTGATGACGTGCTCCAGCGCGTGGATAGAATCGGCGCTGCTGGACCCCAATGGTGGGCAGCGGTGGGTGATCTACGACGAAGCATGGCGCCTCATGTCCCACCCCGCCCTGCTACGGCGGATGGACGCGCACTGGAGGCTGGCACGGCACTACGGGATCGCGAACATGCTGATCTTCCACAAGCTCACCGACCTCGACAACGTGGGCGACCAAGGCTCGGCCATGCGCTCCCTCGCCAACAGCCTGCTCGCGAACGCCGAGACCCGGATCGTCTACCGGCAAGAGTCCGACCAGCTCGGCCCGACCGCGAAGGCCCTCGGGCTGACCGGTACCGAGCAGAAGCTCCTCCCCACCCTCGGGGTCGGACAGGGGCTGTGGAAGATCAAGTCCAGGAGTTTCATTTCGCAACACCAACTCCATCCCGTCGAGCTGGACCTGTTCCGGACCGATGCCCGCTACCTGGGCGGTCAGTCATGAGTGGCCGCAACCCGCTGCACCGCACCTCGTCCCAGCAGCCCGACGAGACACCGGTGGTGCTGCCCCACGTCGTCATCATCGTCACCGAGAACAGCACCCTGGACGTCACCGTCGACGGCACGCCGTTCCCGCCCCCTGCCGCGGGTTCGGAGTGGACACGTGGCACCTTCGGGCTGCTGCTGGACGCGGTGACCAAGGACCGCACCATCGCGGTGCGGATCGAGGTCCGTGAGGTCGACGGGACCGTGTTCACCGACCTCATCCACACCCGCCGACGCCCCGCCTCCGAAGCAGACAGCACCGCGGCACCGACGCGCCGTGGCCGGCGTGCCCGCCAGCAGCAGCCGCCGGTGCTGGTTGAGGTCACCGGGGACGGGTTCGTGCCCGGCGAGGACATCGCCGTCGCCGTCATCGTCATCGTCGCCCACACCGACGCCACCGGCACCGGCGCCGCCCGCGCTCTCCTCGACCAACGCCAGCTCGACGCCTTGGCCGAGAGCCCGCACGAGGTGGTGCTGTATGGGCGCATCTCCGGCACCACTGTGGTCAGGCGGGTACCGTGAGCAGCCCGCAGGGTCGTCAGACCGGCTCGTTCGGGGACGAGTTGACCAACGCCGCCCTCATCGCCCTCGTCGGGATGTTCGGCGTCGCGCTCGTCCTGCGCGCCGCCGGCAGCGTGGCGGCGTTCCTCGCCGGCACCGCCCAACCCGCCGCGGGACCGGCGTCCGGGCTCGGAGTGCTGTTCAACCCCGGCGACCCCGCCGTCGCTCTCGACGCCGCCGCCGGGCTGAACCCGGTCGTCTACTGGATCGTCACCGCCGTCCTGCTCGCCGGCCTCTCGGTCGGTGGCGGGTGGGTGTGGGTGCGGCTGCGCCGCCACACCCGCAAGACCGAGACCGACCCCCGCCGCCTCGCCGGCACCGCCACCGGGCACGAAGTCAGCCAGACCGCCTCCGGGAAGGCACTGCTGCGCCGCGCCAGCACACTCCGCCCCTCCCTGGAGGCTCCCGCACCGGCGGATGTGGGCTACCTGCTTGGCACCAGCCTCGGCAAACAGGTCTGGGCATCGGTCGAGGACTCGATCCTGCTGCTCGGCCCACCCCGCTCCGGCAAAGGGCTCCACGTGGTGATCAACGCCATCTTGGACGCGCCCGGTGCCGTCGTCACCACCTCGACGCGACCGGACAACCTCACCGCCACCCTCCGCGCCCGCCAGCGCGACGGCCGACCGGTGGGGGTGTTCGATCCCCAGCACCTCGCCGAAGGCGTCCCCGCCGGACTGCGATGGTCCCCGGTCCGCGGCTGCGAGGACCCGCTGACGGCGATGGTCCGCGCCACTGGCCTCGCCTCAGCCACCGGGCTCAGCAGTGGCGGTGTGGAGTCCGGCGGGTTCTGGGAAGGCAAGACACGCACCGCCCTCCAAGCGCTGCTGCACGCCGCCGCCCTGGACGGCCGGCCACCGGCCGAACTGTTCCGGTGGACCCTGGACCCCTCCATCGCCGCCGAAGCCGTCGCCGTCCTCACCAACCACCCGAACGCAGCGACCGGATGGGCGGACTCGCTCGGGGCGATGATCGACTCCGACCCCAAGACCCGAGACTCCATCTGGCAAGGCGTCTCCCTCGCCCTCTCCGCCCTGGCTGACCCGCGCGTCCTGGACGCCGTCACCCCACGAGCGGGTGAGGACTTCGACCCCGAAGCCTTCCTCACCCAACGCGGCACGCTGTATCTGCTCGCGACCGGTGCGGGGGCCGGAGCGTCCGCGGCCCTGGTGGCGGCGTTCGTGGAAGACCTCGTGGAAGCCGCCCGCCGCCTCGCCGCCCGCTCACCCGGCGCCCGGCTCGACCCACCACTGCTGCTCGCGCTGGATGAGATCGGCAACCTCTCACCGTTGCCCTCGCTGCCGACACTGATGGCCGAGGGGGGCGGCACCGGTATCACCTGCCTCGCCGTCTTGCAGTCACTGGCACAGGCACGGGAGAAGTGGGGCGACAACGCCGCCGGCGCCATCTGGGACGCGAGCATCGTCAAGATCATCCTCGGCGGCGCCTCCAACTCCCGAGACCTCCAAGACCTGTCCTCCCTCATCGGCGAACGCGACGAGTACACCGACTCCGTGACCCTGGGCGATCACGGCACGAGATCGAACCAACGCTCCATCAGGAGAGTGCCGATCCTGCCGCCCGACCGCATCCGCACCCTGCCCTTCGGCACCGGCATCACCCTCCTCCGTAGTGCACCGCCGATCGTGACCGACCTGCGCGCCTGGCCCACCCGCCCCGACGCCGCCCAGCTCGGCAAGGACCGCTCGGCCATCGAGGCACTGCTGCGGCGCCCGGCGGCGACCTGACGCACGGGGAGCCGGTCGTGCACCTGCCTGGTGTAGCCGCGCACCGTTGACGCGGCCTGACACGGGCAGGAGCACAGCATGTCGATCAACTCGCGACCCTCGATCCGGGGGTTCGTCGCCAAAGAGCCCCGCGAGCTGGAGACCCAGGACGGCGCCCCGTACGTGAAGGTGCGGTTCGGGCAGGAACGCAAGCACCGCGAGGAAGACGGCTCGTTCACCGACCTCGGCAAGACCTACGACACCTTCGTCGCCTACGACGACAACGTGCAGCGAATCATGGACAACTACGTCCCCGGCGACCGGTTCATCGCCCAGGGCTATGTCCGCAAGTTCCCCAAGGCCGACACCGGCATGGAAGGGGAGGTCTTCGTCGTCACCGGCATCGGTCACGACACCGCCTACACCCGCTACGACGTGGACCGCAGCGCCCGCCGCACCGGCCCCGAACAGACCGCCCCCGAGCACACCACACCGGCACGCACCGCCGAGCGGGACGCAGCAGCGTTCAACCCGCCCGACCGCCGGCCAGCCAGCACCGCGCCAGCGATCAGCATGTGAGGGGCGGCAGACCGATGAACGAACACACTCCCCACCCCGAACACCTGGACGACCCCGACGAACTGGACGAGTTGGACGAGCTGGACGAAGACAACCTCGTCCCGGACGACGACCCGCTGGTTGCCGAGCCTCCGCACCCGATCAACTGGAACCTGCTCACCGCCGCCGACGCCGAGGTCGAATGGTTCGAGCTGAACCGGTGGGTCCGATGGCTGCGCACCACCTACGGACTGCCCGCCAGCGTGATCCCACCGTTCTGGCACCACCACCCCGAGCTGGTCTGGGAACTGTCCGCACTGCACCTGCACTGGCTGTGCGCCTACGACCCCGACATGAGCGGCAGCGCCCCGCTCGGCTGGCACCGCGACTTCGCCGACGCCCGCAACCGGCTACGCGAATGGGTCGCCGCCTCCGGCACCCGCCTCGACCGAGACCGGCCCACCCGCCAGACCACCTGGCCCGGCGAGGACCCCGCCCCGCCGGTCGAAGACGTCATCATCGCCGACCGCGAAAGCGAGTTCGTGGACTTCGTGATCGCCGACGTCGAGCGACGCCGGCAAGCCGAGGAGGAGTTCTTCGCCGCGATCGCCGGAGAGGAACCGTGAGCACCGATACGACCTGCCCACCTCCGGCTGATGTGGGCCAGGTCGTCGCCGAGCCCGCCCATGCGGCTTTCGCCGCCGGGTGGCGGGCCGGGACGCTCCGGCGCGACACCCAACCGGCCTCGCAGGACGTGATCGAGCAGATCGCGACGATGCTCGATGCCGCCAGCGTGGCCGACGCTCTCACTCGACCGGAGTGATCCTCAACCGCTCCTCGGTCGGTGCCGTGCCCGGCAGCGCGTCGATCCGGTGGATCATCCGCCGCAGATAGGCGCGCTTCTCGGTGATCGTCCTCTCCTTCCACGACGCGATCAACGCTGGGCCGTCCTCGATCGGGAACTCATCCAGCTCCATCGCATCCAACCGTCGCTGGAGACCATCGACACGTCGCTGCGCGTCAGCGATCAGCGACAGCAGCACCGTCACCATCGCACCCCGATACTCCCCGGTGCCCTGCTTGGACAGCAGCGCGTCACGCTCGGCCCTGGCCTCATCGAGCTGGGACAGCACCTCGTTGATGCCCACGTCAGCCCGAGCGGCACGCCGTCGGGCACGCACGGCAGCCAGCGCATCATCGGTGATCTGGGCGAAGAACCAGCCCAGCACGAACGCCTCACCCTTGACCGCATCGATCGTGCATCCACCCGAGCAGTTCCCCGGGCCTCGGACCTTGTTGGCTTGGCAGCGGTATGCGAACGCCGGCACCCGCTCGCCAGAGGCGCGCTTGCGGTACTTCTGATGCCCATACAGGCGCTCCCCGCACTGGCAATGCAGCAGCCCGGTCAGCAGCCACTCGTGCGAGCCCCACGGTCGCCTGGTTCGCGAGGTCTTCGCTTCCTCCAACAGCCGGCGCACCCGCAACCAGGTCGCCCGATCACAGACCGGCTCCTGAGCGATCACCGGCTCGCCCGAAGCGTCCCGGGCGATGTAGTCCAGCAGGTCGAGCTTCACACCGCGCTGGTGCTCGGGCACCTGCCGCATCCGGTAGCCGATCATCCGGGGCGAGACCAGCGACCGGTACACCGTCGCCTCATACACCGGCCCGGCAGCGGTGATCCCGTACTGGTCGCTCCAGTAGCGGGCGATCTGAGCCAGGCTTTTGCCCGCCAGCACCATGTCCACCGCGTCTTTCAACGCCGGATGCTCAACCGGATGTGGCACCAGTCGCACGCCGGAACGTCCGAACTCATCGACCACACGCGGGCCAGCCATCCACCCCAGCGGCGGCGTGCCGCCATGATGGAATCCGGCCTCGGCCAGGTGCCGCTTCGACGCCAACTGCCGCTCGCTCATCGAATCGGTCTCAACCTCCGCGAGCAGTGCCTTGATCCCGGTCACCAGCTTCGCCCCCGCGGTCGCAGTGTTCAGCTCATCGGCGCTGTCCTGATGTGAGACCAGATACACCCCCGAGCGTTGGCACTGCCCGATCCACTCGATGCACTTCGCCGCGATCCGGTTCGTGCGATCCAACTTCCAGAACGCCACCGCCGGAACCGTCCCCGCCTGGATGTCCTGGTTCAACTGACGCCACCCCTTGCGGCTCTTCGCCGCAGAAGCGCTCGCTGAGTCGTTGTCGATGTACTCACCCATCACCGTCCACCCACCCTCGGTGGCGAGCTTGCGGGTCAGATCAAGACGCTGACGCTCGATCGCATCCGCCTTGTCCTTGTGATACTTCGACAGCCGCAGATACAGATAGATCGGCCGCGTGTCCCCGGCCGGCATGTCCGGCCCCGTCTGATTGAACGCCGGGTAGACCACCGCCCGCGTCGCCCGACCCGGCCGCGCGTTCGCGCCAGGCTGCTTCGTCCTCGTCGTCATCAGTGACCTCCTTCGATAAGGAGGTGCACTTTCCATTGCTTGCCTCATCCAGGAACAGAATTCCCAGGTGCGCCCGCGACACGGCGCCCGGTCTGGATGCTCGCGCGCCACCGCCCACGAGAGAGACCAGCGACGAGGAGTGGTGAGGGTCGACGTACGGCGGTCTCCTGA
>WBZS01000509.1_pt1 | contig 47762 bp, 40 predicted proteins | sample 5204201 | NCBI WGS metagenome assembly WBZS01 (sample SAMN12344357, study PRJNA552823) | activated sludge metagenome | biome: Activated sludge suspended growth; feature: Nitrification reactor; material: Wastewater; isolation source: activated sludge from nitrification reactor of wastewater...
ACCTAAATGCGACAAGGGCTGGGACCATAAATAGAATTCTGCTGCCAAACCGACTATCATGACGGACCCTCGACGGCGGCATGTGACGGATTCGCCTTACTAGGCTGCCAAGTCAATTGTGCTGATTCGTTATTGTGCATGCCTGAGGTCTCCATGTCGTCTATTGTATCAACGAAATCCGCGCAGGATCGAAATGATGAAACTCCAATTCTTGTTCTCTCTATCGGCAGTTTTTTTGATGGCCCAAAGTACTGCGCAAGGTCAATATCGTCTTCCGCCCAAGGAAGTGGTTGACATTATCGACGCCAAACCTGAACCGGGTGTTAGTTTTAGTCCGAATGGAAAATGGATGGTGCTGACCCACCGTGACGCCATGCCCGACATCGAAGCACTCGGTCGCCGAATGTTACAGCTGGCCGGAACCCGCATCGACCCGACAGCCAACTCGCGGTTCCAAACGGATTTCCTGCGTGGAGCGTCGTTGCAAAAGACCGGCGAAAAAAATTCTATTTCGATTGTGCCAACGAATAGCAACAACAAAATCAGTTCGTTGTCTTGGTCGCACGATTCACGCCATTTCGCTTGGACTCAAGTCAAAGAAAATGGAACTGAACTGTGGGTTGCCAGTGTCGAACGACCGACCGAACCGCGTCGCCTGACGGATCGACTGTCGACCGTCCTGTCCGACTGGAGTTTTTCTCCCGACGGAAATTCGGTTATTTGTACCTTGGTGCCCGAATCGCGTGGCAAGGAGCCCGTTCAAAACAATCGTCCAACCGGACCCAACATTCAGGAGTCGATCGGACTCACGTCGCCGACCCGAACGTATCAAGATTTGCTGACCAACTGCGACGATGAAAATTTGTTTGAGTACTATGCGACGACTCAAGCGGCGATGATTGCCCTCGATGGCAAAATCAAACTGCTCGGGAAGCCCAGCATGATTGTCAGCTGCGAAGCGTCTCCCGATGGGAAATTACTGATGATTGGCAACCTTGAACGACCCTTTTCGTTTCTATTACCTTACACTTCGTTTCCGCAAGAAGTTTCGATCTGGAATCTGGTTGGCGAGAAATTGAAAACAGTTGCGCGCATGCCTTTGGAAGAAAACATTCCAATTGAAGGCGTTCCGGTAGGGCCGCGATCGATTCGCTGGGCAGCAAACGAAGACGCACGGCTGTTTTGGTTCGAAGCCCTGGATAGCGGTGACCCGCGAACCAAAGTCCCTCAGCGTGATCGTGTGATGTCCTGGAAGGCCCCTTTTGCTGATAGCCCTGACGAGATTTTAAAAGTCGAACACCGAGCAGTCGGGATAAGCTTTTTTGCCAAACCGGGAATTGTCTCTGTTTCCGAAATGGACCGGGATCGTCGCTGGTTACGGACTCTGTTGCACGATCTGAACAAGCCGGAAGTTGCGGCAACCAAACTCGATGACCGCAGCATGCGCGATCGATATGGAGATCCAGGCAGAATGATCACTCGCTCGGACAGTACTGGGCACGCCATCGTTCGTCAGGACGGCGATTGGGTTTATCTGGCCGGCCTAGGGGCAACGCCCGAAGGCGACTTCCCGTTCTTGGATCGGAAGAATTTGTCGACGTTGAAAACTGAACGCTTATGGCTTTGCGAAAAAGGCTGGCTGGAATCGGTGAGCCAGGTGCTGAATTCCACTGCCGAACAGAAGCCGACCGTCATTACTCGTCGCGAATCCCCGACGGTGCCGCCAAATTATTTCCAAAATGATCTGGCAACGGGCTCGAAAAAGCAACTGACATCCTTTGTTGATCCAACACCGCAAATCCGCGGAATTCGCAAGGAACTGGTGAAGTACACTCGGGCTGATGGTGTGCCGTTGTCGGCAACCCTCTATCTGCCGGCAGGCTATCAGCCGGGGCAGCGATTGCCGCTGATGATTTGGGCCTACCCATTGGAGTTCAACGACCCGAGCACCGCCGGGCAAGTTTCGGCGAACCCGAATCAGTTCACACGCATCACTGGACTTTCCCATTTGGCGCTGTTGACTCAAGGCTATGCGATCATGGATAACGCGACGATGCCCGTCGTCGGCGATCCGGAAACCATGAACAATACTTTCGTCGAACAAATCGTTTCGTCCGCTCAGGCGGCAATCGACAAAGCTGTGGAGATGGGCGTGGCCGACCGGGATCGAGTTTGTGTCGGCGGGCACAGCTATGGAGCTTTCATGACCGCAAATCTGCTGGCCCACTGCGATTTGTTTCGCGCTGGCGTGGCCCGCAGCGGGGCCTACAACCGGACGTTGACGCCCTTCGGATTTCAGTCCGAACGACGTCCGTTTTGGGAGGCCAAGGAAATCTACATGAACATTTCGCCATTCACCCATGCGGACAAAATCAAACGTCCATTGTTGTTGATCCATGGTGAAAACGACAACAATGCAGGAACGTTTCCGATTCAAAGTCAGCGATTATACCAGGCCATCAAAGGTAACGGTGGCGTCGTGCGGCTAGTGATGTTGCCGCTCGAAAGTCACGGCTATCGGGCCCGCGAATCGGTATTGCATACCCACGCTGAATCAATCGATTGGCTGAACAAATACGTTCGTGACGCGACAGGTTCCCCGCAGGCCGATGCGAAGAAATCTGGCAGTGATTAGTTTGTTGAATTCTGAATTCTCACGCCGCGGATGACCTTATGAGCCTCGCTTTTTCTCCCTAGCCGTTGCGTCAGGAAGGCAGCGAGCGTTGATCGCGGCTCTCGCGTGGCGTTTTGCGTTAAGTTTTTTGCCGACGTATCCAGGCGAACCAAGTTCAGAACGCACGCTTCTGTTTTGAGGCCTGGATTCGCCATCGCCCTGCGTTTTCTTGGCCAAAAGGGGCTTGTTCGGCGCGATTGGCCCTAGACAAGATCGCCGCAAAAAACGATACTGTTCCCCTTACGAATCATCGTCACCCGACCCTTTTTTCGGCACCAAGCCAACTTAGACATTACCTATGCCAAATATCAAAAGCGCCAAGAAACGAATGAAACAATCCCGCGTCCGACAGGCTAACAACCGATCGATCAAGGGCGAACTGCGAACTTTGACCAAAAAAGTCAGTGATGCGGTTGCGGCTGGAAAGATTGACGAAGCGGAAGCCGGATTGAAACTCGTTGCTAAACGCCTCGACCAAGCAGGATCCAAGAAAGCGATTCACAAGAACTCTGCCGCACGTCGCAAGTCACGCTTGGCACACAGCATCCAAGTGGCGAAAACTAAAAAGTAAATCGCCGTTTTTCCAACATTCGATTTTCCGCCGAGAGTGCTAGGAACCGGCGACGGGAGTAGACAGCGGGAGAATCTGCACCCAGAAATGGCGCGCAACTCAGCGAAATTGCAGTTCAACTCAGGTACAAAGCCGTTAGTAACGCGAGGTAAGTAACGCGCGGCAAGGAAAGTGCGGTAGGTAACGTTGTGCCTTTTTCTTTATCTAGCCAGCGATTGCTTGGCGTCAACGTTGGTCATCAAATGCAGGCCCCGAACGCGCTTGAAGCGGGCCGTTTATAGGCGCCGTCTAATCAGCTTTGCGTGAGCCGCGATTCTTGTTGCCAAAGCGTCCGCCTGGTTTGCCGTGACGACCTGACTCGGCTCGACCGGTGGGAGGCCCGCCACCCTCGCGGTGTGGAGCAAATCGACTTGGCGCCTTCCCGCGCGGTCGATCCGCTCCCCCTCGTTTCTCTGCGACGTCTTTTCCTGACGACCGCGATTCTCCTGGCCCGTCGTTTTTAGTGCGCTTGTTTGATGGTTTGCGTTGTCCGAATTTGCGCTCGACAAAATTTCGTTCGCCGTCGCCAATTTTGGTTCGGCTTGGTGTTTTGCCAAAGCGAGCGGGCGCGGCGGAATCGTCAGTGCGACCCGGCAGTCGTCGGGGGCGATTCGATTGGTTTTTGTCGCCGCTGGGCCGACCAAACCGTTTTGACGAGCGTTTTGGCTTCGGCAACGATTCGATTTTTGGGCGCCATTCTTTGAGTGCTCGGACCTCCTCCAGAGTCAACTTGCGGTGTTCACCGACTCCCATCGGTCCAAGCCCCAGCGGTCCGATAGCGACCCGTTGCAACCGGGTCACCTTATGCCCGAGTCGGGCGAGCAAGCGACGGATTTCTCGGTTCCTTCCTTCCGTCAGTACCATTTCCAGGATGGCACCGACTTTGTTTCGTTTGATCAGTTTCACGCTCTTGGCTTTAGCTTTTCCCTCGGCGAGATAAACGCCTTTCTCCAGTTGCGAAAGTTGCTCTGGAGTGGGTACACCAACGGTTTGGACGAGATAAGTCTTCTCAATTCCGTATTTCGGATGAGTCAAACGATTTGCCAGGTCGCCGTCGTTGGTGACGAGGATTAAACCCTCACTCGATTGGTCCAATCGACCAACGTTGTAAACACGATAATCCGTTTTGATCAAATCAATAACTCGGGTCCGACCGGAGGGGTCGTAGTTTGTCGAGAGAACTCCCACCGGTTTGTAGACCGCGTAGTATTGAAATCTTGCGAGTTTCAGGCGTTCTCCGTCAACCGTAATCTTTTGGAGGTCGGGGTCAACGCGTGAGCCCAATTGGGTCACTGGTTTCTCGTCGACTTCGACACGTCCCTCGAGTATCAGCTCCTCGCATTTTCTGCGACTTCCTAAACCTGCCATGGCGAGGGCCCGTTGCAGACGAATTGGACCGCCAGTTTCCGCTTCGTCACCGTCGTCGACTTCGTTGTCAGTACGCCCCTTAGCCATCCATTCCCCCCTGCTCTTTTACTCATGCAAGTCGCGGGAAAACGAAGGGTTTTCCGTTTGCAACTGGCACTCTCAATTTACACAAACTTCGCAGGTGGGGAAGCGAATAAACTGCCAATTGTTGGAAGTTCTCCAAATATCATTGAGATTATTTCGCCGAGGCTCCAAACCACGTATTATCTAGAATTCTCGCTGCCAAAGTCGGCGACAAGTTTATTCGGAAACAGGCTGGCCGTAATGATCATTTTTGGTACGCGCGCTTATTTCCGCACCAACAAAGTAGTCCAGCACGGCTTTTGCGAAAATTGCAATGCCTTTGGCAAACTGCAAAGTTACAACTCGACGAATTGCTTTCACCTGTACTTCATCCCAATCGTGCCGATCGAGGGCCGACGCCGAACACACCAAATGTGCAATAAGTGCAACTTTGGCAGAGCCTACGAACTGCCTGTATTTGAACAACTTCTCAGTCGGCTCAAGGAGCGTTCTGCGGACGCCGTGGTCGCGCTGTTAAGCGGCGAGGCAACCATCCCAATGGACGACCCGAATCGACCGCCCATTGAATGCGTCGGACTGTTGCACGACGTCGTCAGTTGGCTGTATGCCGCCAATGACAGTGAGTTTTGCCAAGGCGTTCTTGCTCAATTAAATGAACCGAAATTGCGCTACGCCCAAGTCATGACGCGTGCGGCGATTGAAACCGCGCAAGGCAACATCGACGCCGCACTCGGCAGTTATGGAGAAGCCAATTTGGACGCTCCAAAAGCAAGTGAGCCTCATATCTTCAAGGGGCGTTTATTGCGATCGCGAAAACGATTTGATGAGGCAATCGCCAGCTTTCAAAAGGCCTGTTCGTTGGCGTCGCCGAAAACCGAGTTTGATCTTCGGCTACAGTTGGTAGACATTCAAACCGAGGGGAAAAAGTATGCCGATTCCGTCGCGACCTTAGACTGGCTGCTGGACAAAAAACCGGAGTTGCAATCCAACAAACCCTTCATGGCGATGTTAAAAACGGCCCGCAAAAAGGCAGGCATCAAATGATTGTTTTGAAAAAAAGCTTTGAAAAAAAGCAACGTGAACCATTCACGAGGAAAATGTCAAAAATTTCTCGGTTTGAGAGTAGAATTTGCGCAGCTACTGATCGCTCGTTTCAAGCGACCAGCCTCGCGCGAAACGCGATATTTTCGTTGTGGCGGTAATTAAATGATTCGTTCGATCATCAATATCAAGTAATTACCCGACCACGATTGATTTCACATGCTCGGCGAGGGAGTTTTGCAGGCGAGGGCCGAGCGTTTCGACGACGCGCGAGGCGAAGTAGTTGCCCCAGCGCGCGGCTTGTTGCGGCGACAATCCATTGGTCAAGCCGTACAAGACGCCACCGGCGAACGCATCGCCAGCGCCAACCGTGTCAATCGCCTTGACTGGAAATCCTGCCACGTGCGAAATGTTGCCTTTTTCGCAAACATAACAGCCCTTCTCGCTGTGAGTTACAAAGGCCAAGTTCGCTAGTCCGCTTAACTCGCGGACGCAGTACTCCAGATCATCGGAGCCGCAAAACTGACGCGATTCAACTTCGTTGCAGAAAACAATGTCACAATAGTCGCGAACTATGTTGCGAAAATCATCCGCGAATCGGTCGATTAAAAACCCATCGGAAAAAGTGAACGCGGCCGGAATGCCGAGCCGCTTGGCCTCTTGGAAGGTCTTCACGCAACTCGCTCGAGGCTGCAGGGCATCCCACAAATAGCCTTCGACGTAAACGATTTTGCTTTGAGCCATCCGGTCCACGTCGATGTCGTCCGGAGAAAGGGAGGTCGAGATGCCCAAATGTGTGCACATCGTGCGTTCAGCGTCCGGTGTCGTCAGGATCACCGAGGTTCCCGTGGGCAGGTTGGCTTCAGCGGCCATGGGCACATCGAACGAGATGCCGGAGGCACGCATGTCCTCGCAATAAAACTCGCCGTGTGTGTCGTGACAGACCTTGCCGGAGTAAATTCCGGTCCCCCCGCTTTGTGCAATCGCCACCATCGTGTTTGCCGCTGATCCGCCGGATGCCAGCCGCAAGCTGTGGCCACTTCTTTCCAATTCCCGAAGTACTAACGCCTGTTGAGGAGAGTCCATCAACGTCATCGAGCCCTTGTTCAGTTGCAAGTTGCCCACAAATGGGTCGTCGACTTGGGCCAGGATATCGACGATGGCGTTTCCGACACCGAAAACGTCATAAACTTTCTTTGCGGTCATGGTGGTTGTAAAAGTTCTTGGAAGATGGAGTTCGTGTTTGCTAGTCGATGTGCAGAATTTTCCACTCTGCCTTCGCCGAGCTCCGAAACCGTGCACGGAGCCGAGTTTTTGAAAAAAGTAACGAGACGATTATGATCGCAGGGCGTAAAACACAAAAGGCGTCGAATTGTCCGGCACGGTTCCGCATCCGTTTCTTCCAACCAAGCCCATTTCGCAACCGAGAGGTACCGACTACGATTTGGCGGAAAAGGTATTAGGCAAAATATGGGTAACATTCGGTCATTCATCGCCGTGGGGATTGCGCCGGTCATCTGTTCGGCGGCGCAGAAGCAGATTCGCGAATTGCAAAAATTCACAACCGGATACCGATGGGTGGACACCAAGAACATGCATTTGACGCTGAAGTTCTTGGGGAACGTGCTTGATCGCGAGGTTCCTGACGTTTGCCGTGCAATTGAACAAGCGATGAAAGGGCAAACGATTTTCGACATTGGCTTTCGCGGAATCGGCGCCTTCCCGGCCGTTGATCGCCCGCGCGTTTTGTGGATGGGGATCGAGGACTACGATGGCCATTTTGCTGAGTTGAGTCGCAAGCTCGATAGTGCTCTCGCCGAATTGGGCTTCCAACCGGAGAAGCGGGACTTCAAGGCCCATTTGACTTTGGGCAGAGCCGAAGAGGTCCCCCAACCCAGCCAGGCCCTCGCCGACCATTTCGCCAAGTATGCCGATATTGAATTTGGGGGCATGGAAATCGACGAGATCATCTTGTTTTCAAGTTTCACTGACAAATACGGCACGACACATACGCCAATGGCCACGATTGAATTGGAGTAAAAGGTCCGGCGTTTTTCCGCGAAAACGGCCTGCGCGTGGGGTAGTGTTATTTTTTACAGTAACATGGCAAAATGATCGCAGCCAAAAAATTATTCGCGCGGGCCGACCTAACGTGTCCGGGCCGCGCCGAATATTAGGAATGCAGGCTCTTGAAAACGGCTCGCTGACCACCTAGGTTACTTGGTGTTCCCCAAGTCACCATTGTTGAATTTGATCTTGGTCGAACCGTTTTTCAATCGACGACGATGGATTGTCGACACGAAGGGCTTGCGATTTATTTCACAACTTCGTTTCGATCAATGGAGCATGCAATGTCCAAATCTGCGTTAGTCACACTCCCTGAAGTTAAAGGTACTGAGGTTATGTCCAAGAAAGCTGCTCCCCGCTCCGCCGCCAAGAAAAAACCAGAATCGTCTGTCGAACAGATGATGAAAGACAATGAGGGTCTCAAAAACACCGTTCAGCAAATCGAAAAGCAATTCGGCAACGGGGCGATCATGACGCTGGGTGGAGATTCGCATTCGGAGATCCGCGGAATCCCCACCGGCAGCCTGTCACTCGACATTGCTTTGGGTGGCCAAGGCCTTCCCTGCGGTCGCATCATTGAGATCTTTGGCCCAGAGTCGAGCGGTAAGACCACGATTGCCTTGCATGTTATCGCCCAATCCCAAAAGAAAGGTGGCATCGCTGCCTTCATCGACGTTGAACATGCCTTTGACCCGACTTGGGCGAAGAAGCTCGGCGTTGACCTCGACACGTTGCTTGTCAGCCAACCCAGCAGCGGCGAAGAAGCGATGCAGATTACCGAAATGCTGATCAAATCTAATTCGGTGGACGTCATCGTTCTCGACTCGGTCGCTGCGTTGGTTCCCAAACAGGAACTCGAGGGCGAAATCGGCGACTCGCACGTCGGATTGCAAGCTCGTCTAATGAGCCAATCGATGCGTAAATTGACCGGAGCAATCAGTCGCAGCAAAACGTGTTCGATCTTCATCAACCAGATTCGCGAAAAGATCGGGGTCATGTTTGGCAGCCCAGAAACGACCCCCGGCGGTCGAGCCCTGAAGTTCTACAGCTCGTGCCGAATTGACGTTCGCAAAATCGGCGCTCTGAAGGACGGCGACGAACAAGTCGGCCAACGGGTCAAATGCAAAATCGTTAAGAACAAGGTCGCACCTCCGTTCCGCGTGGCCGAGTTCGACATGATGCATTCCAACGGCATCAGCTACGAGGGCGATGTGCTCGATTTGGGTGTGGCCGCCAAAGTCGTTCAACGCACAGGAGCATGGTTCAAATTCGGTAACGTGCACTTGGGTCAGGGTAAGGAAAAGGCTCGACAATTCCTGATCGAGAACCCAGCAGTTTGCCAAGAGATCCGCGACAAGATCATGGAGGACGGAAACTCCGTCATCGAAGCTATGGAATCCGAAGGGGGCTCTCCGGATCCCGAAGAGGCGATGGAAATGGCCGAATAATCGGTACGCTTCCGACAATCCGAAACACATTTGGCCGGTAACAAATATTTTTGCTACCGGCCTTCTTCTTTTTTTTGGGATCGTGTGCATTCTGAGAATTGCACCCGCAAAAAAACTTGTCGTTTCGACGATCTCATCGCTTATTAATGTCGGAGACTCACCGTGAGAAGATGTTCTTCTTTCCTTTTCGTTTTGTTAGCTTTCATAACGGCGAATGCTGCGTTCGCCCAGGCACCGCCGGACATCGGTCGATGGACCGGCGGCACCGCATCCGCGCAACCACAAGGATTTTCCCAAGGAAGTCCGCTGACGCTGACTTGGGGTTTTGCAGCCTTGGGAAGTGCAATCAACAACGACGGCAGTTTCGCTAATGGAACGAACAACCTGCAAACCAGGCTCAATACGATTTATGGGAGCCAGGCAAATTGGCAACCGATTTTCGCTGGAGTTTTCAATCGTTGGAGCCAATTGGCTGGTCTAACTTACGTTTTCGAAGCTGCTGACGACGGCTCTGCGTTGTCAGGTGCTAATGCCGGTGTACTTGGAGTTCGGGCCGATGTGCGTATCAGTGGCAAGGCGTTGGACGGCAATAGCGGGGTGCTGGCCTACAACTGGTTTCCGAATCGTGGTGACATGGTGATCGACACCAACGACAATTTCTTTGACGATACTTCCAGCAGTTCGATTCGTTTGCGAAATGTGGTTTCCCATGAACATGGTCACGGCCTGGGAATGGCCCACGTCGAGTCCTCGAATGGAGCCTTCTTAATGGAACCATTCTATACCAATGCATTTGATGGACCACAGTTTCATGACATCTTGGTGGCCCATCGCGGATACGGCGATGTGCATGAAAAGAGTTTTTCCGGTCAAGGAAACGATGTTGCGGCGCGGGCCACCGCCCTTGGCAACGTAGTTTCCGGAGGAAACGTATCGATCGGCAACGATGCCCGTAATCTGCCGGTAGCGCCGTCAGAGACGGACTTCATCAGCATTGATGACAACACCGATACCGACTTCCTCAGTTTTCAAATTTCAGCTCCCGGAACGGTCAACATCCTGCTGGAGGCTCTGGGCCATGTTTATCAAATTGGCCCGCAAGGAGGAACGCAAGTAGCTTTCGACACGCGACTCCGTAGTGACCTGACTTTGGCTCTGTTTGATACCAACGGCACGAGTCTGTTAGCCTCTGCCAACGCCACCAGTTTTGGCGGGAATGAGACGATCTCGAACTTTTTTCTGGGTAATGCCGGAACCTATTTTGTGCGCATTCAAGGCGCGGACAATCCCGATTCAATTGCCTTGGATACGCAGTTTTACGGTCTAAACGTCGGCTACGTCTCCTCCGTTCCGGAGCCTGGTTCGATGTTGCTGTTGGCCGCAGCCGGAATGGCCATATCGGTTTCGAGACGCCGCCGAAAATAAAACTGCTGTTTAGTCTCAGATTTTGCAAAACCGTGCGGACGCGATCCGCACGGTTTTTTCTTTAGATCTACTAATTAGGGGCATTTTGGGCCGAAGCCAATAAAAGCTGCAAAATCGACAAAAAAGTTAAAATTGTAAGATTGAACATGCCTTGCGAGCGTTTATACTAAAAGCCTCAATTCGGAACAAGTTTGGTTCAAATCTCTTCTTGGTCGGAGAAAACTCGTGGGTAGGCTTTCGTCGTTTTTCATTTTGTTTTTGATACTATTGTCGACTACTGTTGCGGTCGCGCAGCCTCCAAGTGGCACTAATTCGATCGATTCACGAAGATGGACGGGCAGCACTGCGATGTCACAGTCACAAGGATTTACTCAAGGAAGTCCACTGACTTTGACTTGGGGATTCATGGCTCTTGGTACCCAAATCAATGATAGTGGCACAAGCGGATTTGCGAACGGCAATAACAATTTGCAAACCCGGCTCAACACAATCTATGGCAGTCAAGCCACATGGCAGCCGATTTTCACCAGTATTTTCAATCGGTGGAATCAAGTCGCTGGTTTGACTTATGTCTTTGAGGCGAACGACGACGGTGCAGCAGCTGGGCCAAGTTTTCCAAGTGGTGTTTCAGGAACTCGTGCTGACGTTCGAATTGGGGGCAAGGCGCTCGACGGTAATAGTAATGTGCTCGCCTACAACTATTTTCCCAATGTTGGCGATATGGTGATTGACACAAACGACAACTTTTTTAGTGACACAACTGGCAGCTCGATTCGATTACGTAACGTAGTGGCCCATGAACATGGACATGGAATTGGGATGGCTCATGCAGAATCAACGACGGTGCCTGCGGGCAATTTTCTGATGGAGCCATTTTATTCTAACGCGTTCGATGGCCCACAATATTGGGATATTTTGGTAGCCCACCGCGGTTATGGTGATGTTAGAGAAAAGAGCTTTTCCGGTCTCGGCAATGATGTTGTGGCACGGGCAACTGCCCTGGGAAACGTTGTTTCAGGCGGAAGTGTTTCGATCGGAAATGATGCAAGAGATTTGCCCGTTGCAGCCACGGAAACGGACTTTATCAGTATCGATGACAACACCGATATCGACTTTCTCAGCTTTCAAATTGCGGAGCCAGGAAGAGTAAATGTCCTGCTCGAATCATTGGGTCAACAATTCACAATTGGCCCTCAAGACGGCATTAACGGCAACGAGACGTTGTTCGATACACGTCTTCGTAGTGATTTGATTTTGTCTTTGTTTGCAAGTAATGGAACGACGCTATTGACTTCGGTCAATGCAACCAGCTTGGGCGGTAATGAATCGATTTTGAATTTCTTCTTGGGCAGTGCCGGAACCTATTTTGTTCGTGTTACTGGGGTAGACAATGCCGATTCAATCTACCTTGATACCCAATTTTACGGTTTGACAGTCGGCTTTACTGCAGTTCCAGAACCGGGCTCGATGGCGTTGCTGGTCGGGATTGGCGTGGCCTTGTCGGTTTCGAGACGTCGCCGAAAATAATGCTTGCTTGGACAATTTGATTTTATGCAAAACCGTGGGCGAAACGCTGCACGGTTTTTTCTTGCGCTAATCTGACCGGTTTGGGGGCTGCCTTTTTCCGGTGACTCGGCGTTCGAGAATTGCCACCTATTCGGTATACTCAAAAAAGCCTTGAACCGGGGCGAGCCTGTGTTGTAGGACCAACGAGAAACCAATGAAACCGCTATCTACTGACGATTTGCGTGAATGTTACCTGGACTTTTTTTCCAGCAAGGGGCACCGGCGTTGCGAAAGCGACGTGCTCGTTCCGAAATGGGACAAATCCGTGCTGTTCACTCCGGCAGGAATGAACCCCTTCAAGGATCACTTTTTGGGCAAAGTCGAATTGGAATTTACTCGCGCGACAAGTTGCCAAAAATGCCTGCGCACGGGCGATATCGACAATGTGGGCCGGACGGCTTACCACCATACCTTCTTTGAGATGCTCGGCAATTTCAGCTTTGGAGATTATTTCAAACGCGAGGCAATCCATTGGGCTTGGGAATTTCTAACCGACCAAAAATGGCTGGCGATTGATCGTTCGCGACTTACCGTTACGGTTTACCTGGACGACGACGAAGCGGCCGAGATTTGGCACCGGGAGGTCGGGTTGCCGCTGGATCGCATCGTTCGCATGGACGAAAACGACAACTTTTGGCCCGCCGGCGCACCAACAAACGGTCCCGATGGCGTGTGTGGTCCCTGCAGTGAGATCTTCTACCACCCGCCAGGCGGGAAAAAGGAAGTTGAAATCTGGAATCTCGTATTCACGCAATTTAATCGCGAAGGAGTCCCACCAAATAACTTGTTTCCTTTGCCCAACAAAAACATTGATACCGGGATGGGGCTGGAACGAACCGCAGCCCAACTGCAAGGCGTCGACACAAATTTCCATATCGATATCTTGAAGCCGATCGTTGAGGCGGCTGCAGATGTTTGCGAAGTCGCCTATGTCGCTGATAGTGATAACGCGCGGCGTCTGCGGCGAATCACTGATCACATTCGGGCTTGTTCGTTTGCCATCCATGAAAACGTTTACCCCGGCGCGGCCAAAGAAGAATACGTCGTTCGCCGCCTGCTTCGACGAGCCGTCCTCGACGGTCATCAAATGGGCCTGCGTGAGCCGTTCTTGTACAAGCTCGTTGGAACGGTGGCCTCGATGATGAAGAAGCCGTATCCGGATCTTAGCGAAACCGTCGACCGCGTTGCACAGATCGTGCGGCACGAGGAAGCGACCTTTCTTGGCTCACTCGACGGCGCGTTGGCTCGCATCGAAAAGATTTTCGCGAAAGCCTCGAAAGCCTCAGCGCGACAAGTGCATGGAGACGACGTTGCTGATCTCTACCAGACCTTTGGCGTTCCGCCAGAATTATTGGAAACGTTGGCACGCGATCAAGGCTATGCAGTCGATTGGGACGGGTACAAGCAGGCCATGGAGGAGCACGGTCGCGTGTCCGGCAAGATTGCCGATACGGTGATGGGCAACTTCGGGCCAATCGACGAGATCAAACGCGAAATTAAGTCGGTTGATTTCATAGGCTACGAGCAAACCGAATGCAGCAGCGAAGTTTGCGGGTTGGTTTCGCAAAATGAATTGTCCCAAAAACTGCAGCAGGCATCCGCAGCCAACACGGACGTGATTGTCCTTCGTCAAACCCCTTTTTATGCCGAAGCTGGCGGACAAGTTGGGGATCTTGGCGAGATTGTCTCAGAGACGGGCGTTTTCGTTGTCAGCGATACCCAGAAAGATGGCGACGTGATTTTGCATTACGGTAGTATGAAATCAGGGACCATTGCGGTGGGTCAACTTGCTAAGGCGAGGGTCGACCAAGTTCGCCGCGATGCGATTCGCCGGGCTCACTCGGCCACCCACGTTTTGCACCACGCCTTGCAATTGACGCTCGGCAATCACGCCCAACAACGAGGCTCGAAAGTATCGGCCGACTGGTTGCGATTTGACTTTTCCAACATGCAGGCAGTAACGGCAGACGAGTTGCACCATATTGAGAAGATCTGCAACCAACGCATTGGCTGTCCCCAGCCGGTCGTAGCCCAGATTTTGCCACTTACCGAAGCCCGCCAAAAAGGTGCGATGATGCTGTTCGGCGAAAAATATCCGGACCCGGTGCGGATGATTTCGATGGGCGATTTCAGCAGGGAGCTTTGTGGCGGTACTCATGTGTCGAATACCGCAGAAATCGGAGTTCTGGAAATTCAAACGGAGGAAGGAGTTTCGTCGGGCACGCGCCGCATTGAGGCCCTGACGGGCGAGCGGGCAAGAGCATTCAGCAATCAAGTTCGCCGGGAAATTACCGCGATTTGCCAGACGCTCAATACAACTCCGGAACTCTTTCCCTATGCCGTTCTGGAATTGACGAAACGTGTAAAAGATTTGAAGAAACAGCTTTCTTCCGGCAAGGCCACGGGCAAAGACGGCTCCACCGATTCCGCACCGCTTCAAGTCGAAGCCGATTACTTCTCGCAACGTGCCGCCCTGCGCGAGACGGCACGGATACTGAACGTGGCAATGACTTCAGTCAACGAACGAATCGCCAGCCTTCGTGCTGAAATGGCGGCACTGGAAGCCCAAGTTCAAAATATGGAAAACAGTGGTTCGCCCAGCGCGTCGGAGTTGGCAAAATCCGTTCAGAACTTGCTGGGAGTGCCTACAATTGTCCAAGAAATTGTGGTTTCAAACCCCGCTTTGTTGCGACAACTAGTGGACGATATTCGTGCCCAACTAAAATCGGTTGCAGTTTTTCTCGCGGCCGCCACTGGTCCCGACAAGGTTGTGTTGGTGGCGGGTGTTACACCGGATTTGATCGCCAAAGGCATTTGTGCTGGCGATTGGATCAAAGAGGTGGCGCCGCATGTTGGCGGAGGTGGCGGAGGACGACCAGACTTCGCGCAGGCCGGAGGCAAGCAGCCAGAGAACATCCGCCCAGCCCTGCAAATCGCGAGCGAATTCGTGCGAACCGTTTTGGTTCGTTAGTTCTGTTCGACCGCCAATTGGTTGTCGATCTGCTCCACACCATCAAGGTTGCGGACTGCTTCCTGAGCCAGTTGCTTCTCAAAGTAGGTCTGTACGGAACCTTGCAAAACAACCCGGCCGTTCGGCTCCGCCAGGAAATGGACTTTCCGCTTGCCTAAATGCGGATGGCAAACGAAGACTTTAGTGAGTGCCTGGTCGAGTGGTTCGGATTGCATAGGAAACTCTTGGCTTTCGGCGATCAATTGATCATCACGAAGAAAAACTAAGGCAATATGCGCGATTGGTTAAATTTTGCCGGAGATCTTCACAGTGTTTTCCCGGAATTCTCGAAAAATATTCCGGTGGTTCCGTAGAACCCGGATATTCTGTTGCTGTTTCGGTCTAGTTTGAAAAACCCCTTTGAAGCCATAGAGCGTTTGATTAACCGGTTGACTTTTAGTCTCCCGCCCAGTGGACGGAAGGGGCTTTTTGCTTAGAATCAAAACTTGAAAAATGATGAGAGAATCGACTATTTAGAGGAGCAGAACTTGGCCGAAACCACTGAAAATCTGTTAGCGACTCCGTTGCGGGATTGGCATGTCGCCCAGGGCGGGCGGATGGTCGAATTTGCGGGATGGTCGATGCCTGTGCAGTATTCGTCCATTATTGATGAACATCATGCCACGCGAAACGCCGTCGGAATTTTCGACGTTTCGCACATGGGACGTTTCTATTTCTCGGGGCGGGAGATCGAGCAGTTTATCGATGGCTTGACCACGCGAAGAATCACGGGCATTGAGCCGGGGCGTATTCGTTACTCGTTGATGACCAATGCACAAGGGACGATCCTTGACGACATTCTCGTTTACCATCTACAGCGCGGTGGTAACAGCCAATACATGATGGTGGTCAATGCGGGCAACCGTCTGAAGATCAAACATTGGATTGAATCACGACTGGCAGGCACATCGATCAGCCTTGACGATCGTACAGAACGCACTGCGATGATCGCAGTCCAAGGGCCAAAGGCATGCGGCATCGTAGCGAAGTTGGGAAATCTTGATCCAGTGGGACTTAAGTACTATTCGGGGGCCTACGGTAAAGTCTGTGGCAAAGAGGCCTTGATCAGCCGCACGGGATACACGGGTGAAGACGGCTGCGAGTTGATTGTTGATGCCGAGATCGCCGAATCAATGGCGGCGGCGATTGCCAACGAATCTGCCAAAGTCGACGGGCGCCCCGCCGGACTGGGGGCTCGCGACACGCTGCGTCTAGAGGCGGCGATGCCGTTGTACGGTCATGAATTGACGGAATCAATCAACGCCGCGCAGACAGATTTGGGATTTGCCATGAATTTGAAAGATCGCGACTTTGTTGGGCGCGACGCGATTGTTGCCGCCAAAAAAAGTTCGGATTTGCCCGTTCGGGTCGGTTTGCTTGTGGAGGGCAAGCGGGCCGCACGAGAAAACTGTGATGTATTATTGAACGGCAAGAAAATAGGGTTCGTCACCAGCGGCACGTTCTCGCCCACATTGCAAAAAGCAATTTCGATGGCTTACGTCGTTCCCCAACATGCGACGCTCGGCACTGCTGTCGATATCGATATTCGCGGTAAGAACGCGGCAGCAGAAATCGTTAAGATGCCCTTTTATTCCCGCAGCTAAATACGCCAAAATTGAACTAACCTCAAGCACAAAAAGGAACATGGAAATGGATCCCAAACAACTCAAATACGCAGAGACTCACGAATGGGCATTGGTCGAAGGATCTACGGCCACTGTTGGAATTACTTCGCATGCCGTCGAACAATTGACGGACCTCGTGTACATGGACCTTCCTGCAGTCGGCAGCAAAGTCACTGCGGGAAAACCGTTTGGGGAAGTCGAATCGGTCAAGGCAACGAGTGACTTGTACAGCCCGGTAGATGGTGAAGTGATCGAGGTGAATTCCACGCTGCCAGACAATCTCGAGATTCTTAACTCGGACCCCTATTCGAAGGGCTGGATCATGAAAGTCAAATTATCGGGCGATCAATCGTCACTCGATAAACTGATGGACCTCGCAGCGTACGAGCGCCAATGTGCCGAACATGGTTAGTCCCGTTCGTTTGCGACCATTGAAAGCCACTTGTGTATTGGCTGGTGGATGAGCAAGCTTTTTTTGTTAGACGATCCCCCTGCGCGGGGAGCTTGGAACATGGCGCTCGATCAAGCCTTGCTCGAGTGTGTCGACCAAACGGGTTTGTCAATATTGCGATTCTACCGTTGGAGCCCGGCAACTCTGTCCCTGGGCTATTTCCAGTCGTACGCCGAACGAGAACAACATGCCTTATCGCGCGAACTGGACGTTGTCCGCAGAGTTTCGGGAGGGGGCGCAATTGTTCATGACAGGGAATTGACCTACAGTTTGGTAGTTCCAATCGCCTCCCGATGGTCCAAGGGCAACCGCGAACTGTACAATCTTGTCCACGAATCAATCATTGAGTTTTTGGCTGACTGTGGCATTGCGGCGACTTTGTTCGATAGCTCGCGCGATCCAATAAATCGGGAGAATCCGCTGCTCTGTTTTGAACGTCGAGCAGACGGTGATATCTTGATTGGTTCGCACAAGATCGGCGGGAGTGCCCAACGTCGAAGCAAAAACGCCTTGCTGCAACATGGAAGTATTCTGTTAGAGCAGTCACCGTTGGCGATTGAACTGCCAGGAATTTTCGATCTAACGGGAATCGCGATTGACTCGGCCATCCTGTCCAATGCCTTGCAAGGTCTAATTTCGAAGAAAATGGGTGCGGAATTAGTGGGCTTTGAAATTCCCTCGAAATGGATGGACTTGGCACAGGCAATCGAAACCGAACGATTTGGCGCGATGGCCTGGACTCATAACCGGTAAAATTCAGTGATTGGTGGGATTTGTCCACACCCTTACCTGATGTAGTTTGCGAATATTGTCCCCTTTAGACTTGATTATCGCAGTCGAATCTGCCTAAAATGAAGTTAGAAGAGAGACATCAAAGATCGTGACTAATTTTGCGGCGGTTTCCCGGAATTAGTTCTTTTCTCCGATCGATTAACATGTGTCGTGGAGGGATGATGCAAGTCAAATTGAAGGTCATTGGTGGCAAGAACGACGGACGTGAAATCAAGATCGCGGTTCCCGAATTCATTATTGGACGTGGCGAAGATGCTCATTTGAAACCTGCCAGCGACTTGATAAGTCGACAACATTGTTCAATCAAGATTGAAGGCTCCAAAGTTGAAGTCTCCGACATGGGCAGTCGGAACGGTACATTTGTTAATGGCCAACAATTGACCGCGAAGCATACCGCAAAAGTTGGCGATATCCTCCGAGTCGGGCGTCTACAATTCGAAATCTTGATCGACGTAACGGAACCCAGCAACAAACGCCCACGGGTGGAAGGAGTCGCGGGAGCGATAGCGCGTACGGCTGAATCGACGGGCCGTGGTGGAGAAAATCTCGAAGACAGCATCACGAGTTGGTTGGTCGAAGAACAAGACAATTCAGCTTTGTCTGACACGACAACTCAATTGAGTTTGGAAGACACGAAAGCGATTTTGGCAGAGGCCGAACGCAAGGCTCGCGAGAAGGAAATTGCCCGAAAACAACAGGACACCGATCCTTCGTTCAAAAAGGACGAAACCCCGAGTTCTGAGAAGAAATCTGCCGGGAAATTGCCGCCTTTACCAAAATTCTCGCATGATTCATCAAAGGTTGCTGCGGATGACGTTTTGAGAAAGTTCTTCAATCGTCGCTAGGTCAGATTTCGTTCCCCATAGTTAGCCAATCTGCGGCCTTTTTCGCAGATTTTTTTTGAATTTTCCCAAGATGCGAACGCTTTTGGCGAATTCTCCGTAACTGTAGTTTCTCGCACTCCGCTTTTTTTGTGGAAAAGTGTCGTTTTTTTGTGTCCAACGGCGACTTTCTCGAAAGACAAGCCACGAAACATCGTGGTATTCTGTGGGGTACATGTCAACACGATCGTGAAGGAACGCAACCTTGGCAAGCGAAGTGAATGTCTTGATTAGTCGCTGCTTGGACGGGCAGCAATCGGCCTTTGCAGAATTGATTAAACAATACCAAGGCATGGTCTATGGACTGTGTCTGCGGATGTTGCGCCAACGCGAGGAAGCGGAGGACGCGACGCAGGAGACCTTTGTGCGTGTGTGCAACAGTCTTCACCAATGGGACCCGACACGAGCATTTGAACCCTGGCTCTTGACCATAGCCGGCAACCGTTGTCGTACTCGTTTGGCAAAGCGCTCGCGGCGACCTGGTCATGTGTCGTTGGATTATCCAATTCAGGATGCGACGCACTTGGAGTTTGAAGCGCAACATTTGGCCGAGGAGATCGACACGGTACTTGAATCGCTAAAGTCAGATTGCAAACGAGCCTTTTTGCTGTTCTACAACCAACAGCTTGCTTACAATGAAATCGCAACACGTTTGCAAGTGCCGTTGGGAACCGTCAAGACTTGGGTTCATCGAGCCAGAAAAGAATTGGTAGAGAAACTAAGATTTCGAGGAACGTTGGATGTGCGAAATTAGTCCTTGTGAGAATTTCGAAAACTGGATTCATGAGTCATTAGATGCTCGCCAGGATCCTCGTTTTGATCAGCGGGTTGCCCGTCACTCCCGGGAATGTCCCGCATGCCAGGAAACATTGTCCGCCTATCTAAGAGTTGAAAACCTGGTTGCTGCGGCCTTTTCGCATCCCTCAGCAGTTGCTCAACGCGAACGCATTGAGCGGCGACGGCGAGTCGCAAGCAAATTGCGATTGGCGATTGGTGCGTTGGCAGCTTCAATTCTTGTGCTTGTTGTCTTTGAGAGTGGCAACCCAAGATCATCCGATGGAACGCTCACGGGAGAGTCCATCGGACAGAGAAATCCGTCCCCGTTTATAGACGTTCTTCCCAAAGACCAGGCGTCTTCTGTTTCGCTGACGACTTGCTATGAATTGACCTCCGAATTGCCAGGCATCCGGCCGATTCGTAGTTCCGTCGATGCCACTTTGCATTTGATTCAAGAACTTGTTCCAGCCTCCTATTACCGCCTTGAGCCTGCAAAACGTCCAGGTCTAGGTGACTTCAATGATGAAGTTTGGGCTGTCGCAATGGCCTAGTGGCCCATTTTCTGCTGCGTGGCGATCGAATTGATGTTTCCGCCGAAGGTTTATCTGCGGGAATATTCTTCCCGATCGGCGGCTCACGTTTTGCCAAATCCCCGTATCATCGCTACATGCCGCAAAGACGTCACGCTTTGCCTTGAGTTCGATCAAATTGATCGATTTGATTAATATTTCAGCCCCAAACTTCCTTTGTGGTCTATCTTTCCTGGTCGCAACTTGCAGCATTATCAAAACAGCTTATGTCACCAGCAGAGCCATCAGATGTCGAAATCGAATCCCAAGAAAAAAGCAGAAGTTAGTCAACTAAACGAAAATGGTCGCCGCACCAGCGACGATCGTCGTAAAGTCGTCATGCAAATCCAAGAAGAGCGACGCAAGGGATCGCGACGCCGAAACATCGACCCGACGACCTGCGAGCGGGATTACAAAGATGCCGAAATTGAATTCATGAAAGCGATGGACGACTATAAGCAGTCCAGTGGCCGTATGTTCCCGACTTGCTCGGAAATTCTTGAGGTGCTCTTGAAACTCGGCTACCAAAAGGTCGAAGAGAATCAAACTGCGGTTACTCCAATGGTTGTCACTGACAACCTGTTCATGGATGCCAGTCCCTCGGCAAAATAGTTCGTTACAATTTTTTTCGCACAGCAAAACGGCGGGCCAATCGGTCCGCCGTTTCTAATTTGACGAGCGAAATCATCGTGTTATTTGAAGCGAATTCGTTCAGATTCGACTTGCGACAGACTCAGCAAGGCCATTGCTGTGCCGTAACAGCGGCCAAGCTCATGGGAATCGACGAAACAGCCATCGATCTCGGGTAACCCAAGAATAATTTCTCGTTGTTTCGCCGCGAATTGCTCTCGAATGGAGGTGTCGGTGATTCGCCCGATAGTTTCGCTGCGAGCCTGCATGTCGTACCAGAAAAAGAAGCCGCCGTAAGCATATGTAGAAGTGTGGTCATCGTACTTCAGGGCCTTGGCCATAATCGCATGGAATTTCAAGGAATTGTCTGCTGCCGCAACCAATTCGGTATCAGTGATTTTGCCCCACTGATGTCGAGCAAGTTCACAAACAGAAATTCGACCGCCGCTAGCCTCCAAGCTGCCGTCTTTTTCTTGAGGGTCCGCCGGATCAGTTTGACGAACCGCATACGGAAAGGCGCCATTCTTGTATCGTTGTTTTGCCAAGCGTTCCAAGCCTTTTTCCGCAGCATCACTGGAAACCGTCGCGCCGCATTCCCTGGCCGAATGCAAGGCCGAAAGCGCAGTCCCTGTCACGAATGAGTTTGGATACTCGTGATACCAGCTACCGTTCTGCATCTGCAGCCGCTCCAGTTCGCCGACGGCTTGTTGCAGTGATTTCATCGAGTTTGCTGAATTGACTCGTCGGCTGGCGGCGGCAAGGAATTTCACTCGATAGGCTTGCGCCCACAAAATTTCGTCTCGATCATTCCTGTTCAAATTTCGATCGTTGGATACAAATAGGACAGCTCGCTCGACGGCATTTTGAATCCGCTCGTTCAGTGCAGTAGACTCGCAACGATCTAAAGCCTCGAGCAAAGCAAGTCCAGCCAATGAAGTAATGGCGACATGGACGTTCGGCAGTCCATCCGTTCCGCCGAAATCGTAATCGCTGTCGAAAAAACCACCCGACTCATCTTGCATTCCCAGCAAAAAGGCAACGCTGCGCGACCAAATCGCCGATTCGGAATAGGAACCACCTTCTGCACTGCTGGTGAACCGGCGCAATCCGTTCCCGGGCGCCTTAGGGGAAGCGGGAGGCGGAGTAAAGACCTCAAATCCCCGGGCAATGGGCCCTAGCCCCTGTGCTTCACAGGCTGCCTTCCAGCCCAACGGATGGTCTGGAAATTGCTTGGCGGCTTTTTCCCAAATTTCTTTCGCTTGCTGTTGCTGGCCTGCTCGAAAGGCCAACAAACCTGCAAGTAATTTGAGTTCGACGGAGTCGTTCTTCTCCAAGGTAGTCCATTCATTTTCATCGCATAGCCATTGTTTCTCAGCAGCCGTTTGCCACGCCGATTCGATTTTCGAACTGTCGTTCTGACGCGAAACTTCCGCCCATGAGCGATTTTCACCAAGGGCTTTTGCCAGAACCTGAAACAACCATTTCGGCTGTTGGGTTGTCAAACGGTCGGCAACCATGGAAGGAGACCCGTTCAGCGGAATAACTAGAAAACCAGGTTCGATGAATTCATACGTTGCAAGTCCGAATTTTTTGGCTTCGGACTCAAGCGGCACGGCTTTCAGAGGCACAGTCTTTTCATTGATTAGATTAATAATGGCTGGCCAACTGAAAGCACCAGCCATCATGTAGCGGTCGACTTCCGCTTGGCGGTCCATAAACGTTCCAACCACTGAGGGCACATACCAAAAGATTGGACGGTTGGATTGGCGTGCTTTGTCCAGCGCCGTTTCATAATCCGATTCCCATTGAATAGCCGAACCGACACGAACAGCGATCGGATCGGGTTGTATCCGAATTTTCTCAGTTGAATTCTTATTATCGTTTTTCTCGTCAGGTTCTGAGACGCTTTTGACCGCCTGCGCAAATAGGATTTGCGGGGCAATCCAAGCAAAATTGGCAAGCAAACATAAAAAAGCGCAGGAGAGCAAAAATCTCATTTTCGCGACTCGCCATTTTTACATGGAAATGTTCAATATCACCTAGATTCTAGCGGAAATCCCATTGCCGCGGCTTTATCAGTTTTTGGTCGGTGACTGTAGCAATTTTTTGACAATCGGCCACAATAGTAAAGGCGATTTTTCGAGGTTGTTGGAGGCTGCAGATGAACTATTTGATCAGACTGATTTTGACGAGTTTCGTATTGACATTATGGTCTATCGTGGGATTTTCTCAGGAAAATGACAAGTCCGACAGCGCCAAAAAGCGACGACTCGATGACCTGAAGGCCAAAGTAATGCGGGCCCGAGAAAATAACGAAGGCCTGAAAGTTGGAGAAAAGGCCCCTACGTTTGTCCTGAAATCTCTCGATGGCAAAGCGGAGACGAATTTGTCGGAACTCATCAAGCAAAAGCCAGTGGTTCTAATTTTCGGCAGCTACTCGTGACCTCCCTTTTTGCGTCAGGTTGACGCATTGGAAAAGCTCTATCAAGACAACAAAGATGCAGTTGAATTCCGCATCGTCTATATTAAAGAGGCGCATGCAGCCGACGGTGATTGGCCTATGGATTATGCGAAGGAATTGAATATCACAGAACATGATAACCTGCCGGAACGTTGCGCCACCGCCGAAAAATTGATGAAAGATAAATCATTGACGATTCCCTGCCTGGCCGACGGAATGGACGACGCTGTGAACAAGGCGTACCATGCTTGGCCGGACCGGATCTTTGTGGTGCGTCGCGACGGATTTTTGGGAGTTGCGGCGAGCCAAGGTCCTTGGGGCTTCGAACCCGGACTCAAGGCCACCGAAATGTGGTTGGAAGAATTTCGCAAGACCGGCCAAGAGCCCGAACTACCATCGAAACCTATTGATTTAAAACCCGATGAGAAAAACAGCGGAAGCAACAAGCCAACTCGAAACAAATCCAAGAAATAATCGTTGAATTCCTGATAATTGTGAAGGTGCCCCCGATTCCCTGGGAACACCAGTCTGCCAAACGAATCTCTTTTTTTTGAAAGTCCTATGAATCGCTTTGTGTTCTTGACGGCGGCGTGTTCGTTTTTCTTTGGAGTTTCCATTTGCAGCGCGGCTCAAGAGGACTTCAACCAATACCAAGATGTTGCCAAACAAATCATCGAAGTGGGCAGCAAAAAAAATGAGGCCCACAAGAAGCTCGTCGAATTGTGCGATGATATCGGTCATCGAATCAGCGGTTCTGCGTCATTCGACAAAGCGGTCGAGTGGGCCAAAGAAACGATGAAAAAGGACGGGCAGGAAAACGTACGCTCTGAAACTGTCATGGTCAATAAATGGGTTCGTGGGAACGAGTCCTGCTATTTGTTGCACCCCAAGGAAAAATCATTGGCCATGCTGGGATTGGGCGGATCCGTGGCAACTCCTGTGGACGGAATTACCGCCGAAGTGATCGTGGTAAATAACAAACAAGAATTTGACAAACTCGACGCCGCGCAGGTAAAAGGCAAAATCGTCCTGTTCAACGGTGCCATGCCACCCTTTTCGGAATCCGAAGGATCGGGCTACGGGACCGCAGTTCAATACCGTTCCAGCGGAGCGAAATGGGCGTCAGAAAAAGGTGCGGTGGCGGCGCTCGTCCGTTCGATTACAGCTTATTCATTGAATTCGCCGCATACGGGTGCTCTCCGCTATGGCAATGCGGAAGTGAAAATTCCTGCAGCCGCTGTGACGATTGAGGACGCGGAAATGCTGGCCCGCTACCAAGCCCGCGGAATTACACCCAAAGTAAAACTTATGATGGAGGCCAAAGATGTTGGCGAAGTCCCCTCCGCCAATGTCCTGGCCGAAATCGTTGGCCGAGAGAAACCGGAAGAAATTGTCGTCATCGGTGGTCATCTGGATTCGTGGGACGTCGGTCAAGGTGCCCAAGATGACGGCGCCGGTTGTGTTGCAGCCATGGAGGCATTGAATATTCTACGCAAACTGAACCTGAAACCTCGGCGGACGATTCGCGTCGTCCTGTGGACTGACGAAGAACGAGGAGGAGCTGGCGCAACCCATTACGCAGCCCAACATCAAAATGAACTGCATGTCGCGGGAATTGAATCAGATTCCGGTGGATTTACCCCGAAAGGACTCTCTTTGGAAATGCAGGATCGTGAGGCTGAATCGAGAGCGCTCGAGCGACTTAAGAAAATGATGCCGATTCTCGCCCCTTTAGGGCGTTTGGAGGCTTCGACCGGCGGATCCGGTGCAGACGTCGGCAAGCTGAAACCATTGGGCACCGCTTGTATGGGATTAGAAGTAGATGGACGTTTGTATTTCAACACTCATCACACGCACGCCGATACAGTGGACAAAGTTGATCCGAAACAGCTCGGCGATTGTGCCGTTATGTTGGCGGTAGCGTCTTACTTGCTGGCCGAGATGCCAGAAAAAATAGGTCATTAGCCCATACGTCGGACGACCACCCAAAATCGGAATCCGTGTTGGAAGGGTTGGAGACAGTCTGTGCATTTTCGCACATCCTTTACCACCTTTCGCACATTGTGTGTACCACCTTTCTAACTTCTGCGCGATTCTCTGCCGCCATTTATTCTTGGATTGCGCGTGGCATTGGTTTTGCACTACAGAATAAAGCAAAACCAATCGGTTTATGTTTCTGGAGAAGGCAGTGACTTCCACAATCGCTGAGAGACGTAGCGTTGCGCTCGTTGTCGCATCCAAACACCATGGCAACACATTGAAGATCGCCGAAGCAATGGCGGAGGAGTTAGACGCAGTCATTCTCCCAATTGAAATCGCAAGACGCGAGCCGCTGGAAACCTATGATCTGGTTGGGTTTGGGTCGGGAATCTATTACGCACGACACGATCCAGAGTTGCTTAAGCTCGCGGAAGAATTGTCCGGGGTGCCTAAGCGCGCTTTTTTGTTTTCGACGGCTGGTAATACCCTGCTCTTTCGTTTCTACCACTCGGCGCTTCGCAAACGACTGGGGCTTCAGGACTGTGAGATCGTTGGAGAATTCAATTGTCCCGGCTGGGATACCTTTGGCCCATTCGCTTGGATGGGTGGGCTACACAAACACCGGCCGAATCCCAAAGACATCGAAGCCGCGCGCAACTTCGCGCGCGGACTTCGGAAATTCATTGCGGGACGATCACGGCCAGTTACGGCTTAGGCAGTCGGTTTGCTCGTTTTCCGGCGGCGTTGAAAAAGGGTCGTGACGACAAAACCAATTAGTAATACCCCAGATGTTGGTTCAGGAACCGCCGAAAGAAAGGCACCTTCAACTGTGTAGAACCCCAAGCTTCCATAGTCGGAATAAACCCCTGATTTTCCAGTACCATCGATGGACAAGTAATAGCGGCCAGCATTCAAATTCTGCAAGTTGAAAAAAGCGTTAACGTCGTCAACAGGATTGCTGGAGAAAAGCAAAGCACCGTTCGAATCATACAAGTTTGCCAAGATGTCCAAATTCGGACGACCTTGAAAAGGATTGATCTGAAGATTCAGGTTGCCCGCAGTCAAAAAATCAAAAGAGAAGAAATCCAAATCGGACCTTTGCTCCACGATGCCCCATCCGAAAATGGAGGAACCAGCGGCCAAATTGGTCGCGGATGCTGTCGTGTTGCCGTGGTCGTCCAGGCGGAAGCCGAACCCATTCGCTGGCTTGGTGATGATCGCCAAATCGTCTTCAGTGCGGGTCGAGCCAGGGTAGTCGCCGTTACTCCACTGGGTCACATTCGTTCCAAACGGAGCACCCATGATCGGTCCCCAACTCGTCGCCCCGCTTCCTGTTCCGGGATGGTAAGTAGAACCGTTCAAGCCATCATGATTCAGGCCCAATGCATGGCCGACCTCATGCGAATTTGTCATCGCGCCGTTATTTTCACCCTTATTGAAGGCAAAAACGGGCGTATCGTCCGAACTTCCAAAACTATTCAAAAAGGCGATGCCACCGGTACCGTTACCAAAGCCGTCCTTGTACTGAGTATTGAGGGCACGCATCCCGTAAAACTGGTCGGCGGCATTCGATTTGATCAAGCGGGCGGCACCAAAGTCGCGAGTGGTTACATTGACGTCAAACGGTAAGAAGTCTTCGGCGACATTCTGGAACTGCTTTTGGATTTCAATCAACTCGGCATTGGAAAACGAATTGACATCTCCATCACGATCGAACGCATCGAATACGATATTATGCCCCCACTGGTTGTTCACCGATTGATGACCATTAAAGTCCAAATAGATCGTCTTAGTTGCGGTAGGATTGCTTTCCAATAGGAACGTATCCGCCAGAGCGTACGGCGATGACCCACCGGCATTCCCAAAATTAAAAGCACCGTTAATAAAGGTTGGAAAGCGCTGGGCCTCAGCCGTTCCATTCAAAACAAAAATGAGAGCAATCAGACTCATGGCGACGCGCGCGAATACAGCCATCCCACACCTCCAACTAGTTCCGAAAAGACAAGTGACAATTGAGCGCTATGTTAACTTCTCAAAACCCATTTTTGAACCTGGGAAAGCTAACGAATTTTGATTTTCATCGATTTTCTTGCGCTGAATTGGTGGCATCGACGCCCGGGGGCCGAAATGTCTGGGCATTTTCGATTCCCGTAGATTTTGGACAATAGCATTGAAAAAGCCGGTCTGCAATTTGACGTTGTTGACCCCCTTGTTTTACGGGTAACCATCGTTGGAAAAGCAATATGCAGCGAATTCAAATTGGCATTTCGACTTGTCCGAATGACACATTCGCCTTCCATGCGCTATTGAGTGGTAGGGTAATCGTCCCCGGGATCGAATTGACGTTCGAGCTTTTGGATATCGAGCAATTGAACGAAGCGATTTTGGCGGAGCGGTTTGATGTCGCCAAGGCCAGCTTTCATCTGGCCATGCACGTTGAGGATCGTTACAGAATTCTAAACTCGGGCGCGGCGCTAGGCTTTGGCGTTGGTCCTCTGCTGCTCGCGGCCAAAGAAGGAACAGCACCTCATCCCTACGCCAAATCGGATCAACTGACCCTGTGCCCGGGACAGTTCACGACCGCCAGCCTGTTGTTTAAGATCTTTTATCCCCAGGCGACGCATGTTGAACAAACTGTCTTTTCCGAAATTATGCCGCGCCTAAAAGGTCAATCGGCAGAATTTGGCGTCTGCATCCATGAGGGGCGGTTTACCTGGCAAAATCAGGGGCTCAAGTTGGTTGAAGACTTGGGCCAGCGGTGGGAACATGAAACGGGTTTGCCATTGCCGCTGGGGGGCATTCTAGCGAAAAGTTCTCTTGAGCGACCTGTCATCAACGCTATTGAAAATGGAATACGTCAGTCGATAGCCTATGCGCGTCAACATGTCGACGCGGCCCTCATTACGATGCGCCAGTTTGCACAAGAATTCGACGACCAGGTATTACTGCAACATGTCGAACTATATGTCAACGATTGGACGTTGGATTTGGGCGACATTGGTCGCCGGGCGTTAACGGAATTGAAACGGCGGATGAATACGTCTAAGCCAAAAAACGACTTCGACCGTCGTTGAACGCGATCCTGCCGAATGATCTATCGAGAATCCTGTTTGCCGTAAAACAACATGTGTTGCCACGGGAGTTTGTCGAATTCTTTGACCAGTTTGAAGCCGTTTGCCCTAAGTTCCTTCTCAACTTGGGCTTTCGACATCTTGTGCTCGGGCTTGATTGGCACATTCTCATCTTCGGTTCGATATTCTACTAACACAACGAGCCCATCTTTTTTCAAACTGCGATGGACTGCCGCTAACATTTCTTCCGGATAGGAAAACTCATGGTAAACATCCACCATGAGAACGAGATCGACAGAATCGGCGGGCAACCGGGGATCAAACTCTGAACCTAGAATTGGGGTGACGTTGTCAATTTGTTCATCTTCCATACGTTTTCGCAACAAATCCAACATTTCCGGCTGGATGTCCACGCCCAGGACTTGGCCATTCTTGCCCAGTAATTTGGCGATCGGCAATGCGTAGAAGCCATTGCCGCATCCCATGTCGCAAACGGTCATACCTGTTTTCAGACCGAGGTTTGCTAACACCATCGAACAGCGTTCCTCGCGCTCCCGTTCGGCGCGAACCAGCCAATCGGCGGCCATGTAGCCCATTGCAGGAGCAATCTCCCGCCCCATGTATTCAGCGAGGGGTTTCCGATGCGAATTTGTCTGCTCCTCTTGATCGCTTTCTTGTGCGAACAACGCGGATGTCAACAGTATCGCGCAGGCAACGAGAAATCGCACTGCGATAAATCCAAGCCATTGGGGTTTCATAGGGACCTATCGATTTGAGCTACTAACGCGCCAACGGGAGTGGAACATCCAAACCATTAGCAGGAAAACCGTCAAGTTGAGCGATAAAGTGAACGCAAGGTAACCACCGAAATGCACAAGATCAGCGTAACGGTATCCCAAAAAAGCGTTTTTGTCTCCAAAAGATGCCCGGGTCCAGAGGTTCTTGCTACTGGTCATCGATTCGACGAAGAGTGGAATTTGGTGGGCCGCCGAAAACGGGCTGGCCATTGTCGCCATATGCGTGAATTTAACCGCCGGTGTGTTGGGAAAATAGGTTTGTGCGAAATAGTCGGCGGCGACAGGAGCAAGAAACAGGATGACGATCAGCATGTAGGTCACGACCAAACTGGTGCTGGATTTGTGAAACAAAGTGGAGCACATCAGGGCGAGGTTCGCCGTGGTCAGGCAGGTCAAAGCCACAATCAGTAGGTACGCCATTAACGAAAGAATCGTTCCCCAATAGCTAGGAACCATCACTAAGGCCAAGAACACGGGCCACAGCAGAAACGAAGTCAATACCGTCGATACGCGTAATCCCGAAAAGAGTTTTCCCCAGAGAATTTGCCACGGCGTCAACATGGTCGTCAATAACAAATCAAGCGTTTGCCGCTCACGTTCACTAGTAACGCTGCCAGCGGAAAAAACGGGCCCGATCAAAATGTTAAACAGTACGACGTAGCAAATGTACCAGGGAGCCAAAGACTGGTACACGTAAAGGAAGACGGCCATGAAGATAATCGCCAGCAACATGCTGATCTGAATAGCCAAACGCAGCATCAACGTGCCCTGTCCAAATATCTCGCTGCGCATTTCCTTGTCGTAAACCGGGTTGGTGTTGTCTTCCATTAGCGACTTGCGAATCGGTGGAACAAACAAACGGTCGGGGAATTGGTCGCGCGAAATCACCAAGCCCACGGAATTCTCCGATTCCTGTTCCAAATCTAACACCTCCCCAGACCTTCCACCGAGATCCGGTGGGTGCAACATGCGCGAGGCAATCAAATAAAACAGGGGTATCGTAATCGCGGCCGACAAGCCAGGAAACAAAGTCAGCGTCAGGTTCACACGTTCTTGTCCAAACGCGCTCATCATGTACCAGAAGAAGATGACGACAAGCACCATCGGCAAAATAAGGAGATACGAAACCACAAGAGCTGCCGAGGTACGCTGAAAGTATCCACCCGCCGCAACGCTGATCATGCCAAACGCCACCACGCTGGAAATCAATCCCACATACGCGGCGAGAACCTCGTAAAACGACACGCCCCCGAGAGGTAGACAAAGCATCACCACTGGCAACGAAGAGAAAACGAGAATCGCCAAGTGAGTCAGCGCTGCCGTCAGTTTGCCCCAGACAATTGCCTGAGGTTGGAGGGGGCTCGCCAGGAGCATTTCGTAGGTCTTGCGTTCTTTCTCGCCGCTGATCGAACCGGCTGCAAAGCTGGGTGTCATCAATGAGACGAGCACGTAATTGCCAAGAAAGAAAAGGTCAACCAGCTTGCGGGTTGACTCAGGGTTTTCGGTGAGGTCTAGCCACGCTTCTTTGGGCCAAGCCAAATACACGACTCCCGACAAAATGATTTGATAAACGAGCAGCAAGATAAATGAACGCGGCGTCCGCAAATTCACCAACAATTCGCGTTGTAATACGGGATTTTCGCCAAACAATAACATAAACGCCGCCGGTCCTCGGTTTATTCCAAACCCGTCATCAGTTTACGGTACGGCAGACCGATTGGCGAGAAGCGACCGACTAGGTGTTTGCCCAATTGGAATCATAGGGGCGCGAACAAGCCAATTGAATACGCTCGGCGCGATTCGGCTGTCCGTCGAGCAATATTTCGATCGTTTCCAAGAGCAACTTGGTTTTTGGCGAATCGGTCAAACTTCCACCGGCTCGTTCAATGCGATCAAGGGATGCACCAATCTGCAAAACCTTGCTGCGAATGTCTAAGAACTCACGTTCGATAACGGCTGAAGGCGTCATTGAAAGCTCCATTTATCGATAGGCAAATTAATTGTCAAACGCAAACCGTATCGTGATTCGCGGCTAGACCAGTAGTCCAAGAAATATTCTAGCTCTAACGACGGGTTAGATACCAGTAACACCAAATCGCGGCCACGATGCCCCCTGCGATCATTCCGAACGGGAGCAAAAAAGCATTGTTTTGCAAGAATATTTTCGACTGGATTGCTTTTTTATTCAATCCTGATCCCTGAGACACTACCGATGGTTCGTAAGGATTGTCACTGTTGCGAGAATTTGAGGATTCGGATTGCACGCTAAGACCTCCGAATTCAAGCTTGTTGAAGAAATCGCAATCGTAAGTTAATGCGTTTCAAACGCTGGCGAGGGAACAAAAAAAAGCACAACTTTCAAACCAGAAAGTTGTGCCTTTGTAGTTTTGGATACAACGAAAAACTTATTCTTCGTTGCTGCCAGTGTTAATCAATGGACCGGCAGAGCCGCGACCGCCCTTGAGTTCCGCTTGAGCTTTTTCGGCTTCCGCGATGCTCTTGGCTTCAGCAGCCTCTTGCTCTTGCGACCAGTCTACGCGACGACGTGACAATCCAATCTTGCGGTCTTCGGTATCGACACGCAGGATTTTGACTTCGACTTCTTCACCGACTTTGACAACTGATTCCGGATTGTCGACTTTATGGTCTGCCAATTCCGAAATGTGCAGCAAGCCTTCAAGACCGTCTTCCAAGCCAACAAAGACTCCGAAAGTCGTAATCTTGGTGACCTTGCCATGAACCACTTGGCCCGGTTGGTAACGGCTCGGAATGTCCGTTGTCCAAGGGTCGTTGTTCATCTGCTTCATCCCCAGAGCAATACGTCGTCGTTCGGTGTCGACTGCCAGAATCTTGCATTCGACTTCGTCGCCCTTTTCCAACATTTCGCTGGGGTGACTGATCTTGCGAGTCCACGACATGTCGGAGACGTGCAACAGGCCATCGATGCCTTCTTCCAGTTCGATGAAGGCACCGTAGTTGGTGAGGTTGCGGACTTTTCCACGGACGACCTTGTCGATCGGATAACGCTCCTGAACTTGTTCCCAAGGATTCTTTTGCGTTTGTTTCATGCCGAGGGACATTTGTTCGCCTTCGCGATCAACGCTAAGCACGCAAACGTCGATTTCCTGGCCGATTTTGACCAAGTCTTGCGGATGGTTGACGCGTTTGACCCAGGACATTTCGCTGATATGAACGAGGCCTTCGATGCCCGGTTCGAGTTTCACGAAAGCCCCGTAGTTCATCACGTTGACCACTTCGCCCTTGTGCACGCTGCCTTGGGGGTAACGTTCGACTACGTTGTCCCAAGGATTCGGCAACAGTTGTTTCATGCCCAAGGCAATCTTGACCTTTTCACGATCGACGTTGAGAACTTTGACTTCCAATTCCTGGTCCATCGAAACCATTTCGGAGGGGTGTCCAATACGCGTATGGGACATGTCGGTGATATGGAGCAAGCCATCGATGCCGCCCAAATCGACGAAAGCACCAAAGTCAGCGATGTTTTTGACAATCCCCTTGCGAACTTGTCCAACTTCGAGAGTCGACAGCAATTGTTGTTGAGCGTGTTGGCGTTCTTTCTCGATCAACGAGCGGCGGCTGACCACGATGTTGCGGCGTTGTTCGTCGATCTTGAGAACCTCGCACTGAAGTTCCTTGCCGATGTATTCGCCAATATCGCCGGGGCGTCGAATGTCAACTTGGCTGGCAGGCAAGAATACCTGAACCCCAATATCGATGAGCAATCCACCTTTGATTTTTCGAGTGCAGATGCCTTTGACAATGTCGCCCTCTTTGACTTTGGAGATGACGTCGATCCAGTGAATGATCTGGTCAGCCTTCTTTTTGCTAACGGTGATCAGGCCGTGACCTTCTTCGGTCACACCCATCTCGTCTTCCAGGTCCTCGATCAGAACGCGGATTTCCTGTCCAACCTCGGGAGGTGGTTCGTGCGATTCCCATTCGCTGCGAGGCAACGTCGCCTCGCTCTTGAAGCCAACGTCGACAACGACAGCTTCATTGTCAACGCGAACGATTTTGCCGCTGACAATTTCATTGATTTGAAAATTGGTGTCTTGCTCACTGTCGGTGTGGTAGAGTTCCGCCAAGTCCTCATCTGTTTGAAACAAGCGATCCAGTTCATTGGCGATGCTTTGGTCTTCCAAAGCGCGGATCAAAATACGATTAACCATTAAGAAATTTCTCGCAAACGAATCGGTAAAGATGCCGTCAACGATGACGACTCGAATTCGTTCCAGGGTTGCACTCGACCTTCCTGTGAATCAGGAGAAGGAGTGGCAGGGGTGAAAAACTGAAAAACACGAGCCAAAAGTCTATCAAATAACCAAAATCGCTGCAATCCGCACTGTTTCCATAATTTTGGGGGGGTTCGGAGCATTGCCTGAATGCCCAAAAATTTTTATTGACGATTTGCGTCGGAATGCAAAAATGAAAGTGTCGTTCGCAGACGCATGCGAGTAACTGGAAAATGTTCGTTTCGTGACTATCTACGGCATTTGAGTTGCGAGCGGATGAGGCTCTAGTAGAAAGGAGGTGGTTCAGTGAGTTCTGAATGTATTAGCCGAGGTGGCGTGGCCTAACGGCTGCCGGCGGGTTGCCAGCGGGCAAGCCACCGAACACTTTGGTTTCACTGAGTCGACAATTGGCTCAATGAAAACCGCAAATATGGAATCGCTTGGATTAGGGCAACCGGATTCAAGCGATTCTTTTTTTCGCAGAGTCGATCACCAATCCACGCAGGGTTTTTTTGATACGACTTCCAAACCCAGCAGTACTTTGGATTGCATCGAGACAAAGAATTCAGTAAATGCTGGCAAGTCGCCAATCGCAACCCGCCAAGAATGATAACTCAGAGAGGCTCGGTTGTTTGGCAAAAGCACTTTTAAGCTTTCGCTAGCGATTTTCGAGAAAATGTTGAACTTTGCGGGCTAAATAATTTCTACGGATTAAACTTTCTTTGACGGAGTTGCCGATTCCTAGAAACTATCCCGATCACTTCGGTGCGAAGTTCGGGTTTGAATAATTCACCTGCGAATGAATCGCAAAAATACTTTTAGGGAGGAATGGTATGCGTCGGCTCATCGTTGCGACGCTTCTGGCAATCGCTCTTTGCAGCAACGTCGGATGCTTCTTACCCATTTATGACGCTCATCCCGCCATCCGGGCACGTCAGTTGATTTACACCTCGGAAAACCTCCGAGCGATGCGTGAAGAATGGCATCGGTTCTGGTTCCTCGACATGCCAGACCACGCGACGCCAATTCGAACACATGGTGGGATTATTTAGGTCTCGTTTGATCCGAGGTCGGAACGACCTTCGCGAGCAGCAGCGGACATCGTTGCGGCTCGCATGTTCGTGCGCGAACCGGTTGATGTTACGAACGGTCGTTAAGGCTTAAGAAGTTGCTAGAAAACTGGCGCGTTGCCCTCTTTTTGGGCTGACAGGTCTGCAAAAGGTACGACCGCTAAACACGTAATCGGCTGGGTCTCCCGGCAAATTTGGTCGATGAACCGAAACAGGTTCCTCCCACTTTGAAAGGCCCACCAAAGTTTTTATCTTTGGTGGTTCTTGTTCGGTACGTCGCTTGTAGACTTTTGCTGCATGCTTTGCCGCCACCAACGAAAATCTTTCAGAGAACAAAATGCGCGTCGTTTCAGGAATACAGCCAACCGGCAGGCCACACTGGGGAAATTATTTTGGGGCCATCCGGCAATACATTCAATTGCAAGATGAAGATCAGGCCTTTTACTTCATCGCCAATTTGCACGCATTGACCTCGATTCGCGACCCGCAATTGATGACGCAATTTACCCTCGATGCGGCCATCGATTTGTTGGCCTTGGGACTCGATCCCAACCGCGCGGTGCTGTTTGTTCAATCGGATGTGCCCGAAATCTCCGAGCTCTGCTGGATCCTGTTGTCAGGCACGAGCATGGGGTTGCTAGAACGTTGCGTTTCCTACAAGGACAAAATCGACAAGGGACTGCCGGCAGCGGCGGGTTTGTTTACTTATCCGGTGCTGCAGGCTGCTGACATCCTCGCTTACGATTCGGACATCGTGCCGGTTGGTCAGGACCAAGCCCAACATATCGAGGTATGCCGGGACGTGGCTCAGTCATTTAACCATCAATTCGGCGAAGTGTTTGTCCTTCCCAAAGCCAAGGTCTTGGCGGACAGCGCCAAGGTCCCCGGGACTGACGGCGAAAAAATGTCGAAGAGTTACAATAACACGATTGAAATCTTTGAGTCCCCCAAGGAGATGCGCAAGAAGGTCATGCGGATCGCTACCGACTCGCGGCCCATGGAAGACGCCAAGGAACCAGATGATGACCACCTGTACCAACTCTACAGCCTCTTCGTTGCTGAACCCGAGCGCGCAGCGATGGCGGTCAAGTACCGAGCGGGTGGATTTGGGTACGGCGAGGTGAAGAAGGCGATTGCGGACGCAGCCGAAGCATTCTTTGGCCAAGCCCACGCGCGCCGCAACGAACTGGTGCGGAACCCGGACGAAGTGCGCGCCATTCTGGCTGCCGGTGCCGCCAAAGCCCGCGCGAAAGCCTCGCAAGTGTTGCAGCGGGCGCAAAAGGCTTGTGGAATCGCCTATTGAGACACGAACATTTGAAGTGAAGTGTCCCCTTACCTTCAAAATGTCGTTGGGTCCTTGGGAATTGCCACCGATTCAAATTCCAGATCGATCTTCTTTAGAACCCCTTCCTCGTCCAGGAACAAATGCACCGCTTGGCCAATCGGGCCGGGTTTGCCGACAGCGACTTCGAACAGCATTTCAGCCGTCGCATCGGGGGCAATTTCAAACGGGATCTCGTTACTGGGGTCCGACCGGACCGCGCAGTTCGAGCCTCAGCACGTTTCCATGCCGACGACCCGCAAGCGTTTGTTCGTCGTGTTCTGAAAGCGAATCGTGATCGTCTCTTTCGCTCCTTCGACGAATTCCGGAAACGGTTCGAAGGCGATTTTCGATAAGACTTTTTCTGACGGCGAAGTCTGCCAATCGTAGACCGCGTAACCGAGCACTGCGAACGCCACGATGGATATCATCGCTGGCAACCACAGGCTGGGCTGTTTGGCAGGCACAACATTTTCCATTGTTGCAATCTCCCTCGAAGGTCAAAAACTTTGATTTAGTAAAGTTTACTGCGATTAGCTTTCGGTAGGTGTGCCAATTTCAGCTCGCACAGCATTTTGAAGGGAATTCAATTAATTCCTTGGATCGCATCCGTCATGGGCTATTCCGCACTTTACGGGTAGCTCTTCACGGAATTTGTGACGCCAAGAAATTTCCAAGAATTCTCAAGATTTCTCTTGACAAATGACTTTTTTTTTTATTACGATATCAGTTGAATCGCCTAAATCCATGTTGAAAACAAGGTTTTTTGGCGATGGCTGTAACGAATAAAATTTTCCGTTACCGTGATTCAGGGAAAGGGCGAGGCCGTACCCGATGATTCGCAAGTGGTTATCTTTCCGAACCCTTTCAATCGCCTTGGCGTTGATCCTCTTCGTCACCGCCGCCCTCAAGCTGCACCTGCTTCTGACCGACCCATTCGCTGATATCAAAACGGGAACTTCACTTCCGCTATTGTGGCTCGCTGTGTTCGCAGAAGCAGGAGTTGTTTGGATTGTGTTTTCGAAAGCAGCTGATCAACTCAAGTGGATTGCTTTGATTTCGCTGTTTGGAGTCATGACCGCCGTTTCGGCATACAACGTCGTTGTAGGTAAAACGAGTTGCGGATGCGCTGGAGCAATCGAAATCATGCCAACATGGTTTTTTTTGTTTGATCTGATTTCAATTGCAATACTTTTTTTTGTTTCGGCCATTAATACTTTTTTCGAATCTGGTGAATCTTGGTCAACTCGGCGGTTATGTCGGCGCTTTTTTGGTTGCTGTCACTTTCGCGACTATTCAAGCAGATTCCGTAAAGTCATTGATTGGAACGTACTTGCATGGGCATCAAATTATCGCAACCAGGACATTTTTTGGCGATCACAAGAAGAATTCGGAAATTGAATGCAGCATTTTCCTTTCAAACATTTCAGCGCAAGACGCTTCAATAGTTGGCATTAAATCTTCATATGTTTGCGTGGTCCCCCAGAATAAGATTGTTGTCGGCCTAACAATCCCCAAATATGGAAAACTGGAAATTCCGTTAAGAGTAAAGTTGCAAAAACCTGGATGGTTTCGTCAACGAATTCAAATTTACTTTCAGCGACGAAGTTCCGGGACATTCTGGACGGTCAATCCAACACGCTGATGGTGGGTGAACGACCTCCAAGCCCCGATTTCTGGTACGGCTGGTGGTACGCGGGATTCGGCCAATCGGGAAGCGGATCGCCCGACATGCTGCTGGGTGTTCGCGAAGTTCACGACCCGCCTCCGCCTGGCGTCACCAACTATCTCGAAACGTGCCCGCCTGGTCCGTACAATTTCCGCAAGGGCAAATCGGGCGAGCAATGCGACACGCTGCACTACTGGAGCTACCATCCAAGTGGCGGAAATTTTGTGCTCTGCGACGGCAGCGTCCGCTTCATCCCCTACACCGCCGACGATGTCATGCCCCAACTCGCGACTCGCAACGGAAAAGAAGTCTTTCAATCGCCCTTTGAATGAGCTTTATGCAACGTCAAGTCTAGAAATTAAGGTTGTGAAATTCGGAGAGATTGCGGTCGTAAGGGCGCTAGCCGTCCGGTATCAACCCCAATATTAAAAATTGACACAACTCACTCACTTGCTTGCGCTGCGTGCTGGTATTTTGGAGCTGTCCAGTAAATGCGGACGCTAGGGTTGTAACGTTCCATTTTACGTTGAAAAACGAATTTTGACCGATCGCGTGCCGGTAATTATTTTGTCAAGGCTGTTGGTCAACGCTTGAACTTCCTTGCGCAAAGCTCCTTCATCGCTCGTATAACAAAAGCAGGCTGTTGCAAGCTCCAAGACTGCGAGTTTATCGTGTTCGCAATCGTACCAGCACAGCCTCGATCTGACGCTGAATGTGTTGAGGTGCGACAACGACCACTGCTTTCGGCTTCTCATAAAACGTGCAAGTGATTGGAGCGCGGCGGTCGTTAACGACGTTGCGACCGACGGTTTGATTTAACAACTCGATGATCGCCTCTGCCTTTAATCCGCGCGCCAATAAATCCTGGATGGGGTAGAACTCAATGTCGCGGGTCGCCGCGGCAGATGAGCGAGTCGTAATCTTCACGGTTTGAGCGTCTAGGTATTCGTACGAAACTTGTAACGCCTTACACAACTCGTTGATGGCGACGTCGACCGACTCTGGTCGAAAATAAAGTGGCAGCGTTGTTTGATGATTCCAACCTTCAACAACCATCGGTTCCCAATCGAAGAACAGCTCCACGCCCGCTTGTTCTTGCAATTCAAGGGCGAATTCGTCCAGGGTCAACGCTCGCGATTGGTTCCAAACGAGTTTACCTGCTGACTTTGGCGAGAACTGACGGGTGCGGGTCAGCAGAGCGGTAGGCAAGTTTTGGATGTTGGTTTCGCCTATCTGCAAACTTGCGTCGATCTTGTTCAGCAGCCGCTCGATCTCGAACAACGCTGACGGAGATTGATTGACGACCAATTTTTCGCCAGCGATCTCAAGACCGGTTTTTGCGTCGGGCGCCCAAGTCGTCGGCGCGATCATCGACTTGATTCCGGAAACCACATCGGTGTAATCGTCCGGAGTTGCCGAGGGAAATTTCGGCAACTCGAATTCGCGTGCGACTGGTATCAGTGAATCGACGGGCCGAACTCGAAGACCCCACTCGTGGATTGTCACTTCGAACTTCATTTTCCCAAAATATTCATTGAGGATCGACTCCAAATTCGGTCCACTGGAATCGAACGAGGTTCGTTTTGCGAGATCGAGCTGGTGATTGATCGCATCTTGGGCTGCGATGGCGATCGGCAAATTCACCAATTTGGAAATTTCTGCCAAGAATTGGCGGGGGGAGATTTCCGGATATTGCAATTTCGGGATTTTCGAAGCCAAAATTTCTTCCGGTGATTTTTTGTTGGCCAAGTCAGAGCGTTTCACGAAGAATTTTGCTGGTTCCGAAGTCTCCAACACTGAATCGAGGTTCGTGAGTTCGCCAATTTCTGCCAGTGAAGTACCAGACTGTTGGAACAAGCTCTTTAAATCGCTGGATTCCAATAACTCAAAAGGCATTTTGGGTTCGGTGCTGGTGTTGGGCGCTATACTTGGGTTGTCCGGAAGTCGATCAACCAAGCGAGGGGGGGCGAGTGGGCTCGACTTTTTCTTGTCGTCTGGATTCGGAGCTGCCGCCTTGCCGTTATTGCTGTCTGTTGTTGGCAGCTTCGGCTGTGATTCGTCGGTTGGCAACGCAGGCGGCTGCGAGTCGTCGATGGGCAAAGCAGGCGGGGGCGAGTTCTGCTCCTCCACGGAACTTTCCTTTTGCGTCAGTTGTTTGGGCGATTGCTTGGCATCGTCTTTGTCACCCGATATTACTGGCACTTTGGTCTGACGTTCCTCGCGATCCGCTGGCGCGGATTTTTCGGAGGAGGCCTTCGGTTTTTCGTCTGAATTGATTGTAGTTTCGGACGATTTAGATCTTGCGAGTTGGCGATCCCGCGACATGTTTCGCACAATCAAATACGCACCACCACCGACCAAGAGTAACCCGGCGACGACGGCCAGGCTAATCAGCATTATTTTTCGGCGACGGAGCGAAGCTGGTGATGTCCATTCATTGCTCGGTAGCAATGGCTTTTCAGCAATCGCGGCTGCGGTCGATTGAATGGGTCTCGGTGCGAGCGGATTTCGGTTGGTGGCAAGCGGTGGCAGCGGAGACGTCGACGCCCGAGCTGTTGGTTTCGCAGTCGCCCCCGGCTTCGCGTGGCCGTCCCCTGGAGGTTTGGCTGGCTTGGGTCCCCGGTCCTTTTTGGCTTGGTCCTGTGATTCCTTATCGCGAATGATCCGTTCGATCTCGGCAAAGTCTGTGTCACCGATTTTTTGGGGGGCACCCGAAACTATCGGTTTTGTTTTGGTGGGCCTTCCATCCAGCGAGGGAGGGGAACGGGACTCCTCACCATTCGCGAGATCTTCCGGCGGCAAAATCTTGATCATCGAACCGCATTTTGGACAAGCCAACACTTGATTGATCAAGGCTGGATTCCGTACTTTGAGCTTCGCCGTACAAGATTCACAAGTGATGGAGAACATTAACACCAAGTCGTTTTGCTGACTTGCTCGGTTGGCCGCGATTCTTGCCTTGGGAATTGACTGTTGACGCTGTTGGTGCGGAGGTCGCCTTTAAACAGATCAGTTCAAACTCTAGAACGATTGTAATGGATTGGTCCAAAAAGGTTCCACTCGAATTCTGGTCGTTACTGCCCTTCGACGCGAAACTGTTGAGGAAGTTCCAGGCTTTTTGCTTCCGCCGCTGCACGCGTCGTAATTTGGATGATTTTGGCTCCGGGCTTCTGAGGGTCATCAGTGATCACCCAGACCAATTTGCATTTGGGATCGGCTGGTCCGGTCGCTGACTTGTCTGGATTAGCGCGAACCACGATTTCCGTAAGGATGCTGGCGAGCGTGGCATCTTTCAATTCGAAATCCCCGGGGCGTTGATTCTGAGTAATGCCCTCGGTGACCAGATCGTTCCCGATCATTTCAATACGAAAATCAAAAGGCATGCCCGGATGGCTGTCTTTCACCTCGGTCACCACGGTTTGTAACAAGACGTTGAGGTCCGGATTCGTTGTCACTTTTAAATCGCGTTTGATCCCTAGCAGTTGCTGAAGCGATTGTGGAGCGACCGGTTTCGGCGCGGCGGCGATTGGTGAAGTTCCGTTCATCCGTACGGCCAAATCGGCGGCCTTGAGGAGATTGTGGATGGCGGTCGCTGGAACCCAACTGTTCACGATCACGAATCCTGACTCCGAGCCGAAGCGGCTATTGCGAATAAAGCCATCAAACATGTTGTCCACACGCAATCGTACTCGATTCCAGTAGTTATCAGCAGGCAAAAAGGCTGCGGCGTCGACGATCATTGACTGTGTATCGGCGAATGACTTCTTCAAAGTCTCCACCAACACCTGATCCGTGACATCGGCCGAATGATCGGCGGTCAATTCCCAATACGACTGTTCGTTGTCGAAATGAATGCTGAAGATCACGCCCCGAATGTGATCATCGGTCAGAATTCGAGCTTGCCGGATAATGGGCTCCCACAGTTTTCCGACTAATTCTTGGCCTTGTTGATTGAAGAGCGCACTCGGCAAAATCATTGCCGTGAAATGCCGACTCGCGTCGACTCGGGTCGCAAGCTCACCGAGTGACCCATCCAGTGAATTGATCGCCTTGTAATCGGCAGCTTGTTCCACCAGATTCTTTGGACCCATCACAAAGGCTTCGATTTTGTCGGCAGCACGTGGCGAAGTTTTGGTCAGAAAGCTCGTTGTTGCATTTGAATAAATATCTGATGGCTCCGCAGTCTCCGCCACGTTCCAAATTTCTTTCAACCGCGCGCGAGGAACATCGTTGGACAGGTAAACAATCGATAGCGGCGTGTACCGGGCATCGTCCTGCGGATAAAGTGCCAAAACCAACTGCCGTATGTCCGTCATTTCAAGTCCGGTGACTTTACGCCAGTCTTCCAAGGCGGTCTGTAATTCTGGGGCTAACGATTGGAGGGCCAATGAACCTTGTGGGTGGTTTGCCAGATCGGCCGGCCGTACGATAAAAATCAGGCGTGGGTTCAGCGGCAACAACTCAAATGAAAAACGTTGCCCCGAGGTGGGCGACTCCCACAACATCAATCCGTCGTCGTCCCGAACGAACTGATGTACCACCGCGTTTGGCGGTGCGGGAGAGTTCAGATCTTCGAGCTTTTCTTCCGGGCCATTGGTGCCATGTTTAGCTGCGGTGTCATCACCCGATTTTGCTTCTACCAGTTCCGGTCGAGCCACCTTCGAACGCGAAATCGAAAAAAAGACGATGCCAAACATTGCGAGTGTTCCAGCCAGCAAAATAAGACCGCGAACAAATTGGCTTTTGCGTCGCTCGGCATGTATTTTTTTTTGAAATTCCACAACATTGGCGATCGTTGCGGTAGTTCGATTGGCGTGCTTCGGATCGGCCTTTGAATCCACGGCGACGGAGCTGGGATCGATCGTCACCGGCGAGGCAAAAAATGCGGCCGCCGAGGCGCGATGTTTGAGATACCGATTCAACGAATCCGATGTGGGCTCGGGTTCGGATTGCTCGGAAATTTCCTTGCCTGTGTGTCGGGTTATTTCCTGGAGAAATTCCTTGACCGATGCCGGGCGTTTGAAGGGATCCTGGTCCAATGTCGAACGCAACAGACTCACCAGGCCAGCGGGCAAATCATACTTCGTCAAATCCGGTGCCGCCAATTTCTTTAAAGCTTCAATTTTTTCGGGAACCGTTTCACCGCCGGTGATCGTACGTCCACTGATCAAGCGGACGAGTAAGCATCCCAACGAATAGATATCGGACGATGTCGTAGGCTGCTGACCGATGAGCACTTCTGGAGCTTGATAATCGTAACGCGATTCACCAGTCGCGGGGTCGACTTCTTGAAAGACTAAGTCATAAGAAAACGGAATCTTGAGCCGCGGCTTCAACTTCCCTTCCAGATAAATTGAACGCGGATTCAGATCGCCGTGGACCACTCCAAGTAAATGTAATTCGTTGACCGCAGTCGCAATCTGATGAAGGATTCCCAATGCAGATTGCCATGGCAGGCGAGCCTTCCGTGGAATCTTCTCGGAAAGAGTAACAATGGGTGGTTTTTCGCTGACGACAAAAGCGTAATCTGGCAACGACACGGTTTCGTAGGTTGCGATCAAACAAGGTGATTTGATGCCAGCGACTTTTTGACCAAGAGTCTCTAACTGGTTCCAACTATTTCGGCCATTCGGCAACAAAACAGGGTTAAAAAACTCAAGCAAAACTGGGTGTCCGGTAGGGCGATGAAACCCAAGAAACTGGCCGAGCAGCGGGCCGTTTTCAAGGCGTTGGGAGATCACGTACTCTCCGAAAACGAATGGCCCGGCTTCATGTGCAGAAAGAATTTTCGCCTGATACGGTGTGATCAGACGTGCCTGTTGTAGCCAATCGAAAAAAGCGATGGGATCGTCGAAGCGAATTTCCTCTCGCTTGATCCTTTCCGCCAACTCAGCGATGTGCTGCGCAGCAATCAGGCGACTGGAGAGCATCAGGTTCCATGATTCGCTCGACTCAAGTTTCACGCATCACCAATGGTGTTGGATTTGTTGCTGCAAAAGACTACATTATGGACTAGCTAAGGTGGCAGAATCGACAATTGAATACCGTTCGCCGCGGGCCGCGTGTGAATAAACTCGCGCCTCAATTCAGTTTTTTTCGTACTCACTCGCTAACTCTATTGTAATAAACAGACCCAACTCCTTAACTGAGCACTCGCACAGATTTTTCCGCCTATGAATACCGCAGTTTCAACACCCATTTCTGTTTCGCCAAAGAAAACGCTCAAACCCAATGAATGTGTGCAGTTGTACTTTGACCGCGCGGCCGATCAATTGGGAATCGACGAGGCCGTTCGCCGCCAACTTAAAACCGCTCGTCGCGAACTTACGGTCCAAGTGCCGGTGGAGATGGACGATGGGCATCTGGAAACTCTAATTGGCTATCGAGTGCAGCATAACAACGCTCGAGGGCCAATGAAGGGCGGCTTGCGATACCACTTGGACGTTGATTTGGACGAAGTCCGCGCGTTAGCCTCGCTAATGACCTGGAAGACAGCCCTTGTCAACATTCCTTACGGTGGAGCCAAAGGTGGGATCTGTGTCGACCCCCGCCAGTTGAGCCGGAAAGAAATGGAGCGAATCACGCGCAAGTTTATCGATCAGATCCACGAGGTAATCGGCCCTGACAAAGATATTCCAGCTCCCGACATGGGAACCAATGCGGAAGTAATGTCTTGGATTCGCAACCAATGGGAAAAGTACCACGGCTTCAACCCGGCGTGTATCACTGGCAAACCAGTTGAGGATTACGGGGCTCGCGGTCGTGAAGAGGCGACTGGGCGTGGCTGCGGTATTCTTGCTTTCAAATTGCTGAAGCGATTGGGACGCCGACCCGCCGATTGTCGCGTCGCGATTCAGGGGTTCGGAAACGTCGGTTCGCATGCGGCGAAATTCATGCACGAATCGGAATTCCCGATCTTGGCCGTGAGCGACATCAGCGGTGGTTACTTCAATGCGAAAGGGTTGAACATTCCCGAGATGCTGACCTATTCCCTCAAGCATGGTTCGCTGGCAGGATTCACAGAGGCCGAAAAGATTTCGAATGAGGAACTACTCGCGCTCGACGTAGAGATGCTGGTGCCCAGTGCTGTCGGAAACGTGATCCAGGAGGAGAACATGCAGGACATCAAAGCCCGCATCATCATCGAGGGAGCGAACAATCCAGTTCATCCGGTGGCTGACGAATACTTGTTTCGAAATGGTGCCGTTGTTCTTCCCGATATCTTGGCAAACGCGGGCGGTGTCACCGTCAGTTATTTCGAATGGGTCCAAAACCGCCAGTATTACAGCTGGGACTTGAACCGCGTGCGTCAACAACTTGACCACATCCTTTCAACGGCCTTTGACGAGGTTTGGCAAGAAAGCAGCGAGCACAACGTCAGTTTGCGAACCGCTGCTTTCATGATCGCCATTCGGCGCGTAAAACGTTCGACCGAGTTGGGCGGAACCTAAATTGCCAACAGCCGCAGTTGACGCTCGTTTAGGCGAATCGTCTTGGAGAGCGATTGACACTTGGTCGTTCGTGCCAACAATTGCAGGAACTCCTTTACCTGTTTTTTCAAACGGATCGTTCATGCCCAGTTTCAATGTCACCGTCCCGCACGACGACGAGCACGCAGTCGTTGCCGAACGGCTCAAGGCCTTTGCCGATAAGGTCCGAGGAATCAGCACGGTTTCGGTAACGGAACTCGTCGAAGAGTGGGACGATGCAGGAAATTTGAACTTCAGCTTTAAAGCAATGGGCTTCAAAGTTTCCGGTCGTCTAGAAACAAAAATGACTGCCGTGCATGTGCAGGGTACGATACCCTTTGCCGCGTTGCCGTTTCGCGGAGCAATTGAAAAAGAAGTTGCTGCGAAAATCCGCGAAGCGATTTCTTAAGCGGTTTGTCTACCTTTTTCTATAGAATTTAGCCTGCCACCGTTCTCCATCCTCGGGATCATGATCCCTGCGCGAGCAGCATTTGAATACGGATTGCGCCTCGGAAAACACCTGATGTGTGGAAAACTCGTCTCCCTCAAAATTGCGTTCGCAAGCACGTGGATTAGAATAAAACCTGCGAGCATCGCTCTCGATTTCTATTTCTTTCAAATTGCAGCTTGCCTGTGTCTGACCAGCCAGAAAATCACATTGAAACAAAAGAGGAAATCGACCAGCTCAATTTGGAGTTGGAAAACGATGAATCAGACGAGCTAATGTTCGAATTGGCCGAAGGGGTAGCGCTGCAGGAAGCGCTCGGCAGTCGAGAGGATGGGTCTGCCGAATTGCCGTTCGCAGACGATATCCTTGAGAACAATTCCGAAAATTCGATTTTGGAAAAAATTTATGGGCTGCCCATCCCAGAAATCGAAGAGTTGCTCAGATTGCAACAGGCCGCCCAAGCCAGGGCCTTCAAGATCGTTCGACACCTACGTGCTGCCGAAGATCGAATCCTGGAGGTCAAGCGTGATCGACGCGCGGCCGTAAGCGAACTCAAAAACGTTCAACGGGTACTTGTCCAACTCCAAAACGAACTGGTCGCGGCCCAAGATCGCGAAAATCTGCTCGAACAACAGGAACGCCATGCCGTCGAGCGTGCCAAACTGGCGGAACGACTTGTCGCAGAAGCCAAAATACGCGAAGAGTCCAGCAAGCTGGAACGTATGGAACTGGAAAAAAACTGGTCTCGCAAACAGCAGGAAATGCAGTTGATCGCTGACGAAAAAAACTCGCTCCTGTCGTTGACCTCAATGCATGAGAAAAAGCTCGCAGAGCAAGCTGAGAGTCTAGCCCAGCAAACTGAGTTGCTCGAAAACTCGCGAAGAAAGCTGCTTGAGTATCAGCGGAATCGCGACGAGCTCGTTTCATTTCGCGATAAAATTCAGCAGCAGAACCAAGAGATCGAACAGTTGCGGGCAGCCAATGAATCGCTGACAAACGAGTCGAAAGAACTGTCCACGCGGATTGAAAGCGCACGGGAGGAACGTGAGGAGCTGCTGAAACTGATGCGCACTGCCATGGAACGCTTGGAACGCCGACGTGGCGATTCACAGGTGAAGAAAAATCCGCCTGCAAGAAACTAGGGTCTGCGCCGAAACTATGTGCAAAAAAAACACCCGCACGATTCAGGTCGCGCGGGTGAAACGAATTGCATCGACGAAGGGCTCGAGCTCTATTTTTTATTACGCATATCAACCCGTTCGGTAGGTTGTTGCGGCGCGCCGGGCAGGTTCGCGATTTCCTTATGCTGCAGCAAATACTTGCGGCGAGCGGCGAAGAACTCCCGAATCGATTCGGCTCGTGGTGGTGGGCCACCTGCGACTCTTGTTTTGCCACTTTCGTCTGATTTTGCCTTTTCAAGTTTGCCCTTCGTTGCTTCATTCTCTTCGCCACGGCGGTCGGATGCTTTGGCGACAGCTTTCTCAAACGCTTCTACCGTAGTTAATTTCTTCGTGTCTGCGTTGATTTCGTCTTTGACCAATCCCACGAATTCGTCAACCAGCGGTTCGATAAATTCGGGAGCCATTCCAAATTCGGCGATGCTGCGGATGTTTTGTAGGTATTGTTCGCGATATTTCGGAACTGCCAAGAGTTTGCTACGGAGTGGTTTGGACGGATCGTCTAGTCCAACCAGTGGGTCGAGATCCGGCCCACCTCCTCCGCCAGGACCTCCGGGACCGAAGACGCGCATGAATTCTCGTGGCCGTTCGCCGCTAGATGGCCCATCACCGCGCGTTGCCTCGTCGTCTTGTTTGTTGTCGCGACCGGCATCGTTGTCGTGCGGAGGTTGTTCGCCTGGAGGGGATTCACGCCGCGGTTGGACTTTGCCTTGTTCCGCAGGCGCTTGGTTCGGGTCACGCGGCGGTTCTTCGCCAGGAGGCGGACCGCGACGACCACCCATGCCGCCTCTCCCTCTTGGGCCGCCCATGCCGCCAGGAGGACCATGACCGGCGATAAACGCCTCATTCATATCATAGGGATACAGGTGGAACTTGCCATTCGGGTCGAGATAGATGTTGTAGTCGCTCGCACGCGTCCAATAACCATCGCTGTTAACCGTCGCGATGTCATTGGCAAGGAACCAGAGCGCACCGTCAATATCGAGGAGCGATTCGATGGCCCCTGGCAAATACTCCGCTGGTGTTT
>WBZS01000510.1_pt1 | contig 47686 bp, 33 predicted proteins | sample 5204201 | NCBI WGS metagenome assembly WBZS01 (sample SAMN12344357, study PRJNA552823) | activated sludge metagenome | biome: Activated sludge suspended growth; feature: Nitrification reactor; material: Wastewater; isolation source: activated sludge from nitrification reactor of wastewater...
CCAGGTATAATTGCCTGCTGCCGATACACTGAACGGGTGCAGTACATACTCTACGTTCACTCCCGCTGCACTTGGTATACAGCCCACGCCCGGTACCGGGAAGGTCGGTCTGTTGGCTAATACTGGTCCATCTACCACCCCGGATATCGGATCGGCACAACTGCCACATGCCAATACCGGCGGCAGTTTGTCCTCGATCAGCATGGTAGAGGCACATGAATTGCCATTACATCTATCTATAATCGTCACGTTTAGAATCTGTCCGACATATTCTGCCAATTCGGAAGGGAGCACTATTTTTCCGCCGTTTGTACGTATGATTACGTCATAAATGCTGCTGTTGCCTTCCGGTATTGCATTAATTAAAAATATATCTGCCTGCGGATCAAACTGGCAATTTTCATCCAGACTTGCATTTACATGTCCACCGCACACCAGCTCTGCCGGTTTGTATACGGTTATTAAGAACGACATCACCGGACCGGTACAAGTAGTACCGCCCAGGCTGATTTCAGGGGTTACCCGAATCAGTGCCAATCCGTAATTCACTGCATTGAAGGAAGGAATATTGCCGGTGCCGCTGGCTGCCAGTCCTATGGAAGGGTTACTGTTTGTCCAACGGTAGGTGATCTGCGCATTCAAACATGCCGGTACATTGACCAGGCTTGTATATGGCAGCGGGCTTACTGTGGACAAATTACACACTACAATATCCGGCTGGTCCACTACATCCGGAATTGGAAGTACGTTGGCGGTGACCGTATTTGATATACCGCAATTGCCGGGGCCTGTGCTGCCTGCGGCGGTATTGCCACAGCTGTTGGTTAATATGTATCTGGCCCTGATGTTGTAACATCCCGGTACCATTGTTGGCATTGGGTTGGTCGAAAATGGTCCGTTGTCTATGCTGTATTCCACAGTAAATCCGGCAACGGCCGGTACGGCAGGCAGCGCAAATTCATCCATGCAGGTGGCCGCAGGCATAAACAATGCCGGTGCCGCAGGGAAGATCACCGCATTGCTCGCACCACTTTGGGCGCATGCTGGCGGTGCTGTCGTATTGGCAGCTATCGTTCCGCATGCCGCTGTGGTAACATATCTGGTGCGGATCGTATAACATGCCGGGGTAAGTGGCGACTGATTACCTGTTCCCCAGGTCGTGCCGTCGTCATAGCTATACTGCGCCGTAAATCCGGTCACTGCTGTCAATGCAGGCACGGTAATGGCGGTATTGCAGGTGTTGGTCACTACAGGTGCTGCCGGAACTGCCGGGAATATAACGGCATAACTCACATTGCTCTGCGCACATGCTGCCGGGGCGATGGTATTTGCCGGTATGGTGCCACACGCTGATGTGGTGACATAGCGCGTGCGGATGCTGTAACAACCCGCTGTCGCAGGAGATACATTACTGTTAGCCCAGGTAGTGCCATTGTCAAAACTATATTGTGCTGTAAAACCGGTTACTGCCGACAGGGCAGGTACGGTAATCGCTGTATTACAGGTATTGGATACCACCGGTGCTGCCGGCGCTGCCGGGAATACTACAAAATTTTTGGTGTCGGAACACGAGGCGATCGTCGTTGTGTAGGTAGCCGTAAAACAACCCGGTGTGGTAGGTGTAAATACCCCGGTAGCTGCAACTATGGTGCCTCCTCCCGAAACGGACCATGTGCCCGGAGCCGTACTGCTCTGTGTAAATGTTACAGTCGTACCTCCGTTACAAAGATTGGAAGTCGTCACCACTATTGGTGGATTTACTAAAACAGTGGCTGTAATGGCAGGGCCGGGGCAGCCGTTAGCTATCGGATTTATCGTAAACGTGACGGTTACCGGTCCATTGGTTGTGTTTGTTAAGGTTCCGCTGATATTTCCACTTCCGTTAGCCGGAATACCGGTAACTGACATGATATTGTCCCTGGTCCAGTTGAATATAGTTCCGGATACCGCTCCCGATAAAATAATGGGTGTGATGGCCGTGTTCGTACAAATGGCCTGGGTAGAAGGTGTAGCTATAGCGTTAGGTATGGGGTTAACGGTAATGGTTTGGGTACAATCCGAAAAATTACCACAGCCATCGGTCGCTCTGTATGTTCTTGTGATGGTATAAGGTGCTGTGGAAGAAAATCCATTTACCACATCTCCGACGTGGGTAACTGTAACAGTACCCGGGCAATTATCACTGACGCCGGTGACGGTATTAATATCCGCTACAGGAACTGCTGCTGTGCCACAAACAACAACCGGGCCGGGACACGTTAATGCCGGCGGTGTATTGTCGATTCTGGTGTTGTAGGTTACAGCGGTGGCATTGCCACAACCATCCGTGGTTGTCACTGTGACTACGGCGCTGCATGTGCCGGTTGTCGAAGCTACTTCTGTCAGCGCACCCGGACAGTCATCCGTTGCTGAAGTAGCGGCCAAGGCAGCGGCTTCGGCGGCTGCTACTGTTGGGTAGCAAGCTGCGATGGTGCCTGTGGTCACTGAAGGCGGCGTATTGTCTATTCTGGTGTTGTAGGTTACAGCTGTGGCATTGCCACAGCCATCTGTTGTGGTCACTGTTACCACGGCACTGCATGTGCCGGTTGTTGAAGCTACTTCTGTCAGTGCACCCGGACAGTTATCCGTTGCTGAAGTAGCGGCCAAGGCAGCAGCTTCGGCGGCTGCTACGGTTGGGTAGCAAGCAGCAATGGTGCCTGTGGTCACTGATGGCGGCGTATTGTCGATTCTGGTGTTGTAGGTTACAGCGGTGCTGTTGTTATTCGCATCTGTAGTCGTCACTGTGACAACTGCGCTGCAGGTTCCAGTTGTTGAAGCTGTTTCAGTAAGCACGCCGGGGCAATTATCAGTAGCTGAAGTTGCAGCCAAAGCAGCTGCTTCAGCGGCAGCTACAGAAGGGTAGCATGCTGCTATTGTTCCTGAAGTGACGGAAGGTGGTTGCGTATCGTTAATTTTGACCGTAAAGCTACAACTACTGCTTCCGCATGCATTGGCCACATTCACTGTCACATTTGTTGTACCTACATTAAAAAACGATCCACTGCCATCTCCGGATCCGGATCCGGTTGTAGCTCCAGTAAAGGTGTAGGTGACTGCTGGTGTCGGTGTACCGACCACGGTAGTGGCATACGTTACTGCTCTTCCGCACTGGTTTGTCGTGTTGCTCAATTCAATATTTGCCGGACAGGTGACGGTTGGTGATGTTCCCGTAACGATTACATTTACCGAATCCAATCTGGTACATCCCATATTTCCATATCCTAAATTAACAAAATACTTTGTAGACATAAATAATGTGGGTGTATTGATGGATTGCGTAACTGCACCACCGGGACTCCATACATATGAATTTGCGACAGGTGCTGTCAACGTGGAACTTCCACCACCGCAAGGTACGGAAGGTGGTGCTGCTACAACGGGCGACAAATCTCGTGGCATATCCACGGTCAATCTATAATTGCTACATCCTGTTCCCGGATTTACTTCGTGCACGACCACAACAATGGTGGCATTGGCAGGAACGATCACCTCCATAAAACCTGTACCTGGGAAAGAGGAACCCGGGTCGGCCAGATAATTAGTACACAGAGAGGTCGGGTTGTAGCTACCCAAATATGCTACATTGAACAGACTGGTTCCACATCCACTCGTTAAGCCGATCGTAGCACAAACGGGTACGTTTTGTATGTTGGTTATGCTATAACTGTCATAATATCTTGCACCAGATGTGGTAAATGTAAGCGGACATGATTTGGGTGCAGCACAAGTGCTCACAACTGCAAATCGGTTTAGACGTCCTGTCTGTTGTGCGTCACCAGCAGTAAGACTTCCATTAAACACATAGTCAGCCATATGAACAACCGTTGTGTCCGATGTCGTACAACCAAACTGGTTCGTAATAATTAATCTGTAGTTTCCTGACGAGGTAACTGCCTGCGTTGATGCATTGCCACCGATATTGCTATAGGTAGTGGGATTGGCTATGCCTGATAAACTCCTTTGCCATGTATAGGTGTAATTCGGATCAAAAGGACCTGAAAGCATTGTTGAACCAGGACAGTAGGTGCCACCGCCAGCCAGTGTAAACGTAGGCGGGTTGGCATTTACCGTAATGGTCATTGTATCTCTGGAAGGAGGACAGGTACCGTTGGTAATTGTCCATACATAAGTGTAAGTACCTGCCGTATTCAGACCAATTACAATGGTGACCGGATTATTTATTCCAAAGCTAGTCATAACCGGACCACCTATTTGCGACCAGGATGCCGAACCCACTGCGGGCGTGTTGGCTGACATATTCGCTGTACCCGGGTTGATACATGTATTGATGTCCGGTCCTGCATTGGCAATGGTTGGCATTGCTGTGAAAGTAATCATGACATCGTCTGTACTTGCAACGCAGGGGTCATTGGTAATGGTCCACCGAAGGGTATACACATTGCCTGCAATTCCAGTAAATTCCGAAACAGGACTTGATGGATTGGTTACGGAGCCTCCTGCTCCGGATATAATGCTCCACGAGCCGGATCCAATTGTTGGTGTATTCCCTGCAAGGGTGGCCGATGTGCCACATACATTTTGATCCGGACCTGCATTGGCTGTAGTTGGGTTTTCTGTAAGTGTGATTGCTACATCATCGGTACTGGATATACAAGGGGCATTGGCTATTGTCCAACGAAGTGTATAAACAGTGCCTGCTATTCCTGTAAATCCGGATGTAGGACTTGATGGTGTGGTTACGGCACCTCCTGCTCCGGATATGATGCTCCATGCGCCGGTACCAGCAGCTGGTGTATTTCCTGCAAGGGTGGCAGCTGTGGCGCATACATTTTGATCCGGGCCTGCATTGGCCGTCGTAGGCATTAAGTTAAATGTAATCATCACGTCATCTACTGCATCGGGGCAACCCGGAGCAGAAACTGTCCAACGGAGTACATACACTCCGGAAGCTGCTGCCGGGGTAAATGTAGCGTTATTATCATTTATATTGCTGAATTGGGTATTTGATAAGGATGGTCCTGAGACAATGCTCCATACGCCGGTTCCATCTGCAAAGACGGCTGCCAGCTGGGCTGAAACGGCACATAAAGTCTGGTCCATACCGGCATTACCGGTAGGCTGAATACTCGAAGTGATCACTACATCGTCTGTATCATCCGGGCAAGGCAAGCTGGAAACAGTCCATCTAAGGGTATACATACCTGGTCCACCAGCGGGCGTAAACGTTGCATTAGCTGCCGTTGTACTGCTGAATTGAGCCAAAGAAAGCGAAGGGCCGCTCACGATACTCCATGTGCCGGTACCATTAATAACTGTAGCCGCCAAAACAAGCCCGGTATTTCCGCAGGTACCCTGATCCAAACCCGCATTTGACACAGGTTGCAGAATCACATTAATCACTGCGTTGCCATTCATTGTCGTTGAACATCCTCCTGCACCAATGGCTACCACCGTGTACGTTCCTGCTGCATTCTGCGCAGGGAAGTTTATTGGCATACCTGTGCCAGCTTCAGGAAGACCTACATCGGTCATGCCAATTTTCAGCTGATAGTTAATGCCGATTTCAGAGCCACTCAGATTAATGACAATACCGGGGTCACCGGCGCAGATCGTGCCGCCTCCTGTCACATTAAATGCAGTTGGGGCCGGATTTACCGTCACTGTAAATGAACATGTTGCCGGCATACCTACACCATTGGAAGCTGTAACATCAACGACAGACATACCAATCGGAAAGTCGTACGGTGATGTAATTGTCGTCATACCAATTTTATACGTAAAGGTGACTGCAGGGCAGCCATTTGCCACTGCGGCAAAAGATTGGGTTGACGTACAATTTGGTTTATTGGTATTGACAACCAGGCCTGGAGGGCAAGTAGTGATTACCGGAGCAATATTTAAATTTGTTACTGTTGGATTTGCCGGACCGGCAACGGAAGTGTCGTCTGTCAGGAAGGTGGCAAAATTGGAGCCGGAAACAGATCCCTGATTGGACACCTGACAAACACCTACGGGGAACGGATCGTTGATGGTCACCTGAAATTTGATGGTGATATCTTTTCCTGCAGGCAAACTAAAGCCGCCCATACCGCCTACGGTTACCGTTTCGCCCGATAAAAGCGACATGGCAGTTTGGTCAGTTTTGACTGTAAGTCCATCAGAAAAATCAGGTTCAGATTTCACTTCGTCCACCAATTTATCTTCAGTTTTGTCCCAATCCGTGTCCTTCACTGCGCTGGCTACTTCATTTTCAGTTGACATCAGTGGGTGAGTTGGTGTATTACAAGTTCCACCGAATGTAATGGTCATTGTGGGTCCTGAGGTGATGGCTCCGTTGGTATTGGTATTCACATTTAAATTCCAGTTTGACGGAACATCCATGCCCATTCCTGCCAGGTGCATAAAAGAAGTCGGGTCAAGATAACGTACCCGGAAGGCCCGCGGGTAAGCCACTGGTAAGGTAAGATCGTTATTGATAATATTTCCACACAGCGTGTTGATATCGGTACCTGCAACCGCTTCCCCTGCTCTTAAAACAATACCTTCCAAGCCGGCAACGGTAGTTGTAGAATTGGTGATATTGTTATTGTCCATGGTGATGTCGAGTCTTGCAGCCGCATTATTTCCATTGACGGTTACCATGTCTACGGGAATATCGATATTGGATGAAATCACTGCAGGGTTATTTTTAATTTCGGCAATGGCCTGTCCATTTCCTTCGTGCAGAATTCTCATATTTGAGAATATACTGGCGGTGGCTATATTATTTGTGACCTGGGCATTGTTGTTGGTACGGCCATTGAGGTCAGAGGTAATAAAAGTTGATGCCAAAACGGCCACTTCGCCTGAAGATTCGATGATGGTATTATTGTTAATGTTGTAATTAACGGTTGCTGCAGCTCCGTTTGATCCCACTTCAATACCTGCCATCAGTCCGCCCACCCGCTGGACACTACATCCTGTGATATTTATGCTGAGGGTAGAATTGCCTTCTGCAAAGGCCTGAATACCTTTACTTTTCGCTCGCTGGAACACGCTGTTTGTAATATTGACTGTCGCGGTTGCGGAAGATTGGGTTCTTAATTCGAAACAATCCTGGCCTACCGGTGAGGCAGCGCTGTTATCAAATGTGCAATTACTCACCGTTAAGTTCAGGTTTCCGGTAGTATTAATAATATGTGCTATCCGGAAAGCCGATAACTGAAATGTGGAATTGGTAATGGCGCAAGTGCCTGAAATATTTCTAAATTTTAACGCATTTTCTTCATTGCTGTTTCCATTTCCGGTAGCTGTACAATTGTTTATGGTCAGATTGCTCACGCTCAGACCCATGATACCATGTTCTTCTGTACTTCCAATATCAATGTTATCGAGATTGACGGTTGAAACTACGTTGAGATACAAAGCAGCAAAACAAGCGGCCACATCGTCTTCATCGCATTGGGTATCAAATCCACCATCACTTGTTGTATTTGCTGATGACAGATTCATGTTTTTAAGTGTGATGTTGGTCGCGTTTCTAATATCGATTCCCCGGCCTGTGATCGCTGAAAGGGTTCCACCGGAGGCATCGGTAGTACCTGTACCTGTAATTTGCAGGCTACCTGTTGTGTTCAAAATTGTAATTCCATTGGAACTATTAGATGCAGAAACGCTTAAAAATATTGCATCCAAGGTGCCATTGCCAAAATTAAGGGCAACACCACCCGTATTTGAGATAACTACATTTCTAACCTTAAGGGTACCAAAGTTATTTCCGATAAAAGCTGAACCCGAGGTATTATTGATCGTAACACCCAGGACGTCGTTATTTTGCCCAGTAGTCAAGGTTGTTGCTGTGCCTGCTATAGTCGGGTTTGAACCACCGACTGACGGAAGGGATCCGGAAATGGGTGGGAAGGCTGAAAAAGTGACGCCGGCTAAAGATGCCAATGTACCACCTGTCGCACCCTGACCAATTAAGTTTTGCCCGTTGAGTAAAATCAGTGAGCCGGAATAAGCGCCTGTGTAAAGAAAAATATTGTCATTCGGATCATCGGCGGCCAAAGTGTTAAAATTTGCAATACTACTGAAAGGGCTTCCAAACCGACCATCACCCGGTGCAGCTGCTCCTGCCTGAACATACCAAATCATGCCCGCCACGGTAACAGACACTGTACCCATTGTAGAAAAAGTTCCATCGTTCACTGTGTATGTAAACGTGGTTGTACCTTCAAATCCCGGAGCGGGGTTAAATGTAAAACTTCCATCCGGGTTAAAAGTCACATTGCCCATAGTTCCTGCCGTATTCACCGCTGTCACCGTAATGACATCGCCATCGAGATTGATGTCATTCAACAGTAAACCAGAACCTGCTGGGACCGAAATGGAAGTATTTCCTACTGTAGTATATGCATCATTGACGGCGATAACAGAAGTTTTTAATGTGCCCGGCACTAAAGTCGTATTGGCATCTACCTGATCGGTAAAAACGGTGCCTGTGGCATCCATAGCACCTGCTGAATTCGAAATTACAATCGTATATTCGAGCACATCACCTGGACTTGGGCCTGCAGGACCTGTATCGGTGCCCACCAAAGCAAACGATTTGACGGCGCTCAGCAACGGAGCCATCATGGCTGCGGCGCTTGCATAATCCTCCGGGGATTGCCGCCGGATACATATTTCCGCTTTAATTTCCGGTGTTACATCCGGCGTCTGGCAGGTTACGATATTTACCGGGTCTATTTCCGTCGGGGAACTGACGAACTGGGGAGCACCGTGATTCAATATCAAAGATAAAAGTAGAGATGTTAAAAAATCCATACTATGTAGGGTTATGTGTGTTTTGGTAATGTATACAACGTGCCAAAAAGAAAAAGCTAAAAAGCAAATAGGTTAATTACTACCCAAATGCTTTCACTGCAGAATTCAATTCAGACAGCAAATAAAACTAAAAATTTGCACAAAAGTAAGTTATTCATTAGTAATTATTTAAGACCATAAAAATAATTTGGCTTATTGTTTATAATTCTTACTTTTGCTATCTTTTATGGAAAAAAAGATATATTTTTGTCACCAACAAATTAAAGTTTAACTTCATGATGGACAGAAGAAAATTTATCGGTGTTTCGGGGATTTCGCTGATAGGAATAAGTCCTGTTTTCAGCACGGCTTCCCGGATTATTTCGAGACCATCCGATGGAAATACAGGAGATTTTCTGATGTTAACCGGTGCAAAAAAAAGTGTTTTTCCCATGTCACAGGAAGATAATGATATGCTTCAGAATCAATGTTGTAGCTGGATAAAATCAGGGTATACCCAAAGTCATCCGGACTTTTGCTGGAAAACAGAAAAAAACATTCTGATTCCTCTGGAACTTTCCGGCAGCAGTAATAAACTGCTGGATCAGGTATTGCTGGTATTTGAAAGATCGGGAAACGGCAGTTTATCTTATACCGGTGTCATTTCAGGATTCCATCAGGAAGTTTTTGTAAAAAACAAAACTATATTACAAACTTTGGGTGATGCTTCTGTTATTGCAGAAAGTGTGTTTCCTACTGCTCAAAAAGGCAAACCTGTTCCGGGGGGATGGATGTATTATACCAAAAGGGGCAGTTTTGAACTGTCGGTAATGATCGATTCCGGTAAAACCTCCTTGTCGTCAGCATTGATCTCCGGCCAAAAAAGTTTGTGGAATAACAGTATATTATCTGATCACACGCTTTATTGCGGATCAGCAACTATGATTTAATTTTTAAAAATTTAACACCAAAATTATTATGGCTGAACCATTTTTAGGTGAAATCAGGATATTTAGTTTTAATTATGCTCCTCAGGGGTGGGCTTTTTGCAACGGACAATTGCTTCCCATCAATCAGAATCAGGCGTTGTTTTCACTCATGGGAACGACGTATGGCGGTAACGGGCAGACAAATTTTGCGATTCCAAATTTACAAGGCCGGGTGCCTATTCATTTTGGGGACGGAATAATCCAGGGACAATCGGCCGGGTCGATAAATCATACACTCACTGTCAATGAATTGCCTACACACACGCATACGTTAAATGTAACCAACGGGGCGCAGGAAACGCTGGTACCTACGAACGGTTTTCTTGCGAACTCAGCGCCTTCGGAATTTTATTCCGGTTCACCGGACACTGCGATGTTTCCCGGTATCTTAAGCAATGCCGGGGGAAGTCAGGCGCACGAGAACAGGCAACCTTCACTGGCACTGAATTTTTGTGTCGCATTACAAGGCATATTTCCATCACAAAATTAAAAATATAGCAAAATGGCTCAACCTTATGTAGGAGAAATACGCATGTTTGCCGGTAACTTTGCCATCGCAGGCTGGATGTTTTGTGAAGGTCAGTTGTTGCCGATTTCAGAGTATGAAACATTATTTAACCTGATCGGAACCACTTATGGAGGGGATGGTCAAAGTACATTTGCCTTGCCTGATCTGCGTGGCAGAATTCCAATTCATAAAGGAACCGGAGGCGGCGCTACCTATACCCTGGCAGAAAGTTTTGGTGTAGAAAGTGTGACACTGACAGTCAATCAAATACCCAGTCATACACATAGTTTATTAGGAACGAACAACAATGGTTCTACTTCCAGTCCTGCCGGTGCTGTGTTAGCCCGAAATGCATCTGTGGATGGCTATACTTCCGATACGAGCGGCGGAATTAATCCTTTAAATGCGGGTTCTATCAGTGCAGTGGGTGGCAATCAGCCGCATGACAATTTTATGCCTTACCTTTGCGTCAATTTTATTATTTCTTTATTTGGAATATTCCCACAACCTTCATAATACTTTAAAATACAATGGAACCATTTGTAGCAGAAATAAGAATATTATCCTGTAATTTTGCGCCAACGGGCTGGGCATTCTGTAATGGTCAGTTATTGCCATTGTCTCAGAATACGGCATTGTTTTCCCTTTTGGGGACTACTTATGGTGGAAACGGACTAAATAATTTTGCATTGCCTAATATGCAAGGCAGTGCACCCATGCATCCCGGACAGGGACCAGGTCTTAGTTTGCACGATTTAGGAGAAACGGGTGGCAGTGCTACAGTTTCATTGATAACAAGTGAAATGCCGAGCCATTCCCATACTCTGAACGGCGTAAACGACAGCGGGCTACAATCGACACCCGGCGGAGCGCTGCCAGCCAGATCAAATATTTACAAAGCGAGTGCGATACCAGCGGCACAAGGCCACGTGAACGCTATAGTACCTGTGGGAAGTAGTTTGCCCCATAATAATATGCAACCATATCTTGGTTTAAATTTTGTGATTGCCCTGCAAGGTGTATATCCACCACGTCCGTAATATTAACTGTGGTGCAAATTCCTGAGTTCATAAACCAGCATTTGCTGTTGCAAGGTATCACTTTGCATGAAACTACAGAGGCGGATGTACCATTTTTAGAGGCGGTTTATGCCAGTACACGGGCAAAGGAACTTGAAAATGCGACACAATGGAATGCGGAGCAAAAGTCTTTTTTCCTTCAGCAACAATTTACAGCACAGCGCCAGCATTATCTTATACACTATCCGGGTGCTTTTTTCGGCAAGATCAATTTTGAAAAACAAGATATTGGACGTGTGTATCTCTGGGAAAACAACAATGACATCCGGATCGTAGACATCAGCATTTTACCTGAGTGGCGAAATAAACAAATCGGGCAAAAGGTATTGACATCTATTTTAAACTTTGCAGCCGATCAGTCCAAAAAAGTCAGTATTCACGTTGAGCAATTTAATCCTGCCCTGAATTTGTACTCGAGGCTTGGATTTGTACAAAAAAGTATTACAAATGGCATTTACCTGCTTATGGAATGGCAGAAATAATACACAATATCTTTAATTATGGCAAACGAAATAAATTCCAGTCCTGAAATTCACGATTTTGCAGCGCTCCAAGGCAAGGAAGTTATCATCCACTTTGGGGAATTACACCCACTACCGGCAAAAATAATTTCCCTTGTCTCGTATAAATCGTATGAAATCCATACCCGTACCCCTTTTTCGGTTATATTCCGAACAGCACAAAAAGAGTTCTATTTTCAGCAGGGCATTTATAACATAGAACTTCCAGAAAAGGGTATGGTTGCTGTTTTTTTAGTTCCACTTGGCCCGGATCAAGAAGGCATGAAATACGAAGCCGTATTTAACTGACGATGAATCCATTATTTGATTTTGCCGCAACAAAGGGATATAAAGTTTTATTTTGTTGTTGATTTTGTCCTTAGGCGGTTAATCGCCGGATTCTGATGAATAGACAAGTTATATTCTAAACATACCTGCCTATTCATTGCGAATATTTGGCTTTTTCTACATTTCAATTTCTTAAACCCGAGTATACGATGTCTTCCGGTGATAATATCCCTATGGAAAACCTTTATTACCATAACTATTTGTGGGTCACAAATTCCGTTGTATCAATTGGGTTATTGTTTTTGGTTTCTTTTAGATTCAAAAAAAGTAGTCATCAAGGAGGCACAGGCATCGTGTCTGATTCCAAATTCCAGTTTTGTTGCGGGATGCAATAACGTTTTTCCAAATCTCATAAACCCTCTTTTTTCATCACCGGCCCCATAAACTACCCTGTCGATCTGGGACCAATACAGTGCACCGGCGCACATGATGCAGGGTTCTATGGTAACAAATAAAGTACAATCGGTCAGGTATTTACTGCCCAGATAAGATGCAGCGGCGGTAATTGCCATAATTTCTGCATGCGCAGTCACGTCATTCAAAATCTGAGTCTGGTTATAGGCACGAGCAATAATTTGTTTCTGGCAAACAATGACGGCACCTACCGGAACTTCGCCTGAATCTGCCGCTTTTTGAGCTTCTTTTATGGCCTGATCCATAAAATATTCATCAGAAAATATAGTAAGCATCTATAATCATTTTAAAACCAAAACAGGGTGCAAGAAAAGGAATATTTATTATAAAAAAAAGAAAACTTCAATTCTACGGTGCATAAATATACTGCGAAAAATATAGTTTAGTTCGGATTAAAGATTAAAGAAATTATTCTGAGTCTAAAGAACTTTGATCGCATAAGATACATTCCGGACACTCAAAAAAAGTCTTCCATTATATTTGTATTTGTTCTCCCTTTTTTGAAATACAATTGTATTCAGGTAATAGTTTGTTAAAAAGAGATTGTGTTTCACTTCTATTTTGTTCCATTGCTACGGCGTCAAAAAATACAGTCCGATTTTTAAGTTTGACAAGGAGTTCTATAATTTATTAATATTTTTTTTCCTTCATTTTTTGCAGTGCGTGCAAATCTTCCTACTTTTGCACATGGAACATAGAAATACCACCCACCACATAGAGGAAGCACTTACTTTTGACGATGTATTGTTGATTCCTGCTTATTCTGAGGTCCTTCCGAGGGAAGTTGATATCCGCACCCAGTTTACTACTGATCTTACCCTGAATGCACCCATTGTTTCGGCCGCCATGGATACCGTGACTGAATATAAATTAGCCATTGCTATGGCTCGTGAAGGCGGTCTTGGGATTATACATAAAAACATGTCAGTCGAAGCTCAGGCGAATCAGGTCAGGGCAGTTAAAAGATCAGAAAGTGGTATGATCATGGATCCTGTGACGCTGACAGAAAGTGCCAAAGTCAAAGATGCACATTATCTGATGAAGATCAATAAAATCGGGGGAATTCCTGTGATCAATGCAGGTGGAAAGCTGACCGGTATATTGACCAACCGAGATTTACGTTTTGAAACAGAGGCTGAAAGAAGTGTCACAGAAATCATGACCAAAGATCGTCTGATCACAGCACCCGTTGGGACGACGCTTTCCCAGGCCAAAGAAATCCTGCAGAAATATAAAATCGAAAAATTGCCGGTTGTAGATGAAAATAATGTACTCATAGGGCTGATAACCTATAAGGATATCATGAAACTGGAAAATTTCCCCAATTCGGCCAAGGACACTCATGGAAGGTTATATGTAGGTGCTGCGGTTGGGGTAAGCAAAGATCTTTTTGAGCGTGTGGATGCCCTTGTTTCCGTTGGAGTTGATGTCATTTGTATAGACACAGCGCATGGTCATTCCAAGGGGGTTCTGGATGCCGTTGCTGCGGTGCGTTCCAAATATAAATATCTGCAGATTGTAGGGGGAAATGTGGCCACGGCGGAAGGGGCAAAAGCGCTTGCCCAAGCAGGTGTCAACGGCGTTAAGGTTGGCGTAGGTCCGGGCAGTATATGTACCACCCGAATTGTTGCCGGCGTTGGTGTTCCCCAGTTATTTGCCATCAGAAATGCTGCCATGGGACTTCAGGGAAGCGGTGTACCCATTATCGGGGATGGTGGTATCCGTTATACCGGAGACATAGCCAAGGCACTTGCTGCTGGAGCCAGTTCGATTATGGCAGGTTCCCTGTTTGCCGGGACCGAGGAAGCACCCGGAGAAACTATTTTGTTTGAAGGTCGTAAATTTAAGGTGTATCGGGGTATGGGTTCCCTTGGTGCGATGGAATTAGGCAGTAAAGACCGATATTTTCAGGATGTAGAGGATGACGTTAAAAAACTGGTACCAGAAGGTATTGAAGGCAGAGTGCCTTTTAAAGGATCTGTTTCAGAAGTTATGGTTCAATATCTAGGAGGATTGCGGGCCGGTATGGGTTATTGTGGTGCAGCGAATATTATGGAAATGCAAAAAGCGAAAATGGTGCGCATTTCGGGTTCAGGAATACTGGAAAGCCACCCTCATAATATTACGATAACCAAAGAATCTCCTAATTACAGTAAAAAAGGTTAATTTTTTTTATAAATATTTTATGGCAGATATAATTATTAAATATAATTTGTTTTTATCTGTTAAACATATATTTATTATATGTATAAAATAAAATTATATATTTAGAAACTTTTATTACATATTTTTCGTTATATGAAGAGTTGCAGATATCGTAATGTATTGTATATTTGCATCATCCAAAGACAGTAATCAGAAATTGAGTAAAGACGTACATTCCTTTCTATCTTTGGGCATTCGTTGACAAATTAGCATATTTTAATATGCTTTCAAAATAACAAGGTATTCTCACCTTAAAGAAGTAGTTTTCTTATTTTGAGACCTTAGTCGAAAGAGCCCTCGTATCTAGTTACCTGGGCTCTTCGCATTTTAGAAAAGCTGGTGCAAAAAATAAAATATAATTTATTTTAAACCTGGAAATATTTTTCCTGTCAAAAGGAGTATTAACTTATCTATCAAAACGTATGCCCATGAAAAATGTATTTTATGTATTTAGTTTTGTAATGCTAGCATTGTCCGCATTTGGTCAGTCGCCCACTCCAGCGGATTCTACCGGATTGCCCGGGGACCATTTCAGCCTTCAAGGAGCTTTGGAATTATTTAAAAATGCGGCATCTCCCGAAGAATTTGAAAAACAACTGAACACTGAAGAAAACCATGTAAATAACCTCGACTTAAATGGCGACGGAGAAACAGATTATATAAAAGTTAATGAGCGCCAGGATAATGATGCCCGTGTATTAGTCCTTCAGGTGCCTGTTTCTGAAAATGAAAATCAGGATATAGCTGTTATTGAGCTGGACAAAACCAAAGACGGAGAAGCCATAGTTCAGATCATTGGGGATGAAGATATGTATGGTGAAGAAATTATTTTAGAGCCAAGCAACAGCGACGATAAAACCTACATGTATGAAGAAGTAAACGAGGCAGACTCCGATTATGAAGCCAGACCAGACGTGGTCGTGAATGTTTGGGCATGGCCCTGTGTGCGATTTATGTATGGTCCTGCATACAGACCCTGGGTATCACCCTGGAGATGGAGGTATTATCCGGGATGGTATCGTCCCTGGAGACCCTTTGGGTGGGCGGTGTGGCATCCTTTCAGGGCGCACCATTTCCGGACCCGAGTACATGTTGTCCATACACACCGAGTTGTCAGAGCGCATTCGATATACAGACCGAACCGGGTAACCTCAGTTACGGTTCGCACCCGTCATGCCAATGCACATTCCAACTATAAGGTGAGCCGAACTAAAACCAAAGTTACGGGCCCCAGAGGTAATTCAGTTACAAAAAAGACGACCACGGTACGTGGCCCCAAAGGACATGTAAAAGCACAAAAAACCACTATTAAAAAAAGCAGGAAAAGGTAATGTGCCTCAGGGGGTGAAATATATCGAAAAAAAGGACATCAATGCATCACTGATGTCCTTTTTATATTATACACCATCCATTACATTTTCGATTACCTGTGTCACTTTTAAACTTTCTGTCAAAAAACCATCGTGTCCCAACTCAGAATGAATCACATCCAACCGCGCATGAGGAATGTATCTGTATAAATATTTTTGTTCTTCCAGGGGGAATAATATATCCGTCTCAATACCTAAAATTGTTGTTTTGGCCCGAACTGATGACAATGCCGATTCCAGTCCGCCGCGATTACGGCCAATATTGTGGCTATCCATTGCTTTAGAAAGGGTCCAGTAGGAAAATGCATTAAATCGTTTCACCAGCTTTTCTCCCTGGTATTGCTGATAGGACTGTACGCGGAAGCCATCAAGTATTTCTCTATCATCATATTGTGTGGTATTATAGCCTTGCGCTGAACGATAACTTAACATTGCTATCGAACGTGCTGCCAACATTCCTGCCAAACCAGCATCCGGCTTATTTTCTTTCCAGGACTGATCCGCCGCAATAGCGAGGCGCTGGCTCTCATTAAATGCGATACCCCACGGAGAATGTTTTGCATTGGTTGCAATTAGCAGCAGATGTTCCATGACATCCGGTGCCATTACAGACCACTCCAAAGCCTGCTGCCCTCCGAGTGAAGCTCCAGCAACCAATCTAATTCTTTCAATACCAAGGTGGGTACGCAATAATTCAAAGCTACGCACAATGTCCCGTATAGTAATTAAAGGAAATTTATGATAAAAGGGTTTACCAGTTCGTTTATCGTCGGACAATGGATTAGTGGACCCGTATGGAGAACCGAGACAATTAGCACATATTATAAAGTGTTTATCCGGATTAATTACACAATTCTTTCCTACTACTCCCGGCCACCATTCTTCCGGATTGCTGCTGCCTGTCAGGGCGTGAATAACCCAAACCACATTGTTTTTTGCTTCATTCAGTTTGCCAAAGGTGTGATAGGCTAATGTAAATTCCGGAAGTTCTTCCCCGGATTCCAATCTAAAAACATGTGGAAAATGAAAATACTTTATATCGTTCATAAAATTTTGTGTTAAGTCCGTTTCTGTTTTTTAAACCAGCAATAAATATCAGAAATCTATTTTAAAACCAAAAGTCCTACACCGAAAATACACATGTATTAAAACACCAATAAGGTTGTTTCAAAAACCTTTGTTTCAACTTTGTTGGTTTAGGTTACACAAACCACTTCAAAATGACAATCTGCTCTTATATTCTAAAACCTTTTATGCCGAGACCCTATCCCAGAAAGTTTAACTGAGGACAACATCCGATGCTACTCCGGCAGAACGCTTCGATGTCTGCCCCTTTTTTACAGCGGCAAAAGCTTCACTGAGATCATTTTTAATATCATCAATATGCTCAATACCTACAGAAATACGCAGTAAATTTGGCTGAACACCTGCAGAAATCTGTTCCTGTTGTGTCAGTTGCTGGTGTGTGGTCGCTGAAGGCTGGATGATCAGCGTTTTAGCATCGCCAACATTAGCGAGATGACTGACCAGCTGCAAGTTATTGATGAATTCTTCTGCATCTTCCTTAGTCCCTTTCAGATTAAAACTAAGTACACCACCGTAGCCATTGCGCAAATACTTTTTGGCAAGTCTGTGATAGGGGCTGCTTTCCAGACCGGGGTAATTTACAAATTCCACCTGTGGGTGCACTGACAACCAGTGCGCCAGCTCAAAAGCATTGTCCACGGTTCGCTGTACCCTTAAAGACAATGTTTCCAGTCCCTGCAGGAGCTGAAAGGCGTTGAACGGGCTCAGTGAAGGACCAAAATCCCTCAGGCCTTCCACTCTCGTTCTGATCGCAAATGCGATATTTGGGAGACCCAACGGATTATTGACACCAAAAATATCGGAAAACACCAGGCCATGATACCCTTCAGAAGGTTCAGAAAACTGAGGAAACTTTCCATTCCCCCAATTAAAATTACCACCATCCACAATTACACCGCCAATGCTTGTTCCATGACCTCCAATCCATTTGGTTGCTGAAGCAGTCACAATATTCGCTCCGTGTTCCAAAGGTTTAAAAAGATAGCCGGCAGCTCCAAAGGTGTTATCCACAACCAACGGAATATTAAACTTATCAGCTAAAGCAGCAATAGCTTTAAAATCAGGAATGTTAAACCGGGGATTGCCAATGGTTTCCAGATAAATCGCTTTTGTGTTTATATCAATCAGCTTTTCAAATTTATCCGCTTCGTCTCCATCGGCAAAGCGCACCTCGATCCCAAGACGTTTGAAGGCCACTTTAAACTGGTTGTAGGTGCCCCCGTACAAATAGGAGGTGCTGATAAAATTATCTCCTGCCTGTAAAATATTATTCAGGGCCAAAAATTGAGCCGCCTGTCCGGAAGCGGTAGCTACTGCCGCGACACCTCCTTCCAGCGCCGCAATTCTTTGTTCAAAAACATCAGTAGTCGGGTTCATAATCCTTGTATAAATGTTTCCAAATTCTTTCAAGGCAAATAAATTAGCCCCGTGTTCCGCATTTTTAAAAACATACGATGAAGTCTGATAAATAGGAACAGCTCTGGAACCCGTGGTTGGATCGGGAACCTGGCCTGCGTGCAATTGCAGTGTTTCGAATTTATAATTTTTGCTGTTTGACATAAAAATAATATTTTTAGATTTTAAAAAAAAATATGACATAAGGGATTCCGAGGTGGGCAAAACTCTACAAGGAGTGTTGCTCAACACACTAAAAAAATACAGCCTTAAAAAGGAATAATTATTGATTCAGTGTGGTGGTGTTATTGACAACAACAGCAACACATGATACAAAAAGCGTATGGTGAATAGCTAAGAAGGGCACTCTCCGGGAGTGTATTTTTGTGTTCAAAATGGAAAAAAGAAAGCATGTTCATAAAAGTTCAAAATTTATATGCCCCAAAATCGGGAAGGAATTGGCACCTTGCTTTTGTAGGTTGCCTGAGGGTCACTGAGCCTTTTCTCTCGCCTCATCGATATAAATAATTCAGAACAAAACGTGATGTGTTCACTAACTATTTCAGGGACAAAGATAGTGGTAAAATTTTATGAATGTCAATACCTCTTTAAAAATATTATTATACATTATTTTTATTAACATATTTATTATATTGATTAATAATTATATGCATTTAAATAAAGCGTATAAATAAAAATTATTTTTTTTTTATTTCAGAATACAGCCAATCTATTTATAGCTCCTATAATTACAGAATATCAGATCTCAGGCAAAAGTTATATTGGAAAATTACAATCATAAAAATCTGTTTTTATACTTTATTAAATTAATAAAAATCTGTTTCAAATTTAAACTATAAGACAATTCTGGTTTAAAGAATAATAAAAATTTGTTTTTTATTCAGATAAAGGCAAAACCTTTTTAGATTTGGCATTAAAATAAAATAAATATGGCATTTTCAGGCGGAACGGAAATTTCAACCGAAAAAGAAATCAGGATGAAGCCGAGTCTAACCCTTTCACAAATTATAAATATGAATGTAGGGTTTTTCGGGATACAATACAGTTTTGGGCTTCAGCAAAGTGCCGTAAATCCTATTTATGATATGTTGGGTGCATCGCCTCATGAGATTCCTATCCTAAATATTGCGGGACCTGTAACCGGTTTGTTGATACAACCTATTATAGGGGCTATGAGTGACAAGACATGGTCCATTTCTTATGGGAGGAGGAAACCATATTTTTTTATGGGTGCGCTGATCTGCAGTATATGTCTATTAATATATCCGTTTAGCAGTACCTTATGGATGGCTGCAGGACTGCTTTGGATCCTTGATGTAGGCAACAACACGGCTATGGAGCCTTACCGTGCTTTTATAGCGGATACGTTAAATAAAGACCAGCAACCCCTCGGTTTTCAGGCGCAGAGTTTTTTTACTGGTTTTGGCCAGACGCTTGCCAATGTTTCTTTATTTATATTTCCACTCTTATTTATTGGGAAAACCGGGTCTTTACCTACCTGGGTTTATGCTTCGTTCTTTTTGGGGGCTGTTTGTTCCGGTGGTTCTATTTGGTGGAGTATGCGAACTACAAAAGAATTAGCCCCATCGGAGGACGAAATAAGGCAGATCAAAGAATACAATAAAGGCAAACCCAACAAATTCATACAATTTACCGGATATATTATTTCTGTTTCAATTGTTCCGATATTACTATATCTGCTTTTATCGACGTGGATCAATACCAATGTTGCCAATTTCATGATATTGCCCATATTTTTTGTGTGGATATTTGTGTTGGCTCAAATCCTGGAAAAAAATAAACATATCGGTTACGTCCACGCCCTGTACCTATTGGTATCGCCACTTATCGAAATAATTGATTCCATTAAAACGATGCCGAAGGTGATGTGGCAGCTTGCTGTGGTGTATCTATTCCAATGGTATGCCTTGTTTTGTTATTGGCAAAACAGCTCAAAAAGTGTGGCCTTATCGGTGTGGGGTGCCACACCTGCTGAAAACCCGGAATTATATGAAGAGGCTGTTAGCTGGACCGGACTAGTCAATGGTTGGTACAATATTGTTACATTTTTAACTGCGTTTGGTTTGGTGTATTTTGCCAAAAAGTTTGGAAGTAAATATGTACATTTTGTGTGCCTGATGATTGCGGGAGCCGGATTTCTTGCCTTCCCATATATTGCAAATAAATATTTACTTTTTGCAGCTATTTCCGGATTTGGAATTGGATGGGCAAGTATGATGGGAATTCCATATTTGCTGGTTGTGCATGACATACCAAAGGAAAGATATGGTGTGTATATGGGCATCATTAATATGATGATTGTAATTCCCATGATCATTCAGACCTTAACTTTTGGATTTGTAATGAAGACATTTTTAGGGAATGACCCCCGAAATGCCATATTTTTTGCCGGCGTGCTTCTGATCATTGCTGCTTTGGCAACGCTCCGAATCAGGTCACAAAGGAATTCCGGAATACCAAGCCAAGTTTAAGGCAGCGAGGTATCATTTTAGGTAAATCGAATTTAACCTGAAGAAAGATGGTGCTAGTCGTTTAATGTATATTGGTTTAACCCTGATTCTATTTCAATTTAAAATTCAAAAAATATTTTGGCTATAACAAAGCCACCGCATCCATATGGATCCTTTCCGGGTCTAACACAAGGAAAGGAATCCGATTAGTTTTATTGGTCAAAAAACTAAAACACTATATACAGTATTTTATGTAATAGCTGCTTTACACCCAAAAGCTCAGTCCGGGTAGATAATGCGGAAACGGAAACACGTGTGTTGAATTCGTTCCTTGTTTGTTGGGTCAATTACTTATCTACTTCTTTTTGCGGGATGAGTCGCGGATATTTATTATTTTCTCTATTTACATCAGCTAATCGTTTCGAAGCATCAATTTCAATTATGTCAATTTCCTCCAGTTTTTGGTCAATATCCAGTCGATAGGTTGGATTGGTCCAAGGCCAGTCTGGCATTACCTTAAAGCTGTTAAAAAATCTGTCCCCGATTTTTTCACCTCTCATGATTTCCTGCGGGATATAATAATAGAATTCCTTACCGTTCTTCATTTTAACCGTGATATCCAAAGGCATGGGAATATTTCCAATTTTTCGGAGTAGAATTGCTTTCCCTTTCATGTCCTCAATTTCGTAATCGATGGTGTGTGTGGTATTAACAAAGTACTCCCTAAACCAATCCAATTCCAGGTCACTTGTTTTTTCCATAATCCGAAAAAAGTCATTCGGGTTAGGATGTTTAAATTTCCATGTTTCGAAATACAACAGCATGCCTTTATCAAAAGCTTCCTCTCCAATTATGTAGCGCAATTGTTCCAGTAAAACCTCCCCTTTCGTGTAGGAGGCAACCCCATAAGCTGTGTTGGTCAGGAAATGGTCGGCGTGGGTGATCAAAGCCTCTTCGCTTCCGCTGAGAGCAAAATTTGTGTAGCCATTTACTTCATCCAGATGTGGATTTTGTTCCGGTTCGCCCGGTATCAGTTTTTTAAGTTTTAAATAATTCATGACTTCGTTGCTGGCGTATGAAGTGAATCCTTCATCCATCCAATGATAAAGTGCTTCATTGGATCCTAAAGCCATCTGATACCAACTGTGCATCAGTTCATGTACAGATACTCCGACCAGGCTCACCAAATTTCTTTCACCGGTGATGAGCGTTGCCATCGGATATTCCATTCCGCCATCTCCTCCCTGAATAAATGCGTACTCGCTAAAAGGATATTTTCCGTATTTTTCATTAATAAAACGGAAAGCCTCTTCCATAATCAGGGGCAGTCTTTCCCAATTCTCTGTCGTTTTTTCTCCCGGTTGAAAAAAGCAGCGTATGGTGGTTCCATCTTTCGAATTATGTACTATCTGTTTGTAATCCGGATCAGCGGCCCAAACAAAATCATGCACATTACGTGCTACAAAGTGCCAGGTCAGCTTTTCAGGTTTGTTCAAGGGTTCAGTATCACTGTAACCATAACCGATATTTTCTTTGTTCTGTAAAATGCCGGTTGCTGCAATAACATATTCTGAAGGCATGGTAATGCTCACGTCAAAATCACCCCAAATGCCATAAAATTCTCTTGCTACATACGGGTTTGCGTGCCAGCCCTGATAGTCGTAATTACACATTTTGGGGTACCACTGCGCCATGGAATATTCAATTCCTTCTGCATTAAATCTGCCCGATCTGCGAACCTGCAGTGGGACCTGGCCTTTAAATTCCATCTCGAAAGTAACGGTGCTATGGGGTAATACCGGTTCCAAAAGTTTAACTTCAAGAATAGTACCCACTGATTTATATTGCACCATTTTTCCATTGAGCTTTAAAGAATTTACTTCCATAAAACCCTGTTCGTTTTTTTTCAATTTCGCGATCCTGTCTCCCACTCTTTTGTCCGGATCTGCAATGGTTCTCGATCTGACATCCATCATGCTACCCGGCTGAAATGCATTAAAATACAGATGATAAAACACTTTATACAGTGTATCCGGGCTATTATTTGTGTACTCGAGTTTCTGAGTTCCTTTGAACTGATGTTTTTTGATATTAAAATCAATGTCCATCTTATATTTTACTGCCTGTTGCCATCTTTCCGGCTGCGCAAAAGTTATCAGATAAAAAAATACAAAAAACAAGCTGAAAATAAATTTAATCATGATGCTATCTGTTTCAAATCTTCTAATTTAAAAAATTCAGTACCGAGTTTACCAAAGAAACTTTACGGCACTTTGTTACAATGCCAAAATAATAAAAATTGTTTACAAAGTATGAGGTTGTCTGTTAATCAGAGGCGGCTATGATATCCGTTTTATTGTCTGATATTGTTACTTTTTCAAAAAGTGTATGGATTCCAGGCCACTTATAGATTTTGCCGCAAATCAAAATAAAAGAAACAGATGCTGCCAAAAAGCCTGCTATCATGGATATCGGATTTACTTCATTACTTATAAAGAGGCTATCGGTGCGAATTACACTGCCTTCGTAAGAAAATAATGCGGCCCCAAAAAAGTTTGTTGCTGCGTGGACACCGAGTGCCAGTTCAAGTCTATCATCCAAAATGGTAATTATGGCCAGAAACAAACCCGCTGAGATATAGTATACCTGCATGGTCCAAAATCCATATTTAGCCACTTCGGGGTTTGTACCGTGGACCAAACCAAAAAGAATACTTGAAAGCCCAATAGCGGCCCATTTGTTTTGCGTAAAAAATGCTATTGCCTGCATGATATATCCACGAAAAAACAACTCCTCAAACGTAGTTTGTACCGGTAGAAAAAACAAGGCAATAATCAACAAAGGAAAAAATCCGGCAGGATTCCAGGTGAACGCGTACGTATCCTGATTAAAATAATAATTGACGGCTTCCACGCAAATAGATAGCACAAGCCAAAGTCCAAATCCAAAAAATACTTTTTGGATATTCACGGTATCTTTGGTCGTTATCAGATTGATCAATAATTTGGAATGAAGGTATTTCACGGTTAAATAGAGACCCAGGAAGGCAAAAGCAAACATCAAAATCAACAACAGAAAGCCAATATTTTTATGTAGTCCGAGCATCTCAAAATCCATTGATTTTTCAAATTGCTTTAATGCTTCGCCCCCCAATTCCGAATTGGAGGCAAATTTCCACCAAATTACTCCGTATAAAGGAAGCTGGCCGATAAAATAAAAAGAAAAAATAATCATCACTCCAAGTGGAAATCTCCACCAGTCATTCCAACCTTTGAAAGCATTACTAAGCAACATATTGTGTATTCATTTGGGCCGCCAAATATATAAAAATAATCCTTGAAGGCATTTATTTATCGGGAAGCAATACGAAATACCCCATGTCTGAGGCATATATTGCCAAAACCTAACTTTATTTTTGGTTTGTTTGCGGTCAAAGTGCCTACCACTACAGATTTCACAGGGTATTCGTTCGTTTCTTATCGTGTAAGTTACGATGGATATCAAAAATAATATACCAGTAAAATATGACCTTACGACTGATTTCATGCTCATCTTTTCGTCTTCATTTCAATACAAGTCAATACACGGGGAGTATTCACTGGGCGATAAACAAGTAATTTATTTAAAAATATACTGACACCTAGTTGGCTTGAATGTCCGTGACAATTCAGGTTAAGATTCTGAACTGAATATCAATTATACCCTTTGCACATCGTATTTAACGCATGTGGGCTCCAAAAGCCTGGCCAACAAATGATACCATTTCAATGATAATAGCGAATATACCGTATTGCAATATTCCAAATGTTTGTATATTTGCCCTGCATATTTAATAAATGAATTTTGCATTTCAAAAATCCACACAGTGTGTGACGATTGTTATTCATTTAAAAATATGGCAGGCATGACTTAACATTAATTACAAGCTGTCCGTTGTATATGGACATCAAAACACACACCCTAAGGTGGGTAAATTAACATAAAAAGATGAAACCAAATAATCAAATTATTCCTGTTATAATACTGATGCTGACCTGCGGTCTAATCAGGATTCTCCCACATATGCCTAATTTTTTTCCCTTAGAAAGTCTTACTCTATTTGGAGCTGCTTATCTCCAGCGCAAACAGCTGGCTGTTTTGTTCCCATTACTTATGCTCTATGTATCAGACTTTGTGATAAACAATACTGTGGCCAGGTCTTTTTTCAAAGAGCAAGAAGGTATTGTCTGGTTTTCTAATTATATGATTTACAATCTATTGTCAATAATTATTATCGTATTTGCAAGCCAATATTTACTAAAGAAGGTCAATTTTAAAAATGTTTTAATATCTGTACTGTCTGCTTCTGTATTATTTTTCCTCATTACAAATTTTGGGGCCTGGGCAGGTAGCTCGTCTATATACAGCAAAGATATTTCAGGTTTGATGGCAGCTTATGCCGCCGGAATTCCCTTCTTTCGCACTTCTCTGATTACGAATATTTTGTTTTCAGGGGTTATATTTGGTGGTTTAGAAATATATTTATCCCTTGCAAGACGCAAAAAAATCAGTGCCGGAAATTAGTCCAGATAAAACAAAAATACAAGTTGCGTTATCAGCGGAAACGGATTTTTATTTTGAAGAAGGCCTGATGGTTTTTACGGCCCACTACCTGCTTAAAAGGGGATATTGTTGTGGCAGTGGATGTCGTCATTGCCCTTATTCAAAAGAAGACCCGAATCAACTGTAAACAAAAAAAGCCTTTACCGGACGCTCCAATTATACCATTCGATGGAAAAGTGAATCCTTTTTTTCAATTCAGGAAATTGGATCTCAGGCCTAAATATACTTCTTTAAATCTGTTATCTTTCTAAGCTATTTTGACCAGTTGCCAACTGTAATCATGTTCAGAACGCAATTTGGGTTGCCCTTTTGGGCGGAAATTTATGACTATATATTGGGTTTGATATTTAAAAAATTATGTAAAAAATAACGAAATTCTTATTGGGTTTACAAGTTAAATTTCAATAGCGTGTTTCCGAAATTCACATTTCGCGTCAGATATTATTTATAAATTACATAAATTTTTAATAAATTATTAAATTTTAGTCGTGCGTTCAAATAAATGTCATAAATTCGTAGTTCAAATTATTAAGCAATCCACCATGCTCCGAATTTTGATATTACTTTTCTTTTATTTTGCTTCTGATTGTAATATATCGGCGCAGCAAAAAAATAATGGAAGCGATCAAATTCCATTAGTATTTTTTATTGGTGAAGATGAAAACAACTATGAAAAGCTGGTAGAAAAATACAACACCATGTTGTTTGCTGTGTGCAATAATGATATGGAACTTGCCTTTGACAACTGGTCCGTATTACTTAAGGATCTGGAAGATTTTTCCATTAAGTCGAATGTAGATTTAAAAGGGGTAAAATTATGGTTAAATGTATTTTGGGATAAAGATGGAAAAATAGACCATATGGTGTTTTATCCAAAACCCAATTCAAAAAACCTTAATTACGACCAAGTTAAAGTTTTGCTTACCAACTTTGCCCGGTCCTATCAATCTCCACTAAAACACGTTACCCGGTTTTCGCATTATGGAAGTGCTGCATTTCCTGTATTCAGCCGTAGTGTAACCGGACCGGAAAAATAAATGGCCCGTATTTATTTCGTTTTTTTGTGTTTTGTTTTCTATTCGTGTACCAAAGAAGGCCCTTTATCTTATTATAAAAAAATTGATACGCCTACCTCTGATATTTTGTATGCATTACATTCGGATCAAAATGGTCATGTCACTTTAATCGGGGGTTATGTCTGGTCAAGAGGTATTTCTCTTGAGGCAGAAGCAGACTTTAGTACTTTCAAGATAGATACATTTTCAAATAAAGGGTTATTTGATTTATTATATACCAAAGACGGGACATTATTGACAGTGGGTACAGACGGGTATCTATTTGAAAAGCGGGCACTACAAAAAATCTGGATTTTTCACCGGCTTCAAAACTGGGATATTTTACATAACATTATTGAAACGCCCAGTGGATATATTGCCTCGGGTGGTAAATCGTATGAACATGGGTATATCTATCTGATCAACAAACAATTCAGTATTGATACGGCTTTATATTTCGGGCATGAAATATCGGAAGTCGTCCATATCCGTGACGATAAGTATATATCCGTCGGATGGGGAAATGTTCAGGTATCTACTGATCGAGGATTTCACTGGAATTTATTGCCGATTGAAGGTGATTTTTATGCCTCCTGTGTATTTACAGATAGCCTCAGAGGATGGATCGTTGGTTATAACGGTACACTATTACATTCGAAAGACGGAGGGAATACGTGGGAGGACAAAAGCAATGTTGTTTCCGGCAATGGTTTTAATTCCTTTCGGAAAATTGTATGTCTCAGAGAAAATGAGTTGATCATTACCGGCAATTCCGGAAAGATATGGAGGTCAGATGATCATGGTCAAAGCTGGCAAAAGTACTCTCTTCCCACAGGGAGTGATATCTATGATGTATCCTTAAAATCGGATGGCCATTACCTTTTAGCCGGCAGTGACGGATATTTTGCAGACATTAAATTCTGATTCAAGTCAGAAGCTATTCCACCTCGCCTTCATAAAAGTCAACGAGGCCTCCGGAAATTTACTCCCATAAAATGTGACTCCATCCTAAATTATCCATTAGAAAATTTAATCACAGTCCAAACTAACTCCAATCAGAAGTGTATTATTCAGTCATGATTTTACCATCACATTCTCCAAATCCCAGCCGGATGCCCTCTTTTTCGCACCAAGCCCTCATTTTAACGGTATCGCCGTCCTGAATAAACCTTCTTTCTGATCCATCCGGCATTACTACGGGGCGGGTTCCTTTCCAGCATATTTCCAGCATTGAACCATAAGAATCATTTGTGGGGCCACTTATCGTTCCTGAAGCCATTACGTCCCCCACCCTTACATTACAACCATTAACGGTATGGTGTGCCAATTGCTGACACATATTCCAATACATGTATTTAAAATTAGATTTCGAAACTCTCTTTTCAAGTCCGCTTTCCGTAATAATATCTACGGTCAGGTCAATATTGTAATTTTTTTGCCCAGAAAACTGCAAGTATGGCAGTACTTCCGGGTTTTGTTCCGGGCCATCAATCCGAAATTGTTCGAGTGCTTCCAAAGTTATGATCCATGGTGAAAGCGTAGATGCAAAATTTTTAGCAAGAAAAGGTCCTAAAGGTACGTATTCCCATTTTTGAATATCGCGTGCGGACCAGTCGTTAAACAACATCAGTCCAAAAATGTAATCTTCAGCATTTTCTGTACTTATCGATTCGCCTAAAACACTTTCTTTACCGATTACAAACGCCATTTCCAATTCAAAATCCAATTGTTTACTTGGGCCAAACACCGGCTTTTCTGCTGAATCGGGTAAAGTTTGTCCTTTGGGTCTCCGTATATTTGTTCCAGACACTACAATAGAAGATGCTCTGCCGTGGTATCCAACCGGGAGGTGCAACCAATTTGGCAGCAAAGCATTGGCGGGGTCTCTGAACATTATGCCTACATTGGTCGCGTGTTCGCGGCTGCTATAAAAATCGGTGTAATCTCCAATTTGTATGGGTAGCAGCATACGGACCTCGTCTGATGAAATAAATATCGGGGACTCTTTATACATGTCGTTGTCCAGAACGCCCCCTTTTTGAACCGCCTTTTGCAGGCTACGTCTTACGGCACCTGTCACTTTTTTCCCAAGTGCCATAAATGTATTCAGATATCGCTGACAAAAAACACCTTCCGGGAGTTCAATACCATCAAATACCCTGGTCATCATACATTGGTGCAAATCTATAATTGTGTCTCCCACCCGGGTACAAATGGCCTGATAGCCCTCCTTTTCAAAAACACCAAAAGGGATGTTGTAAATTGTAAAGTCGCTTGAGTCGTTTATGTAAATAAAACTATTCATTTATATTTAGTTGATATTATCAATCTTATTGCCGGGTTTATTGTAATTTATTGATATGAATATACCCGGATAGTAGAGCTGCTGTGTCATTTTATCACTATTACAGTTTTGGCATGCATGCTCTTCCCAGTTTTGGACGATACAGTATTAAAAACTAAAGTATCCGGACCCAAAAGACAAAGGTAGTGGATTACTTTTGCCTCCTCCATTTTTAATGAAAAATTTTTAATGATATAAAATTCACAAATCGTATACAAACAAAGATCACCAGAAAAAAACCATTCCAATTGCTTCCAACAAAAATTAAAAACAAAAATTAACCCGGACTAAATATAAAAAAGTCTACTCCGGGGCTTAACGACCAAAGTTTCTTTTAGCCCTATTTAAAATCCCAGTTCAGGAAAAAACCGGCATCGAAGGGCAAAAAGCCATGATGTAAATCGGGGTGGTGCCCGGGGTTGCTTTATATTAGTTATGGTAAACATTCGTTTTATCTCTGCTTTTTAACTATGTTTTATCTTAGAGGTGCCCGGATGCACAATTGCGCCACCCTTAATCAGGTATTTCTACGTACGTGTAAATGCAGTACATCTACTCTATTTTAAACTGGAGTGGTTAAATACTTTTGTACTATTAATTCACCATAAAAACAGTAAAATTATGGATCCTTATATTGGTCAGATTACGCTTTTTGCAGGCAACTTTGCGCCCAAAGGATGGGCATTATGTCAGGGTCAATTATTGGCTATCAGTACAAATTCTGCCCTTTTTTCCATATTAGGTACGACCTATGGCGGCGATGGCAGAACAACCTTTGCTCTACCGGATTTAAGAGGCAGGGCACCTATCCAGCAAGGAGCAGGTAATGGTCAGCCTGTTTATCAATTAGGCCAGGCAGGAGGAAAATCTTCGATCACCTTAACATCAGGTAACTTACCGGCAACAAATGTAGTGATACCCTGCAACTCAGGAAATGCAACCACTGATGAACCGGGAGGCAATTATTTAGCCACAACGAGTGGAAATACCTATGCTACTACAGGTGGCAGCATGATGGCCTTTGGTACATTGCAGGGAGGAAACATACCCTATGATTCCATGCCCCCTTATCTGGCTATAAATTATATCATCGCACTTGTCGGTATTTTTCCCCCAAGGCCGTAATTCCAGTTAACCAAATAAAATTATAAATATGGAACCATTTATAGGACAAATAACCATGTTTGGTGGAAATTACCCCATACAGGGTTGGGCCCTTTGTCAGGGACAGTTGATGTCCATTAGTGAAAATACCGCACTTTTTTCCGTCATCGGAACCGCATTTGGAGGTGATGGCGTTACTACGTTTGCCTTGCCAGACCTTAGAGGAAGTGTATCTATCCAAGCGGGGCAAGCTCCCGGTCAGCGGCTTTACAGTTTTGGGGAAAAAGCAGGAAGTTCGTCGGTTTCGCTCACCTCCGGAAATCTACCTGCAACAAATGTGGTGATACCCTGCAATGCGGGCAATGCGACAACTGATGAACCTACAGGAAATTACCCTGCCACTACCAGCGCAAATACATACGCCACCTCCGGTGGTGATATGCTGGCAATGGGAACATTACAAGGTGGAAATATTCCTATAAACAGCATGCCTCCTTATCTGGCGCTTAATTATATTATTGCTCTGGAGGGAATCTATCCGTCCAGAAGCTGATCCCAGCAATAAACGTCTTTAAAGGTCGATACATGTACCCTTTAACCATGGCTAAATTCTATTTGGGAAACAGGGGAACAGCTCAGGCTGCCTCCTGTTTCCCACCCCGTTGGTCAACAAAGATTAAGATAAGAGTCTTACAAGCCAAATTATATATCCGGCCGGAAAAAAAAGTGATTGAAAACCCAGCATAGTGATGTCGCAATTTGGAAAGTCACTTCTAATCCATTTAATCATCCCAGAGACCGGATAACAGTTTTAAAAAAAACATTACAGACTAAAATAAGCCTGTCCTAAAATATTTAACCATGAAATTAAAAATCTTGTGTGTCACTTCTATTTTATTTGCCGGAACCATCCTGTTTGGGCAATATACCGAAACATTTGACGTGGCCGGAAGAGGGATTCTAGCGGGTCCATGCGGAGCTACGCCTACAACATGTGCGTCTTTCAATTTTACAGGTGTTACGTGGAATATTGAAGGGGATCTTGCAGGCATAGATACTGAAGGATTTTCCACGTCGGGTGGAAATCTTGTAGCCAGTGATACTGATGGTAATGCGTGCTGGATCAGTCCTATAATTAATACCAGTGCTGCCGGGAATGCCAGTTTTACTGTTAATTTCACCATACCTGCTGGCTCTTCCTGGGATAATAATGGTCCGCCGGGTGTTGATTATGCAGATATATCGTATGCACAAAATGGTGGCGCGTTTACGGTAATAAGCAATCTGAACGGATGTCCGGGGAGTGGGCATACTATATCCTGGATTGGATGTACACCGGTAAGTGGTCCATTAAATTTTGCTCCTACTGTTAGTGGTCTGACCGGAAATACACTGCAGATAAAAGTATGTGTTGAGACCAATGCCAGTACAGACATTGGAAATCTGGAACAGGTCAGTGTTACGGGCGGGGTCTTGCCGGTTGCGTTTAATTATGTCAGCGGAAAATGGACAGCGGATAAAAAAGTACTTCTGGAATGGCAAACCGCCTCAGAAGTTAACAATCATTATTTTGATGTTCAACGCAGTTTTGACGGGAAAAACTTTGAGTCCATCGGGCTGGTATACGGACATGGTAATTCTACCTCAGAGATTGATTACCAGTTTACCGATGATCAGATCCGTCCCGGCATCCACCACTATTATAAACTTAAACAAACCGATTTTGACGGAAATTTTAAATACAGTGCTGTTGTTCAGGTCAAAACGGATAGCAATACAGGAATTTTACAGTTGAAGGATAACCCGGTAGGGCAATTCCTTCGGTTCACCGTTGAACGGGGTATTTTTGATCGTCCCCTGTCTGCCGATCTCATTTCGACTGATGGTAAGGTCATCAGGACCATTCCTATAGTCGACAACGAAAATAATTTTGAAGTTGACATGTCGGATTTAAAAAATGGCTTATACCTATTGCGAAGCAACTTTCCTCCGGTACAATATTACAAGGTATTTAAGACCGGGTATTAGTCCCGCATTATTCCCTAGAAATTGCTCCAAGAGCCACAGCTATTTCCTATCAAAAACTTCGACAAGCTGCAATTTACTCTGTGCCAACTGAGTTTTCAAAGCTGATACAAAAGCCTATGTATTTCAGTTTATTTTTTGTTATGTATACAGCCGATGCTGCCCGCTTGGGTAAATTATTCCGTCCTTCATAGCTATTTTAACTTTTATACTCCCAGAACAGAGTCGAAAGGGTAAATTGGGGTTAAGTCCAATAATGACTTCTTTTCTCCCAAAACGAATTCCGTTTTTCATTTGGGTTCAGGGATAAAACATTTTAATTATACTTTGATATTTTCACATCGATGAGTTTATGTTCGATAGCATAAATCACCATTCCTGCGGTATTTTTACAATCCGTTTTTTCCAGAATGCTTTTGCGGTGTCCCTCTACTGTCCGGGATGAAATAAAAAGTTTATCCGCAATTTCCTTATTGGTATATTCCTGGCAAATCAGTTTTAAAACTTCGGTTTCACGAGAAGTCAGCTCTGAAGATACTGTTTTTTTCTTTGATACTAATCTTCTATTGCGGATGAGCTGGAGGATATAGTCATTAATATAAAAACCTCTGGCCATCACCTCTTTAATGGTATGAATAACCCTATCCGGAGCTTCGTTTTTAGCCAAAAAGCCGCTGGCCCCTTCATCCAGTAATTTAATTATCATACCGTCATTATAGTAGGATGTCAGGATAATTACCTTTATTGGCAGTTCCATTTCATTCATAAGCAATAGTGTATCAACCCCGTCCAGCACGGGCATGGAGATATCCAGCAGCAAAACATCTACATCCAGGCTGCCGTTTTTAATACTTTGCACCAACTCTGCTCCATTTCCGGCGGTGTAGGTAATACATATTTCCTTATCAAGTTCCAATATTAATTGCATTCCTTTGATAAAGAGCAGTTCATCGTCAACAATACCTACTTTAATTTTAGTCATGATTCGGAAATTTAATGGTCACTGACATTCCTTTGCCGTTCTTAAAACTACCAAATTTCAAAGTAGCCTGAAGCAATTCGCATCTGGTTCTGATATTTCCCAAACCAAGCCCTGCTGAAATTTTATCCACGTCAAACCCTATACCATCGTCCTGATACGTAAAATAAAGCCGATCTGCTTCTTCCTTAAATTCCAGGTTAATTTCTGATGCTTTGGCATATTTCAATGTATTTGAAACCAATTCCTGAATAATCCTGAAAATATGCAGCTGTTTAAAATGGTCATTAATTTTAATGAACTGTTCTCCTGTTGAATTAATATTGAGGACGCCAGTACTTCTAATTTCGTTAATCAGTTCTTTTAAGGCAAACTGTAAGCCAAATTTTTTTATTATGGCGGGCATCAATTCATGTGAAATAGAACGAGAGCGTTCAATGCTCGTGGTGAGTGAAGACTCTATCTGATCAATGAAGGGTAACATTTCGGGCGCCTCATTACATTGTTTTTTGAGCAAATGCACATTCAGATGAATAATATTCAGTTTGGAAGTGATATCATCGTGCAGTTCACCGGCAATTCTTTCGCGTTCTGCTTCCTGCGTTTTAACTGTATTCAGCAACATTTCCTTTTGAAAGATCAGTTCCTGCTGTTGTTGCCTCATTTTACTATCCAGTATTTTCTTTTGTCCTTTGTTAAAAAACCAGATAACCACGATAATAATCAGTAACATTAATACTATTCCAACCAAAACGGTCATCATCAGTTCCTGTTCTTTCATAATCAGGCTAATTTATTTTGGGGCAAATAAAACAACTTCACAAATGTTATGGCCAAAACAATTTTTACTCCCAACTGCAATACAGACCGTGTTAACCAAATGACGAGTTGTTTTTCTCTATCAATATGCAATAAATCATTGCTGAATAACAAAACTATCAGGGTGGTACCGCTATAAATCAGCAGACATATAATAATAATCTTGAGGGTTTTTAATTCGCTGTTTAACTCCGTTTCCATGATGCTAAATAAAAATCTGAAAGACAATAACAACACGGTAAAACTGACCAACGGCGCAGTGTTTGAGTTAAATGTATTCAGCGGTTGTAAAAATACAGAGTTTAATATGATCAAACACAGGCCCGGAATCAATAAAAGCCAGAGATTAAATGGCTGGCCAAACTTAAGAGCACACCGATGAAAAAACAGTAGCAGAAACCAGTATTCCAGTACGGAATAAATATGGAACATAAACAGGTTGTTGGCACTGTTAAAACTTAAACTGGTTGATATCACTTCAACCCCGGCAGAAACAATAAAGTAAATGCCAAATAGCTTTACGGTTTCCGGAAGTCTGTCGAAGTGTCTTAATATAACAATAGATGCAAATAATGAAATGGCTAAAATGACCAGACCAACCTTATAATTAATACTGATTAAGTAATGTGTTAAGTCCATAATGATTACATACAAGTTGGGGGGCAAGGTAATGAAACATCAAAATACCTATTAATAATCATTCCTTTGCTGTCTACACCGCATAAGATCAGGTGTGCCTGGTATTTATTATTGCCCAGCGGTTCCAAGCCCTGATAATACAAGGCAGATGCCGCATTTTCAGCGAGTACTTCTTTCAGGTCCAGTATTGGCATTTTATAATATTTTACTAAGGAGGTATCACTATAATACCGTCCTAAAGAATCCCAGTTATTTGTCCATAACCGAAATTGTTCCGGGGAGATCGTGTCTGTCTGGATGGCCACTTTGGAATCATTTTGCTCTGATGTGGTTGAGGCAACATTGTTTTTGTTAGTGCATGCATTAAACAGGAAGATACCTGTAAATAATGGAAGAACGACTGCTAATTTCATTGGTATGTTTTTTATATGTTAATTAATAATGAACTCCAAAAATATTGTAACGACCCTTTTTTCTTCCCCTTCTTTCTTTATTTTAAACTGTTAACATGTATTGTCTTATTTCTTTTACTAACAGAATTAAATCCATTTTAATAGTTCAAATTTAAGGTCGGATCAAATTGACATTTTGCTCTTTCTCATAGTGTACCGGACATATATCGCAGCCTCGCTGTTGCCGCCCGTATTTATACTCCATGTCTTCCTGTTTTTATTTGAATTAAAAACATTGCTGAAATAATTAAATAATACGTCCAAGTATAAAAATTGAATTTTTACGCGATTCAGGATAGCCTTAGCCAGGTAGTGATTTAAATTCATTGTTAAAAAAAACCACTTATCCGCTCTTTTTAAAAAAAAGGGTCTAAGGACACAACAAATGACATGGTTAAATAATAAATTGCCGACCTTAAAAGGCCGGCAATTATAATTTTTCTGAAGTGAATGGCAATTAAAAAAGCACCGTTGAAAATAAAATGTTTTCATTTCACCTGAATTAATAAATCAATAAAACACCACCGGAATTCAATCTGAATTCCAGAAAATTAATTTATTCAACACAACGGGGCATCAGTTAATATTTTCAGTACTTTCGGCAGTAAAACAAATCTACGGCTTTAATCCTCTTTATACATCACAAAATATGTTTCCGCGTGATAATTCAATCAAATAAAAAGCGTTTGCAACTTGTTTAAAACGACAGGGCAGTTAACCCTTCTGACTATAAGTTGCTTACCCATTTTGCTGAATTATACGGCTTGCATAAATTTTTAATGTATTATTCGGGTTGATTATACTAAAAATATAAACTCAGGCAAAGTAAGTTAATTTTGGGGATTTGAATATACGTATTTATACTTAAGTTGTAAAAAATTACAACTTCAAGTGATCACCATGTCCTGTTTAAATATAAGTTGGTGATTCTATATCATAATTTGGTTTTTAACATCTTAAAACAATGCAAAACCGGGCATAATATTCCCCCGGGCATCAGGTGTGGTACAGGCATCGAGCATGCTCTTCCTGATTAAATAATATAAGGATAGCGGCCCATGTAAAAACAAACTGCCGCTATCCAGAACATAAAAAAACATACTTTTTGAAGGCCTATGCGTTGGTGAACACGCCATTAAACGTTAAATGCGGGTCGACAGTAACATTGGAGGATGTATATTCCGCTGTATTTTTATTGCCTTTAACATACATAAAACTCTGCGTGGCTTCCCTGTCGTAGCCGGCCATTACCCAAAGTTTAAAGGTCACTATAGAACCGTCGGGTACACTTAAATCGCCCGGGTCAGTGGTATACTGCTGACCTGCCAGTTCATTGTTTGTTTGATCAGACCATCTCCAAACGCCATCATCTCCCATGTAATGAAATTCTGTTCGCGCCACATAAGCGCCATCCTGATTCAGCTTAAATTTGCCAACTTGTTGAAGTCCCATAATACTATAATTTTAAGAATGTTAGAATCGCCTACTCTCATCAAGGTTTTTCGGCTACCACCTATTGTACAATTCACGGGATTAAAGCCTTTTCAAATTGGCATCATTTATCAAATGAATTCGCCCAATTCCATTTTAAAGCTCATGTGACAGCAAGCATCTCCAATTTCATTTCCCGATCCATTGCTCTATAATTTTTTCCGTTGTATTATAATTTTCTTCTAATGCTAACAGACTAAGGCGTTACCATGTTACTTTATTCCTAAGTGCAATTTTATTTCCGAACTCGTTAATACAAAGGTGGGGATTCATTAGGTTGAAAATAAGCGTATAAAAACCTGATTTTAAAGGCAGTATTAATTGGAAAGCCGGTACGTAATTCCCGTAGTTCACTGATACAAGAAGTTTCAAAAGCGGTAGATTGGGTAACTTTAAATCCAAATGAATTATTATAAGCCAGTAATTAAAATACTGAAGTTAGCCTAATTCCGGGTAAAATAAAATGGGTATTATTGTCATTAGAATTGCGGAATAATTTTTCTGAAATCATTTAATTATTCTTTTCGGTTTTGGATTCCTCCTCCATATATCATGTTATGGCTTTAGGCGTTTCTGCGGAGGCATTGGCACTCAGGAAAGGGAATGGTTTTACACAGCATGTGGTGCGGCAAGTAGCCATAGGGTAAAGCACAATTCAGGCTACAAACTGATAAAATGTTGTACGATACACCTTAATCCGGCATAACAAGATGAGGAAATAAGGTTACAAATTTGGTTTGATACCCTTAAATGGTTTATTCCACCAATAGTTTTTCGGTAAATATTTTATTTTGCACGGTCAATTTTAACAGGTACAGGCCGGGATGTAAAGGCAGGTCCACTGTCATATTTGTTTCGCTTGTATACTTTGCCAAAGATTTACCCTCGATGGTCATCAATTCGATAATGGTTTGCTGATCTATACCCGTGATATAAAATTTTCCGGAATTTGGATTAGGAAAAACCGTAAAGGGTGCGATTTCTGTATTAACAGTATTGGTTGGATTTAGCCATATATCATTGGTCTTATTACCCCAAAAATAGTCCACCAATTCGGGGTGGTCAATAAATGGATTTCTGTTTTGCTGCCAGGCGTAGACCACATTATTTCGGTTCATTTCAAAATCATCGGGCGGGTCGTTTCTGTGCCAGGCCAGCAAGGTATCCAGGTCTCCAAATTTGCCAACCAAACCTTCCGGGTAACCTTTAACCAATTCCAGTCCATTGTATCGGACATCCAGATAAAAAATGCCCCGGGCGACATCTCCTTTAAATCCGCCCAGCGTACCTGCCGGTCCCCGGTATTGTCCATAAAACTGGTTTCCTCTGGAGCTGTTTTCAGGGCCGTCTTCAGCTCTGATGGCGTGTGCGTCTGAATTGGCGTGCCGGGTTGAATCGGCATTGGAGTGCCAGAAAATTTCCTTACCATCCACCGTATCATCGGCGTTGATGCTGTTAAAGCCGCCTCTTGATCTTGGCCATGTATGTTCTCTGTTCCATGAATTCACATTATCGGAAGATATCTGAAAATCGAGTTTAGGCCGTCCTTTTTCAAGATAGACAAGCCACACCTGGTTGCTATTTTCCGGATTCTGATCCGCTTCTTTTAGAATATCCGTGACATCATTGTAGGTGTGGATTCTTACTACGTCCGGATTGGCAATAACCGCCTGTAAACCGTTACGCAGGTCCTGCCCTGCCAAACCTGATATACTTTGGTAATAATCAGAAGGGTACGTCGCTTTTACTCTTCCGTATGTCGGTTTTATGGGTGTGCCATAATCCGCCACACGGTAGTCGTTGTCAACAATACGCACAGAGACGTTGTTGTTTAATGCCAGAAATTGTACCGGTAAAGGCATCACCTGCATGATCATAATTTCATCGCCTTCATCGAATGCATCATCAATCAGTATAATTTCAGCGTCTACTGTATTCTGGCCTTTGGGTAAAACTATTTCAGTACTGCCCGAAAAATCGACATTATTAAATGTACCATTTCCGAGAGAAAATGAAATGATCAGGTCTGTTTCGACCATCTGCTCCGTAGTAAAAACCAATTTTATGGTATCCCCTTCATTATACATTTCCTGGTTGAATGCAGTGAGGACTCCATTCAATATGATGCCTGAACCGTCATTTAATCTTCTTGGTGTAGGTGTGCCAATGAAGTACGTTCCATCATTGTTCCTTTGAACAGATGTGGTGTTGTTTGTATTTCCTTCATTAATTTGTTCAATAGCCGGATTAAATGCCCTGAAAATAGACAGCAAACTTTCTGCATCCGCGTCATTTGTGTCATATAACAACACATCGACCAGGGTGGTGTCTACATACGCCAACGTTCCTTCCGGAAAATTAAAAGCATCTGCTTTATAAATGGCTACAGCATCCGCTCCGTTCTGAATCAGATTATCAGAAATGATGTATTGCGGAAAAGGAACTACCTTTTTACTTCCAATCAACAAAATACCATTCACATCTGTCGTATATCCATCGAGGTCCAGTGCCAAATAGCTGGTGTTACCACCGTTGGCGGATCCGTTATAAAAAACAACTACGTAGCCATCCAGTTTGAAATTGGGTTGAGCTGATCTGAGTTCGACAAACTCTTTGTCATCGATACCGGGCGTATCGCAATCCAATTCGTTGATAACCACCGGTTGCTGGGAAAAAGTCAAATGGACATTAAAAAATATAAAAAATAACAGGACACTTACAGATTTCATGCAGGGGTATTTGTACATCGGGTGAAATACAAAGGTATATTAAAAAATCCGGAAGGCAAATCATTTTATTCCATGAAAATTAAAGCTGAACATCCGGTGATTTTAAATACCCCAAGCTCCAAAAAACATATGATCCGTATCTTTTATCTTCACTGCCAATAGGGAAAAGATGAAGCAGCACTCGGGGTATGTATATTTATTAATAAACAAAGCTCCAATAAACTTAAAAGACATTTTAGACTATGTCCAAAATGTCTTTTAGATTTATTGAAACCTTCGTCGACCCTGATTTTTTATTTCGGTGTAAAAGACAAAGTTTTACTGCTCATTTCGTTTTAAAACGCGAGTCTGAGACCAATACCGCCCCAGTTGCCACTGAATCCTGCGTAATTTCCAAACTCATAGGATGGCTGCCAGTCCACGGACACATTAACGGGAATGCCCGGGAATTTATAATCCAGACCAAGCACACCATCTATACCAAAAGATGTACCGCCTCCGTAAAATGCTTCTTTGTAAAAGCCGACATGGGCACCGGGTCCGATGTACCATTTCAGTGCGCCATTGTCAGACAAGTTGGCATGGTATTCATACAGCGCTGTAATCCGGCTTCCTCTTTCCCAGAAATATCCGATGGCTTCAAACGCCACATTTTGTCTAACAAACGTTTTAAGTGTGACTCCGGTTGGATAAAATTTGACCCCAATGGCTGTTTTATAGTGATTGCCATTAGCCTGTGCCTGAATCTGAAGGTGAAGGCATAAGATCAACAATATGGAGATTCCATATGTCATTAAAACATGAAACTTAGGTGCGGAAAAGTAATTTCCGGTCCTGTTAAAATTGAATGTAAAGTGGTTCATACTATGTTGGATAAATGCAACAACAATATTGCATTGCAAAGATGGCAGGTAACTGATGTATGGCCTTTACACAATTTTCACTAATTGTTACATTATTACTGATTAATGACCTGAAAGCCTTTTGGGATTACATTTTCACCAGTTTCAATACCTTTTCCGTTTTGTTGGCCAGCCGAACATGAATGAGGTACATGCCAGCCGGCAGGAACGAAATATCTTTTATCTCGCCGGGTAACAGTGGTCCAAAAACATGTAGAGACCTTGCCCGGGTATCATATATATCTGCGCTTTGGATATATTCATCAAAACTGATATTACTGCTTGCCGGATTAGGGCTGACTGTCAGTTTTTGTATTTCACCATTTCCTTCATTCTCCAAGCCCGCGAGTACGGTATTTACTTTAAACCATTGTCTGGATTTATCGTTATCGATTGCCGTAAAATAGCAGTCGCCTGCCACAGAAATAAAATTATTAGGATTGCTGCCAATGTGTCCCGAATACAGGTCCTTCAGTCTTTTAAAGGTATGATTTGCTTTATTATAGAGCCAAGGTTCGCGTCCTGATTCCCCATCATTATAGGCTATAACAAATAAGTCGTCCTGAATTTTGGCGAACTGATTGGAATAGAGGGGATAGTTTTGGATGGTTTTATTCACCTCCATGGTGTGGACTATCGAAGCAGATGTTATGCTATAGTGCACCACTTTCATGGCGCTATAATTGTCTTTAAAATACCAGATTATTACTTCATCACCGTCGATAATTGCTTCGGACAATCTGTAACCCGCAAAGGGAAGGTTTATTTTAGCCGGTGGCTGGCCATAGGTCCATACCCACTGGATGTATTGGCCTGACTCGTCTGTAGTTTCAACCAATACTGTTTCATTGACCTCTTTCCAGAAAAAGGACTGGTAATACAGCGTGCCGTTAAAAGGCAGTACGTTTTTTATGGTGTTCCCCTCTTTTTCAGAAAAAAATATTACTTCGTCGTTGCCGGGCACGGCAAATGTTTTAACCGGGCCATCCATACCAATGAGCCGATTGTAGTAATACTCGGGCTTGTCGGGAATTTCATCCAGATGTTGGAGGTTGCCGTCTGCATTCAGTTTTTTAAGGTATTGTTTGCCATCCAAATCAATAGAAATAAAAAAGTTGCCTTCTTCATCGGGGTACGTGATAAAATAATTATCCAAGGGGCTTAACAATTTGATGATTTCACCTGTTTTTGTATTCCACAAATACGTTTTTCTCGTTGAGCCTTCATAGTCTGAAAATAAAACCATATCGCCGCTCACCTTCTCGTTGTACATATCTGTTTTTACTCCATTAATTTTAATGCTTTCGTATTTTTCCGTTTTCAGGTTTAAAAAAACATTATTCATTTCATCCGGTCCCTGTCTGTTGAGAATTACATGGCCGGTGACTTTATTGTATGGATCTATCAAAGAGACGCCAGGCAATAGCGTGTATTTTGTATCCAGCGACTGCAGGTTTATTTTAATAAAACCAATTTTTCTATCCTTTTTTTGAACTAAGGCAAAAAGGTGGCCATTATAAACAGCCAGGCCTGAAGAAAATTCGCAGTCAAATAATTTTTTAGTTTCATTGCCCTTTGTCAGATAAATGCCTCCCGGAATGGAGGTAAACAAAGCATTGTCCTGCACCCTGATGTTGTATACATACTGCAGCCCGGTGTTTCTCTCCTGCAGCAATGAAGTCAAATAGTTTGCTTTTTTTTGCTTAAACTCCAGCTTCCACAGGTCGACATCCCCTTCAAATGCACTGGTAATGACGTTAAGTGTCGTACCGGTAAAATCTCGTATTAGCACCTGGCCTTCTGTTTTACCCGTATAAAAAACGATACGATCCATGGACTTTTTTTTCAAATCGATGGCGTTTAAGGCATAAACATAACCAAACAATTCTATATCGTCGACACTGACTACGTATAAAACACTGTCTTTAATGGCGGTTATATTCTGTACAAAAACATCCGGATTATAATCTCCCGTCAGCTGTACCAGACTTCTATTTTTTACATCCAGGACATAGTGTGTACCATTATTAAAATAATCGCCGGGAATGCTCAGCATAAAAAGACCGGAGCCCAAGTCCGGAATATCATACCATATCAGTTCCTGTTTTATATTCCATATTTCATCACAAGAATTCAAATTGATTGCTTTTGTCAAGCTCTGGTTGTTGGTTGTTACCACCATCAGCAAGATGCTATCCCGAATATACATATTCTTTATTGCTGATGGCAAGGGGCAAGATATATCGAGAAGTTGCTGGTCTGAGCCAATATGGGTATATGACCCATTGTTGTGGCCAAAAACCAGGTGGCCTTCGCAATCCGAATAAAAAAACCGGATAAAGTCGTATGGTGCAGCGGCCGATGCAATCGTGGTTTCATTGCCGTTAAGTACATTATAGCCTACTAAGTCATTTCCTTTAAATTTATACATCATATGTCGTATACGGTAAATTTTTTCATTCCATGTAAAAGGCAGGGAGGTCAACCTACCTGTGGACACATTTATTAAAAGGTAGGAAGTTACATTCGTTTGATTTCTAACGGTAACCAACAGGCTATCTCCAAAAACTGCGTAGTCGTTTACCCCGAAGCTCAAAGTATCTGTACTCAGCTGAAAGTTTTTAAATAAAATACCTGTGGTGATATCAGTGAGATACACAACATTGCTATAAAATTCAACCAGATATTTTTCTTTAAACTTAAGGGGTTGGCTGCTTTGGCATTTGTCGCTGATGTAGTACTTTGCAGCGTCCCGAGGGCGAAATTTCGGTGTGTATAACAATTCAACTCCTGTATTTGTCACTTTGGTTATTTTGGTTTCCTCTGCATTTTCTTCTATCAAATATTCCTGACCTTCTACCTGTGTCAGCCACCTTAGAACCTCATCGGGTTTCACCACTCTTTCAATATCGGAAACACGGATCTGTGAATATATTGAAACACAAAAAAACAAAAGGATTATGGGTGTAAGGGTTGTCTTCATAGGAGTCAATTTATTGTGGGTTTAAATATGACGGTATAGCGATACGATATCTTTGAACAGGACATCAACATACAATATGATTATACCAGTTTGGCAAATTCCTTCTTTCGGGAATAAAAGACTAAGATACAAGTTTTAGACTAAATCACAAAACAGTTGAGACCAATTTATTTAAATAACGTCGTGGGGCTTACAACCGTGCTTTTTTCTATGACTGATGCCGGTGTTTGGAAGGGTTGGCGGGTATTTGTGTTTATTACCTCTGAGTGGACTTCACCCAAGGAAGTTATGTTGCACAATGCCCTACTGCCAGTTTTCAGTTTTCAGTTGTCAGTTGTCAGTTGTCAGTTTTGGGGAGGAGAAAAGTTGGCAGAAGGCTATTGGGGAAGGAGGAATGAGGTAGATTATAAAACAGGCAAGCTGATAAGGTTACTACCTTTATCTATAAATTATCCATAGGGTTTCCATGGGTTATCCTAGGCTTATCCATAAGGATGCCTCGGCACAAGGTCGGGACAACCTCGGGACAACCCAGTTGACAGTTGACAGTTGTCAGTTGTCAGTTTTCAGTTTACAGTTTGAGGTGGTTTGTTATTTGTTTTCAGTTTTCAGTTTTGGGGCGGAGAAAAGTTGGCAAAAAGGTATTGGGGAAGGAAAATTGGGGGTGTTTTGGTGGTGAACCTCCTGAAAAATATTCACGTGGTTATGAACAGTCCGCTATTTAAAAGGACAAAGCCTGCTCTTTGGTCTTTCCGTGTATTGGAATCTAAAGATATACTATTTTTCAGAAAAGTGGGGGATTATTTTGGGGTGTGGGAGGAAAAAATAGTTAATGCGTGGTGAGGATAAAAAGTAAGATAACTGTGCTTCTTTAGAAGGAGAATTGAATCGATATTATAAGTTTTAAAGCCATTTTGTCAACTTATTTTGTTTGTTAATTTGCAACAATATCTACTATATTTCAATTCAAGATTAAAACGAAAAATTAAACTATCATATAATGCATATCAACTTTAAACCAATTATTGTATATTATAATTTTTTCAATACTAATTTTTAAATTGTCCCTTAATCGATTGTCATTACGGGAAAAAACTTCAATATTTGGAGTAATGTAAAAAATTCAGAAATACAGCACAAATTGTATTCACTTTATGTATTTTTATCAAAATTACTTTTTAGCTTTGCTATGAGCTTAAATCGTAACTATTACCATATTTTGTATATCTATAAAATTAATTTGAAATTTGAAAAATTCCTTTTTATGAATTAAAGCATTAATTTGAATACTATTATTTTCTAATCAATTATCAACTAAAAATTTACTTAACTCAAGTAAAATAAGCTATACACTTTTTAATAAAACCATGATTTGAGTTAACTTAATTATTACTAACTAAAGATTATGCTTAAAGATGTAAACTGGTCAGATGATAGAGATTATAAAACTGGAAGCGAAGACGAACCGCTTTTATTTTATTTAGAAGGATTATCCAATAGTACAGAATTGAATTTATTACTTGGCTACTTTAGCTCTGCTGCAATAAATCTTTTATCTGTAGGATTTGCCACTTTCATAAGTAAGGGTGGAAAACTTAGAATGGTAATCAATCAATTATTATCTGAAAAAGATAAAGATGCTTTAAAAAATGCATATGATACTAATCAAGCCACCAAGGTTTTTGATTTAAATGATATAGTTAGTCTTGGGCAAGTCTTAGATGAATACAATACACACTTTTTTGAATGTTTAGCGTATCTAATAGCTCAAAAAAGAATTGAAATCAAAGTGATCAAACCTAAAAATGGAATAGGTATTTCACACTACAAGTCAGGAGTTTTTAGTGATGGTATTGAATCAGTTGGTTACCAAGCTTCTTGCAATTTTACACTTTATGGGTTATCAGAAAACTTAGAGCATTTACAAGCATTCTTAAGTTGGGAAAATGGGCGGTCTAACATTTTTATAAGGTCACAATTAAAAGAAATTAAAAAATATTTTGCAGAAGAAGCCACAAATGTAGATTATCTTTCTGTTTCAGAAATTGAAGTAGCTATAAGGGATAAATTTAATACGAAGGATCTAAATGAATTACTAATTCAGGAGGAAGAGCTCTTAAATAAAAAAATGGGCCTGACTAGCAATCCAAAAATAAAACATAAAATACACATACTCTTTAACGAAATAGAAACAATAAGGAAAGCACCAAAATTTCCATATACAGAAGGACCAAGAGAATATCAAATAAATGCTTATAACAATTGGATAGCAAACGATTACAAAGGAATGTTTGCAATGGCAACAGGAACAGGTAAAACGATTACTTCACTCAACTGTTTGCTGAATGAATACAAGAAAACGGGAATTTACAGAGCGATTATAACGGTACCAACAACTGCGTTGGTTGAACAATGGAAAAAAGAATGTGCTAAATTCAATTTTAAAAACATTATTACTGTCAGTTCAAAGGAGAATTGGGATAAAAACCTAGCATTTTTCAATACTGCTTCGAAACTTATTGATACTTCATATATAGTGATTGTTACTTATGCTTCATTACCTCGTCCTAAGTTTCAAAGCTACTTTACACAACTTCCTAAAGACACACTATTAATTGCTGATGAAACACATAATTTAGGCTCACAAAGTCTTTTAAGATTATTGCCAAATATACATCTTGAAAAACGAATTGGTTTATCAGCAACTCCACATAGAAAATTTGATGAAGTGGGCAATCAAGCTATTCAAGAGTTTTTCAATGATGATCCACCGTATATTGTTTCATATTCAATGGAAGATGCATTGAATGTTGGTTGGTTGTGTAAATACACATATTACCCACACATTGTAAAGCTGACAGACCATGAGACAGAAAAATACAAGGAACTTTCTCTTCAACTTTTGAGAATGGGTTTATTTGATAAAGAAACAGGCAATTTCAGAAGCACTCCTGAAATTGAAATGAAACTTCTCGAAAGAAAGCGAATCATTCACAAAGCAGCAAATAAACTAGAAGCATTTAAATCAATTCTAAGAAGTGAATTTGATATACGAAAGAATTTGAAATTTACATTGATATATGTGCCTGAAGGCATAGAAGCAAGTTTTGAAGAAATAGATTTTAGTGTTGAAACAGATGATGAAAATAGATTGATTAATGAATATACTAAAGCTGTAAGTAATATTGACAATTCTGTTCTGGTGAAACAATTCACGTCAAACTCTAATAATCGAGATGAAATTTTGAAAAAATTTGAGAAAGGGGATATCCATGTTTTGACATCTATGAAATGCTTAGATGAAGGTGTTGATGTACCACGCTCTGAATTGGCGATTTTTTGTGCGAGTACAGGGAATCAAAGGCAATTTATACAAAGAAGAGGTAGAGTTTTGCGGTTGCACGACGATAAGATACATGCAACTATTCACGATTTAGTAGTTGTGCCGGAAATTTCAGATGAAAGTACTTTTGAAATGGAAAAAGGACTAGTAAAAAAAGAACTGGAACGAGTAGTTGATTTTGCTAATCTGGCAATAAACAAAACCGATACCTACGAAATGTTAAAAAACATCTTGGATTATTATAACTTAAACCTTAACGATATATAAAATTATTCTTATGGCAAGAAAAGATGATATACTCAAAAGTTTTTTAACTCACGAGCTACTTGAAATGAAGTATGAGCTTAAACTAGAAAATCTGCCAAAAACAGTAAGGGAAGCATTGAGTTCTGAAATTCCAATAGTGAAAGCTATAGCTTTAATTGTGGAAGGGTTAGAAGGCACTTCAACAGTTACTGATTCGGCATTGCGAAACCAAGTTACTCAATTTTTAAATGAGACTTTATGATAATCAAAAAGATCCAAATGGAGAATTTTCTTTGTTATTATTATAACAATAATAACCCGAATGACAACAATTTGTTTGAACTATCGGAAGGATTAAACATAATACTCGGTGAAAATGGTGAAGGAAAAACAAAGTTTTTTGAAGCAATAGATTGGTTATTTAATGGTGAAAATAGAGAATTAGATAAATTGGTATCTGCGAAAAAGTTAAATGAAACTGAGATTGGCGAAAGTTTTAGAGTAAGAGTTTTAATGACCGTTGAACAGTATGGAGAAAAAAGTACAATTACTAAATCTTTTTTGGCCAAAAAGGAAAATGCAAATGAGTGTTCCACTTCTAATTTTATGATTGAAGGCATTTCAGAAAATAGTTCTGGTGAAAGAACTCAGGTTGATGGCCAAACACTTTTAGACAGTGTATATTCTCCCATCATTGACCCCCTAGTTGGCGCGAAGCTGACCCCCTAATTGAAGTGGGATACAAAGCTAAATTTTTATTCTCAGACTTTTACCTTTCAGATCAAAATTGAAGCATTTTGCAA